>Ga0315274_10000061_pt1 | contig 159236 bp, 131 predicted proteins | sample YL17G02_20_MG_FD_203700 | JGI IMG/M metagenome (GOLD analysis project Ga0315274, IMG submission 203700) | Sediment microbial communities from Yellowstone Lake, YNP, Wyoming, USA - YL17G02_20 | ecosystem: Environmental > Aquatic > Freshwater > Lake > Sediment | place: USA: Wyoming | collected...
TAGGTTGTTGTACGTGAAATTGGTGCTGGAGACGGAGGAGAGGTAGACTGCGCTGCCGGAAGCGCTGGTGACGCTGTTGTTTGCGAATGTGTTGTTGGAGCCGTTCGTGAGACTGACCCCGTATCCTGTGGTTGCGGTTAGGTTGTTGTACGTGAAACTGTTGTTGTAGATGGAGGAGTTCAGCACTACCGCGCTGCCGGCAGATATGCTGTTGTTCGTGAAGTTGCCGTACGAGCTCGATGAGAGATATATGCCAACTGAGTCGGATACGGCCGCACCCATCTTACAGTTCTTGATCACCGTGTTGCTGTGGCCGCTGATGCTGACTCCGTATCCAGCGCCGCTCTGGGCAAAGCTGATATTGTATCCCCCGCAGTCCAATGTGACATTGTCGGTCTCTACCGTGAAGCATGTGCTGCCATTGATCACGTTCTGTGTGAGGATATGGAGGCCGGGTAACGATAACGACCCGCAGTCTGAATGCTGATGAGGAGTGATGGATGGTGAGGCGAGCGGCAGGTAGTCGTAGTCGCTCGACCCAGGTATCGGATACGAAGAGGCGCAGATACCGCTGGAGTTCGCGTTGCAATTGGCCACAATCTGCGACCAGCCGTTGCCGTCCGGCTGGGCCCAGAAATTGCCGCCGATGCAGGATCCGTTGATTATATTCAGAGGCCCTGTGCAATTGACCGTCGTGTTCCAGATGTTGGGGTTGGAATCCGCCGAAACGGGGGTGGCGGCGTTTATGAGGTTATTGAAGATCCTGTTGCTGGAGCTGGTGGCTAATCGTATGCCGAACGGTGTGCCGGCGGGGCTGCCTGAGCCACCAGTGATATTAATTATCATGTTTGATGATAGATCGTTCGAGTTCGAGCCGGAGAGATAGGTTCCGTATCCTGCGCCTCCTGCGCCGATCTGGCATTCGCCCTGGCCTCCCTGGCCGCCCACGATATTCGATAATGTATTATTGAAGAAGATGTTGTTCGAAGAGGAGGAAAGGAGGTAGATTCCGTACGATACGGCACCCGCCCTGCTCGTGCAGCCGTCGGTACCTCCCGAGCCGCCAGTGACGTTTGACATGGTGTTTGATGAGAAGTTGTTCGAGGTCGAAGCGGAGAGGTATACTCCATATCCTATACCGCCATTGCCGCTACCGCCGGAACCCGTACCTCCCGATACATTGGACATTGTGTTCGATGAGAAGTTGTTTGATGCTGAGCTGGTGGCGAGATAGATTCCGTATGCTATGCCGCCGCTGCTGCCGCATTCGCCCCTCCCTGGGCTAGCTATGATGTTGGATATTGTATTATTGAAGAAGACATTGCTCGAAGAAGAGGAAAGCATATAGATTCCCGATGCTCTGCCGCCCGTGCCGCCCATGCAGCCGTCCGTGCCGGGCATGCCGCCGATGATGTTCGATATCGCATTCGATGATAGGTTGTTCAAGGTCGAGCCCGAGAAGTAGACTCCGTATGCCGGGCCGCCCGCGCTATTGTAATTGGAGCCCGTGCCGCCCGTGATATTGGATATGGTGTTATTGAAGAGGGTGTTGTTTGAAGAGGAGCTGTAGAGATAGATTCCGTATGCCGTGCCGCCGGTGCTGCCCGTCGTCCCGAGCATATTCTGTATATTATTGTTATACATCGTACCGTTCTTGCTATTTTGGAAATAGATTCCATATGAGAAGTTTGTGATGATGCAGTTCTTCACTGTGACGTAGTTGCGACCGTTGCTGTAGATCCCGTAGTAACCCGAACCACTGCTGCCTGTGATGCTATGGCCGTTGCAGTCCAGCGTCACGCCATTGGCAGCGATCGTCAGGCAGGTGGCCGTGGTGTTACTGATGTCTGTCATGAGGACGTAGCTCCCTGCCGATGCGATCGACCCGCAGAATGAGAGCGACTGCGATATCGCCACGGCGGCAGTCACGTTTATTGTTAGGCCGGAGCCGCTGAATGTGAGGAGCACCTGTTGATCGCCCACTGGCTGGCCGGTGGCATTGAACCTGAATGTGACGTTCTGCGATGCGTTCGCCAAGAGGGCGGAGGGGCAGTCAGTGATATTTGTCGCCCAGCTGACATTCGTGGAGCAGCTGATGCTCAGCGCCTGGTTGCCTGTATTGTTCAGCGTGTAGTTCCTGTCGATATAAGTGCTGTTGGCCACCGAGAAGCTGTCAATGGCGGGCATGACCGTGAAGTTGTAAACAGAGCTAATCGTGCTCGCAGTGATGTTGACGCTGGTATCTGAATTGCTGTTGCCGACGATGTCATACGCGGTCGCATTGATGCTGTAGACCCCGTCAGCCGTTACGCTGAGCTGCACCGATATGCTGCCGTTCGTGCTGTTGGTGGTCGAGTTGACAATGCCGCCCGTGGAGTTGTAGATCGAGATGTTGGTGAAGTCCATGTTCAGATCGGTGGCTGTGAGGTTGATTGTGATCGTGAAGCTGCCGAGCGCGCTGTTGTTTGTCGGATAGCTGATGATGACCGATGGCAAGATGCTGTCGATCATTAAGAGGGTGCTTGTGCTGTTGGTGTTGCCGACATTGTCCGTGGAGTATACTGTGATTGCGTGGATTCCTTGGGGCATGTCGGAGAGCGTGACGTTCTGGCATGTGGGCTCCTGCACGGCCGGGTCGCTGTCTACCTTGTATGAGCAGTTCGCCACTCCGACCCCAGAGTCGGCGACGGTGTAGTTCAAGTCCACAGAAGTTGAATTGTACGCTCCGTTCATCGGGCTCTGTATGCTGACCGATGGCGGAAGTGTGTCGGTAGTGAATGAGACGTACGAGCTGTTGGCGTTGCCCGCGTAGTCGGCGGAGTATAGGGTCACAGTATGTGCCCCCTCAGAAAGGTCGGAGAGGGTGACATTGTCGCAGTAGATCTCAGGCTGCAGCGGCTGGCTGTCGAGCTGGTAGGAACAGTTCGCAACTCCGGAGCCGGAGTCGATGACGGTGTAGTTCAGGTCGACCGATGAGGAGTTGTAGTAGGTGCTGTCTGTCGGGCTGAATATGGCGATGGATGGCGGGAGGCTGTCGATCATGAAGAGTGTGCTCGTGCTGTTGGTGTTGCCGGCGTTGTCAGTCGAATAGACCGTCACTGTGTGCGCCCCTTCCGACAGGTTGGAGAGTGTGGCGTTCTGGCAGGCCGGCTCTGGCACGGCAGGGTCGCTGTCGAACTGATATGAGCAGTTCGCAACTCCGGAGCCGGAGTCGGTGACGGTGTAGTTCAAGTCTACCGATGTTGAGTTATACGTGCCGCTCGGGCTCTGTATGATGACAGAGGACGGAACTGTGTCGATGGTGATGTTAATGTTGGTGTCTGAGCCGTTGTTGCCCGCCTTGTCATAGGCGGTCGCTGTGATGCTGTATACTCCATCAGTCTGGACAGCGAGCGTGACCGTGCCGGACGGCGATGAAGACATCTCTGAGCTGACCGGCGAATCGCCCGAATCGTAGGCTATGATTATGGTGTGGTCATAGTTCGTGTCTGAGGCTGCGAAGCCGACCTGCATCGTCTGGTTGCCTAGAGCGGTGTCATCCGTAGGGGAGACAATCGAGATCGTAGGCGACGTGTCGTCTATCGTCAGAATGTAATCGGTCGAATCCGAATTGCCTGCCAGATCGGTGGCGGTCGCCATGAGCGTGCATGGGCCGTCCCCAGCGCATCCGAGCGCGGATGCAGCATCAACGATGTAGTATGTATCGGTGCCGCCCTCGCGGATCATTGACGTGTGGTTGAGCGACACGCCCAGGAGGTTCGTGTCATCTACGGTGACGGTGAAGTTCAGGATAGCGTCGCTGCGACTAACGTTATCTGTCTTATTGGATGAGAGGCCGTAGATCGCCGGAGGCAAGGTGTCAACTGTGATGCCGTGGACGGACGATGCGTTCCTGTTGCCCGAGGTATCGTATGCTGTCGCTGTGATGCTGTAGATCCCGTCTGACGGGACGTCGAGGTAGACGGTGTACGCGCCGTTCGTGCTGTTGGTGGTGGAATTGACCAGGGAGTCCGTAGAGTTATACACAGAGATGATGGTGAAGTTCAGGTAGTCATCGATCGACACGAGGCTGACCGGAAGGGTCCTTGAGCTGATGAAAGCGTTGTCCATAGGCGACACGATTGCCAGCGAAGGGGTGGCTGTATCCACGCCGACAGTCCCCGAAAGCGTGCCCGTGTCGGTGTAGTTGAATCCGTTGAGATCGGTGTAGGTGATCCTTAGCGGTATGGTGTAGTACTGGCCCGGGACGAGATCCACCCTGCCGACCAGTATGGGATCAGATGTCTTGCCGTTGGATATGCTTACATTGCCGATGACGTATGAGTAGTTCCTGAATGCGTTCGATATCTCCATCTTTGTCACACGGACATCATAGCCCGCGCGGTTCTCCAGCTTTACAGAGAGCACCTGAATCGGGTTGACGCCCCAAGAGACCACCCCCAGCTGGGCGAATCCAGTAGTCCTTGGGCCGATGAATGAGTTTATGTTGAAGACGCCGATAGAGAACAGCCCGCCAACTACGACGACTATCAGGATGATAGTCCAGCCATAGGTCATCAAGAAGTCGAAAGATGTCTGACCCTTCGGGGACTGCACATTCATGGCATTAGAGGGGGATAAAAGGTTAAAAGCCTGCTTTCGAAGGGCGGCGACCGCCCGATTCACAGAGGATTGGCCGCGTAGAACGATGCCGTGCCAGCGCACCGTATGGGCGCCTTATGTCGCGAAGAACATGCCGAACGCGGACTGCAGCGCGAACAGGGTCGCCAGGAACACCCCGATGCCGATGGCGACGATGAGCGGCACGTAGCGGAGGCCGTCGCTCTCCTTGCCCGACGATATGACGCCGGCCGCGAACGACGCGAACGTCGCGGTGACCACGATTGACGCGACCGAGAACCAGAACACGAGCTCCGGCGGGACCGCCTTGGTGTTGAAGAACACGGGGGTGCGGAAGCCGCTCGTCGCGATACCGATCAGGGACAGCTTGCCCTTGATGCTGGCCACGGTGCCCATGAGGAAGTTGGTCGTCGCGTACAGCAGTGGCGCGCCCAGCCCCGCGGCGACGAAGAAGAACAGCTTGTAGGCTGCGACGTTCGCCTGGATCTCCATCCTGACTAGGTTGAACCGCCTGATGTCGGACGCGGTGCTGTCCAGCAGCTCCGCGAGGTTGCCTCCGGAACCGACCCCTTCCACGATGAGCCTCACCGACTTGTTCAGGGAGAGGGAAGGGACGTTCTCGCCGATCTTCTCGAACGCCTTCCCGAACGACGTCCCGGTCATGGCGAACTTCGAGGCCGAGTCAATCTCCCTCTTCAGGGGGCCGAACTCCTCACGCGCGGAGACGAGCAGCGCGCGCTCGGGAGTGAGGCCGCTGCGTATGTTCGACGCCATCAGCGTGAGGAAATCGGGCAGCACGTCCTCCATGACCGACATGCGCCGGGTCGCGGTGTACTCGAGGATCAGGTAGGCGAACACCATGCTGACCGCGAACGCGACGGCGAACAGCGCCGCCGCGATGGTGCCCGACTGCCTGACGGAGAACAGGAAGAATATGAGCGCGATGGCGAGAGAGTAGATGAGGATCCTCTGGAGGAACAGCCCGGGGGACATCCTGACCCCGGAGGCGTACACCAGTTTCTGAACTCTGTCTAGTATGCTCATCGTATCACAGCGCTACCTTCGGACTCCTCGACTTGATAAGGCCTATGAAGAATATCTGCACCAGCACGAGCACGATGAGCATGACGCTGAATGTCGTGACGTTGAGCGGCAGGGCCACGAACGTCGATATGGTCATCATGAGTATGAGTATGAGCGTGGGGCCGACGATCGTGGTGAGCATGTACATGAGCGCGAGGGGACTAAGCTGCGCGCCGTAGGTCCTTACCGTGATCCTCTGCTCCTCGGCGAGATAATTGAGCAGCTCGGTCAGCGTCACGTTGATCGGGGCGCCGGCCCTGGTGGCGTTGGCGAGCTGCCACATGATCCTCTCGTAGTAATGAGACGGGTTGCGCCTAGCGCTCTCCTCGAGCACCTGGGCGAGGTCCCTGCCCCCCTCCGCGTTCTTGACGACCTTCCTGAACTCGTCGCTCACCGAGCCGTAGCCCAGTCCCCCTTTCTCCTCGGCCACTGAGACGATCGCGCGGAAGAGCGGGACGCCGGCGTTGGTCTGCACGGTGAGATGGCGGATGGCGAAGAGGAGGTTCTTCTCGATGTCCGCCGACCGCTGCTGCGATTTCCAGCCGGGCCAGAGCATGATGTAGACGAACATGGCGGAAGAGACCAATAACGATATGCCGAACACGTAGAGCGGATCCGCCGGGGTGGCGATTCCTACTGGGCGCGTGACCGCGCTGAAGAACAGCAGGATCGCGGCCACCGATACGAACGTCACCAACGAGGATGCCAACGCGTTGGCGAGGAACACCTCGGCATCCACCTCGAGCTCTATCCTCATCAGCTCGCGCTCGAGGGTCGGGAATACCCACATCATGGACTTGAGCTGCTGCTTGAACGTCTTGGAGATGGAGACTATCGTCCTGTTATTCAGTACCGAGAATGGGAGGCGTTGCGGCATCGGCTCACTCCATCACGGTCTTCATGAGCGACTTCGGGTCCCTGTAGTACTGCGCGATTACCCTGCCGACCTCTTCGGTGGTGTCGATGTTCTTCCGGATCATCCAGTCGATCACCTTCTCCCGGTCGGCGACCGTCCGCGTGATGTCCTCGTCGCTCATGGATGTGAACCTGTTCAGCATGTTCCTCACCCTGATCGACTCGTTCACCTTCTCTATGGTGTCGGTGCGCGCGTTCCACCTGAACAGCATGTTCACTGTGGGGATCTCGTTCTCCTTCTCGGAGGGTATGAGCTCTCCGACCTCGAACACTCTCCTGATGCCGCTGCGCCTGTCACGGAACATGGTGAGGACGAGGGGCAGCGACTCGAGCATGATGGGCGGGAGCTGGATGGGCGGGCTGACGAGCCTGCGGATCGTCTCCGACACGGTCTCGGCGTGCATGGTGGAGTACACGGAGTTGCCCGTGTGGATGGCCTCGAAGAGCGCGATGGCCTCGTCGGTCCGCCTGATTTCACCGACGATCATGCGGTCGGGCCTCATCCTGAGGCTGTTCAGGAGCAGCTCGAGCATGTTGACGGCGCCGATGCCCTCGATGGTGGCCTCCCTGACCACCATGGGCACCCACTGCTGGTAGGACGGCAGCTCGACCTCAGGGGTCTGCTCGATCGAGATGACCCTCTGGTTGGCGGGGATGCAGGCGGAGAGGACGTTGAGCGCGGATGTCTTTCCGGACGCGGTGCCTCCCGATATGAGCATGGACGACTCGTACTGGATCGCGAGCCACAGGAAAGCGACCAGCTCCTTGGACATCGTCTTGAGCTTGATGAAGTCCGTGATCGTCCACGGCTTCCTGGCGAACTTCCTGATGGTGATCGTGTTGCTGTTGAGCGAGATGGGCATCAGCGTCGCGTTGACCCTGTCGCCGGTCGGCAGGTAGGCGTCGAGCACCGGAGACTGTGTCGTGATCTGCCTACCGATCCTCCTGGCGATCGCGGCGGAGTAGTTCTGGATCTGCATCTGGTTGGGCACCACTATGTCCGACAGCAGCCATCCGAACTCCCTGTGGTACACCCAGACGGGCTGGGCCGCGTTGTTGACGCAGATCTCCTCGATCGCGTCGTCCTTGAGCGGGAACTCCATCCTGCCGAGGCCGAGCATCTCCTGCACCATGTAGCCGGATATGAATCTCGCCTGGTCGTCGGTCAGCGTCGGTATCCTGTCGATCGCCATCTTGACGGCGAGGTCCCTGAACTTCTGCTTCAGCGCCTCGAAAAGCTTGATGTCCACCGCTTCCTCGGTGGTGATGAGCACCTTCTTCAACAGGTCGTCCTTGATGTCATCGTACAGCGCGGCCGTCGCGTAATCGAGCACGGGCGTATCGAGGAGATACCTGCCCGCCATCTCGGACGGGTCGTTAGTGATCTCCACGGTGCCGTCGATGTCGTCCACCGTGAGCACGTACGCCTTGACGACGTTGCCGCGCCTGCTGATCGCCTCCCTTATCCCCGCGCCCCTGGCCGTGATCGTCGGGACCGAAGCGGCCGCCCTCTGCTTCTGGAGCTTCTCGGCCAATCTGCCGATGGAGACGCTGATATCGACCTCGCCTTTCGCCCTGGACGGCGGCTTCTCTTCCGCCGCGGGGGCGCGCTTCCCTTCGCCCGACTTGGCGCGGGCCTGGAACAGCGCGACCTTGCTGATGTTCTTGTGCTCGGGCGGCCGGATCGGCCTTATGTACGCCTTGGTCTCCGCCGGCTGGACCGGCTTGAACGCGGGTTTCTCGAATAACGGGACTGGATGGATGACTCGCTTCTCCTCGGCTGGCGGCGCCGGCTTCGCGGGCTCCTTGATCTCCGGCAGGACAGGCTTCGGGGCGACCTTCTCCTCGACGGGCGGCGCTGGCTTGATCTCGGCCCTGATCGGCTTGGCCGCGGCCGGCTTCGCCGGCTTGGCACGGGCCGCAGATGGCGCGCGCCTGATGCGGGTCTTCACGCTAGGCTTGCCGGTCTTGGTTGTCTTGCCCTTGGCCATGTCAATCTCTCCTTTCCGCCTTCTTGAACACCGGGCCGCCCAATAGACGGTATGTTATCTTGAGCAATGAATGGCGCTCGAGCTCGGCGCCTATCTTCTCTATGGTCTCCTCCGCGACGCTGAAGTCCTTCGCTAGCACCGACGCCGGGACGCTGCCTTCCGCCTCTATCCTCGCGAGCATGTCCCCCGCGAGCGTCTCCACTTCGGTGAACTCCGTCATCGGCTGCTTCCTGGTCTTCATGCCTTCCTCGTACGTGGCGAAGTACTGCAGGAACAGCTTGGTGATGTCGCTGCCCCTCAGGATGCCGACGAGCTTCCTGCTCTCCTTGGAATCGAGGATAGGTATGCAGTCGTAGCGCTTGGCTATGACCTTGGACATCGCGTCGGAGATGTCGTCGTTAGGGGTTAGGAATATCTCGTACCGCTCGCAGAGCTCGCCGGCGGTCATGCGCTTGAGATGGGAGATCGCTACGGGTATCTGCGACGGGAAGATGCCCAGGACCTTCTGGGGCCTGAACTTCTTGGCTATCGAAACGTCGCTGATCATGCCGACATACACCCCTTTCTTCGTGACCGGGGCGGACGCGACGTGGCGCTCGTCGAACGTGGTCGCGACCAGCTTCAGGGAATCGTTGACGTCGAAGCTGGTGTATTTCTCTCTGAGGATGTCCCTGACTTTCATGAGAGCAGTTGGCGACAATAGTTTAAAAACCTGCTTTTCCGGCCCAAAATCGCCAGGGACGCTGTACGACGTAGCGGCATCCATCGCTGCGGCACCATCAGTGGAAGAACATGTCGTACACGTAGCCGGTCGCGTCGCCGAGATTGAACGGATACGAACCGACTCCGATTGCCTCGACATCGTTCGTATCGGCCTTGTTTATCCTTGAGACTGAGGCTGAAAACTGGTTCGCGACCCAGACCGAGTCCTGGTCGACGGCGACGCCGATCGGCCACGCACCGACTGCGATCGGACTGCCTATGACGTCGCCCGTGGTCCTGTTTATCCTTGTAACTGTGCCGCTCGCAAAGTAATTCGCGACCCAGACGGAGTCCTGATCGATGGCGACACCCCATGGATGCAGAATACTATAGATTGGCGTGATGTCGCTCGTATCGGTCTTGTTTATCCTGAAGATGGTGTTATCGTAGTAATTCGCGACCCAGACCGAGTCCGAGTCGACGGCAATGCCAGATGGACCGGAACCGACTGTTATGTTGGCCACGACCTCGTTCGTGGACTTATTGATCCTTGAGACTGTGTCGCTCCAGCCATTTGAGACCCAGACGGAGTCCTGGTCGACCGCGACACCGGCCGGGCCCGAACCGACTGTGATGTTTATCATGTTCGTGTTCGTGGTCTTGTTTATCCTGGAGACTGTGCCGTCATGAGTATTTGCGACCCAGACGGAGTCCTGGTCGACGGAGATGCCGAATGGATACGAGCCGACCGAGATCGGATCGCCTATGGTGGCGTTCGTGGACTTGTCTATCCTTGAGACTGTGTCATCGCCTTGGTTTGAGACCCAGACTGTGCCGTCCATCGCAAGGTGGGCCTGTGGAGTCAGGTTCGTGAGCGGCAGGTAGTCGATGTTGCTACCGGTTATGTTGTACTGCCAGGTGCAGAGGCCGCTGGAGTTCGCGCCGCACTCAGTCGCGTTCTCAGACCAGCCGTTGCCGTCAGGCTGAGCCCAGAAGTTGCCTCCGACGCACGGTCCGCCGACGATGTTGGACGGGCCGCTGCAGTCGAGCGTGGTGTTCCAGAAGTTGGACGAGCCGTAGCTCTGAAGGCTGCCTGTGTTGTTGAAGAGATTGTTGTAGATGAGGTTATTTTCCGAGCTGACCGGGAATTCGATGTCGTCAGCCGTGTTCGAGCTGAAGGTGTTGTTGGCGATGATGTTATTGTCGGAGTTTTGTTGGAGGGAGATGCCGCCGTATTGGCTCAAGCTGACAGTGTTGTTGGCGATGGTGTTGTAGTCGCAGTAGGGCCAGAATATGATGTTGTAGATGGTGTTATTGCTGGCGGTGTTGTTGGCGATGTTGTTGTAACTGGAGGAGTAGAAGAGGGAGATGCCGTAGTTGCCGTTCGAGCTGGCGGTGTTGTTGGCGATGTTGTTGTAGTTGGAACTAGATTGGAGGATGATGCCGGCGTGGTCGTTCGAGCTGGCATTGTTGTTGGAGATGTTGCCGTATGCTCCATTTTCAAAAAAGACGCCGTGGTAGAACCCTGAGATGTTGCAGTTCTCCACTGTGACGTAGTCATTGCCGTTGTTGTAGATTCCGTAGCCTGAGCTGGGGCCGGTGATGCTGCTGCCGTTGCAGTCCAGTGTCACGTTATCCGCCTCGATGGTGAAGCAGGTGCCGCCGTTGCTGACGTCTCCAGTCAGGATATAGTTGCCGGAGTATGAGATGTTTCCACAGGCCGAGAGTTCGGTCGGCGGCGGTGGCGTCAGCATCGTGAGCGGCAGGTAGTCGACGTCGCTGGAGCCGGGTATGCTGTACTGCGAAGTGCAGATTCCACTCGCGTTCGCGTTGCATTCCGTCGAATTCTCCGACCAGCCGTTTCCGTCCGGCTGCGCCCAGAAGTTGCCTCCGACGCACGGGCCGCCGATGATGCTGGTGGTGCCGCAGTCGAGGGTGGTGTTCCAGAGGTTTCCAGAATTGGTGCCGTAACTGCCGTCGTCGATAAGATTGTCCGTGTTGTTGAGGAAGTTGTTATAGAATAGGTTGTCATTGGAGCTGGCGTAGAGGGTGATGCCCTCGTCGTTCGCACTGACGGTGTTATTGGAAATGATGTTATTGGAGCTGGCGGAGATTCGGATGCCCATGTAGGGGTTCGAACTGACGATGTTGTTAGCTATGGTGTTGTTGTTGGACCCTTCCCCGAGGATGATACCCCAGAGACTGTTTGAGCTGGCGGTATTGTTCACGATCGTTCCATAGCTGGCGCCATAGTAGACGGCGATGCCTTGGCTGAAGTAAGTGATGTTGCAGTTCGCCACCTTTACGTTGTTGCCGCCGTTGTTGTAGACTCCGACGCCAGAGCCGGAGCCGGTGATCGTTCTGCCGTTGCAGTCCAGCGTGACGTTGTCCGCCTCGATCGTGAAGCAGGTGTCGCTGTTGCTGACATCATCAGTCAGGACATAGTTTCCAGAATATGAGATGTTCCCGCAGTCAGAGAGCCCAATCGGAGGCTGCGAAGGCGCGGAAACGTTGCAGTATCCCTGGCCGCTGAGACCGAACTGGTACATACGCTGTATCTCCGATGCGCCCAGCGACCTGTTGAATATCGCCAACTCATCCATCGAACCGAGGAAATGCTGTGAGTTCCATCCGTCCTCCCAGCCCATCTTCAAGGAGTACGGCTTGGGGACGATGTCGCCGCTCATGCCCACCGGTGTCTCGGCGACTCCATCTAGATAGAATTTGACCTGGCTGCCATCGTAGACGGCAGCGACGTGGTGCCACTCATTCGTGGTTACACGCGTATCCCCGGCGGCGCCAGTCCATCCTGTTCCGTTGTCCAAGCAGAACGAGAGATTATTTTCGCCCTCGTTCGTCCTAACGTACATACCGTAAGAGCCTGTGGACGGACCCATCTTGCCCATGATCCAGCCGTTGTTGTCATTCGGCGACCCTGTGTAGTTTATCCATGCCATCATGGTCAGCTGGTGCCCGGATATGTTCAGGCTCCCCCCGGGATCCCCGACATCGATATACTGCCCGCTGAAGTACAGCGCGGATCCGACTTGGCCCGTCGTCCATGTCGGGCCCGGCGAACCGAACGTTCCGTTATTGTCTTCCATCGTGTCCGAGATGTTGGCCCCAGCGCCCTCGTCGAATTTCCAGTAGCTTATCATCCCTACGGTGGAGCCGGTGCCGCACGTCTCTAGTGAAGGTGTGAAGTTCATGGTCAGAGGCAGCTCGTCTATGTTGCTGCCGTCGATCTCGTAAGGCACGGTGCAGATGCCGCTTGAGTTGGAGCTCCCGTTCGTGGTGCAGTTCTGCGAGAAGCCGAATCCATCGGGCTGCGCCCAGAAGTTGCCGCCGACGCAGGGGCCGCCTAGGAGGTTGTCCGTGCCGCAGTCGAGCGTGGTGTTCCAGAGGTTTGGAGTGCCGTCGCTGTATGCGTCATGGGAGTTGTTGAAGAGGTTGTTGTAGATCCGATTGCCGTTTGAGCCGGAATCGGCGCGGACGCCGTAATTGTTCGAGACCAGGGTGTTGTTGATGAGGTTGTTGGTGTGGGACGCCCAGAGCCAGATGCCGTAACCGGTCGAGGAGATGTTGTTGCCGGTGATGTTGTTGTTGCCTGAGCTCGCATCAAGTGTGATGCCGTCACTGCCGTATACGATGGTGTTGCCGATGATGTTGTTGTTGTGGACGTTGGTATAGATGTGAATACCCATGTAAGAGTTTGAAATGGCGGTGTTGTTCATTATAGTGTTATAGGCGCTGGAGTCCTGGATCCGGATGCCTTCACCGTAAGAATTTTGGTTCGAATTGGCGATGTTGTTGGATACGGTGTTGTTCATGGAGCTGCCTTGGAGGATGATGTTATAGGCGCCCGTGTTGTTGCTAGCGTTGTTATTGTCGATGTTGTTGTCGGAGCTGGAGTCGAGGGAGATGCCACGGGTGTTCAAACTGGCGGTGTTGTTTGCGACGGTATTGTTGTCGGAGCTGGATTGGAGGGAGATGCCAGTGTTGCCGTTCGAGTTGGCGGTATTGTTAGTGGCGTTGTTGTTGGAACTGGAGTCGAGGCGGATGCCATAGGTGTTCGAGCTGGCGGTGTTGTCGGCGATGGTATTGTTGGGGCTGGAGGAGAAGTAGATGCCGATGTAGTCCGAGCCGGCGGTGTTGTTGGAGACTACGTTGTTGTCTGAGCCGGATTCGAGGACGATGCCTCCGCCGTTGCCGTTCGAGCTGGCGGTGTTGTTTGCGATCGTGCTATTCGAGCTGGAGTAGAGCCAGATACCATGTCCGTTGTTCGAGTTTGCGGTGTTATTGAGTATGGCGCCGTAACCGGCGCCAGTGAAATGTATGCCGTATTCGAATCCGGTGATGATGCAGTTCTTCACCGTGACGTTGTTGTGGCCGTTGATGGATACCCCATCGCCTGTGTAGAAGCTGCCGGGCCCGGTTATAGCGCTGCCGTTGCAGTCGAGCGTGACGCCGCCGGCGGTGATGTCGAAGCAAGACTCGCTCGTGCTGTTGACGTCGCCGGTCAGGATATAGGTACGGCCTTCCTGGTCGAGGGGATCGCCGCACTGCAGGCCGACTGGAGCGGTGGTGTTGACCGTGATGTTCGTGGCGTTTGCGGTGATGTTGCTGCCGTCGTTGTAGTACGCTATCGCCGTGATGTTGTATATGCCGTCGGATGAGACGCTGAGCGGAACTGTGTAGGTGCCTGGAGAGGAGCGTGAATCCGAGTCTACCACTCCGGATGAGTTGATGATGGATACGTTAGCTTGGCTGAGATTGGCGCCGGTGACAGTGAAGCTGACATTGACAGTCCAATTGGTGAGGAGAGAGTCGCTGTGCGGCGAATTGATCCTGATTGACGGCGGGACAGCGCCCGCGCCGACTGTTCCGGAGATGGTGCCTGTCTCAGTGTAATTGAAGCCGTTGAGGTCGACATAGGTTATCCTCAGCGGCAGAGTGTAGTACTGTCCAGGCGCCAGGCCGCTGATTGTGCCTACAGTGAACGTATCCGATGTCTTGCTGTTGGGTATGCTGACGTTGGTTATCGGGAAGGAGTAGTTGCTGGTGCCGTAGGACGCGTCTATGTTGACGATATTGATGTCCATGCCCGCGAAGTTCTGCAGCCTGAGCGCGAGATCGCCGGCGGAGTTGACATTCCAGGCTATCACGCTTAGCTGGCTGAATCCGGTGGCCCTCGGGCCGATGAATGCGCCGATATTGAAGACGCCGAGCACGAAGAGCGAAGCGACTACGGCCACGACAAGCAGCACTGCCCAGCCATAGGTCATGAGGAAATCGAGGGAGGTCTGTCCCTTCCGTGGCTGCTGATCCATGATAGTTGATTATTATAAAGGGTTAAAAAGCTGCTTTTCCGCCGGACGGCGGCGCCCGATCGGATCCCCTGGCGATGTCAACGCGCAATCGGACGGGATCCAGATAGATCGGGCTCACGCTGAGGAGCCTAAAACAAAGAAAGAAAAAGAAACTGGAAAAAAGAGGTTTAACTGCTCGTTCCGGAGATCGTTCCGCTCTCGGTGTAGCTGAATCCGTTCGCGTCCACGTATGTGATCGCGAGCGGAATCATGTAGGTCGTACCGGCAGAGAGGCCGTCGATGGTGCCGACTTCGACCGTCTCGGACGTCCCGCCGTTCGGGAGGAATCCGTTGTTGTACGTGACCGGGTCATACGTGATGGTGACCGCGTTCGTCCCGTACGTCATGTTGAACGCCGTGATGTTGACGTCAACACCTGCATGGTTCTGCAGCTTTACCGTGAGTCCTGCCGTGTGGTCGACGTTCCACGCGATCACTCCTACCTGGGCGAATCCTGTGGCCCTCGATCCTATGAAGGAGCCGACGTTGAATACTCCCAGCGCGAACAGTGCCCCCACGACTATGACGATGAGCAGAAGTGCCCAGCCGTATGTCATGAGAAAGTCCAGCGATGTTTGTCCTTTCATTCTCATATCATCCCTCGTTTGCGATAATTAAACCGCTTAACTGTTATGTAGGTATATTAAACGTAGTATTTAAAAAACATGCTTCGAATGGCAAACTCGATTTTTCCGGCGGGATTTCCCACCGGATATCGCGCGGTCGGGTCTGCGGTGCGTCCTGAAGCGGATGGCGCGACGTCCCCGGCTCACGGAGTGACCATGATCGTGAGGTCGAATGACGCGCTGTTGCCCGCGGTGTCCGTGGCTGTGAGGCGCACGGTGTGATCGCCTACACCCAGCTCGGTGGTGTTCGCCAGCACTCCTGTGGCCGGATCGATGTAGAACCTCGCCGTGTCGTTGACGCCGTATGTCACTGTGGCTGAGTCGGTCACGTTCGCCATGTATCCCAGCGTCTCCCCGACCGCGATGGATGTCTGGTTCACCATCGAGGACGCAATCATGCCGTTGATCGAGTTCGCCATCGTCCCCGTGTCTCCAGACTGGAACGTGCCGTTCCTCTCGAGCATCAGCAGTATGCTGGCGGCCTTCCTCTCCAGGTTCGCGAGCGGCGCGACGCTCGAGCTCTGCTGTGACGAGAAGAGGTAGATCGCGGATATGAGCGCGATGAGTATCACTGTCGCGAACATCGCGTCTAGGGAGAAGATGAAGCCGCGCCTGGCCTGTCCCTCAGCTGAACGCAGTCTCCGAGCGGGCCGCTCGACGCCGCGCCCGTACGGGACTGCCTGTGCCGGATCCCGGCCCCTCTTCCTTATCATGATAATAGTATTAGTATATGCCATACACCTTCAGCCCCACGATCACGCTCGTGCCGTTCCATGTGCAGTACCGCGTGAATGCGTACACGTTGCCCGCTTCGGGCGCGTCCGTCCCTTTCGAGGCCAGCAGCGCCCCGTTCCCGTCCGTTATGGTGAAGTAGTAATCGGAGCTCCCGCCCATGCCCATCATCGCCTTCGAGGCGTTGTACGGCATGGCGACGAACGCGTCCAGCTTCGCGGTGTCGAGGTCATTCCTGTAGGTGACGCCCCCGATCCTCTTGGCCAGGCCGATGGATGAGACGCCAGCAGCCAGTCCGCCGCCGCCCTCCCAATCGGATGGCACGCCCGGGCTGCCGATCAGCAGCTCGATCCCGGACAGGCCGCTCGTGAGCATGTCGTTCCTGAGGGTGGTGTCCTCGCTGTTCTTGACCTCCACCGCGGAGAACGAGACGGCCAGCGCCACCACTATCGACATGACGAGCAGGCTGACGAGGATGTCGATCAGGTATATCTGCCCCTTGAATTCACCCAATGACGATCGCCCCCTCGGAATTGTTGACCCAGAACGGGCCGGTGACGTTCACGCTGTACGGCTCGTAGCTGCCTTCAGCGGAATGGGTCAGGTTGGTGCCCATGCCGCAGACGTACCTGGAGGCGCCGTACTCGACCCTGATGCTCCGGTCGGCGGGGCGCACGGTCACGTTGTAGCCCTCCGCTCCGGCCGGGACCGGCGCGTTCGCCCTGATGCTGGCGCCATCACCCGCGGCCTGCACCGCATAGGAGACGGAACGGATGTATTCGCAGACCCGCGACACCTCGCGCTGTCCGATGCTAACGCCCGCGTCGGACAGTATCATGGAGTAGAGTATCGATGACATCGACAGGAGGAGCAGAGCGAGGGACGCGACGACCATGTACTCGATGGAGACCTGTCCTTGGTGGTGCGGCATGGTCAGCCTCCGGTCGAATTGACGATGATCGAGCCCGTCGGGTCGCAGCAGCTGACGGTGATGAGCTGCAGCCCCGGCGATTCGCCGAGCGAGCCGGTCATATTGTAAGCGCTCTGAGAGAATATGTCGCTGTCCCCGGAGGACAGGCTCACCTTGATCAGCACGGTGTTCCCGACGATGTTCGTCTGCCTGATGCCGTCCGGCATCATCACGTTGAACGAGTTCCTCGACCCGGGGCCGAGGGAATAGACGAAATCGGATGTCTTCGCCACTGTCTCGACGACATCCTTCGCCTGCGCCGCCCTCACGGAATCGATCGACATGAGGTAGACGAACGCGAAGATCACCCCGACGAACGCCATGCCTAGAGCTACGGTGAAGAGCTGCTCGAGCATCGCCTGGCCTCGCATGTGCTGATGTGGTGGTAATGGTTTAAAAATATGCCCAACTCTGGCCGTCCGCAATGACTAGCGCGAGCACACTGCGTCCCCACCAGTGTAATCGGCTAATTGCCCGTAGGTGTTGTCTCCCCAGCACTGGACGTTCCCATTGGATGTCAGCACGCAGGTATGGCTCCCTCCGGCCGATACTCCGACTGCGTTCCCTCCATTATAATCAATCGTTTCCCCGGAATAATTGCCTCCAACGCAGTGGACGTTTCCATCCGATGTCAGCACGCAATTAGTGCTCCCTCCGGCCGATACCCCTACGGCGTCTCCTCCGGTATAGCTGGTCGCTCGTCCATCACCGTTGTATCCCCAGCACGTCGTATCGTTGTTGTTCCGCAGGGCGCATTCGTAGGCGGCTCCCGCCGAAACGCCTGTCGCATCGCTGCCCGTATATGGGTTCGCTTCTCCATTGCCACCATATCCCCAACAGGAGACATCGCCGTTGCTCAGCAGGGCGCAGGCGGTGTTCCATCCCGACGCCACTCCGATGGCATCCCCGCCCTGATAGCCCGCTAATCCTCCATTGTCTGGATATCCCTGGCAGAAGACATCGCCGTTGCTCAGCAGGATGCAGGTGGTGTCCGCTCCCGAGGATACGCCTGTCGCGTCTCCACCGGTATAATCGGTTGCCTGCCCATAAGTGTTTCCGCCCCAGACGGTCCCTCCCCAGCAGGCGGTATTCCCATTGTCCAGCAGAGCGCACGCCCAACCCGCCCCCGCAGAGACACCGACCGCATTCCCTCCAGTATAACCTGCCGATTCCCCGTTATCGTTGCCCCCCCAGCAGTTGACGTTCCCATCCGATGTCAGCACGCAGGTATTGTACCATCCGGCCGATAGTCCTGCGCAGGGACTTCCGAACTCCTTGGCGAAGCCGGTGTATTGGATGCCTGATGCGGGGTTCGTGAGCGGCAGGTAGTCATAGTCACTCGAGCTTGGTATCGAGTACGGCGAAGCGCAGAGGTCGCTCGAATTGGCATTGCAGTCGGATGGAGTCTCTGACCAGCCGTTGCCGTCCGGCTGCGCCCAGAAGTTGCCTCCGATGCACGGGCCGCCGACGATGTTGGTGGTGCCGCAGTCGAGAGTGGTGTTCCAGAAGTTATTGGTGCTGCCTGGATCGATGTATGCGTTCGCGCTGTTATTGAAGAAGTTGTTGTAGACCAATGTGTTCGAACTGGTGGCGAACCAGATGCCGCTGCCGGCGTTGTCGCTGACGATGTTGTTGCTGACGATGTTGTTGCTGGTGTACCAGTCGATTTCGATGCCGTCGCCGGCGTTGTTGGCGACGGTGTTGTTGGTGACGTTGTTGTAGTTTGAGTGGTCCTGGAGAGAGATGCCGCCCTGGCTGGCCGAGTTGCTGGCGGTGTTGTTGGCGATGGTATTGTAGTCGCAGCTGGGCCAGAATATGATGCCGTAGCCATAGTTGTTGCTGGCGTTGTTGTTGGCGATTGTGTTGCTGTCGGAGGAGTAGAACAACGCGATGCCGTAGCCGTTCGTGCTCAAGCTGGCGGTGTTGTCGGAGATGATGTTATTGTTGGAGCCGGAGGTGAGGTAGATGCCGGCGTTGCTGTTTGAACTGGCGGTGTTGTTGGAGATTATGTTGTTGGAGCTGGAGGTGAGGTAGATGCCGATCCAGCCGTTAGAGCTGGCGGTGTTGTTGGCGATGGTATTGTTGGAGCTGGAGGAGAAGTAGATGCCAGCCTGGCTGTCTGAGGTGGCGGTGTTGTCGGCGATGGTGTTGTAGTCGGAGTTGGAGGTGAGGTAGATGCCGTGGTTGCCGTTGTTGCTGGCGTTGTTGTTCGTGATGTTGTTGTAGTCGGAGCTGGATTCGAGGTAGATGCCCCAGCCCTGACCGCCGCTATTTGAATTGGCGGTGTTGTTGGAGACGGTGTTATAGTCGGCGTGGTCGCTGAGTATGATGCCGATGTTGTTGGAGCTGGCGGTGTTGTTGGAGACGGTGTTGTAGTCGGAACCAGAGGCGAGGAAGATGCCGAGGTTGGTGTTCGAGCTGACATTGTTGTTGGTGACGGTGTTGTTGTTGGAACTGGAGAGGAGGATGATGCCGGCGTAGCTGCTCGAGCTGACATTGTTGTTGGAGACGGTGTTGTTCGAGCTGGAGCCGAGCCAGATGCCGTTGTAGCTGTTTGAGCTGACGGTGTTGTTTTCGATCGTGCCATAGTTGGCTCCATCAAACTCTATGTCGTTGTTGAAGTTCGTGATGACGCAGTTCTTCACTGTGGTGTAGTTATGGCCGGCGGAATTGTCGATTCCGTTGCCTGAGCCGCCTGGGCCAGTGATCGTGCTGCCGTTGCAGTCGAGGGTGACGTTGTCCGCTTCGATCGTGAAGCAGGTGCCGCCGTTGCTGACGTCGCCCGCAAGGACATAGTCGCCGGAGTATGAGATGTTACCGCAGTCCGAGAGGTGGGTCACATGTTCCGGCCTGCACATGCCTGCGCTGCCAGCATCGTATATCGCCCGGATCTCGGAGTCGCTGAGCGCGCGGTCGTAGAACTGGACCTCGTCTATATCTCCGACGAGATTGCCTTGTGCGCAACCCCCACCACCGATATCAAACGGGGGATTTGAGCTCGGTGAGATGGCTGACTGCAAGGAATTGCGCAAAACCCCGTCAACATAGATGCTTGCGGTTGTCCCGTCATACGTTCCCACCACATAATGCCATTGTCCATCATTGACGGAAACGTCGGCGTTAAGCCACCATCCCCCTGGATCGAAGCTTGGTACGCCGGGTGCTGTATTCCCATTCTGGTACAGCCATATGAGACGATTACAATCTTGCTGTGTGACAATCCCTTTGCCTACTCCTCCGTCAGTGGTGTTGACCCACGCACCCATGGTAAATGCTGAACCCAACGCCTGATCGCCTGGGGATTCGACATAGCTATTCCCATCGAAGCTGAATGCCTGATTGACCTCTCCCGATGCGTATGCCAGGTTCCCATTCCACGTCCCGTCGTTGCCTCCGATGATGTCAGTCGCGTTGTCATCTCCGGGCCACCATGCGACGAGGCCGGAGGGTTGCTGGACACAGCCGGGAGCGGTGCTGACCGTGATGTTCGTCACGGTATCGGAAGCGCTGTTGCCGGAGTTGTCGTACGCGGTCGCTGTGATGCTGTAGACGCCGTCGGATGGCACGTCGAGCTGGACTGAGACATCGCCGCTGGCCGAAGTCGTCGTTGAGTTGACCACAATGGCCTCACTGCCGGAGAAGAACATGTCATACGCGTATCCCGTCGCATCTCCGATCATAGATGGGTACGTCCCCACTGGTATTGTGGCTACGACCGTACCGGTCGCCTTATCGATCTTTGAGATGTCATTGGAGGCAGTATTGGCTACCCAAACGTAGTAGTCGTTCACTGCGACGCCTGCATTCGGCGATGATCCGACCGCTATCGTTGCGACGGTCGTGTCAGTAGATTTGTTGATTCTGGAGACTGTGCCGTCGTAGCCATTGACCGCCCAGACGCTGCTGGCATCGGCTGCGACACCGCCCGGGTAGGAACCCCCAGTCGGTATCGTGGCGAGAACCGTATCATCGGTCTTGTTAATCTTGGTAACCACGTTGGTGGCCCAATCGCAGCAATTGGAGTTGACGACCCAGACATAATCGTTATCCACTGATATTCCGAGTGGGTATTGGTCGGTGGGTATCGTAGATACGATATCGCCCGTGTCTTTGTTGATCTTGGTGATCGAGTAAGAGCCATAATTGGAGACCCAGAGGTAATCGCGGTCCCCGGTGATGCCCCAGACGGAACCGACAGATATCGTCGCCACCTCCGTATCGGTCGCCTTGTCGATCTTGGAGACTGTGTTGCCATTGATGACCCAGACATAATCTGGATCTACTGAGGCGCCCCATGCGCCACCGCCCGATACAGATATGGTGTCCACGACTGTATCTGTCAACTTGTCGATCTTCGAGACTGTGTTATCGTTGTAGTTCGTGACCCAGACATAGCGGTCATCCACCGCGACGCCATATGAGCCCGAGCCGACAGTTATGTTCGTCACCACAGTATCGGTCGACTTGTCGATCTTGGAGACTGTGTTCTCATTGACATTAGTGACCCAGACGTAGTTGTCGACCGCCCTGCGCCCCCCCCAGATAGTCACGTTGGTGTGGTCCATGCTGGTGCCGTTGACAGTGAAGTTGATCGTTATAGTCCTGCTGTCGAGGACGCTGTCGTTCGCGGGAGCGGTTATGTTGATCGAGAGCTGCCCTTGCGGCGCGCACGCCCCGCGCGCGTAGTTGTAGATCCCAAGCCAGGTCGAGGTGCCCAGGTTCACGAGCTCGCTGACGTTCCCGTCAGGGGTGACCTTCGCCACATGCCCGCAATAGTCCAGCGCGTAGCTGTTCCCGAGGCTGTCGGTGGCGACGTCGTAATTGCCGCATCCTTGGGTGCCTATGCTCGCGATGTCGCTCACAGTGCCATCGGGAGCTATCCCCTTCAGGTAGCCGTAATAATCGAGCGCGTAGAGGTTGCCTGCGCCGTCCGTGGCGCTGTGCCAGCTCCAGTACGTGCCGCCGAGATCAGCGAATTGGCTCATCGATCCGCTCGGCGTTATCTGCACCACCGGGCCGGCACAGGTGAACGCGTAGAGGTTGCCTGGGCTCCAGGTCAGACCTGACCAGCATGAGCCGGAGTAGCCGCTGAGGTCAGCGAACTGGCTCACGGCGCCGCTCGAAGTGATCTTCGCCACAATGCCGCTGTTATACTCTATCGCGTAGAGGTTTCCGGAATCGTCCGCTGTGATCTTGAACCAATAGCCGCTGCCGTAGCTGCTCACGTCAGCGAACTGGCTCACGGTCCCGTCCTGGGCGATCCTTACCACCGATCCGCTGTAGTTGACCGCGTAGAGGTTTCCGGAGCTGTCGGCCGTGACGCCGTCGAAATTGGTGTCCTGGCCCAGATTCGTGAACTGGCTCGCCGTCCCGTTGAAGTCGATCATATACATCGGGCCTGATGCATGGGCCGCGTACAATCCGCAGGCGAAGGAGGGTTGGGCCGATGCGTTCGTGCACACGCCGGCGCCGCCCGCATTGTAGATCGCCTGTACCTCTTGCTGCGAAAGGGCGCGGTCATATATCTGGACCTCGTCGATCAGCCCCATGGCGTATTCGCTGCCGTAATAGTGTCCACCGATGTAGAATCCCTGCTCGGGGACGTTCGCGGCGGACGAGGTGAGGAGGACGTTCCCGTCCTCATACAGGATGGTCGAGGACCCGTCGGACACGAAGGCGTAATTGTGCCATGCGCCCTTCCAGCCGTGCCCGCTGGTCACCGCGTAGGCGGACCCGGCGTAGAATTCGATCTCTCCGGCGCCCGACTCCCTCACCGCCGCGGTGTTGATGAAGCCGCCAGTTATTGTAACGAGCCATCTCCTGTAAGCGGGCGTCGAGCTGTCGTCCCTGAGCCAGAAGTCCCACGTGTAGGTGTTATCATCGGATGTTTGAAGCGAAGGCAATGCGACGTCGCTCGAGCCGTCGAAGCTGAACGCCTGCCCGACCTCGCCCTGGGCGTACGCCTCGGTCCCTTCCCATGCGCCAGTGTTGCTTCCGATGATGTCGCTGGCATTGCCGTCGCCCGGCCACCAATATACTAGGCCGGAGGGCGGCTGGACGCAGGAGAGTTGCGAAGATATGTTGCAGTACCCCTGGCCGCTGAGGCCTGCCTGGTAGTGCTGCTGTATCTCGCTTTCGGTGAGGGGGCGGTTGTAGACGGCGAATTCGTCGATCGAACCGGTGAACCAGTATCCCAGCCCATTGCGGTTAAGCGCGCCTATGTCCGCGGTGTTCGCGGGCGTGGCTGCATCGGCCAGGATCGACTTGAACCACTTGGATGTGTCGGAGCTCGTCTCGTAATTGAGACTCTGTTCGACGCCGTTGAAATACATTCTCGGCGACGTCCCGTCATGGGTTATCGCGACATGCACCCAATCGCTCATGTAAGGACTGAGAGAATACGGATCGGTGTGGACCTGCCAGTACCGCGTGTTGTCCGTCGCCAGCGATATAGTCAGCCAGTAAGCGTTCGTCCTGAGATCGACATCTACGAACATCTCCGACATCGTCGAGCTCGCGCCGTTCGATATCCCGAACGCCAGCATCTCATTGTTCGTATCGGTCGCGTTCATCCAGAACTCTATGGAACCTGTGGTCGAGCCGGCTAGGCTCGAGACCAGCCCGTCGACGGTCACATAATCGCCGTTGCCATCGAAACTCAACGCGCCCCCTGCCTCGCCTGACGTCCAGGCCGCCCCGGCTATCTGGCCGTCGTCCGCGCTGTATGAATCGCGCGCGGTCGTCCCGCTGCCGTCATCGAATTTCCAATACGAGACCATGCCTGCGGTCGAGCCGGTGCCGCATGTCTCAGGGGCGAGCGACCCCGTAGTGTTCACTGTGATGTTGCTCGCGGTGGCGGAGGCACTGCCGCCGTCGCTGTAGTGCGCCAGGGCGGTGATGTTGTAGGCTCCGTCCGCATCGACACTGAGCTCGACGGCGTACGTGCCCAGCTGGGAGTTCGTGGTGACATTGACCGGAGTACCGGTCTCATCGATGACCATGATGTCCGTGTAGGTGAGGTTGTTGCCCCAGACGGAGACGCTGATGTTGATCGTCCTGTTGTCGAGGATTGAGTCGCTGTGAGGCGAGTTGATCCGGACCAACGGCGGGACTGCGCCGGCGCCGACCGTTCCGGAGATGGTGCCAGTCTCCGTGTAGTTGAAACCGTTGAAGTCAGTGTATGTTATCCTCAACGGCATCGTATAGTACTGGCCCGGAGCCAGGCCGCTGATCGCGCCAACAGTGAACGTGTCCGATACCTTGCCGTTGGGTATACTGACATTGGTTATGTCATACGGGAAATGGCTGTTGCCGAAGGTGGCCTCGATGTTGATCACGGTGATGTCCATTCCAGCGAAGTTCTGCAGCCTGAGGGCGAGAACTCCGGCTGCGTTGACGTTCCAGGCAAGGACGCCGACCTGGGCGAATCCTGTCGCCCTCGGCCCCAGGAATGAGCCGGCATTGAATACGCCTAACGCGAACAATGAGCTGACCACGACCACGACGAGCAGGAGCGCCCATCCGTAGGTCATCATGAAGTCGAGGGAGGTCTGTCCCAGGGTCGTTGCGACCGGTCGCTTCCGTGGCTGCTGGTTCATAATAGTATGACTAATAATACTTAATTAAAAGGCTGCTTTCGCAGCGGCAGAAGCGCCAAACAGGTCGAAAACAGTCTAATCGACATTCTGCTTGACAGGATGGCCAGTCAGCTTGGCCCGCTTCCTCTTGTACTTGCCGTAGGACACTATATCGTTCAGGGGCAGCCTGCCTATCTCGTTCTTCGGCTCTGTCTCGCTCTCATAACCGATCCCCACGATGACCTCGCACTTCTGGCCTTCGGGAACGCCGAGCATCTTCTCCGCCACGCCCTTGCGCGGAGACATTATCGCGGTCTTCAGCCCGAGGGATTCGGCGGCGTATACGATGTTGAGCGCAGCCATGCCCATGCACTTCATGTGCTCGTCCGCTGGCAGTTTCGCTTCGCCATAGAACGACTTGAGTTCCGCAAACGTGAGGTCGGAGACGATCGCGATCATCGCCGCTGGCTGGCCGAAAACGCGGTTGTACGCGCACAGCTTGGTCAGCAGTTCGACGGATTCCTTGTCCTGCACCACGATGAAATGCCAGGGCTGGAGGTTGAATATGCTCGGAGCCCACCTGCCTGCCTCGAGGATGCTCTTTATCAGGTTCATGCCGACTGGTTTCGTGTCGAATTCGACCGTGGTTCTCCTCTGCTTTGCGAGACTGAGAAAATCATTCATGCGAATCCCCTTCCATCATTAGTCGCAGGGCGCATTCCGTTCGTCGTGCGTCCCGTCGCCGTCACTGAATTTGACCGCTTCTTATTAAATCCTTTGGATTAACGGGCCGACGACGGCTCCGATGCGGCGGATCACCCGCTCCGCCCGGGCGGCATCTCCCTTCTCACGGAAGGCATCTTGAATCCGACGAAGTCGAGCGCCCTCTTCCGGAACGTAGGGTCATCCATCTCCTTCCTGGCCCAGGATAAGGCATCGAGCTCCTTCTCCCTGAAATACTTCCCTATCTCGCCCTCGTCGACTCCCCTCATGAGAGCGAGCGACTCCAGGATCTCCATCCGCCTGAGGGCCAGCGGCACCGTCCACTTTGCGGACTCCTGCGCCATCTCCACGGTCCTGTCGACGAGCCTCTCCCACGGGAGCATCCTGTTCCTGAAGTCAGGCCGATAGAATGGCATCGCATCTCACCGTATAGGATGAAGCGGAATCAGCTCTTGATGCGCGTCATGATGAAAGCGGTCTTCGCCGCTACCTGCGAGGCGCGCCTCTCCTCGCCCGCGAACGGGACGCCAGTCATGACCGAAAGCGCCCTCTTCCTCTGGTCGGACGGCTCAGGCTTGTTCAGGCGGCAGTCGCAGTACTCGTCGACCGCGTTGTCCTTCCTTCCGCGGTACATGAACTCGTACAGCTCCTTCTCCGTGAGCGTGATGCTGAAGCATCTCCTCATGGATTCGAACGCCTCTGTCATCTCCGAAGGGATCGCCTCTGCGTCGCCCGCCTTCGGCACGTTCTCATTGCAATGGTCCACGAACGTCTTGCCAGTGAAACCATCCCTGTTGTAGGACCATACGACATATGAGCTGTCCCTGGTGCTGAACCTGACCTGCTCGGGCAGCAATCGGTACGACCGGTTGCCGTTGCAGACAGCCTCCCTGACCACGAACGCGTCGATATGGAATATCCCGTGTCCCCCATTATACGGCACCAGCGTGCCGATGAAGTGGCGTCCCCTGACGCTGTCGCCTGCCCGCATCCCCACGGGCAGCAGCACATGATCCTGTCCATTCCCTTTCGCTTTGCCTTTCTTTTGCATTTTTTTTCACCGTTTATTTGTCTCGTTATTATGATCGATCGCTTCCGCGCGGCTGGCGCTGCGCCCTCTGAGATACAGTAGCTCATGCGCGGACGGTCGCTCGGTATTCTTTTCTGCCGACGCATGGGCTATGTTTGACTCATCTAAGCCAGGCTGAAGCTCCGATACTGCACCTATTAGCGGTGCGAAATTTAAGAAACTATGCCCGCTGACGCTGCGGCAGGAAAGGAAAAAAGGAAAAGAAGGGAACTAATGACTAAGACAGTTAGTCAGAACGTCTCCTGCGCAGCCTGCGCCTCGCCATGAAGAATACTATGGCCACGGCCAGGGCGACCCACACGTACCAGAGTTCCGCCAGGCTGTCGGCCAGCGATTTCTTCGATACTGAGATCGAGAAATCCGCCGTGTCCGAGAGGCTCCGGCCGTCCGGATTCTGGTAGTTCACCAGGAGAGTCAGCATCCCGCTCCCAGGGATCGCGTCCTTGTCGACATGGATCGTGTAATCGAGCTCCGCCGACCCGCCCGGCGTTATGGAATCGATGTACCTCACGGTGCCGTCGCTGCTGAACGGATAGACCGGACTGATCGATGCCTTGATGTTCCTCGCTTCCTCCGATCCGGTGTTGGAGAGGACGAGCTTTACTGGTATGTCGTTCCCGCTCAGCAGGGGCCCATCGCCGTACGAGACGGAGAAGTCCGCCTTCCTGGCGATCGGGATGTCGAAGACGAAGCTGGCGTTGCCGTTCGTCCTGTCCTGCGAGACGTAATCGAGCGTGGCATAGAGATGGTACAAGCCTGGTTGCAGGGATTTCGATGCCTCTATCTGGAATGTCGCCGAAGAGCTGCCCCGGGGGAGGATCTGGCCTATCTCCTGCGTCTGGCCGGCCCATTTCACCTCGATCCCATCGGACGCATCGAACGTGACACGGGCGCTGCTGACGGTTCCGCTGCCGTTGTTCTGGAACACCGCGGTGACGAAAGCGGTGTCTCCAGGATAGACGTCAACCGGATTCGAGGCCGCGATGGAGGCGGTGAATGAGGGGACTCCACCGACACGCACGTTAAGGGTGTTGCTGTCGGAGAACGTCTCGAACGTCTTCTGGTACTTGGATGCGACAAGGACCTGATAGGTTCCGGCCTGCGCCAGGGGATCGACCGGCAGTATGAATGAGGTGGTGGACTTGCTGTCCGGATCGCTGGTGCACAGGTCTCCGAGATAGTGCGTGTCCGGCCCGTCGATCGATAACGGATATGACACTGCCAGCTGGATCGAGGTCTGTCCCGCGCAGTTGTCCCAGTTCAGGCTCTTGAACACGAGCGTGAGGTTGACCGCATGGCCCGGCTGCGCCGGGATCTCGCTTATCGAATAGTTGACCAGCTGCAGTTTGGGATTCACCGAAGCGAAATTCACTCCGACAAAGGCTAGCAGCAACGCCGCGAGCACGATTCCGATATTCTTCTCTCTCATTTCCAACACCTCATTATTAACGCAAATATTGTTGACGTTCAACGGCCGCGCATCAGACCAGCTCCCTCTTGAAAAGGATGACGCTGAGCGACATTGTGATCAGGCAGAACGCCGTGAGCCATATGAAATCGGGCATGACCGAAGCGATGCCGAACCCTTTGATCATTATCCCACGGAAAGCGTCCGCGGCGTATGTGATCGGCAAGACCTTCGCGACCGATTGGAGCGCGGGCGGCATCGTCTGTATGGGCAGGAACACGCCCGACAGGAACATGGTAGGCAATGTGATCAGCATGGACAGCGCCATGTACTGCTCCTGGCTGTTTGTCAGCACGGACAGCACCATCCCGATCCCTACCGCGCCCATGACGTATACGACCAGTATGGGTATCATGTCGAGGAAGCTCCCCCTCATGGTCACTCCGAAGAGCAGCATGGCGACGAAGAGGAGCACCACCGCCCTGACGATCTCGAGCACGATATAGAACAGCTGGGTGCCGACTATGATCGTGGTATTGGATGTCGGAGTCATGAACACCCTGGTCAGAGATCCCTCTTTCTTCTCTCCGGCGATCGCCCTTCCGAGTCCCGAGGACGCGCCCTGGAATATTGTCATCGCCAGCATGCTCGGGATGATGAAATCGATGCCTGAATGCACGCCATATGGTTGGAGCGCGGAGAATGTGAGCTGCGATGAGGAGGTGGCGCTGAGCTGGCTCATCGTCTCCGACAGTTTGGCGTCCGCCGAGCTGACTCTCGAATAAGCGGCAGAGACCGCCGCGTCCTTCGCGGCCGATGCGGAGGCGACAGCGGTCGTCGACGCGTACAGTTTGCTGGTGTCCGATGTCACCTTCGACACTCCGCCGATGATCCCCTGATACGCCGCGATCTGCGCCATGGTCGGGGCGTGTGAATCGATGCTGCTCAGGGCATACATGGCCGCGTTGGCATCGGAAAAGCTGTTCCCGCCTATGTCCGCGATCTGGCCCTGATCGCTGTCCAGAAGGTATGCGACAGAATTGCGCAATGTCTGGGTGGTGGAGGAGAGGCTGGAAGTGAGCTGGGAAGAGGTGTAAACCGCATCCCTGTAATTGGAGTTCGCGGCCGACATGGCGCTTTCGACCGCCTGGCTGTCCATCACGATGGTCATCGTCTGTTTCGCGGCCGACAGGTCGCGCTGGGCGCTCGCCACGCCGCTTTCCGCCGCCGCGATCCGCTGCTGGGCCATGCCCTGCGAAAGCTGCTGCACGAACACCTGGGTGGAAGCCTGGGTGATCTGGGCCACAGTGGGATCGGACTGGTCGAATATGGCGTATATCTTCGGATTCTGGCCGGAGACGATCGCGTCCTGCAGGCCGCTCGGGAGTATGAACAGCGCCTTGACCTGGCCCTCGTCTATCAGTTTCTTGCCTTCATCCTGGCTGCTCACCTGGTACTTTATGATGAACAGCTGGTTGGCGTAGAGCTTGCTCATTATCGTCTGGGACATGTTCGAGTGGTCGTAATCGACTATCGCGGCGGGGATGTACTTGGGAGTCACGCCCGATGTATATCCGAAGATAGCGATCATGAGTATCGGGAACAGCAGCAGCATGAACAGCCTGAATTTGTCCCGGCTCATCACCAGCCAGTTCTTCCACACGATGGAAATCATCTTACTGAAATCGAGCGCCCGCTCCTTTTCGTGATCTCCTTTCATCCTTGCCATGTCGAATCACTTGGTAACGTAAACGAACACATCCTCTAACGACGGTTCCTTGACCATTATCTCGTTGACGCCCATCTTCTTGCGCTCGAAGAAGTGGGACAGTGTAGAGACCAGGCCGGCGGTCGGCTCGTTCGTGCGCATCAGTATGGTGCCGTCCGTATACTCGATGGATGTGGCGCGGATCAGCCTTCCAGCCTCTTCCACCACTTTCTTGTCCTTCCGCTCCAGCTGTATCTCGATAATCCGGCCTTCTTTGAGTATCTCCCTGAGCTCGCGGGGGGTGCCGAGCGCGACCAGCTTGCTGAGGTTCATGATCGCTATCCTGTCGCAGAGCTTGTCCGCCTCCTCCATGTCGTGAGTGGTGTACACGATGGTGATGCCCTGGTCGTTCAGCTGCTTCGTCAGGTCCCTCAACGTGAGCCTGCTCTGCGGATCCAGACCGGTCGTCGGTTCGTCCATGAATAGTATCTCCGGAGAGTGCAGAAGTCCCGCCGCGACTGACAGCTTCTGTTTCATTCCTCCGGAAAATCCCCCGGCTAGTACGTCCCTTTTATCATAGATCCCTACGATCTTGAGGAGCTCATCGCTGCGTCGCTTTATCTCCGTCTTGGACATCCCGTAGAGCTCGCCGATGTAACGGAGATTCTCCATGGGAGTCAGCTCATCGAACAGGGCGAACTGCTGCGGGACGACGCCGATCTTGGAACGAACCCCAGCGCCGTGAGTTGACACTTCCAGACCGGCCACTTTCGCGCTGCCTTCCGTTATCGAGAGGAGCGTGGTCAGCATCTTTATCGTCGTCGTCTTGCCCGCGCCGTTCGGACCCAGGAAACCGAATATCTCGCCCTTCTTCACTTTCAAGTCCAGCTTGCTCACCGCGGTGAAGCTGCCGAACCTGCGGGTGACGCCATAGCACTCGATCGCGTATTCGCCGTTGCCGTTCGCCATCCCACACACCAGATATGACACATCGATCCGTAAGCGGACCATATTCCAGAAAATGTAATATTATATAATCTGGAACCTTTAAAAGGCTGACGGCCGTTAGAGTGGCATGAGCGCCAAAACAGCTCCACGCCACCTGATGCGTCCGCACCCTCCAATCCAAGGAGGGAAGAAGCCGTCCAAGAAAGGCAAATTCATAGGACTCTTCCTGCTCTGGCGCCTGACGAAAGAGAAATTGCACTGCTACATGCTGATAGACGAGCTCAACGACATCGGCATAGCGTCCATGAAGCAGTCGACCCTGTACGCCCTGCTCTCGAATATGGAGACGATGGGCTTCGTCAAGTCGGAGCAGAAGTTCGTGGACAACAGGCCAAGACGGATCTATTCAATCACGCCGCAAGGAAGGAGATTCTTCGAGGACATCAAGAGGAACAAGATCAAAGGACAGCTGAAAGCGTTTATAAAAGACCTGGCGCGATAACCCGCATCAGAACGCCGTTACGGCGCCACAAGGGTGTTATGGATGGGAATAATCTCTGAATTCAAGGAATTCTTGGCTGAGTACAAGGTGATGGGCCTCGCGGTGGCGTTCATCATCGGCGGCGCCGTCACCACGCTGGTGAAGTCGCTTGTCGACAACCTGATCATGCCGATCGTCGGCGCGGTCCTCCCCAGTGGAGACTGGCAGACCGCGACGTTCAGCGTAGGGAACGTGAAACTGGGCTGGGGATCGTTCCTGAGCACGCTGCTGAACTTCATCATCATAGCGTTCGTGGTGTTCTGCATCGCGAAGTTCGTGATGAAGAAGGAGAAGGTCGCCAAGAAGTGACCTATCCTTTCGTTTTCTTTAACCGTTTTTTCTCTGTTTTCATTCCGGCCCGGTCAATCGCTCTCCGTCGTAGACGCGGTTCCGATATGTTTAAATACACGTCTCTTCAATGGAAAGCAGGCGACCATAGTTGAACAGCAAGCAACCAGGACAGCAACTACGCGTGGCGACGAGTCAAGCGCGGGTGGGTGCAAAAGATACCGACGCAGCCACGCTCGGACCGGTCCGCATTTTCAAGAGAAGCAGCGATCCCACTCCATTGAGGAAACTGACCAAGCTAGAGGTCCTGCTGTCCAGGATATCTCCGCGCAGGAAGGAAGTCAACGAGTTCAGGCAGGACCTCGCCAAGACAGAGGAGTCCATCAACTTCTATATCGAGAAGATAGAGCGCGAGCACCGCCAGCACGTGGCAGAGATGGAAGCGAGGCACGCGTCCGATAGGGCCACCGAGCAGAGGCTCAAGGAGAGGATCGCGGAGCTCGAGGCCGAGAGGAAGAGGTCTCTCGGCAAGGGATTCGCCGCATACGCGTTCGCTGAGCGCACGGTGATCAACCAGGCGGAGGAGGAAGAGCAGCAGCGGAAGGATTTCGCCAAGATGCTCGCGAGGATAACCCACGACTTCAAGACGCCGATCATGATAATCCGGACCGCCATGCTGATGATCAAAGAAGGCCTCAAGGAAGGCTCGGACAAGAAGATGTCGGACATGGTGCTTCAGGGCGCTGACTCGCTGAGCGCGCTCGTGGAGGACGTCCTCACCTGCAACAAGCTCGAGCACGGCGCCATAACGCTCGAGAAGAAGAGGTATGACATCGCGGAGCAGCTGCGCTACCTCGTCAACGGCAGCAGGAAGTACGCTTCGGACAAGGGCAAAGAGATCGAATTCAACACAGAGCCCGGCGTGTTCGTCAACGCAGATGCGTTCAGGATGGAACAGGCGTTGGGCAACCTGCTCTCCAATGCTATAAAGTTCAGCAAGAACAAGGTCACAGTATCGGTCAAGAAGGAAGGCGACTCCGCAGTTGTGACCGTCTCAGACGACGGCAACGGCATAGAGGAGGAGATGAGGAGCAAGGTGTTCAAGGGGCAGGAGATGATGACCGTCGACCTCATCAACGGCAACGGGTTCGGGCTCACCAACGCCAAGCGCCTCGTGGACATGCACGGCGGCAGCATCAGGCTCGTCGGCGGCAGCACGTTCGTGGTCACTCTCCCTGCTGAGCAGTGAGCCCCGTCATCTATTTATACGAGAACAGGCTCAGCTATGCATGCCTATCCAGAAATTCGGAAGGAAGGTGTTCCGCGAGAAGAACGTCACCCTCAGGAACGCGGAGACCGGCGACAAGACCACCAAGACAGTCCTGTTCTCCAACATGCTCTGGAGCGACCTGCAGCACATGCAGGAGATCCATGACAGGGTGTGGTCTGCGGACAAGTACCCGGCGCTCGGGCTCAGCATGGCGCAGTTCGAGTCCTATCACGATCATTTCGGAGACGTCAGCGTAGCCGCGGTCATAGTGGATGGCGACGATCCCGCGGGGTTCATCCCTGTCGGAGGGATCAACGCGATGCGAATAAACATGGCGGTGGACAAGAACAGTCCGCAGCCGGAGCGCTGGCGCATCGGCGGGAGAGACAAGGTACCGCTGAGCTGGGATGCCTGCACCAACGGCGGCTGGTTCGACACGAAGGCAGCCCACGGAAAGTTCGACCGCGTGTGGCCGGTGAAGAACGGAAGGACGCTCATCTGCCCCACGGTGTACGTGAAGTCGGTGGTGAGCATAGGCGGGACTGCGTTCCAGTTGGGCTCGCTGATGAAGGAGATCATCCTTTCCGTGGAGAATGTCGCGCAGGAGGCCTGCGAACAGGAGAAGAGGAGCATATACATCGCGGCGTACAGCGCACCGAGGGACCTGTACCGATGGTCAAAGACATACGAGGAGCTCGAGAAGCCGAAACCGGACCTGGACGAGTACTATTTCTCATCTCAGCCGGACAAGCAGATCGTCGACCAGGAGAAGCACTGCGCGGAGAACGGCATCACCGGCAGGGACAGGACACGGCTCCTGTACGTCCCATACCAGAGGGCAGGAGGCATACTCTCCATCGACGAGTTCGAGGAGAGGGACGTGCCATACTACTCGCTGATGAACCTTGGAAGGAGCGCGTTCGTAGAATACCTGAAGAAGTTCGGCTCGACGGACGTGGAGGATTTCCTCCGCGCGACTGGGCGCAAGATGCTCGACGGCGTCATCGGCAGGCACGTCTCATTCGGAGCGATGATAGGGAAGAACGCGCCGGACGCGAGAAACGACCCCAACGCCCTCTGCAACAACACCATCATGCTCTACAGGAGCGTCGTTCCGAGGAAGGAAGTGAAACCGGAAGCGATCGCCCCCAGCAGCAAGATAGAGGACTCGACCCTCTGAGCGCACTGTTTTAATCCGCTTCCATGAATCAACCGCATGGACAGGAAGATGGCGGTAATCGCTGTAGTCGTATTCGCACTAATTCTAGCTGCCGCAGTCCTGCTGCTCGGACCAGGGAATGGCCGGCAATCGGATGGCGCGGCGGGAGCTGGCGCGAGGGGCCCCGAGATCAGTGTCGCCGCGTGGAACATACAGCGGTTCGGGCCGGACAAGGCGGACAATTCGACCCTGCTCGCCGCGTATGCAGATAGGATTGGACAGTACGACATCGTCTTCCTGGAGGAGATCACAGACGCCACGAACGAATCGTTCCAACACCTGTGCTCTCTCTTGACTGATTACAGGTGCATCAACAGCTCGAAGGCGGGAAGGACCTCGTACAAGGAGCAGTACGGCATCGTCTACAGGAGGAACATCTCCCTGCTGCACTATAAGGACCTGAACCCGGACATCCTCAACAGATGGGAGCGCCCGCCATTCGAGACCACATTCGGATTCGGCGCCTACAACATGACGTTCGTCCTGCTGCACGCCAAGCCGTCCGATGTCAGCGCCGAGCTGAGAGACCTCGAGAGCCTGCTGGCCGACGCAAGCGGTAACGTCGCAGTGATAGGAGACCTGAACGCCGATTGCGATTACTACAACCCCGCGAGCGGCGCTGCGTTCTCGAAATGGTACTGGACGATCCCTAACGGCGAGGACACCACTGTGAGCCAGAACACGCGCTGCGCCTATGACAGGATGATACTGAACGATGGCGCGAATGCCAGGTTCGAAGAGTACGGCATAGACAGAGATGTCACCACGGACCTGTCCGACCATTACCTGGTCTGGATGCGGATCAGCTGAACCGATGGAGCCTGCGGCTCAGGTTCGGTGGGATAAAAAACTAGAAAAAGAAAAAAGGTTAGGAATCAGAGCTTCTCGACATTCTCAGCCTTGTCGCCCTTCGGTCCTGTCACGGGCGTGAAGGAGACGCGGTCACCTTCGTTGATCATGACACCGGCCTTGAGGCCCGTGACGTGCACGAAATAGTCCTTGCCGTCATCTCCGTGGATGAAGCCAAAGTTCTTCATCCTGTTGAAGAATTTCACTGTTCCTTCTACCATATGTTTCACCTATACGACTGGCTAGTTAAACTGACTACAACTAGGTTGTCGGCACCATGTTTTGGATAGCATGGTTTAATAACTTATGTCCAGCGCAGCCAGTGCTGAACAGACCAGATCGGGAAAATAGGCTGTGACGGGCGCAGTCACGTTTTATATACGTCAACCGAGCATATATCGCATGGAGCAGCGCTGGGACAATGGGCGCATCGCGACGCTCGCGCGCAAGGTCAGGAAGATAGAGTCGTTCGGCAAAGTCTATGTCGAGCGCTGCCTCTTCGAACCGATGGCAAAGAAGTCGATGCTGCTCCATGACAGGCATGAGGCGCTGCTGTTCTTCTTCTCTAAGAGCTTCATGCGCGGCAGGAGGGACGAGATATCAGAGAGGTTCCTCGCCGCCGCCATCAAGACGATGTCCGAGACCGTTCCTGGCGACGAGCAGAAGCCGCTCGGGGAGAGGCTGAAGGACAACGGCGTCAACAACCGGCACGACAGGGGGATGGTCATCGACGCCATCGATTTCACCACGCGGTCGCTCACCGAGCACGACAGCAACATAGTAGCGTACGCCGTCTCCATGATCAAGAGCGGCAAGGTGAAGGAGGCGTTCGACGCGCTAGACAGGATCCACGCGGTCGGCGACAAGATAGCATCGTTCTACCTGAGGGACGTAGCGATAGTGTATGGGCTCTCGGACTCCCTCTGCTGGGACACCCATAAGTACTGCTTCCCGGTGGACACCTGGCTGAGGCAGGTCTCCGACAGGCTCGGCGTGACGGATGGAACTGAGACGCTGGAGGAAGTGAAGAAGAGGATGGTGCTCGCCAGCCTGATGGCGGGCGCGTCGCCGCTGATGTTCAACTGCGGCGCCTGGCTTGTCGGAGCGAACTCGTTCGAGCTGTTACTCGATTCGATGTAGACGCTCGCGCGACCTGCGGTGCTGCTGGAATTACTTACCTCCCCTCAGCATGTAGAAAACTTCCGCGGTCAGCACCTTGCCTGCCTTGATCAAAGCGAAATACTCGTCGCTCCAGGGGCCGTTCACTCTCCGCCATATAGTGTTAGTCAGGATATTGCCTGACGCGACAGCGTCAAGATACCGTTTCTTCCTCAGCATCGCTGCCTCGTCCTTCCTGCGCACGCGCGCCATCCACTCCAACGTGTCGGCCATGTCCTTCGCCAACCTCAAACGCCTCTTCTGTTCCAGCATCTCCTTCCGTCTCGTTCCGTCCTTGATATTGGCGAGGACGGCCTTGCGCGCTTCATCCTCCTCTTCGGAAGCACCTGCTGCGAAAGAGGGATTCCATATGCCAACCATCGCCCTCGCGCTGTTCCTCACCAACGAATCATCGTGGTCGACAAAACGCCCCACAACTGATTTCGCCTCGGGGGTCGCGATCCTCCCGAGCGCTAGCACCACCCTGTAGAGGAAAAGGTAATTCCTCGAGCTGTTCATGCGGGTCGCCAACAGCCCCAGGTCGGGCACCGCCCTGGCCTCCTTCGTCTCGCCGAAAGAGTCCACGACCTCCATCCGTATGTAGCCGCTGATGCGCTCGTCGTTCGTGAACAGGATCTCTCTCAGCCTGTCGAACTCGTCGGTGCACCCTCTGACGGCGAGAGCGATTATCGCTTCCTGCAGCTTCCCGATGTCGCCGCCATGCAGCATGCGGATGAACGGCGCGCATCCGACATCCTGCGCAGGAGTCCATCTCTTCTTCCGGCCTGTGGCCTTCGCAGTCGCTGATTTCTTATTGCGGCCCTGTCTGTTGGGGCGGCCGCGCTCCGCTTCGGCCATCGGTTCTGTATTCGAGAATCTGAGATTGATGGGTTTACGCGCTGAAGTAGAAACATGGTTGTTGGACCCGGTGCGCGATCCGCTGATCCGTCTGTTATCGTACACGAGATTGATAGGCTCGTCCGCTATTTATACGTGCCGATGCCTGGCGGCGTATCGGCTACTGGGATGCCAGCCGCCTGAGCTCATCGAGCTCCGCGCGGAGGGCCGCCTGGTCGCTCTTTAGTGCGGCGTACAGCGGGTCTGACGCCTTGCCGCCAGCAACGGCCGCTTTGGCAGCCTTCGGTTTCGCGCCGCCGGACGCTGAAGCCATCCTCGTTCCGGTTCCGGCCGCCGGCTGCGGTTTCTTCGGCGGAACCTGCGCGACCTGCGTCGGCTCAGGCTGCTTCTTGATCGGCGCCGGCTCGGGCTGCTTCTTTATCGGCTTCGGCTGCTCCGCGATCGGCTCCGGCTGCTTTGGAATCGGCTTCTGCCCGATTCCGCTTGCTGCCGTCTGTTTCCGGATGACTGTCGTAGTGGATCTTAGCACTTGAGCGGCCTCGAGCGTATTCTTGGCATCCACCTTCGCGATCATGTTGGCGACGAGAGCGTGCGTATCCCGATGGGCCATCTGCCTGTCGCTCTTAGCCTTCGCAACTATGCGCTTCTCCTCGCGCTCAATCCGCTTTATCTCCCGGTGAGCGAGCGTCTCCTGCCTCTTCGCCGCCTTCTCGACCGCTTTCGCAACAAGCGGTGCACCCCTCATGGCGAGCAACTGGCTGAACAACCCGCCCTGTTTCATGACAGGGCCGTATAGCCGAAAGACGAAGCTGTTCGATGACCTGACAAACCTGCGCACCTGCCGTGTCGGCTTGTGGGTCAGATAGATCGCTAACATTTCCTTGTCGGTGCCGTCCTCTCCTTCGACGGTTGGACCGGCGTTGTATCCACCATACGCTCTCGCTGTGCACAACGCAAGATCGTACTCCTTCTGGCGGAGTCCATCGACGATGCTCTCGTAAGACTGGTTGGCGCATTCCCCGGAGAGCCTCAGCATCCTAGCGAAATAGTGCACCGCCTCGTGCAGCTTCTTCGAATGCGGATGGAGATAGGCGAGCTGATCGTATAACGGATCGTTGCCCGCCTTGTTTATCATGTACGCTTCATGGCGTGATGTGCCATCGAGTATCTGCAGGGCGGTCTTTGCCTGGCCGCTGTCCCCCACGGCGTTGGAGACCCAACCTGATTCCGCTCCGGCCAGCTGGGCCGAAAGCCGCCTGTCCACGTAATGCAAATCGGCCAGCTTGATTATGAGAGACATGATGTAGGCGTTCCTCAGCGCTTTCTCCTCCTCTTTCGAGAGTCCGCCCTTCAGCTCGGAGTTGAGTTCCTTGACGAACGACTCCACCTTCGCTTGGAAAACGGGAGTGTTCCAGTTGTTTATGATGTATTCGACGTCTGCAGTCTCGAGAGTGATCCCACGGCCCGGCACTTTCCCTCGCATCTCATTGAGCAGCTTGTAGTATGGCGTGAAATCATCTGGATCCGCGGATGATTTCTTGCCGCTTGCAGATTCACTAGTGGAACTCCAGGAGTCATCGCTGCGGACGCACTTGCTGCCCATCACGGTCTTGCCGTTCGAGTCCTTGTAGGCGTACAGCGTTTGGGTTCGCCCTTTCGGACAGGACCTTATCTTGATGTCCTGGGCGGTCGAGGAGGAAGGTAGGATAGAACCGAAGGCGGTCACCGCAGCGAGAGCGACGCCCATGAACTTGCTTGAGCGCTTCTCGTTCCGCTCCCGCTCATTTTCTCCATGCAAATCGTTGGCTGTGCGGGACTGAACCTGCAGCGTTTCCATGTAATAATGTCTATTATCTTATATATAAAGGTTTCTATCGATCCGGCAGATGTCTCACGTCGGTAGAGGATTAGTCATGCTTGCCGGGGCAGAAGTGTGCGTGCGGGGCCTCGTAATCGAGTATGCTGTCGCCGGCCCCCATTATGTGCGCGATCAGGGCCGCCCTCGTCCACATGCCGTTCCTCTCCTGCCGCCAGTACACGGCGCGCTCGTCCCTGTCGACGTCTATGTGTATCTCCTGCCTGCGGGGGAGCGGGTGCATGATGACGCACGTCGGCTTGATCATGCTGAGATGGGCCGGAGTGAAATTGAACCTCGAGTAGTCGACCTTCGCGGATTCCCCTCCCTTGTCGTGCTCGTCCTGGATCCTCGTCATGTAGACCGCGTCCGCCTCCTTTATCGCGGATTCGAAATCCTCGGTCTCGGTGTACGGTATGCCGTGCCTGGAGAGGAATTCGAGTATGTCCTTCTCCATCCTGAACTCGGGCGGAGACACATATGTCAATCGTACTCCGTCGTAGTTCTTCATCAGGTAGGAGAGCGACCGCACGGTCCTTCCGCGCTTCAGGTCGCCGACCATGACTATGTGCTTGCCGTCCACTCCGCCCTCGAGGTAGCGGCCAATCGTGTAGACGTCGAGGAGCGCCTGGGTCGGATGCTGGTCCTTGCCGGAGCCGCCGTTGATCACCGGCACCGGCCGGTTGGACTGGCTGTTCAGCAGCCATGCGGTCTTCTCCGCGAAGTCAGCCACCGGCTGCCTCATGATGATGAGATGCACGTAGCTGGAGAACGTCCTCATGCTGTCCTCCGGAGTCTCTCCCTTTTTCTCCGAGGATGTGGAGATGTCCCTGACCTCGGATGTCTTCATGCCGAGGATATGGCAGGCGTTCTGGAATGAGAGGAAAGTCCTGGTGGACGGCTGGGAGAAATACAGCATGGCGCGCTTGTGCCGCAGAAGGGCCTTGACGAAATCCTTCCCGTCCTCAGTCTTAGTGATAGCTCTCAATGTATCGGCGAGCTCCGCGATCCGGTCGAGAAGCGCCCTGTCGAACTGCTGCGAGAAGAGGCAATCGAACATCAGGCTGTTCCTCGAGAACAGCGGAAGCCTATCGGATGTCTCCAGCGAGTGGAATTCGTCCCATCTCATAGGGCCGAACTTCTCCCAGCTCGGATCCTCTTTCGGCGGCGCCGTCAGCCTGCGCAGCTTCTGCTCATACCTGTCTTTCGTCCTGTTGACGACAGCGGCCCTCCGCTGCGGCCCCTGGCCGCCATCAGACTGCTGGCTGGACGTACCGTGCTGTGATCGTGCCTCGTGCATATTCTCCCACCATGCATCATTCCTCCGCTGGTTAGAAAAGGGTTGCGCCTCCGACGGTGCGGTAAGGATTAAATAGAGGGCGAGAGAATCGCTATCATGCGATCACTGAGAATCATAAAGGAACTGATCAAAGAACGGTTCGGCGCGAAGCCGCTGTGGCGCAAGGACAAAGAGGAAGAGGAGACGAAGGACTCGCTCATGCTCCGCGAACACAAGCAGCTGAGGCTCATGTCTGTCTACGGCATCGGCGGCTGCTCGGTGGTCAAGCTGACTGACGAGGAGATGGACTCCTGGTTCGATTTCGCGACGGGGAAAGGGAAGGCGACCATCGGTATCCATGCGCTTCTCGCGAGAGCCATCCCCAAGGCGTATGATGCTGTCATGACGAGGAAGCTGGACTGCAGGGAGTACTTCTTCGGGGAGCACAACGCCCGCGTGAAGGCGACGAAAGTGACCGGTTCGAGGATACGGCTGTGCCTCGCGCGGGAAGGCTCCGTGGAGAGCGTGCTCGACAGGACGCTGGCGGCGCAGATGCTGATGACCAACACCGCGCTGCTCAAGTCGAAGACAGGGAAGAGACTGTCCCGTGTCGGGATCATAGACACGAACGAGGGCGCGGAATACGCGTTCTTGGAATTCATCCCTGGCGTGAGCATAGGCGATGCGGTCATCATACACAGGAACATCGCATGCGAGATCGTGCGCGAAAGGAGAGAGGTCTGAGATGACGATCCGTTCCGAAAGCCTGCCGAAAAGGACGACCATAAAGCGGAAGGCGTTCGTAGAAGACCCCACTGTTTTCAGGAAGTACCAGCCGATCGCCGAGAAGGTGCTCTGCCTCGTAGAGCAGACCGATGCGCTTCACCAGAGGAAGGCGGCATGGATGATCGAGCACATACAGGGCGACAGGCTCAACATGTTCACGAACCCCACAGGCATGACGATATCGTCGCTCGCGCGATACATCAAGCGCAGCACTGAGAGGCTCGGCAGGATAGAGCCGGACCTGATCAAGGAATTCATCAGAATACGCGCGATGCCGATGTCCGCGAAGGCGATCCGAGAGGGCAAGCTCGAGTACAGGCGCAGCGAGCATGGCAAGGCGGTCGCGCTCAAGTACAATCAGGATTACAAGGATAGGAACAGGGAGGAAGTGAACCGAAAGAGACGTAGGTACCAGCGCAGGCCGGAAGCCAGGCGGCGCAGGAGAGAGTACAACAACCGGCCAGAGGTCAAGGAGCGGCAGGTGCAGCGTTTCGCTGATTACTATATAGAGAATAGGGAAGCGAGGAAGGACTACCAACGCAGGCGCAGAAGCAAGCGATCCGTCAGGCTCGCGATCAAGCGTTTCAGGGAGACGCACAAGAAGCACAGGCGGGAGCTCGACTTGGCCACGAAAGAGTTCGCGCATTTCGGGAGGATGCTGTCCGACCCAGACCCGGAGAAGAGGTACGAGGGCGCGATAGCGCTCGGCAACCGGCCGGACACATGGAGGTACGACTCGAATCTCCTGGAACTCCTAGAGAACGACACCAGCCCGATGGTCCGCATGGAGGCCGCCTGGGCGCTCGGAGAGCGCAAAGACTGGAGGGCGATCCCTGGCCTCGTGAGGCTCGGCGAATGGGGGGCAAAGGAAAGGAAAGACGAAGCGATTAGCGCGGCGATCAAGGCGCTGAGGAAGATCCGCGTATCTAAGGCGAAAGAAGCGGCAGAACGTCTCGAGAGGCTCGCGAATCCGCGATAGATTAGCCCTCACTTGCCCAGCGGGAAGAACAGCAGCACGATCTCGAGAACGATGAGTATGACGATCGTGGTGTCCAGCACCAGGAAGCGCGATGTCTGTATCCTGTTCACGAGCGTGTCGTAGAAGTCCTCCATGATGTCCAGCTTCTCCTTGAGGCCGGCCTTCCATTCGCTGAGCCTGAAGCTCTCGGACGCCGCGCGGTAGACCTTCGCCAGGTACGGGTCGCCCACGAGCTTGAGGGCGTTCTCCACCTTCTCCATGACCTGGGTGATGTCGAGCCTGACCTCCTCGAGCCTGTCCAGCGTCGGGGAGAACGGCTCTATGCCGATGCGGTACCACGGCTTCGTCTTCGCGAGCGACATCCTGTCGTACGCCTTGTCGATCTCCTTGTCGAGCATCTCGTCGTAGGTCCTGAGCTCCAGAAGCTCGATGTTCGCGTACTCCAGCACCTCGAGCGTGTCGACCGCGTCGCGCGGGTCGTAGATGAACGCGGCGTTCCAGTCGACGAAGACGACGTCGTCCATGAAATACGATACCGATGTCTTCAGCGTGTCCTTCACCTGCTCCTCGTTGAGCTCCTCGGTCTCTGACCTGAGGATGGCCGCTATCTTGTGCGCGCTCTTCTCCACCAGGTCCTTGACAGGCACGCGCTTCTCGAACTCCTTGACATAGAATATGATGTAGTCCTCGAATGTGGGCTCCTCGACGGGCCTCACGAGCACGTCCGCGATCTCTTTCGTTATGCGATCCACCTGCCGGGTGACCTCCTTCTCGGCCTCCGGGTTCTCGACCAGCAGCTCGCTGAGCTTGACCAGCTCCTCCATCTCGCCGCTGAACTTCATCGAGAGCCTGATGCTGATGACGCCGAAGTCGTACAGCTTCGCCGTGACGTTGAACGCCTGCTTGTTGCCGGGCGAGAGCTCTATCTGCCTCTCGCCGAGCTTGATGAGATAGGGCGGCTGTGTGTACTTCATGTACTTCGGGGTCAGCCTCGTGTAGGCCAGCTGCGACTCCACCGGCTTCTTGCCGAACACCTTCTCCAGCCGGTCCAGCTGGAGCTCGCTCGCGACGTCGAATGAGTAGTAAGCGTATACGTGCCCGTCCTTGATCTTCATGGCCTCACTGCAGTGGTTTCTCGGCGAACGTATTTAAATCTGGAGAGGGCGCCGCGAGCGTGGCTCAGAGAGAGGGAAGGCCTGGATTGGCGAAACATTTATAAAGGATGAGCGTGCGAGTGTAGTGCTTGGAATGCGTCTTTTGCCGGTCTAAAGTTTATATAGGCTCTTTAATCATCCTTAAAAGCCTTCTTCCGTCTCCGACGGAAAACCGACCGCGCGGAACTATGAAAAGCGTTGAACAAGAGATTAAAAGACTTGATTTTTCGAGGTGTCTGAATGGGTAAAGAGAAATGTCCGGAATGCGGCAACGAGAAGCTGATTCGTGATTACGAACGAGGGGAAGTAGTGTGCGGAAGCTGCGGTTTCGTCGTGGCTGAGAACATGTTCGACTCCGGCCCAGAGTGGAGGGCTTTCGACTCCGAGCAGAGGGAGAAGCGCGCCCGTGGTGGAGCGCCGATCAAGTTCACCAGGCCCAACAAGGGTCTTGTCACTGAGATCGACCAGTACAACAGGGACATCAGGGGAGTGAAGATCTCCTCCAAGAAGCAGGCCCAGTTCTACAGGATGAGGAAGTGGCACAAGAGGGCGTCCGTCTCCACATCGATGGAGAGGAACCTGGCGATCGCCCTGAGCGAGCTGTCCAGGATAGCGTCCTACCTCGGCCTGTCCGAGTCGCTGCAGGAATCTTCCGCGCTGCTCTACAGGAAGACTGTGGAGAAGGGCCTCATCAGGGGAAGGCTCATCGAGTCCGTCGTGGCCGCCATCATCTACGCGACCTGCCGTGACTATGGAATACCGAGGACCCTCGACGAGATCGCTGACATCGCGGGAGTCGAGAAGAAGGAAATCGGAAGGACATACAGGTTCGTGATGCACGAGCTGGGCATGAAGGTGCCGCTCACCGACCCCCGCGAATACATCGCGAGGTTCGTGGCTGCGCTCAAGCTCAGCGGGAAGGTGCAGGAGCTCGCCGTCAAGCTGCTCCAGAAGGCGATCGCCAAGGGCCTCGTCTCCGGACGCGGTCCGACCGGTGTCGCTGCCGCCGCAGTATACATCGCATCCGCGATGGTGGGCGAGCGCAGGACCCAGAAGGAAGTGGCTGAGGTCGCAGGCGTGACGGAAGTCACCATCAGGAACAGGTACCGTGAGCTCAAGGACGAGCTCGGCCTGAAGGTCGACCTCTGATCCGGCCGATCCGTTTTCTTTCTTTTTCTTTTCTCTCTTTTTTTGCTTCCCGCCCCTAGCGTCCAGCCTATTTCGGTGACTTTTCCCGGCCGCCGCCCCGACGTGGAGATTTCTCAGTATAGGGAAAGTATATAAATAACTTAAGCGTACTATCTGGGTCAGTCTTGACATTTGTGGGGGGAATTATATGACACTCAAGCAAGCAACAGAAGCGGTAGAGAAGGCGAGATGGAGCGAAGCGGTGAAGATAACCAACGGCCTGAAGAAGGCCGGAGTGAGCTGCCGCCCGAAGACTATGGACGCTTATCTGCAGGAGAGCTGCGACGCCCTCGTGAAGAGATGCGAAGGCGCGATCCGGAAGGGAGTCGTGCCCATGGCGGGCGAGGCCGACAGGACACGGCTGTACGCCGCGATGACCAGCCAGATCAGCTGGATCGCCTCCGAGGAGGAGAGGAAGACGCTCGAGGAAGGCCTGCTCGACATGATCAAATGCGAGAAGCATATGGAGAGGATCGTGGACAGGCTGACCACGGCGTTCCGGAGGAGGAAAGGCAGGAAGAACGTCCTCGTGGAGCAGTCCAGGCTGCAGCCGGTTTTCGACCGACTCTACGACGCAGTGACCGCGCACAAGAACCAGACCCATATGACATTCGCGAAGCCGAAGAATGAGCCGTCAGATTTCGACGGAAGCCATAGCGACATAGCCCGTGCTGTGCTCCAAAGGATCAACGCGCCGTTCGCCGTCTCAAAGGACGGGAGAAGGGAGGACAGGGGAGAGGGCCACCCAGTGGACACAGACCCCCTGACACAGCTCATAGATGCGGAAGACAGGCTTCAGGCCGAGAAAGAGATGGTGGATAAGCTGCTCACCAAGCTGGTGGACGCCAAGAAGAGAGGGGACAACGAGGAATACGACCGCATCAGGGATATCCTGAAGGACAACGACCAGGAGAAACTGCTCGAGGTGCTGGAGAACGGTTCCTCCGGAACCCAACAATAACTCAGGCGTTAACAGCGTCCCTGACCGTGCTCGCTGGGGCATCGGTTTTCAGCGCCAGCTCATTGAAATGAGTCCTAGCCACAGCGAAGCCCTTGTCCTGCAGCTCCGAGACTATCCTGTCGAACGGTTTCGGCATCCTCTTGAAGTGGTCAGCGACGGAATGGACGTCGTAATAGAAGGCAGGCATTCCGATCTCCCCTTTCATGAGCATGAGCATGTTCGCGATCTCGACCCTGTTCTTGTACTGGCGCTCAGAGTTCGCCTTCCGCATGCGGTCTATGACACCGCTGTCGTGCAGCTCGCCCAGCCACATCGGCCCGCCCCAGATGGGGGCGGTGCTCCCGTCGGCCCCCGCGCCGCACTCGGCGCATACCGGAGACAGGAACGGCTTGTTCATCGTCTTGACCGTAAGGCACTTCGGACAGAAAGACACGTATCCTAGATTGTTCATGGAATCGAGCGCAGCGGAAGCTGATTTCTTCGCTTCGAATATCCCTTTCACATAGTGCCGCTTGGACAGGAGCATCAGCGGCCTTATCCCGATGTGCAACGGGGCGGCGACACGGACTATGTGGCCCGCCAGTATCCGCACGGCCGCCTCGTGGCAGAAGAACGTATGCAGCGGCTTGGCCTGGTAATTGATGAGACAGGCTTTCTGATGCGCTCCGCAGAGCACAGCGGTATCCGTTGCTGTCGCTGAGAGGAAGCCGTGCTTGGACGCCCTCAGGTTCAGCAGGGCTGAACGTATGAACGGGACAGGGGAACCGAACGGATCGAGCTCCACGAAGTTGAATTTCTCCCCTCCGCGGTAGAGATGATGGTTGATGTCGTCCTCCACCACCCTGAACTGCGGACCGGAGAAGGCGGCGAAGTCCTGGAGGCCGTTGCTCTTGGCGTTCGCCTCGACCAGCTCGCACGCGGCCTTGTCCATGTCCACGAACGTGACTGCCTCAACATTCTTGTTCTCAAGCGCGTAACGTATCCCGCGGACGCCTGTCGCGGACATCCCATCGCATATCCTCAGCCTCTCGCCGTCCGGAAGCATGCCATCCAGCGCGGCGACGGCTAGCGAGGAGATGTCTCTTGAGAACTCCATGTGCGGGTTGTAGAACGCGCCTTCCGCTGTCCTCACCCGCACCGAGCCTTCCTTCACTTCGCCGAAGTCCATGACAGATAGCCTCACGCCAAGCTAATAAATCATGCCTCTCAAAACGGAAAGGAAGGCCAGAGGAATCGGATATGGCATTCACGAAAGCTGCGGCAGTAACAGACATAGCTGATGGGAAAGGGAAGAAGATCTCAGTCAACGGCAAGGACATAGCATTATTCAACGTGAAAGGCAGGTTCTTCGCCATCGACGCCAAATGCACCCACGCAGGCGGACCCCTCGCGACCGGTGCGATAAGGGACCTGTGCGTGGACTGCCCCTGGCACCACTCGATATTCGATTTGAAGACAGGCGCCGTCAAGCAAGGGCCTGCCACCAAGCCGGTGACCGCCTACAAGACTAAAGTGGAGAAGGACGATGTGCTAGTCGATGTCTGACTCGTCGAGATTAACAACTATTTAATATCAGAACGCAGCAAATAACGCATGGAGAAGCTGCAGAAACAGAACGACCGTGCTTCGATCGGAACGAGGCTCAAAGACAGATATCTCTCTTTCTTCAACAAGCACAAGTCTGCGGCGTTCATCAAGAACCAAGCGGCATCGGGCATGCTGTTCGTGGTCGGAGGAGTCGCGACCGCCAAGGTCACAAGCATGATGACCAGCTCGAAGGCGCTGATAGCTGGCTGCTCGACTGCCGGAGAATACGTGGTAGGCGTCCCGGCGTTCTTCGCCCTGCACTACATGGACAACAGGGACCTGTACAAGGATGGCGACAGGATCAGATGGAAACGGGCCTGGATAGATTTCGCGAAGATAATGGCCGGGACGGCGCTCCTCGATGCGGCTTATCTCGTCGCCAGGCCGGTGTTGCATTATCACTTCATGAAGAATGGGACTGATGCGACTGCGGCTTCGGTATACGCTGATTTGATAGCGGGTCCCTGCTACTGGGTCGCTGCTCTTTACTGGGCGAAATGGACCGGGGTGCTCACTCCGGACGCTGAGAAGAAAGCTGATGTCAGAGCATCGAATTCGCCTTGTGCATGATCAGGAAGGCGACGAAGTACGCGACCAACGCATGCAACGATGTCCAGCCTCCGGTGTAGATGAGAGCGCCCTGGCTGTTGATGATCGCTTCGATGCCTGCGCCCGCAACCGCGATCAGCAGCGACGTCGGCAGCGCCACTCTCCAGTCGAACTTCCTCGGGAACAGCATCGCGTAGGCATGGCCCGCGAGGAAAGCGATGACGGTCACTTCTATCGGGACAGCGCCGAGCTGCACGAGACCGCCGGACGTGTGCCAGTATCCCAGGAGCAGGCCTGCGTTCTCGAACATGAAATCGAATGCGAACAGGAAGAGCCCGAGCCTGACCGCCCGGCGTATGACGTCCTTCTTCGGCTTGAGCATCAGCATCATCGTGCCGGATATGCCGACGGCGGCCGCGAGAAGATATATCCAGATGCTCATCGATAGAACCATAGGATCCCCTATAATCAGAAATGACGCGATCAGTTCTTCATCAGGTACTTGTCGATGTCCTTCTCGGCGGCCTTGACCCTGGCCTGGAAATCGGTCAGGTACTTCTTCACGTTGTCGGCGAGCATCTTCTTGACCTCGCCGTCCAGAAGCTTCCCTGCGCGGTAGTCTGCCTTCAGCTTCTCGAACTCCTTGTCGTCGTCTATGAAATGTGCGCCGAGATACTCGAGGACGACCGACTTCTCAGGGTCGCCGCCCAGTCTCCGCTGCTCCTCCACGGTGGATTGCCCGCCCGTGAGCGCCTGGTTGCAGAGCTTGACCGCAACTTCCGGCTTCTCGTCGAGGAATATCGCGCTGCCGGGCTTGGACTTCGACATCTTGCTCCCGCCCTTCAGGCCGTGCAGGAACCGCATGTGCACCACCGACGGCTTGATGTAACCGACCTTGTCCGCCAGATCGCGCGCCAGCCTCAGGTGCGGATCCTGGTCTATGCCGATCGGTACTAGCACATTGTGCGGGCCGTCCAGCTCCTGGGGCAACAGCACGTCAGCGGCCTGGACAACGGGATAGAACCACTGGCCCGGGTTCTTGCTCATGTCGAAACCGTATATCGCCTTGATCTCGCTCAGCGTGCATCTGGTTGAGAGCTTGAATGCGAGATTGTAGATTTTGGTGTACTGCTGGTGAATGAGTATCCTCGTCTTGGACATGTCGAATCCGAGGGCGATGAGCTGCGCCGTTAGCAGCCTCGCGTTCTTCAGCGCCTCGGCCTGGTCCTTAACCTTGCCTGTGACGAACGCCTCATCGTCCGATATTGTGAGTATGACTGGCAGATCGTAGGCCTTCTGCAGCGCTATGACCAAGTCCAGGGTCCACTTGTGTCCCAAGTGCAGTGAACCTGACGCGTTGACACCAGTGAGTATGGAGACCTTCTTCTTCGCCTTGGCGGCCGCGATGAACTTGTCGAAGTCGCGATGAGAGAACACGAATCCCCTGCGGAACGCCTTGTGGTCCGGCAGGTCCTTGACAGTGGAGATCGGCTGGGTGCCGAACTCCTTGATTAGCTTCTGGTAGTCGATCTCCTGCTCTTCGGATACGTCGAATGGGTCGATGTGTGTCATGATTATCAATTCCTTGGCCTAGGAGGCCGACGGAACCGTAGGTTCCGTCACTCTTCATAGACATACTGGTGCGGATACACTTCCAGCCCTGACTTCGTTATCTTGAACGGGCACATCTTCTGCACGTGCTCCGCGCCCCTCATCTTAACCACGTCCACGGCGTGTATCCTGTAGCTGTGGCGCTGCATGTTGCGGAGCTTCACCACGCCGTCGCAGAGCGGCTCTATGCCCGTGATGTCCTTCTCGTCCTCGCTCTCGGAGATGAGCAGCGTGGTTGTGCCCCAGCTGCGGAGGGTGTTCACGAGCTTCATCAGCTCCTGCCTCCGCTCGCGTTCGTCCTGGTGCAGCATCGCGAGCGGCGTTATCGGGTCTATGACCACGCGCTCGATCCCCATCTCCACGATCAGGTTGAACAGCGTGTTCTCCTGGGCGATGAACTGGCTCGCCTCGTGGACCGGGAACTCTATGAATATGAATTTCTTCTGCGCCTCGTAGGCGGAGAAGTTCCAGCCGAACTTCGCGAGGTTCCTGTACATCAGGCGCTTGCGCTCGTCGAAAGAGATGTAGAATCCGGGCTCGCTGAACTTCGTGAGGCCGCTGTAGAGGAACTGGGATGCGAATATGGACTTGCCCGCGCCGGTGTCGCCTGAGACGGTGATCACGCTGCCCTTCGGGAAGCCGCCTCCTATAAGGTCGTCGAACCCTGGTATGCCGGTCGGGACAATGTTTCCTTTGATCGCCATTGGCTCACTTCTTGGCTGTCTTGTGCGCTGCGTGCTCGGAGGATTCGCCGGTCTTTATCAGGTCTTTGCCGAGCTCGGCGCGCGCCTCCATGAGCTTGGCTAGTTTCTTCCTCTCCTCGGGAGTCATGTTCTTCTCTATCATCTCCCTGAGGAGATCGGTCATCATCTTGACGTGTTCGAACAGCACCTGCTGCGCGTCCGGTATTGAGAGATGTATCTCGTTCGGCTTCAGTATCTCGACGCCCATCGGGCCGTAGCCGTCGCAGATGCGCGAGAGCGCCGGGAAGCTCGTGGTCAGCACCGTGATCTTTGCGGCCGCGGAGTACTGGTCGCCCAGCTGCATCGACCGCTCGATCTCTCCGACTGAATAGACCACTCCCTTCTCGTGGTTGAGCCTGTTCGCCAGATCCACGAGCAGCTGCTCGAGCTTCTCCTTGTCAGGGCCGTGCATGTCGAAATACAGCGTGGCCAGGATGCCGCCCTTCTCAATTGTGGCTTGCGTCAGGACCTCTACTTTAGTTGCCAAATGAACACCTAGAATGAACTTACTTACCGCGCCCATAGCGCAGTGACGATAACATCGTCGGACAGCTTTTTTAACCCTCCCTTGACGACAAAGAAATCCGAAGGATACGGCTAGTACGCGGTCGTGAGCGTCCTGTGGTGGGCATTGTCGTCAGGGAACAGCTGTCGTCTCAGGAGCCAGAGATGATCGTTGATCTCGATCGGCAGGATTCCCGGCATCCTATCCTTCAGCTCTTCGTACATGAGCTGGACCGCCCAGACCATGTTCGCCCGCATCTCGACCTCTTCCTCGCTGCCCTTCAGAATCAGCACCCCTCTGTTTATTTTGTCTGCCAATTCCTTCGAGTAGGAGAGTATGCCGAGCCGCTTCAGCACCTGCGGAATCCGGTAGTCGGCCAAAGCAGTGAGATCGCTTATGTTGCGGAAACGACCCCATCGCTCTCCCCGAACAGCTGGTACAGGTCGGAGACGAAGAGCTGTGCCTTCTTGTGGAAGCATATCTCCCTGCCATCGTATAACGAATGGTCCTCGAAAGAGGAGAATTGTTTAACTAGCTGGCCCAGCAGCACTGACACGTCCCCTCCGCCGCTCTGGACAAGGGTCGACATCAGTCCGCCATACCTGCCCATCAGAACAGATCCCGATTCGCGGATGAATCTCAAGCGGTCCTCGAGCATAGGGATTGTGATGTTGCCGTCAAGAACCTCCTCGAGTTCCTCCCTGCCCATCCTGGCACGGTATCTCGGGTCCAGCAGAGGCACGCCCGCCTCGACGGCCCTGCCGAGCGCCGCGATCATGCCGAAAGAGCCCTGGTGATTCTGTCCTCTGTACTCCACGGACCACGGGGGATCCCCCCAGTAGCAGAAGCCGGTCGTGCTGTAGACGAAAAGGAAATTCATCTTCTCCTCGTCCTTCGCCAGCCTGGAGAAGTCGAATGGGGACTCCGACAGCCAGTGCTTCGCGTCGCTGCGGTTGAATGATTTGCAGAACTTCTTCAGCCTGCGCTTGTTCAGCCTGACCGATTCGGAATGGTCAGACACGTATTTCGCGGTCGCTAGCACCTGATTCATACATTACTTGCTGTTCCTTTGTATAAATACATGCTGGAGCGCTTGGATAAAACAGTCTTGGCAGAGCATTCAGGCCTCGTAGCCGGCGGCCATGCGCGCGGCCGCGTCCTTGACCGGCAGCTGCTCCTCCTTGCCCGACTTCATGTCACGGAGAGTGACCTTGCCTAACTTTTCCTCCTTCTCTCCGACCACCGCGAGGTAGCGGAAGCCGAGAGAGTTCGCGTAGTCGAGCTGCTTCCGGAGATCGCGCTCGGTTACGTTGAGCGAGGCGCTGATCCCCAATGAGCGCAATGTCCTGGCGACGCTGATCGCGTACGGATATGCCTCATCCTTCACGGGTGCGATATAGACGTGCGCCGCGGTGGACGGCTGGCCTTCCTTGATCTTGCGCTCAGCTTTCAGCAGGTCCGCTATGCGTTCGACGCCCAATGAGATACCGACCGCCGGAGATGGCGCGCCGTAGAAGCCGAGAAGCTCGTCATACCTCCCTCCGCCCCCGATGCTGAGGGACGAGTTCTCCGTGGCGATCTCGAACACCGGGCCCGTGTAGTAATCGAATCCCCTGGCGAGAGTGTAGTCGATGTCTATGCTCTTGATCCCGTACTCCCTGGCCATGTCCTTGATCGCCTCGAGCTTGTCGGTGTCCACGAACTCCTTCTTCTTGGACACGATGGCCTTGAATATGAGCTTGATGCTGTCCTCGCCGATGCCTGCCGCGATCAGTTCCTCACGCACGCCGCCCTCTCCCCTCTTCTCCAGCTTGTCGAGGGCGCGTATCGCCGGCGTCACCCTGTCGGACGTGACGCCCGATTTCATGAGTATGTCGGACAGCGTCTTCCTGCTGTTGAGCTTGAACCTGAATTTCCTGATGCCGAGCGCGTGCAGCGCGTCGCCGGCGCAGGCGAGCAGCTCGGCCTCGCACCTCTCGCTGTTGCTGCCGATGATGTCTACGTCAGATTGCCAGAACTCCCTGTACCTGCCCTTCTGGGGCTCATCCCTTCTCCAGACGCAACCGGAGCGGAACACCTTGATCGGCTTCGGCAGCGACGTGTTCGCAAGGAAGCGGGCGAGGCCGACGGTGAAGTCGAACCTCATGCCCATGTCCTCGATCTGGTAGATCTGCTTCTTCACCTCCTCTCCGGACTTGCGGTTGAGGACATCGAGGTACTCGAGCGCAGGGGTATCGATCGGGTCGAAGCCGTACGACTTGTAGACTCGCTCTATGGTGGAGACTATCTCCTTCCTGAGATTGGCTTCCGCCGGATAGAAATCGCGCATTCCGCGCGGTGGCTGGTTGATCATGAAATCACTTCCATTCCGTACCGTCTGGCCAGGCGAGCTTCAGCCTGCCGTTCACTATCGAGTAGGGCACCCATTCCTTGCTGGCGATGCTGAGGTATCCTGTGGCCCTCATCCTGCCGTCCTTCATCTCCACTACGCAGTCAGCGAGAGAGGTCACGGTGGATTCGAACTGGGGGCCGTGGACGCCCATCTGCATCGACAGGAGCACCGTGGCCCCCGCGGATTTCAGCTTGCCTATGAAGAACTGGAGGAAACGGAACGTCTCGTCCTCTCCGAACATCTCGACGAGCGTTGACACCGAATGGAGTATGACCATCGGCTTCTTCCTGCCCGACACCTTCTCCATGAAATTCGATGTCTCTATCGATAGGACGCTGAGCGAGAACGGCACCTCGAGGCAGGTCACGGTGTCCGAATTCGAGCAGGCGCCGAACTGCTGGGAATAGCCGTCGATGAAGAACGTGTGGTCCTTCACCTTCTCGCACTCCCATCCGCCCTGCCTCATCATCGATTGCCAGGCTGACGCGCCGACATCGGTAAGGACGAATATGACCGGCCTGTTTTTCCTGCACTCCTCGTGCGCCGCCTTCATCAGCGTCGGCTTCTTGCCGCAATGAGGGACGCCCAGTATGAGCAGGGAAGATCCCTCCTCTACGCCGCCGCCGAGGAACCTGTCGAAATCAGCGCTGCCCGTCTGGAGCAGAGGCCTCTTCAGAACTGCCTTCGCGGACGGTTTGGGGCTCTTCTTAGCCTGGGACGGCGCTTTCGCTGGAGCCTTCTTCGATGTCTTCGGCTTCGCGGCCCCCTTAGTCTTCCCGGCTGCCATGGATTATCCTCGACGTCCAGTATTGGATTGGCGGGTTTTTTAATGCTTCGAGCAGTATCCCTTTCAGTGATCATGTGATCATCGGAATCCTGTCTGACACCCATCTGGGCTATCCGCGCTTCTACGAGGACTCGTTCGCCCAGTTCGACGCGGCGTTCAGGGCGGCCTGCGACGCATCCGACGTCGTCATACTGCCCGGCGACATATTCGACACCAAGGTGCCAAGATTCGAAGTGATAGCGCAGGCGATGCACCTCTTCGAGTACGGCAGGTCGAAGGACTGGACTGCCAAGGGCGTGAAGCGAATCAGAACGGATGAGGCAAAGGGAGATGTTGTCGGCGACCTGCCAGTGGTCGCGATACACGGCACGCACGACAGAAGGTCCAAGGAGATGATCAATCCAGTCCAGCTCCTGGCGAAATCAGGATTCATCACCAACGTGAGCGATGGGGTCGTCGTTTTCGAGAAGGACGGCGAGAAGGTCGCGATACACGGATTCGGAGGGACTCCGGAAGACGAGGTCCATGAGGCGCTCAAGGCGCGGGAGCTCAAGCCGATCCCCGGAGCTTACAACATACTTGTCCTGCACCAGACGATAACCGACGTCATCCCTGTGGCGCAGGGCATCACGCTCGAGGACCTGCCGCCAGGATTCGACCTCTACCTGAACGGCCATATACACAAGAGGCATCTGATCAAACGCAACGGCAGGACACTGCTGATACCTGGCAGCACGGTGATCACGCAGCTGAAGAAGGAAGAGGAGGAGCCAAGGGCATGGGTGAGGCTAGACACCGGCAGCAAGGAGATAAAATTCATCGACATCGGCAGCAGGCCATTCCACCACATAGAGCTCTCGTTCGAGAAGGCGGAACCTGCGAATATCGTCGATAGGTGCAGGAAGGAGATCGACGCTGCGCTGTCGAAAGGAGAGGACGTGCCGATCATCCGAGTTCAACTGAAGGGCAGCGTCAAGGAAGGGCTGAAGAGGGAGAACATAGACCTCTCCTCCCTGAACGACCTGTACGGGGACCAATGCTACCTCCAGGTCGACAATGATCTCGACTCGCAGGGACTGAAGGCGAAGATGGAGTCGCTGCGGAAGATGTACGAGCAGAAGATGTCCGTCAGGGAGATCGGCGTCCAGATGCTGAGGCAGAAGCTCGACGCCGCCAAGGCGAACGGCGGGAAGGGCGTCGATGTCGAGCGCCTGATGGACCTGCTCCAGGACGACGACAACATAGATTCGCTCATAGAGGAGATCACGAGCAAGAAACCGACAGACGAACCCGCTGCTTGAAGGAGCTGCGCAACCTCATTCTCTCTGATAGTGGTTCATCGCGTACCAGGTGAGCTTCGCGAGCGCCCTTGTCGCGACGTAGGAAGAGGTGTAAGTGGGCACGCCCGATTCCTCTATCAGCTTCCTGTTGTTCTCGGTGTAGTCCCCGCCGATGGTGACCACGATGATCGGCTTCCGCATCTGCTCGGATGCCTTCGCGATGACGTCGATCAGTCCGGCGTCGAGGCTCACGGTCTGCATGAGAGGAGTCAGGACCAGCGAATCCACATTGTCATCGTTCATCAGCTCGTCGATCGCGAACTTGAACAGCTGCGAGTCCGCATCCCCTGCGAGATCCAGCGGGTTCGCGATGTTCACGTGCACCGGCATCTTCTGCCTGAGTGCCTGGCTCGTAGCGTCGCTGAAGGACGCCATCTTCAGCCCATGAGCGGAAATCCAATCTGTGGTCAGCACTCCGACGCCCCCGCCGTTGGTGATCACGCCGACCCTGTCGCCGGAAGGGAATGGCTGGAGGAATATCTTGGAGTAATCGAAGAGGTCGGTCAGCGACTCCACCTCTATTATGCCGGCCTGCTTGAACGCCGCGGAATAGACCTGATAGTCGCCGGCGAGCGCCGCGGTGTGCGATGCAGCTGCCTTAGTACCAGCCTGTGTCTTGCCTGCCTTGATGAGTATGATTGGCTTGCGCCGGGTGATCTCCTTCGCGACCTCGAGGAACCTGCGCCCATCGCGGACGCCCTCGATGTACATCGCGATTACCTTGGTCTTGGGGTCGTCGCGCAGGTACTCAAGCAAATCAGTCTCGGTCACCACCGCCGCGTTGCCGTAAGACACGAAGAGCGATACTCCGACACCCATCTTGGCGGCGAGGTCCATGACGGCCGCTCCGACAGCGCCGCTCTGGCTTATGAAAGCGATCTCACCCGATTTCGGCCTGCCGAGCTTGTAGACTGGATTGAAGACGGAATCGACACGGGTCGCCGTGTTGAGCAGCCCCATGCAGTTCGGACCGATAACGGCCATGCCGCTCTCCTTCGCGATCCGCTTGATCTCCTCTTCGCCCTGCACGTTGCCGACTTCCGCGAAGCCGCTCGTGATTATGATGGCTGACTTGACTCCCTTGTCAGCGCACTCCTGCAGCACTTTAGTCACGGCAGGGACCGGGGTGACGATGATAGCGCAGTCCACTGGCGAAGGTATGTCCTTCACCGAAGCGAAGCTGTGCTGGTAGAGTATGACCTCGGCAGATGGGTTGACTGGGTAGACCTGGCCCGAGAATCCGCCCTCGACAAGGTTCTTCAGTATCACGTGGCCGATCTTCGTCGGATCCCGTGACGCGCCTATCACTGCGATGCTCTTCGGCTCCAACAGCGGCTTGAGATCCATCGGCATAATCATCACGTGTATCAATTGTTAGTCATCGATTCGAAGACCATTCACTCGGTGATCATTCTTGAGTCCACCACGATGCAGCCCGCGCCCGATGACATCGGATAGACGATGGCCGGATTCATGTCCAGCTCCTTCACTCTTTCAGCCATCGCTATCGCGCTGGCCTTAATCAGCAAACTAACGATGGCGCCAGTATCATACTCGGTCCCGCGCGAATTGAATACCGAGGCCGAGCGGAGCTCGCTGACCATCTCCTTCGCATCCTGCTCCGTGATAGGGCAGACGCGTATAGAGAAGTCGCGGAGCGCCTCCGCGTAGATGCCGCCGAGACCGAACAGCACGACCGGCCCGAACGCTGGATCCTGCTTGAGCCCGACTATGACCTCGATGCCGGGCTTCGCCATCTGCTGCACCACGACCCCTTCGTTCTCGACGCCTGCCTTCGCGGCGCTGTCCATGATGTCGGAGAACGCCTGCTTCACCCCTTCGGGCTGGACGTTGAGTCTCACGGCGCCGATGTCCGTCTTGTGCACCGGCCTGTCGGTGGCGATCTTCATCACGACAGGATAGCCGATGCTCTCCGCGAGACGCTGCGCGTCGTCAGCGCTCTTGGCTACCGCTGATTCAACGAAAGGAATGTTGTACTTCGCCAGCAGCTCTATCGCATCCATCCTGTCCACTCTTCGCTTCAGCGCAGACTGTGATCCGGTGAATGTGAAATTCAGAAGCTGAGGTTGCCCGTTAGATACAGCGCGGCGACCACCAGGATTATGATCGCGATGATCGCGACCGCGTACTTGCCGATGTAGTGCGACGTCTTCGCCATCGTCCTGCCGGCCGGAGTGAGCTGCTTCGCATTCTTCGCAGCCGGAGTCGCGTCCTCGGCGCTCGTCGCCATGGAAGAGAGGTCGAGCTGCCTTCCCTGCGGGACGTTGACAGGCCTGACCGGCTGCGCCGGTACGGGAGCCGCTACCGGCTGCTTCTTCGGCACGAAGCCGGTGAGCTTGAATCCGTTCTCGGTGAGGTTGAGCGTGAGCTTCGCGTTCCTGACCTCGTAGTCCGCGTATCCCTGCTTGATGATCCTGAAGAGGTGCAGCGAGAGGTCATCGCTCCTGATGTTGAGCTCGGAGCGCACGGCCTCGAATGTCTTTGCGCCCGCGGCCACTGCTTTCAGTATCGCGTGGTCGAGGCCTTCGAGAGGCTCGCTGGCGCGTTCGTTCGCGGCGATGAGCACGTGCTCGCCGTAGTCGGTGCGGTTGACGATGCTCCTGCCGATGGAGGAGTTCACCTGGATGAGCTTCTTCACCTGCAGCGTCCCCATGAGCGACGCTGTGTCGAAGAACGAGGAGTAGAGCTTCCCGCCGAAGCTGTCCATCACCGAATCCTTCTCGACTTTCTCGAGCACCACTATGTCCATTATAGTCAGGTCTTTCGGCAGTTCCATCGCATCATCCATCGTCGTCTACTGGGTAAATTGGGCAACATGTTTAAAAACCATTCCCGAATAGCCTAACGTGAGGCTGCTCTTGCGCAGGAGCGCAACGGCAACCAATAAAGTGAGCGAGTGAAGATAACTGTCCTAGGGGCTGGCGGGGAGGTCGGAAGGTCCTGCATGCTGCTGAACGCGGCAGGCAGGCAGGTAGTCCTCGACGCAGGCATCAAGGTGAAGGACCAGGACATGAATCTCACGGGCCTGCCGAAGCTCTCCCAAGGCATCCGCATCGACGCGGCGATCATCGGCCACGCCCATCTCGACCATTCCGGATTCTGCCCAGAAGTGTTCAGGCGCAGCAGGTGCCCGGTGTTCATGACAGGTCCGACGCAGGGATTGTCCGACCTCCTCATCAAGGACGCGAAGAAGATAGACCCCGAGCTCCCGTTCGGCAGGCACGACATAGACGGCACGTTCAGCAACACGATCGGAGTGCCCTACGGCATGGAGCACACCCTCGGCGACCTCAGGTTCACGTTCCAGGACGCCGGACATATACCGGGCAGCGCCATGATCGACGTCAAGGCGGAGGGGAAGAGGCTGTTCTACACGAGCGACTTCAAGACCGACGATACGCGCCTGCTCACGAGCGCGAAGCAGCCAGAAGGCCAGTACGACGCGCTCATCATAGAGAGCACCTACGCCAAGAGGTACCATCCTCCGAGAAGGGAGGTGGAGCAGAATATAGTCAAGATCATCAAGGACACGCTGAACGCGGGCGGCAACGTGCTTTTCCCGGCGTTCGCTGTCGGCAGGACGCAGGAGCTCGCGATGGTGCTCGCCGCGCACAGGATAGACGCGCCGATGTTCATAGACGGCATGGGGCGGACCGCTTCGGAGATAATCGTCAACTTCCCGAGATACCTGAAGAACGCCGGCGAGCTCAGGGCGGCGCTCGACAATCTGAAGGAGGTCGGACGCGACAAGTCCGTGACCATGCGCGAGCCCTCCGTCGTCATAGCGACATCCGGCATGATGGAGGGCGGCCCGGCCATCAGCTACACCCTCGCGCTCGACAACCTCAAGAAGCAGAAGGAGATCGACTCATCAATCATATTCACAGGGTACTGCGTGACGGGAACGGGCGGCTGGCTGCTGAAGAACCAGCAGAAGATCCGCGTCAAGCCGAGGCAGGAGGGCAAGAAGGCGAGGGAGGTGCCGATAAACCTAGGCGTCTTCGACACTCCGCTCAGCGCGCACGCAGGAAGGCACGAGCTATTCGACTTCATAGAGAGGATGAATCCGGCCAAGGTTATCTGCGTCCACGGCGACGACACCGATGGGTTCGCGGCGGAGCTGAGGGAGAACGGATTCAACGCGGTGGCGCCGAAGAACGGCGACAGCGTCACGATCTGACGGAAGATGGTGGCATTCATGGCGATCGACAAGCAGAAGTGGCCTGACAGCATAGTGATCGTCAGGCACGGCGAATCGCTGAAGAACGTGGAGCGCGCCAGGGTGGAGCAGTTCGACTCCAACAAGCTGAAGCTGGACATCACGGACCGCGACATGGACATCCCGCTGAGCGAGAGGGGCGAATGGCAGGCCATCGCCACAGGCAAGGCGCTGAAGAGGCGCCAGAAGTTCGACGTAGTCTTCGTCTCGCCCTACGTGAGATGCAGGCAGACCGCTGACCTGATCATAGAGCGGCTCGGCTACACGCCGAAAGTGGTGATCGAGGAGCGGCTCAGAGAGAAGGAGTTCGGAGTCATCGACAATCTCACCAAGAAGGGGATAGAGAAGTTCTATCCTGATGAATGGGCGCGCAGGCAGAGGGACGGGAAGTACTACTACCGCCCGGCCGGCGGGGAGAGCTACCCCGATGTCGGCATGCGCGTCCACAGCTTCCTCAGCACGCTGGCACGCGACTACAGGAAGAAAAGGGTGCTCATCGTCTGCCACTCCGTGGTGGTGAAGGTGTTCCGCAAGCTCCTCGAGAGGCTGGAGGAGAAGGACATCCTGGCGATAGACCAGACGGAGGACGTCTCGAACGCGAGCGTCACGACTTACTCGTACGAAACAAAGGAAGAGAAGCTGAGGCTGAAGGAGTACAACAGAAAATTTTACTGACTACGACGGCGCCGCGGGAGACTCACATGTCCCTGTTGATCACGAAGTCGAACAGCGCTTCGATGAAGCGCTTGGACTCGGAGTCCTTCAGGAACGCGTAGTCCCTGTCGAAGTCTCTTCTCGCCTTCTTCGCGAAAGCGATCGCCTTCTCCTTCGCGTAGGCGATGCTGCCGTACTTCCTCATGAGGCTGAGGACGTACTTCACTTCCTTGTCTGTCTTCTTCTCCCTGTCCTTGTTCATGATGGAGAGGACATTCTTCTTCTCGGATGGCGAGCAGTTCTTCATCAGATGGATGAGGATGAGGGTGCGCTTGCCTTCCCAGATGTCTCCTGCGATCTCCTTGCCGTACTTCCCTTCCTCCCCTACGAGATTCAGTATGTCATCCTCGATCTGGAACGCCAGCCCGATATTGTCCCCTATGCCGCTGAACGCCTTCAGCTTGTAGTCCGGCACTCCGGCGATGATCGCGCCTAACCTGAACGGGGTGATGAACGTGTAGCCGCATGTCTTGCCCTTGCACATCTCGTAGTAGTCGCTCTCGGACATGTTCCATCTCCTGAAAGTCACCCACTCCAGCTCGATGTGCTGGCCCTGGGTGCACCTGTCTGCCATGACGTTGAATTCCTTCAAAAGCTTGAACGCGGTGTCGTTGCCGAGCGTTCTCCTGTTTTCGAACATCGCATCCCACATGAGGATGTGCAGCGAGTCTCCTGCGTTGTTTGCGAGAGGCATGCCGTAGATCCTGTGGAGAGCGGGCCTGCCCCTGCGCTCCTCGGAGTAGTCCTCGATGTCATCGTGTATGAGTATCCAGTGCTGGAAGAGTTCCAGGGCGATGTTGGTGTTCATCGCCTTCTTGGTGTCCCCTCCGAACGCCTTGCATGCGCCTGCGCAGAGGACGGATCTCAGGTGCTTCCCGCCCCTGAGCGGATAGTCGAGCATCATCTTCCTGAGAAGCGTGTTCGGCCTGCGCTCTATGAACTTGATGGTGGCCGCGCCGATCTCATTGCCCTTGGCGGAAAGTATAGCCATTATGTCCATCGGCATCTTCTTGGCCGGTCTCGCTGATCTCTTGGTTTTCGCTGGTCTCTTCGCCATGATTATCCTCCCTTTGGAACGCAAATCGATGGAGATGGATATGGCGGGGCATTTATTATGCGTTGCGTTGGGCGGCTGACTTCGTCATTCGACGAGTAGCCCAGCCAAAGAAGAAGGGTTTAATAGTAGAAATCAGTGTATAGAGGAGACCAATACGATGGTAATATGCAGCGAATGATCGATAGGACCGACCATCTTACCGCACGGGCGCATGAGACGAAAGGAAGGCAACAGCTGCGCAGGGCCGACCGCAGGACGGGCGTGAGGCCCACAATACTACTCTCCCCCAGGGCGCTGACCCTTCCCGGGAGCTATCCCGGCAAGAGGTTCTGGAACACCCTGAAGGAGAGCGTAGAGAGCTACGACTTACTGAGATCGAAAGGACACAACATTAGGATACTCCGGTCCTCTTCCGAAGGGAAGGGGGCACAGGAGTTCATCAAATTCATGTTCACGGAAGAATTAGAGAGGAAACGGCCCGGATCCACGCTCAGCCTGGATATCCATGACGAACAGAGCGATGCGATCATGTGGCCGAGGGACAGGTTCCAGATCTACGGCGACCTGATATTCTCACAACCCGAATCCAAATACGATACAAGAAAGATCCTCAACGCACTCGGATTCCCTCCCTCTGTCGTCATCGAGAAATCTGTATTGGGGGAGGGCGGTCTTGTAGTGCGGGCAGGAAAGACGCTCATCGTATCAGAGGCTGCGAGGAATAGGGGGATTAGGCGTGGAGAGATTGAGTGCTTGGAGCACCGGGGATACGAAATCCACTTCCTGCCGGCGATGAGCGACACAGATATTCTATGCCTGAACAGGAGGAAGGACCCGGAGGACCACATAGACACCGAATTCGGCCTAGCGCTCACCAGAGGGGGCAACGCCCTCGCCTGCGTCAATCCGTATTATTACAGCGTATTCCGCAAGCAGGTCGACAGGGTCGTCAAGAGGATCGGCGCGCTGCTCTATGTGGCGCCGGAAGGCACGATGGCCATCAATTTCATATCGCTCCCGAAGGGCAAAGTCATCATTTCCGACCACTGCGCATCCACTACGCATTTCCTTGAGAGGAACCTCGGTGCCAGCAATGTCACCGCGATCAAAGTGAACCCCGCGATTTACAGTAAAGGCGGAGGCCTGCGGTGCATGAGCAACGTGATAGAATGAGCCGGAACTCCGACAAGCCTACTCGTTTCCTACATCTTCTCGGGCACACTGATGCCAAGAAGCCCGAGGCTGGACTGAAGCACCGTGAGCGCGGAAAGAACCATCGCTGCGCGAACCTTCCTCTCATTCTCCTCGGCCTGGATGACAGGAGAGGTCTCGTAGAACCTGCTGAACGCGTCAGAGAGGCGCAGTGAGTAATCGGCTATGTAGTTGGATTGGTAGTCAGCGGCAGCCTTCTGGACGACAGTCGGGAACTCGAGCAGCGCCTTCGCGAGCTGGCGTTCGGAATCCGAGAGCTTGTGCGTCTTCCTGATCGTCGGCTTCTCGCCTTCCGGCATCTTCTCGAGTATGCGCTTCGCGCGGACGCAGGCGTACTGAAGATAAGGGCCGGTATCGCCTTCGAAGCTGATCGCCTTGTCCCACTCGAATGTCACCCTCTTGTTCGGCGCCATCCTGAGTATCGAGAACTTTATCGCCGCGTTCGCTATTATCTTCGCTATCTTGTCCTTATCTTTCGGCTTGATGCCGGACTTCTCCATCCTCTTCTCGATCTCTGCTGCGGAACGCTTCACGCCCTCTGCCATGAGATCGTCGGCGGAGAATCCTAGCCATGTGCCTTCGCGTCCGCTGAACGACGCTTCAGGCAGTGTGACGTGCTCGTATGCTATGTGCACGTAGTTCTCAGCCTGCGGATGGCCCATCTTCTTCAGTATGTACTTGATCAGGACCTGGAGATAGGACTGCTCCACTCCGATGATATTGATCACGAGGTCAGCCTTGCCGTACTGCGGCATGTCGCGGCCGGACGCGCTCGTGGTGTACAATGACTTGCCATTCGGTTGCTTTGTGAACATCTTGTACTTCATCTGGCTCTCGGCCAGGCCGAATTTCCACATCGCGAGGGAGATGTCCTTAGCGGTGTATGTCGGAACACCGTCAGACCTCACGATGACCTTCTCGTCCGAACGCACGGACGGGAATTCTGTCTCGTCCAGCTTGACGACGACGCATCCTTTCTTGTCGCCCTCCGTCTCCTTTACGAATATGCCTGACTTCAGGACCTTAGCGAATATCTTCTCGTAGAGCTTGAACTCGATGAGGTCGCTCTCCCATAGGAGGACGTCCTCGTAGATGCCGTAGTCGAACGCAGTCTGCAGCTGCGCCATGACCACGCGCTCCGCGATCCCTCTCGCCGTAGCGGATGTCTTCGGGTCACGGGCGTCCAGCCGCTTCATGAGGCTCCTGACCTCGGCCTCGATCTTCTCAGGATTCTTGCTGATCTCGACATACTGTTTGCCGATGAACAAGTCGAACTTCTCATTCTCCCATCCATCGGGCTTCGGCATCGTGAGGTAGCCCCAGATGCTCTGCGACACCTGCAGGCCGAGATCATTGATGAAGTTCTGCCGCTCGACGTTGTAGCCTGAGAACTCTATGACATTGGCTATCGAATTGCCGAGCAGCGCGTTCCTGAGGTGGCCGATATGCCAGGGCTTGTTCGGATTGACTGAAGGATACTCCACGATCGCCTTCTTGCCCTTCGGTTCCCCTGCGCCGAACTTCTCGTTCTCGCCCACGACCTGTTCGAAGACGGACATGAGGAACGAGTCGCTGTAGATGAAATTGACATAAGGGCCGACCGTCTTTGTCTCCTTGATGAGCTTCTTCTCTATCTTGATCGCCTTGGCGATCTTGCCCGCGATCTCGGCGGGATTCGCCTTCAGCTTCTTCGCGAGGTCGAACGCTATCGTGCTGCTGAGATCGCCGAACTCCGGCTTCGCCGCGATGATGGATTTCGCGGCCTCTTCAGTAGTGACTTCGTACTTAAGGGCGGTGCAGGCCACGGCTATCGCTTCAGCCAGCGACTGCTTCAGAGGAGATGAGGGATCCATGATATCAGCTTCTATCGGTGCCGCTTCTATTGCTAACAGATGGAGGGGGAGTTATAAAAAGATTGGGTCGTTAGTATTAGACGTCATACGGGGTGGTAGTCTAGCTTGGTATGATGCTTGGTTCGGGACCAAGAGGTCGTGGGTTCAAATCCCATCCACCCCACTTAGGAACCTACGATTGTGCGGAACTCCGCACAATGTTTCGCGGAATACCGCGAAACGATTTCTAGTACATCCTAGGCACCGGGTTCTCGTCACATGGGAATAGGCGCTCTCTATTTGCAGGATCAGACGTGCAACAGCACGCTGAACACCATCTCCAGCAATGCCCTCGTCCCGAAGAACACCGATATCGCTATGAGCAGCAGGATCGGGAAGTACTTGAACCCCTCATCGCTCCTGCCCTTGGTTATGATCCCCGCCGCGAGAGAGGAGAACAGCGTGGTGATGACCATCAGTATGATCGAGGACGTGAACGCCACGTCGGGAGACAGGGATGATGTGTTGTTCAGGAGGCCTAGGCCGGAGACGCCGGTCGCCTCTATGGCCGCGGTGTCCACATGGATGAGGCTCTTCACCTTGAACACGATGGTGATCAGGAAATTGGCGGTCGAGTAGAGCAGGGGCGCCCCGAATCCTGCCGCCGCGAACAGGAAAAGCTCGTATATCATCACGTTCGAGCTCACTTCGCTCTTGATGGTGTTGAAACGCCTCACGTCCGAGGCGGTGTTCTCAAGCAGCTCAGCCAGGTTGCCTCCGGCCCTGATGCCTTCCACGATTAGCCTAACGGCCTTGATGAACGGGATCGACGCCACGTTCTCGCCTATGGACTCGAACGCCACCTCGAACGGCTTGCCTGCGACCGCGAGCTTCGCCGCCTTGTCGATCTCCTTCGTCAGCGGGCCGAACTCCTTCTTCGCGGAGACCACGAACGCCCTGTCCGGAGTCAGTCCGCTCTTGAGGTTTGATGCCATGAGCGTGAGGAAGTCAGGCAGCGACTCCTCCATCTTGGCCGCCCTGCTGCTCGCGGACAGCACGAGCGCAGCGTAGATCGCGAGCGAATATACGAAGAACGTGATCGCCCCGGCCGTGATGGAGTAGAATATGGATAGGTTGACGAAGATCAGCGTGGCCGCGATGACGAATCCGATGCCGTTCATGGCCATGATTAGGAGGAACCGGTTCGCCGTAATATCCAGCCCCGCGGTGTATAGCAGCCTTTCGAGATCGCGTGTTTTTGTCATTGTCGCACCTACATCGCCATCGTCGGCCGCCTGCTCTGTACGAGGCCTAGGAAGAATATCTGCACCACAAGGACCACCGCGATTATCGCGTCGAGAAGGTAGTTGCTCGCAGGCAGGAATATGAGCGTGCTGGCTATCATGAGGAAGACGAGCCCGAGCGTCGGCCCTATGATCGTGACGAGAAGGTACATGAGCGCGAGCGGGTTCAGCTCGGCGCCGTACTTCCTCAACGAGATCCTCTGCTCGTCCGACAGGTAATCGAGGAGCGATGACAGCGCCTCATTGACCGGGACGCCCGCCCTGTTCGAGTTGGCGAGCTGCCACATGATCCGCTCGTAGTACTTCGACTTCACCCTGGTGGAGCTGTTCTCGAGGGCGTCCGACAGGTCGCTGCCGCCCTCCACCTCCTTCACTATCCTTCCGAACTCCTCGCTCACCGCGCCGTAGCCCAGCTGCCCCCTCTCTTCAGCGACAGATACCATGGCCGCGAACAGGGGCACGCCCGCGTTCGTCTGCACCGTGAGGTGCCGTATGGCGAAGAGGAGGTCTTTCTCCAGCTTGGCGGCGCGCTGTTTCGCCTTCCAGTTGGGGAAGAACATCGCGTAGAAGTAGACCATGATGGTGATCAACACGCATACGACGAATATGATCGCGAGGTTGAACGGGGTCATCATCGCTGGCTTCGCGACCGCGACAAGCCCGATCAGGATGGTGAGCAGTATGAGGAATACCACGGTGGCCGAGAACACCGCGCCCGCGAAATAGGACTCTGGGGACGATTCGATCTCTGCCTGGTCCAGGTCCGATTCCAGATCGGAGTAGAAGAGGCTCGTGAAGTAGCGGGTGTAGCGGGTGAACGGCCTGAACATCCGCTGTATCTGCTTGAATGTGATAGGGAAGAATAGGATGCGCCTCAATTAATCATCTCATTTCCGTATCTTCTTCATCACTTTGTCGGAGTCCCTGTAGTAGCTGGCGAATATCTGGCCCACCTCCTCCACGGAATCGATATCGTTCTTGACGAGCCAGTCGAGCACTTCGGACCTCTCCTTGATAGTGCCGTTGATCTCCCTCCGGTCCATAGAGGTGAATGTCTTGAGCGTATTGAATATCCTGAGGGACTCGTTGACCTTCTCGATCTTGTCTGTCGAGGGCCTCCAGCGGAAGAGCGTCCTCACCTCTGGGGGCTTCTCCTCCCCGAACTTCGCGGGGATCAGCTCCCCTACCTCGAAGATCCTCCTGATGCCGCTGCGCCTGTCACGGAACATGGTGATGATGAGCGGCAGCGACTCCATCATGACTGGCGGCAGCGCGATGGGCGGGCTCGCGATCCTCCTGATGGTCTCCGAGATGGTCTCGGCGTGCATCGTAGCGTAGACCGAATGGCCGGTGTGTATGGCCTCGAAAAGCACCTGCGCCTCCTCAGCCCTCCTGATCTCCCCGACGATGATGCGATCGGGCCTCATCCTGAGCGAGTTGACCAGCAGGTCGAGCATGGTGATCTGCCCCTTCCCCTCTGTAGTCGCCTCCCTGACCACGAGCGGGACCCACTGCAGGTGCGATGGCAGCGTGACTTCCCTGGTCTGCTCTATCGACACCACTCTCTGGTTGGAGGGGAAGAAGGAGCAGAGGACGTTCAGCAGCGATGTCTTACCCGACCCTGTTCCACCCGATAGGATCATGGATGTCTCATACTGGACTGCGAGCCAGAGGAACGCCGCGACCTCCTTCGACATCGTCTTCGATCTTATGAAATCGGTGATCGTCCAGGGCTTCCGGGCGAATTTCCTGATCGTGATCGTGTTGCCTGCCGATGAGATGGGAGCGATCGTGGCGTTGACCCTGTCGCCTGTGACGAGATAGGCGTCCAGCAACGGAGTCTGGACCGTGATCTGCCTGCCAACCCTCCTCGCTATTGCCGATGAGTAATTCCATATCTGGGACTCGAGCGGTATAGTGATGTTCGTCTTCAGCCAGCCGAACTCCTTGTGGTACACCCATATCGGATCCACGGAGTTGTTGATGCATATCTCCTCTATCAGGTCATCCTTGAGGAGGAACTCCATGCTGCCGAGCCCGAGCATCTCCTGCACGAGGCGGCCAGCGATGTACTGGGCCTGCTTCTCCGTGAGCCGGGGGATCCTCTCCAGCGCCATGAGGGTACTGGTCTCCCTGAACCTGTGCTTGAGGTCCTCGGTCAGCTTGATGTCCAGGTACTCCTGGGTGGATATCTTGATCTTCTTGAGAAGGTCGGTCTTGAGGTCCTCGTAGAATGCGGCAGTCGCGGGATCCATCTCCGGCACCGACAGCTCGTATGTCCCGATCAGGTTGTCCGGGTCGTCCGTGATGGTTATTTTCGCAGTGATCTCGTCAGCGGCAATGGTGTACTGCTTTGACCGTATCTTCCTTTTCGCTGTGATATCGCCAGCGGCAACGGTGTGCTGCTTCGACCTTATTTTCCTCTTGATTGGCATATGCCCACCGTTAACCGAGCCGCTCTATCTTCTCGAACACAGGGCTCGCGAAGAACTTATACTTCACATTTATTAAGCCGTGCCGCTCGAGCTCGGCGCCTATCCTCTCCACGGTCTCCTTGGTGATGTTGAGCTTCTTCGCCACCATGTCGGAGCTTATCGACCCTTCATCCTCCACGAGGGAGAGTATCCTGCCTACGATCGTCTCCATCTGGAGCCTGTCGATGTTCTCCGACTTCACTGTGCCTGCCTCATTAGCGGCGAAATAGCGCAGGAATATCCTCATGAGATCGGAGCCCCTCACGATGCCGACCAGCCTCATGGACTCCTTCGACTCGATCACGGGGATGCAGTCGTAGTGCTTGCCGACGACGAGAGGGAGGACGTCGAGGATGTCATCCTCCGGAAGGACGAATATCCCTACCTTCTCGAGAAGCAGGTCCGCTGTCATCTTCTTCATGAGCGCGACCGGGGCGGGCTCATCGTAGGTCCATATCCCGAAGAACTTCTTGGGCATGAACTTCTTGACGATGCTGGAGTCGCTCACCATACCAACGAGCACGCCCTCCTTGACCACCGGGGCGGAGGAGATGTGCCTCTCGTTGAATGTCGTCGCTATGTACTTCAGGCGGTCGTTGACATCGAAATATGTGTACGGCTCCCTGAGGATGTCCTTTATCTTCATGATATGACCTTTTGCCTTCGTTCTGACCCATTCATGCTTCTGCAGGCAATTGCGAGTATGCCTTTTTATCCATAGCGGTGACGGCTCTGCGCCGTCGGCCCTAGTTTGAGCCAGATGCTCCGAATCCGCTCCGCTTACCGGATCCGACACGATCGCCCGATCATCTCACTATCTGCATATTCTTCAGCGCGTTCGGGACAGACACCGTGATATTGGCCGGCTTCATGCCGCCGACCGTCTCGGTGATATTGGAATTGAATGAGATAGTGCTGTTCAGCTGTATTCCGAACCGCGGGTCGACGCCTATGTCCGCCCGCTTTATCGTCCCATTATTGAAATTTATCCACATGATGAGATTCGCCCCCCTCATGTACTCCAGCCTGCAGTACTCTGACCTGTTTATGTAGGTAGGGAGTATGTTCAAGCGGCCCGGATCGCCGCTTCCGTACCCCGTGGCGTACACATATAGCGCGTCGCTGCTGTTGCTCGGCACCTCGTGGACGTGGGCCCATGTGACCGAGGGGGTGGATCCTTGCAGCGCTAGTTCGAATGTATAATTGATCAGCGCATTCGAGCTCTCGTTGTCCAGAGGCTTCATCACGACCGAATACATGTTAGGGTGGATTACTGACATCCTATACGGCTCGATCTGCAGCTCACCAGGCAATTCATGCACCGCGCTGATCGTGGTGTTTATGTATGAGTAGTTTTCCACGAACTCCCTGAACGCCACGAATCCGAATGTCGAAGTGTTCGTGACATTGAACGGCATCTGCTCGACCAGGAGGATGGAGGAGCCGTTCACGGTGAAGTTCAGGTCCGTGATGGGCAGGCGCGGGAGGTAATACTCGACCGCGTCGAACTGGTTCCTCACCCTCGCGGCGGATAGTATGGCGGAGTACGCGTCGTTCTCCATGACTGCGACATGCGCGGCCATGAAAAGGAACACGAGCAGGGCGCTGAACAGCAGGAATACGGAGTAGGTCAGCACGACGCCTTTCCTGTCATTGGGCACTGTCGGTTGTTTTATCGCCATCTAGACCACGTTTTCAGCATCACACGTCCGTAGTTCGTCACGTTGGTGGCGTTCTTGACCAGGAACACCCTTGTCGACAACGCGATCTCGTCTGGGTTTGAGCTGTTGTCACCCAGGTGCAGGGCGCTGGCGAGCTTGAACGTATTGTTCGCCTCGGTGTAGTTGTAGTACTCGATGTCCATCTGCCAGCCCACGCTCGATCCGAGCGTGCGGTTGGTGAACAATGAGATGTTGGAGCTGCTCTTGCCCGACAGGTATCCCAGCTTGTCGAGGGTGACAAGCACGTCGTTCGTCCTTATCTGCAGGCTCATGAGCGGGAAAGCCTCTGACTTGGATCGCGACGAGAAGAACGAGAACGACGCGATCAGTATCAGCACCACGAATATCGCCAGTAGCGCATCGACCGAGAACACATACCCTTTGCGGCAGGCGTCGCGATTCTTATTGAGTTCATCCATACAGTATCAGCCTCAATTCCGCAGGGCTCCCGTTCACGATGATGCTGCGCCTGAACGGCGTGATTGTCTGCGATTTATTCAGTACGACTCCTGACTGGTAGAGCGTTGCGTTGCTCATGTTGACTACGATGAAACGGTAGTCGATGCCAGGTGGGAGCCCGATCTTTGTCTTCGACAGGTTGTAAGTCATCAATGTGAACGCCTTGATCTTCGCATGACTGAGATAGTTCTGGCTATCCGCCAATCCGATCGCCTGCGCGTTCGAGGAGTTGGTCTCCCAGTCGCTCGGCACCCCGCCGCTGCCTACGAACGACTCAGTTATCGAAGTGCCCGCGATCGCGATCCCATCGAATTTCGATGCGGAGAGGGTGTCCCGGTACGCGCGATCGGACAGCATGATGAATCCCGCGAAAGCGACCACGAAGACTATGGTCGCCACCAGCATGTCGGCGACGTTCGTCTGGCCGCGCAGGTGGGCTCTACGATCTGATGGGATATCACCCAATGAAAACACCCATTCCTGAGTTCTTGATGAGGCCTGTCTTGTTGGTCACCACCGCCGTGGTGAAATTGGCGGTAGGGACAGGGCACGTCTGGGACCCTGTCAAGTAATCGACCGTGATGGACGCCGTCGAGCGGTTGATTGTCACCGTGTAATTGTTGCCTTCGACATTCAAAGGGAGCTGGTACTCGACCGCGGTCCCGTTCCCGGATGTCGCCACAGCGGAGATGAGCGCGGAGAGATACCTGCAGACGCTTCCCGCTTCGGAATTCCGCCCGATCGACAGGGTGTCTGTTTTCATGGTGGTGGAGAAGACGAAGGCAGTCGTAAGCAGGACGATGAAGATCGCGGTGAAAAACATGAATTCGAGCGCAACCTGGCCACGGGATACCATGTCGATCATCCGGTCGAATTCACTTGGACCCGGCTGGAATTGTCGACGTTGAGCGTGACTATCTGCTGTCCGGGCCTATCCAGCAGAGTCCCGTTCAGTTGGCCGTCGGAGTACGCGTAAATGTCCGCGTTCCCGCCCGCCATCGCCACGGTGAGGAGTATCCTATTGCCCGAGACATTGATCGCGCGTACGTTGTCGGGCATGATGATCTCGAGCGTCGTCTTCGCGCCCGGCCCCATCGAATACACAAGGTCCGCTGATTTCACGATTCTCTGCACGGTGTCCTTCGCAAGGATCTCCCTGACAGTGTCGGTGGATACTGTGACGGACATGAACAGCATCGCTCCGACGAATATGAGTCCAACTCCCGTCATGAACAGCTGCTCTGTCGATACCTGGCCCTTCATGGATGACGGCCTTGCTCCCGCCGCCTTCCTTGCCGGATCCCCTTTGTTCGCGAACCGATTCATGCATTGCCTTTGACATCCCTTAAAAAAAGCTTCCTATTGGCCGGAATATAATCGTCGTTCCGCTCCCGACCCTCTCCACGAGAATTACTTTTTCGCGAAAAACGATTACTTTCGGCCGCGCTTTCGGAAAATTTCTGAAAACTTCAACCTCGGACGCGCGCGTTCGGAGAATACATTTAAAAGCGAAGCGATTTCATTCCTGATTGTTGCTGGAAAAATGTTTTCCGGCAAAAAAAGGTGCGACATAATGGCAGCAAAATCCAAGAAGAAAGGAAAGGCAAAGTCTGGAAAGAAACAGAAGAAAAGATAAGTCGTTAGGGGGCACTTGCCCCCAACTATCTTTTTCATATTATTGCTGGAAAATGTTTTCCGGCAAAAAAAGGTGCAATATAATGGCAAGTACGAGACCAAGCAAGAAAGGCAGGAAATCGAAGAGAAAAGGCAGGAAGACAAAGAAGAAAAGATAAGTTGGGGGGCTTTTGAGCCCCCGCCCGATCCTCTCGCACCTGAAAAATCACAGCATCCTGTCCTTGAGATCCTCGTCGGCCGCGTCATCCGTTTCCGCATCGCCCCCGAGCTCGAGATTTTCGAAGCGCTGGATCGGTATGACTGGCGCGCCAGTGAAGTCTGTCCTTCCTACACAGGAAGGGGTAGTCGCCCTTCGGACGTCGATCAGGCGACTGGCGTGAGCTCATCTTCCCTGGGACGTCCCTGAAGAGGGGCTTCCTCTCCAGCGCCGAGACCGCTCGCCTCGTCCGCGTCCTCGCCGAACAGGCTGGCGATCTCCTCATCCTCCGGCTCCAGCGCGGCCGATGTGACGGAGAACTCCTCGAACCGTTTTATCGGCAGCACCGTCCTCACCGCACTGAAGTCTATCTCGCTTTCGTCATGCGCCTTGATGAACAGATAGTCTCCCTGCTGCGCCACCACCGCGATCCTCTTCTCCACCAGCTCTCTCGCGAGACTGTCGTATCCGGTGTCGACAGCATCCTTGAACGACAGCCTTGACTGTTCTGGGCCTGCACTGGCTGGTTCGGGAAGCACGCGGTATTTCGCTATGAATTCCTTCCTCTTCTTCTCCGCCCTCAGATGCTGGTTGTGGAAGTAGACGAGATTCTCCGCGGTCATCGTCCGGCCGCAGACGGTGTTGCTGTGGACGACCGGAGCTGCTGCTGTCTGCAGCGACTTGAATGCGCCGTTGAGGCTCTCGAACACCGACTGGTACCTGCGCAGGAGCCTCACCGACCGCTCAGGAAGCGATTCCTCGAGGTCCTTGCCGAGCCTGCGCAGCTCGTGCAGCTTGTGCAGCGCCATCAGGTCCCTGTTCTCCTCGTAGAACAGGTTGTAGAAATCAAACGTCGGATGGTTGTCCTCGCGCTTCTCCCGTTTGCCGCCCGGAGCCCGGATCAAGCGCCTCACCTCCTCCCTGCGTCGCTTGTCCTCGATCTCGTTGAGGGAGGTGTAGAAACTCCTGTAGAGGTTCTTGACCTGCTCGTATGCGGTGTAGTACTTATCCATAAGGCCGGGGGAGATGTTGTCCGCCATGATCTTGTACTTGATGAACATGAGATTGATCGCCCTGTCCGCATCGTCGCCCTCGACCTCGGCGCCGAGCCGTTCCCTGTACTGCAATTCGATGTCCTGCTCCCTCCTGTAGCGGTAGTAGTCAGGCAGGTAGGATGACCTGAAGAATCGGTTGAGGTATTGCAGCAGGCCGACTTTCATCACCGGATTCCCGCCGAGCGAATCGAGCTTCTCATAGAGCGGACCGAGCTCGGGATACCTGACCAGAGCGACGCGCTTCAGCCACTCTGCCCTCGGCACGTGGACGAGATAGACGTTCCTGTGCTGCCCCGGCGCAGGAGAGGTGTTGATGCCAACGGATTGGAGCTTCCGCTTGTGGTAGGAGGGATCCCTGTTGTTGAAGATTTTCTGTATATCCTGCCTCTCCTTCTGCTTGTAGCCGAACAGGTGCTGGTTGTGGTTCTCCTTCCAGTGCCTCCATCTCAGTATGCTGTCCATGCAGCCCGGCGAGAACGCGATGTCTGTCAGCGTCATGTCTGGGGGCATCAGCCGATAAATGGGTTCTATAAAATCAAGGAAGAAATCGATCAGCTCCTCCATGGGGGCGGAATCTCCCGTGGTGTACTCGTCCATCTTCTCGTCGTCTTCCCTGAACCCGTGCTGTCTCCTGAGCTCAAGGAACCTCAGCTCCTTGTGGGTCGCGATCTTCTCGAACCGCTCGAAATCATCGCCGTGCTTCAGGCTGCGGACGTAGTTGATGAGATCAACGAGCTTGTGGCTGCTGTGCATCGCGTTGATCCTCAGATAGGGGAACAGCGTCCTCCCGAGCATGCACGTGTCGAGCATCTCCTGCCCTGTCTGCGCCATCTTCCTGTAGAAGTCCCGTGCGTAGGCGAGCGACGGCTCCTTGTCTGGGACAACTATGTCCAGCAGGTCTGTCCTGTTGGTCCTAGTTGCCTCCCTCAGCTGCGGCAGGTCGTACGTGATCACGTGAGCGACATTGGAGAATGGCCTGTGGCGCATGGCCGACAGGACTATCGATGTAAGCAGGGCGTGCTCATCCTTGTGCTCGAAGACGGGGAATCCGTTCATCACAGCGGGGGAGTACTCCGGATTGTACTTGATCTTGTAGTATTGCCTGACGAGGCTGCTGTCTTCCAATTTGAATGTATCGACGACCTGTGACACCTTCGCGTCGTACCTGTCCTCCCAGAGATTGACCTCTCCGATGCCTTCGACGGTTATCGTCAGCCTGCCCTCGAGCCTGGCGATCAGTCTTCTTGCTTTCAGGACCTTCTCGAGCAGGAGATGCCTGTGCGCATTGAGCTCATCGTCGCTGAGTTCGCTCAGCTCCTTCGCCTTAGGCCTGCTCCCGTTGTGACTGCTGTTGAGCCTTATCAGGAAACTGTTCCTCTTCGACCTCTTCCCCGTGTTCAGCGCCTTCTCGACCGCGCCTATGTACCTGAGCAGTTCCTTCCGCCTCTTTATCGCGGTCTTCTCCCGGCTGTTCTTCCACATCGGCTTCTCTATGTCTATGTAACAGGACACCTGATCTCTGATCTCGCCCATCGTCAACCTCTCATTGAAGCTGAAGAAACGCATCGATGAGAGCGACAGCTCGTATTCGCCGGACTCCGGGTTGAACGCTATCCTGCCATCGCCGGACCTTCCCTCTCCCTCGACGCGATTCAGTCTGCCGAGCAGATCGTTGGCCCCACTCAGCATCCTCTTTATCCTCCGCTTGATGCACATGATCTCTTCGATGTATCTGCGGTTGTCGCCCCATGCTGCGAACCTCCTCAATGAGCAGTGCTTGTCGGATGCTGTGCGGTCCAAGGCTGACAGGACCGCATCGGCTCGCATCTCTCCATCATAGCTCCCGAAGAAGGAGTCGATCTCGTTCTCGAGGCGAGTCCTCGCTGAGAGTATTACCCTGTCGCGGGGATCGAATCCGATCCCTGCGCCCTCCTCGACCGCACCCTTCACTGTCCGTCTCATCTCGTCCTGCGCTGTCCTTATCTGATCGGTCATGACGAGCGCTTCCGCCAGCCGGTCGTCGATCCGCACTTTCCTGTAGAGGCAGCCGAGCTTTCCGCGTATCTGCCTGTTGAAGTTGCCCGTCTGCCACTTGCGGCTCAGGTTCTCGAGCAGCTGCGTGTCATAAGGCACGTCGACGTTGATGACGCTGTACCTGTCTTTCCTGTTCTCGAACACCACCTCGGAATACTTCCTCTTCAGGGGTTCGAGCTGCGCCTTCAGCTGCGCGGACAGATACACCTTCATGGGGCAGTCTGCCAGCTTCGGATCGCCCTTGAACTCGTTGATCATCTTCTCGAGGCTGTCGAGGCCGAAAATGAACTCGGACGATATCGTCGCCGGCTCGTTGAGATAGACAGTCGCGGTCACGGTGCTGCCCCTCTCGGGAGACCAGTGCCTGAGATCGACGATGAGCCTGTTCGCCCTGCTCTTCTTCTCCTCGAATCCGACATAGTCGCAGAACCAGTACTTCTCCGCTCCCCGTTCTCGGATGGATGACGTACGGGGCTCCGGCTGCTTGCTCTTGGGGACTCCGCTTCCGGCAACGGCAGGCATCGGCGCCTTCAACCCTACGCTTCCCGGAGAATGAGGGCTGGTGCGATCCTGGGCGCGCCTATGGTCCACAACGATGGCGCTCGGCATGAAGGATATGACATGATTAACTATTAATTCCTGCTGCTTCGTGCTTCAGACAGCGTGAAGATGGTGGTGGTCGCATGGATGGAATGAACGTCATGGACGCGATACTCGGAAGGAGAAGCGTCAGGAAGTTTGAGAGCAGGCCGGTGCCGCGCGAGGCGCTCGATCAAATAATGGAGGCGATGAGGTGGGCGCCGTCAGCAGGAAACCTGCAGAGCAGGTTCTTCTATTTCGTGACCAACTCCGAAAAACGCAAGGAGCTGGCGAAGGCGGCGCTGAATCAGTCGCACGTCGCGCAGGCGCCGGTGTGCATCGTGGCATGCGCCGACATGCGGATTGCGCAGAAGTACAGCAAGATCGGGGAGGATGTCTTTGCGCTGCTTGACGTGGCAACGGCTGTGGAGAACGGGATGCTCATCGCGCACTCGCTCGGCCTCGGGACCTGTTGGGTGGGGGCGATCTACGCGAGCGACGTCAAGGAGCTGCTGGGGATGCCTGCCTACCTGAAGCCGGTCGCGCTGATACCGCTGGGCTATCCTGCCGAGAAGCCTGAGGAGCACCAGAGGAAAAGGATGGAGGATGTCGCGAAGTTCATCGAATGAGAAATGGTGGCCGCGAACGCCATATAATTTATAACTATATTTGAGTAGATATTATTGCGTCCGCCATAGGTGCTCATGCAGGGGTGGCGGAGCTTGGTCAATCGCGTAAGGCTCAGAACCTTATGCCTTAGTGGCTGCAAGGGTTCAAATCCCTTCCCCTGCACTTTCTCTTTCTCCTTAACATCCCGATCCTAGCGCGACCTGAGCGACGGAAAAGAAGCGTATTAAAAGAGCCGCGGCCACAGCAAATCAAGTGACCAGATGAGACGAGTGATGGACGACATAGTGTACGGACGGCATGCTTTCACCGAGCCGGTGCTCGTCGAGATAATCGACTCCGCGCCGGTGCAGAGGCTGAAGCGGATATCCCAGCAGGGGGTGCCGCAGAAATGGAACCACATCAGGACGTTCATGCGCTACGACCATGATATCGGGACGGCGATACTGATTGCCAGGGTCGGAGGCAGCCTCGAGGAGCAAGTGGCGGGGCTCCTCCATGACATATCGCACACGGCGTTCTCCCATCTCATAGACTACGTGGTGGGGACAGGGCACAAGGAGGACTTCCAGGACAGGTCGTTCTACCGTTTCCTGCAGTCCAGCGAGATACCGAGGATACTCGAACGGCACGGATATTCTGCGAGGCAGTTCAGGGACCTGCACAGATTCACGCTGCTGGAGCAGGAGATACCGAGGCTATGCGCGGACCGGCTCGACTACTGCTTCAGGCAGATGGCGGTCGATGGAGAGGCCGACCTCGTCAGGCGGCTGGCGGGATCGGTGGCCGTTTCCAAAGGCAGGCTCCATTTCTCATCGAAGCGCGACGCTCTCGATTTCGGGCGCGGCTACCTGAGGCTCCAGAAGCATAACTGGACAGCCAAGGAGACCGGCGCGAGATACCAGCTGCTGGTGAGGGCGATCAGGGCAGCGATGAAAGCCGGCGAGATCACTAAGGAAGATTTCTTCACGGACGACGAGACCATGGTCGGGAGACTCGAGTCATCGGAGAATCCGGAAGTCATCGAGTGCCTGAGCGACCTGACGGCGGGGCGACTGAGGTACATGAAAGAGAGGAACAAGCTCCGGTACGTCGACCCGACCTACATCGAAGACGGCAAAGTGATGGTGCTATCGGAAGAGAATCTATCCTACAGGAAAAGCGTCGAGTCGTTGAAGCGCGGCCATCACTGAACTGAAGGAACAGACGGCGCGTCATGCGCAGCGAATACGGGGACAGTCATCTGCTCCCGCAGGGTCTGCGCGGAAGAACGGATGAGCGACTCCACACGCTTTGAGACCATGGCGATGTGCACGGTGTCGCCCGAGTTGAATCTCATCTTCAGCGAGCGCCTGAACGCTTCCATGTCGAAGTTCGCGCCCGGGCACTTCTTGTCGGTCTGCTGGTGCTCACGGTGACCAACGACATCTGATGGAGTGAGCTTGAACTTGTAGATCAGGTAAAGGACTAGGTTCTCCAGGGCCCGCATCTGCTTCTCAGTCGGCTTCGAGCGGTTGAAGTTGCCGACGAGGACTATGCCTATGGCGCCCTCGTTCGGCGTGGCGTGCACGCCCTTGATCTCCAGCGGCCTGCCGACCTCGATGCCCCCGTCCGCGCTCTCCGCCCACACCTTGGCGCCGCCCAAATCGTGGTATCCCTTGACGCCGTTGCCGATCACGTAATGATAGGAGATGGCCCCGTATCCTTTCGCCTTCCCCTTCAGGTGGAGGGCGTGGGCGTTCGCAGCTACCGCTCCTGAGAAGTCTTCGGTGCTGTGGTGTATGACTACCTTGCTGACTGTACCTATCGGCTCGAACATCTTATTGTCGCCTGGTGTTGCAGAACTTGAGAATGTGAAACTGACTGATATTATCTAGGGACTCAGGTTTAAAAAGAGATTGCATATGCTCATCAACATTCCAGCACTTGACGTGAGCGCCGGAGTGGAGACAAGTAGCAAAAATGTTCGGACCCCATTTGACTTTGGACTGCTATGGTTGTGACAGACAGAGGATCTCTGACATCAACTTCATCTATCGTTTTCTCGACGATCTGCCGACGAGGATCGGCATGACCAAGATAACACAGCCCTACGTGTTCGAGTACCGCGGCAAGGTGCCCGAGGACTGGGGCCTCTCAGGCATCGTCCTGATAGCCGAGAGCCACATCTCCATGCACACATTCGTGGAGAAAGGATACGTCGGCGTGGACATATTCTCCTGCAAGGACTTCGACACCGTCCCGGTGGAGAAGATGATCGCGGAGCTGCTTGGCGCCAAGAGCTACGACAGGGACCTCCTCTTCAGGGGACGGCATTTCCCCCGCAACGAGAAGGTCCTCGAGGGCATCGTGCAGAGGCAGAGGTCGAAATCGGCCAAGACCAAGGTGCCACCGTCGGCCTGAGCCGGATCCGCACCGGATCGTGCCACATCGTCCAAAGCTAGCGAACGCTATTTATACCTGAGACGAGCCAATTACGCATGCCCAACTCCAAGAAGGTGAAGGAGCCGCTGGACCGGCTCATGGAACGATCCAACCTCAGCGAAGCGGAGAGGGGCATCATGCGCATGCGGCAGATCGCGCAGGCGAGCTGCATGAAGCTGACGAGCGAGGAGATAGGCGAGAGGCTCGGCCTGTCAGCGGACGAGGTCAGGCAGAAGGAGAAGGAAGCCATCTCGAAGCTGTGCGACGAGATAGACAGGGAGCTCCACAGGATAGAGAACGCGCGGAAGGATCTGGACGCGGACGAGCACCTGCTGCACGAGGTGGACACCTGGCTGCTGAGGCGCGTGATGCCGAAGGGCGAGAGCACCGACATCGCGGAACTCAGCCTGTGCACCCGCACCGTGAATTCGCTGAAGACCATGAGAATCAGGACAGTGGGGGACCTCGTCAAAAGGACAGAGAAGGAGATCATGAGCCTCCCGGGCATGGGGCAGATCGGAGTCGAGGAGCTGAATTCAAGGCTGGCCGACTACGGCCTGTCGCTACGACGCAACGGGGACATCGGCAACGCGTGACGGCCGCGGGTCTGTTTTAAATTCCTTCCCAGCGATAGCCCTGCGGTGAGAGAATGACCATCCCTACTGCTGTCAAAGGCTTCCAGGACCAGATCATCGAGGTAGTGGATAATGTGAAGCACAGCGTTGTCAACATCAGCACCGTGAGGGTGGTGCAGGACCAGTTCTTCCAGGTGCACCCGGTCCAGGGCGTGGGCACCGGCGTGATCATAGACGAAGCGGGATTCATCATCACCAACTACCACGTGCTGGCGGGCGCGAACCAGGTCACGGTAACGCTCAGCGACGGCAGGAAGCCCAAAGGCAAGATAGTGGGAGCGGACCCGAGCAGCGACATCGCGCTCATCAAGATAGATGCGAAGGACCTGAAGGCGGCGCCCATGGCGGATTCCTCCAAGCTCAAGGTAGGACAGTTCGTCATCGCGATAGGCAATCCGTTCGGCATACTATTGCCGGGAGCGGCAGCGACCACCGGTATCGTCAGCGCGCTCAACAGGACGATCAACGCGGAAGGGAGGACGTACGAGAACCTGATACAGACCGATGCCGCCATCAATCCAGGCAACAGCGGCGGGCCGCTGCTCGACCTGGAAGGCAACGTCATCGGCATCAACAGCGCGATGATACCGTTCGCGCAGGGCATCGGGTTCGCCATACCGGTCAACATCGTGAAGGAGATCGTGGACGACCTGATCACGCTCGGCCATGTGAGGCGGCTATGGCTCGGGATAATCGCGATGCCGAACAGCAAGCAGGTCGCGCAGTACTACAACCTCCTGACCGATAAGGGAGTGATCGCGGCGAGGATCGTCATAGACGGCCCCGCCCACATCGCGGGCATAGCGCCGGGAGACATCATACTGGAAGTGGCCGGCGTCAAGCTCAATGACGTCAACGACATCAGGACGGCGCTCAAGGGGAAGAAGCCCGGCGATAAAGTGGAGACGAAAGTGGTCCACAACAAGAAGACCGTCACGGTCACGGTGAAGCTGAAGGAGCAGCCGACAGGATAAGACAGAAGGAAGCGCGGTCGATACGTCCGGCGCTGGCGCGGCCGCTTATAATTAGATTATATTATTACGCGAAGCGAGGTCTCGCGGGCCCAGCGCACCTTTAAAATGATTATTGAATAAATGTCAGTACTATTCTCTGTTTAGCAGAGACTTCAAAGTGATTCCTGTGAAGCTTCCGAACATTTACGCGGGCAACTACAGCCTCCTTGTCATACTTCCGCTGGTCCTAGTGTTCATCAGCCTACTGCTGATACCGCAGGTGCCGTACGGCATAGACCTGCGGGGCGGAATGCTCATCACCCTCCAATTGAACGCGCAGGTGGATTCCGCGCAGATCCAGAGCGCCCTCGCAAGCATAGGCGTCGAGGAATCGGAGGTCGGCACCTACACCAACCCGAGCGGCAATGTAGCTGAGATCACGATATCCACCGACCCAAGGATGAACACCATAGACGACCTGCTCACCACTCTGGACGGCATCAAGACCAAGTACGACTCGGCGGAGTCCACGCTCGCGAGGCTCAGGGCAGAGGAGAAGCAGGGCAGCGACAGGACCAGCCAGATCAACGAACAGCAGAGGATAGAAACGGACCTCATGGCCCAGGCCATAACTGTCGAGTCGGACGTGTTCTCCACCGCCACATCGTTCGCAGGCGGCGCGTTGAGCGTCCAGAAATCCCCAGTCGACGACATCGGCAAGATACAGAAGGCGTGCAGCGACGCGTTCACAGAGGCGAAGGATGACTACAAGGAAGGGATCATCAACACGCTCTCGTCCGTGGCATCAATACAGAGCTACAGCCTGGAGGAGGTCAGCCCGACGCTCAGCAAGCTGTTCATCAGCAAGGTGTTCGGAGTGGCGATGCTGTCCGCGATCCTGGCGGTCGTCGGCATATTCCTCATATTCAGGACATTGGTGCCTTCGCTCGCCGTCATCTGCGGTGCTGTCAGCGACGTAGTGATGGCGCTCGGCGCGATGGCGATATTCAAGATTCCGCTCACACTCGCGTCTTTCGCGACGCTCATGATGCTTGTCGCGCTGTCGCTGGACACGGACATGATGCTCACAATCAAGACTGTCAAGCGCAAGGAAGGCACGCCGAGAGAAAGGGCGTACGACGCTTTCAAGACAGGATTCGCGATGACGTCCACAGTCATCGTCGCGTTCCTCGTGCTCCTCGCGCTCGGGATGATCACGCACATAGCGACATACTACCAGATCGGCGCTGTCGCGACCGCCGGACTGTTCGGAGACCTTATCGCGACATGGATGTTCAACGCGGTGCTCGTGCTGTGGCACCTGGAAGGAAAGTACGGCAAGATCCTCGGCATGGTCGGGATCAGGAGATAGAATCGTAGCGTTCACAAGGTGTAATAGATGACGAAGTTCCTAGGCTGGATCGGCGACAAGCGCGTGCTCTTCGTGGCAGCGCTAATCGTAGCCAGCCTGCTGCTCGTCTACTTCAACGGCACCCACTTCGGCCTCGAGTTCACTGGAGGAACTAGAATACCAATCACTCTCGACAAGCCTGTGACCAAGGCGACCATGGATGACATTGTCAACACCATCAAGATCAGGGTCACCAAGTTCGGGCTGACGCAGGTCGTCGTCCGGTCGGTCGGGGACCAGCAGGTCTACGTGGAGCTCAGTCAGAGCACCAGCCCTGAGTACATCAGCCAGATACAGTCCATACTCAAGTCCGAAGGCAAGTTCGAGTCCATCATAGACGGCCAGGTCGCTCTCACCGGCGACCAGATCGTGTCCGGAAGCATCAGGGACATGGCGGACACGAGCGGGAGCATGGTCAGGTGGGGCGTGGCGTTCATCATCTCCCAGGACGGGGCCAAGCAGTTCGCCAACGCGGCGTACGGCAAGGGCAACTACCCGGTCAACCTCTTCCTCGACAGGACGGAGGACAGCGCGCTGCTGATAAAGGAATCATACATCTCCAACGCATCGCTATCGATAAGCGAGGTCAAGAGCGCGCTCGAGAAGGTTGCGGGATACGGGAAGAACTCAGTCATATACATGGACGCGAACGGCGGCATGACCGCGCAGCAGGCGGTCGATGCGGTCGTCGCAGCGAACAAGACCAAGGCGACGGTCTCCGAGAACGAGACCGAGATAATATCACTCCTCAAGGCGAACAACATCACGGTGGACGCGAAGACTGAGAGCGACATGCACCCGGACATAGTGAACCTGGGCCTCGGAGGAGTCAGCGTCAATGAGTGGCCCGCGATCGGCCTGCTCTCGGCGCCGAACCTCAGCCCGAACCTGGCGACAGGCCAATCCGTGCAGCAGTTCAGCATAGAAGGCCCGGCGAAGGGCGCGTCCTATCAGGACCAGGTCATATTCGCGCAGGCGGAGATGAAGCGTATCAGGAGCATCCTGAGCGGAGGCGCGCTGCCGGTCGGCATAGAGCTCGGCAGCGCAATCACGATACCGCCATCGCTCGGAAAGGAGTTCCTCAAGTACAGCGCGATCGGAATGGTGATCGCGGCGTTCGTCGTCTTCCTCATCATCGCATTCAGGTACAGGAGCATCAGGCATCTCGCGCCGCTGACGTTCGTGGCCGCGTCGCAGATGATCATACTGGTGTGCTTCATGTCCGCTGTCGGGACGCTCGACCTCTCCACGATAGCGGGACTCTTCGGCACGCTCGGCACCTCTGTGGACTACCAGATAGTCATGGCGGATGAGCTGATCGGCAAGGCCGCCGGGGGCAAGGACGAGGCGAAGCGCAGGCTCGAGAAGGCAGGATACATCATCACGCGGGATGTAGGGATACTTACCCTGGTCATGCTGCCGCTGCTGTTCTCCAACATAGTGGAGATCATCGGCTTCGTGACCGCGACACTGCTCGGCTCCGTGCTGGGCATCACGATAACACTGCTCACGTACAACGCGGTCATAGACCATGAGCACAAGGACTGAAGAAGGATAATATAAACAATGCATGAGTAACGCTGGCATGGGCTCGTAGCTCAGCCTGGATAGAGCGGCAAGGAAACTCGTCGGAAAGGAAGTTTCTCCGTAGGCCTTCTAAGCTGATGGTCGGGGGTTCGAATCCCCCCGGGCCCGCTCATGATAATCGGACAGGACAAGCGACTGATCCGGACGAACGACAGAAGACACGGCAGTAAGATATCCTAGGATATCGTGGCCGCGCACTACAGGTGGTTGCGATGAAAGACGAGAGAGATGAGAAGATACAGCAGATTGTCACGCTCATAGAGATGGTGCTCGAGGACATGAGCGTCCCGCGCAACGTGAAGCGCGCGATGGAGGACGCCAAGCGCAGGCTGAAAGAGAAAGAGGACCCGGTGGTGCGCGCGGGAGGCGCGATATACTGCCTGGAAGGCCTCAGCGAGGACGTGAACCTGCCGCCGCACGCCAGGACCCAGATCTGGCAGATACTGAGCGCGCTCGAGTCGATCACAGAGTGACCTGAATAACGCGCGGGAGGCGCGATTCGCTTACAGCGAATGCGCATGCGTTTGTGAACGCATCGCGCCGACGCAGGATCACCCGAAACCCGGTTGCGGAAACAGCATCATCCGCGTCCGGATTCACTTCATATTACCGTGCGCTTTCATGCGCGCGACAGGCGCAGTAGTGCGTCAGGCGAAGCCAGTATGGAGACTGCCGAGATCGTAAAGCTATTTAGGGCCAAGGCGAAGCTCATCAAGCCCAGCGCAGTCGAAGCCCTCAAGGGGCGGCCTGACGAAGAGGTCAACCGCATCGCGGACGTGCTGTGCTCCCGCGACTCTCCTGTGATAACCGAATCGGATGTCCACGAGCAGACGAACGATGCCAAGACGCCCGACTTCGTCGAGGTCAAGCGCGCCTCTGATTTCCATCCGACGGCCAAGGAGTACGGCCACGAATTCAAGGTGCAAGAGGAATGGGACGTCACCGGACGGTCCAAGTGCAGCGGCACCCTGGACGACTTCGTCAAGTACATGAACGACCGCTACCAGAGGACGAAGGAGGTGCTCCTCTCCAGGCCGAGCAGGAACAGGGTGCTCAGGATAGAGCTCCTGGACAGCATGCAGCCGGGCAACGAGGTCAGGCTCATAGGGCTCGTGAGCAGGAAGCTGCTCACCAAGAACAAGCACTTCATGCTCGACATCGAGGACGACAGCGGGCTGACCACCATCCTCGTGCTCAACGACAAGAGGGTGGGCAGCACCTACGACAAGGCGACGCGCGTCATAAACGACGAGGTCATCGCTGTCGACATCAAGATAGGCACGAACCTGAAGATCGCGACCGACATCACGTGGCCGGACGTGCCGCTGAAGCCGAAGAAGACCATAGAGAAGGACCTCTCCATCGCTTACATCGCGGACACGCACATCGGCAGCATGCACTTCCAGGCGAAGAGCTTCGAGGGCATGCTCAAGTGGCTGAACGGCAACGGCCCGCACAAGGAGATCGCGGAGAAGATCGGCTACCTGATGGTCGGCGGCGACATCGCCGACGGCATCGGCAACTACCCCCACCAGGAGAAGGAGCTCGTGATCAAGGACGTCTTCGAGCAGTACGCGCTGTTCAACAAGTTCATGGAGCTCGTGCCCGACCACATAGAGATTATCGTGATCCCGGGCAACCACGACGCGGTGAGGCACGCGGAGCCCCAGCCTGCCATGGACAAGACGATGATCGCGGAGAACGGAAGGACCATATCCCTCTCGAATCCCGCCCATGTCACGATCGAAGGCCTCAAGACTCAGATGTACCACGGCTACAGCATGCAGGCGCTCATCGCCGACGTGCCCGGCCTGTCGTTCGCCAGGCCCGAGGAGATATCGATGGAGTTCCTCAAGCGCCGCAACTTCGCCAACATCTACGACAAGAACACCCTCTCGCCCGAGCACAAGGACTACATGTTCACCGAGGAATGCGACATGCTGTTCAGCGCGCACGTCCACAAGATAGGGTACAGCGAGTACCACGGCTGCGTGCTCATGAACAGCGGGACATGGCTGGACAAGACCACGGCCTGGCAGCTGAGGCTCGGGTTCATACCGACTCCCGCGGTCATGGGAGTGTACAATATGAAGACGGGCCATGTCGCCCACCTCGATTTCAACAAGTCGGAGGCCGCGGTGCAGTGAACGAATGATGCGATGGAAGAAGCGTGATATAACCAGATGATATTCATGACAATCAGCAACGAGGAGATAGAGAGATGCTACGCGATCGCGAAGGAGGCCCGCAGCAAGGGCCTCGACCCGAGCGATGAGGTAGAGATCGTCCCTGCTCCGGATCTCGCCGCCAGAGTGGAGGGGATCGTCGGCCCGAAGGGGATAGCGCAGCACATCCGCGAGATCAGCAAGGGCAAGAACAGGACGCAGCTCGCTTTCGCCGCCGCTGAAGCGGTGCTCGACAACAAGTTCGGCATGCTGCCGAAGGAGAAGCAGATAGAGCAGGCGCTGAGGACAGGAACAGCGATCCTCACCGAAGGAGTGCTCGTCGCCCCCACTGAAGGAATCTCCCAGGTTAAGATTCGCCAGAACCCCGACGGTAGCAGCTATCTCGAAGTGTATTACTCGGGCCCGATCCGGTCCGCGGGAGGGACGGCAGCCGCATTGAGCGTGCTGATCGCGGATTTCCTGCGAAGGAAAGCCGGTATAGGGGAATGGAGACCTACCGACACTGCAGTGGAACGCTACTTGGAAGAGATAGAGCTCTACGACGCCCGCGCCGCCCGTCTCCAGTACAAGCCACCAGATGACGACTTCAGGCTCGTGGTCAGGAACTGCCCGATCTGCATAGGCGGCGATCCGACAGAAGAGCTGGAGGTGGTGGCGTACCGCAACGTCCCGGGCATTGATACCAACCGCATCAGAGGGGGGATGGCGCTCGTCCTCTGCGAAGGGATAGCGCAGAAGGCAGCCAAGGTGCTGGGCCAGGCGAAGAAGCAGGGGATAGACTGGAACTGGCTGGAAGCGATCATCAAGGCGCCGAAGGCGAAGGAGACCAAGGTCATCAAGGCTGAGCCGAAGGACACCTACCTTGAGGAAGTGGTGGCGGGAAGGCCCGTCATCTCCTATCCATCGCGATTCGGAGGGTTCCGCCTCAGGTACGGTCGCTCCCGCATCAGCGGTTTCATGGCCAAGGGCATCCATCCCGCGACGATGTTCATACTCGACTCTTTCCCTGCGATAGGGACGCAATTCAAGCTGGAGAGACCGGGCAAGGGATGCATCGTCACGCCGTGCGAATCGATAGAGCCGCCGGTGGTGAAGCTGGACGACGGCAGCGTCGTCATAGTGGAGACCAGGGAGATGGCGGACGAGCTCAAGGGACGTGTCGTCAAGATACTCATGCTCGGGGACATCCTCGTCTCCTATGGAGATTTCCTGAAGTCCAACACGCTGCTGTTTCCGGCGGGATACAACGAGGAATGGTGGTACGCGGAGCTCAAGGAGGCTGCGCAGCGTGGAGACAAATTCAACATGCCCGCCGATCCGCGGAAGGTGCCGGTGGAGGAGGCGTTCAGCCTCATGGAGAAGGTCGGAGTCCCGCTGCACCCGAAGTGGACGTACTACTGGAACAACATCACAGGCAAGGAAGTGAAGGAGCTCATAGAATGGCTGAGGAAAGTGGAGCTCAAGTACGAATGGTTCACGCTGAAGGAGATGAGGCTCAGCTACTTCCCGACCAAGGGCATCCTCGAGAAGATACTGATGCCGCACAGGATGGAGAAGGAGACAGTCATACTCGACTCTCAGCACGCTTTCGCGCTCACACGCTCGCTCGGACTCACCAAGATGGACCGCGATCACATAGACTCCGTCCTGAAGAAGATAAACGACGAGGACAACGGGCTGGAGGCGGTGAACAAGGTAGCGGGATTCAAGATCATGGACAAGGCGGGCACATGGATCGGCAGCAAGATGGGGAGGCCGGAGAAGTCGAGGGAGAGGCACATGAAACCCCTCGTGCACTCGCTGTTCCCGATCGCGAACGCGGGAGGCAAGATGAGGAACGTCATGAAGGCCTACCGCGACGCCAAGGCGAACAAGCTGAAATTCGACGTGAATGTGGAGATCGCGAGGATGAAGTGCCCGCTCTGCGGAGCGGTGTCGTTCAACCGCAAGTGCCCCTCGTGCGGCGCAGGCACCAATCCGGAGCGCGTGTGCGGCAAGTGCGGCAAGGTATCGAACGTGGAGTTGCATGCCTGCGGAGGGAGGACGAACTTCTACGACCGCAGGCCGATCAATGTCGTGAAGGTGGTGGAGGACGCGATCAGCAGGTGCAAGCAGGTGCCCGAGGACGTGAAGTGCGTCATGGGGCTCATGAGCGAGAGGAAGATACCCGAGCCCCTCGAAAAGGGAATCCTCCGGGCGGCCCACGGAGTCTCCGTGTTCAAGGAGGGCACGTGCAGGTTCGACGCCACGAACGCCATGATCACGCACTTCTACCCCAACGAGATAGGCACCAGCGTCGCCAAGCTGAAGACGATGGGATACGTAACCGACGCGTACGGGAAGGAGCTCACAAGCGAGGACCAGCTAGTGGAGCTGATGCCGCACGACATGATAGTGTCCGACCACTGCCTGGAGTACATGTCCGACGTGGCTGCATTCATAGACGACATGCTCGTCAAGCTCTACGGCATGAAGCCGTTCTACAACCTGAAGGAGGACGGGGACCTCATCGGCCATCTCGTCATCACACTCTCGCCGCACACATCCTGCGGCATCGCCAGCAGAATCGTCGGCACGACAAAGGCGCACGTCTGCTTCGGCCACCCGTACCTGTTCGCGGCCAGCAGGAGGGACTGCGACGCCGATGAGGACGCGATCATGCTCATGATGGACGGGCTCATCAATTTCTCCAAGCTCTTCCTGCCTCGCACGCGTGGAGGGACTATGGACGCTCCGCTCGTCCTTATGACCATCATAGATCCTACCGAGGTCGACGACCAGGTCCATGCGCTGGAGACTGTGACCGAATTCCCGACATCGTTCTACGAAGCGTCACTGCAGTTCAAGCACCCGTCCGAATGCAAGATAAAAACGGTCCAAGACCACCTCGGCACGCCCGAGGCGAACAAGAACCTGTGGTTCACCTACCCCACTCCATCCATCAATAACGGGGTGACGATGACGAGCTACGTGTTCCTGAAGAGCATGAAGGAGAAGATAGAGGCGCAGCTCGGCCTCGCGCAGAAGATAGCCGCGGTCGACAGCAAGGACGCCGCTGAGCGCCTCGTGCTCAGCCACTTCTTCCCCGACCTCTACGGGAACCTGCGTTCCTTCTCGCGCCAGCAGTTCCGCTGCGTGGACTGCAACCTGAAATACCGGCGCGTCCCGCTCAGCGGAAAGTGCAGTAAGTGCGGAGGGAAGCTCCTGCTCACCGTGAACAAGGGAGGGGTGCAGAAATACCTCGCGATCGCGCAGGGAGTCGTCGAGGAATACCAGCTTCCGCACTACATGAAGCAGAGGCTCATCCTGCTCGAGAAGAACATAAAATCCGTATTCGAGGACGAGACCAGCAAGCAGTTCAACATCGCGGAGTTCATGTAGAAAGGACCTACGGTCCGTTCAGACCCCTAGACACTCGATAGCAACTTATCTACGGTTCCGTCGGCCTCCCTTCTTGTTTAGGCGCTGTCCTGTTGCAATCGGTCAAGAAGCTCCTCAATCTGCGCACGCGCGCTTTCAGCATCCGTGCTAATACGCGTGTTCGGATTGGCTCCAATCTTGCCGGATCTGACGAGATTCCGTATCTTCTGGTCTATCGCACGCATTGATCTGCCTTGGATCTCTTTAGACAATCTCACTGATATATCCCAGTCAGTCAGGCCCGCACGGATCATGTCCGCCCGCCTGGATTCGATTAGCCTCAGCTCAGCTTCCGTGAATCCTTTCCGTTTGTTCGGGTTCTCACCGAGGGAACCTCTCCTCTTTAGCATCCTGATCTTGATGTCAAGGGTGCCAGCTGACCTCCCAAGGAGCTCTTTCGACAGGATCCGGGATATCATGTTGTCTGTCGCTCCCTCCCTGATGAGCTCGGCGCGCCTTGAGAGTATGGCATCAATCTCTTGGGAAGTGAAACTCCCCTGCTTGTTCTGGTTCCTCTTGAGGACGCCTAACCGTATGAGCTTGATGATTTTGCTCTCAATAGAACGCATGGATCTGCCTGGAAGCTCCTTCTCAAGCCTGCCCGCTATCGCGCCATCTGTCAATCCCTTGCGAATCAGCCCTGAACGCAGTAATCTGATGGCGCGCAGCTCGTCTTCAGTGAAATTCTCTATCCGGTTAGGATTGCGTTTCAACTTGCCTGAGCGCAGGAGGCTTTTGATCTTCCCACGCACCACTGCCTCGGATCTCTTCGGAAGTTCCTTCGATAGGTTTCTTGATATGGCCCGGTCAGTAAGGCCTTCCGTCATCAGCCCTCGCCGTTTAGACTCGATTAGTTCCAATTCCTCCTGCGTGAATTCCTGTTTGGCCTGCCGGTTCGGGTTCTCCTCGAGTTTTCCTGATTTGATGAGGTTCCCGATCTTGCTCGATATCGTGCATGCGAGCCTAGCTGGGATGTCTTTCGTCAGGCGCTTCGATATCGAACTATCAGTAAGCCCTTCATTGATGAGCTCGGCGCGCCGGGATCTGATGATTCCCAGTTCCGCTTCGGAGAACTGCTTCTGCTTGTTAGGATTCTCCCTGAGCTCGCCAGCCCTAATCAGCGCGTTCATCTTCCCTGATATGGACAGCATGGACCTGCGCTGAAGCTCATCCGACAGGTTCTTCGCTATCGCCAGGTCGGTCAGTCCTCTTCCGATCATCTCCAGGCGTTTGGACTTGATGATCGCCGTCTCCCGCTCGGACCACCAGCGCCGTTCGTTCGGCCTCGGCCGCATCGGCCCTTCTGCAGGCTGAGGCTTCGGCATAGTAAGATGCCCTTTGTTGGCCCGCTGCTGCTTGATTTTGTTCATAGACTACCACTGTTCTGGCCCTTTTCTTGCGGTTCTAGCTTTGTCAGCAACTCCTCGATCTGCTGTCTGACGTCCTCGGCAGAGCCGATACCTCTTCGCAGACTGACATCATCCTTTCTCAGTTTGCATAGCCGGGTCTCCACCGATCCTTTCGTCCTATTCAGCGCTGTTGCTATACCTGACAGCGCATCATTTGCCAGATAAAGGCGCTTGAGGGTATCGTCTTCCTGTCCTGTCCACTTCTTGATTTTTCTGAGATTGCGATCCAACACCTGCAGCGTGTAGAGTTTGCTCAGAACCGACCTCTCTGTGCGGTGGAGCAAACCCGCTATTTCTGACGAGGTCTTGTCTTCTTTGAAAAGTCGCTTTAGTGCGGAGACCTCTGATTCCGACCAATCCTTTGTCTCTTTTCTTGCGATCCTGCCGTCCTCCTTCAGCCGCTGGAGCATGCCGTTTATGGACACCTCTGTCCTGTCAAGGGCCCGAACCATCTCTTCGTTGGTCTTATGCGCCTCAAAGAGGCGCTTCAATTCAGAGATGTCTGACGGAGACCAAGGGCGGTGATCCTGTTTTACCAGTTTCTCGCCCTGCTTTCTCAGCTGTTCGAGTTTCCCTCGCACCGATCCTTCCGTCCTGCCTAATGATTTGGCTAGTCTAGGTATCGTCTTTTCTCCGGGGTACAGCGCTCTTAGTCTTGAAACCTCTTGTTCCGTCCATCGCTTATCCTGACCTTGCATAAGACCTTCCGCGGGCTGCGGCTTCGGCATCGCCGGCTTCGGCGCTTCCTTCTTCGCTGATGCATTAGTCTGCTTCATACACTATCACTCGCCCTGGTCCTGGGGTTCAAGCCTTGAGAGTAAGGCTTCGATTTGGGATTTGGCGTCTTCGACAGAACATTGCCCTCCACGCCGGTTTAGATTCTCTTCAAGCGCACCAGACAGTACTAGCGCCCTAATCTTGTTGTTTATAGAACCGATAGGTCGATGGAATTCACTTGAGATATGCATTGCTATCTGAAAGTCTACTAATCCCTTCAGAATCAGATCTGACCGTACAGATACAATTTGCGTAAGCACCTCTCCTGTGAAATCTTCCCGCGGCAATTTATTAGGATTCGCATCTAGTTCGCCTAATCGCACAAGTTTTAGGATTTTGTTGTTTATGGATTTAGTGGATCGATGAATATCTTTTGAGAGTTTGGTCGCGATCTCAGTGTCAGTCAATCCGTCTTTGATCCAACTTGCTCGTTTTAGTTTAATCAGCGAGAGCTCATGTTCTGTGAAATCCCTCATAGTTATTCTATTTGGATTCGCTTCCAGTTCGCCTGATCTCACTAGATCCCAGATCTTGTGCGATATCGAAAAGAAGGAGCGATGAAGCTCTTTTGAGAGCTGCCTTGCTATCTTCCAATCTGTAAGTCCTGTCTTGATGAGTTCTGATCGACTTGAAGCTATGATTGATTTCTCGTTATCAGTGAAACCTAACACTTTATTCGGATTTTCTTCCAGGTTTTTGTCTCTCACTGATTTTATGATATAATTATTGATTGATTTCAGAGTCCTTTCCGAGAGAATCTTTGTCAATTTAATTGCTATCGCCCTATCTGTAAGTCCTGTCTTGATGAGTTCTGATCGACTTGAAGCTATGATTGATTTCTCGTTATCAGTGAAACCTAACACTTTATTCGGATTTTCTTCCAGTTTTCCTTTTCTTATCAGCCGTCTAATTTGTTGGTAAATTGGTTTTACAGTCCTTCCTGGGAGTTTCTTTTCTAATTCTTTTGATATCTCACCATCGGTTAATCCCGTCTTGATAAGTTTAGGTCGTTCGTATGCTATTATCGAATTTTCTAAATCAGTAAGTTTGCCTTTGGTCTGTGGCTCTTGTTTTAGCAGTGGCCTACTACTATCCTGGAGCTTCGGCTGTCTTATCGGCGCTTCGCCTTGCTTTTCCATCCTCTTGATTCGCTTAGGCCCCATCCCTAACTCACCACCTGAGATGCTGGCTGTGCGTCCTGGTCGTAGACTTCCTGCGCTTCGGCCTCTCCTCATCGTCTCTGCGCTTCGGGCCATTGCCACTGCCCTCCGGCGCTGACTCATCGTCCCTTTCGATCGCGTTCGCGTCCATTATCGGCGGCTCTTCCGCCTCTCCACCGCCCAGCTTCTCGAACCAGAAGCTTTCCTTCGGCATCTCAGCTATCGGCTTCTTGGGCTCTCCCTTCCTCGCCAGCAGCACGAACGTATTGTTCAGCTTCCTGGCGTACGCCTCGGAGTAGTGCTCTCCTTCCTTCGTCTTGATCTCCTTCTTCCAATCCGCGCTGAGCTCTATCGCCTCGCCGTCCGCAGTGAGCAGCTCGTATCCCGCCTCCTTCAGTGCCTCGTAGAACTGGCTCTTGAAGCGCAGGTTCTTGGCGACCAGCAGCAGCAGTCCGCCCTTCTTCAGTATCCTGTCTGCGTCCTGGATCGCCTTCTTGGTCTCATCTCGGGTTCCGAGCAGGGTGATGGACTCGTTGTCCACCATGTCCACGCTCTCTGCCTCCAGTCCGCAGCCGGTCATGTCACCGAGCGCCTTGCGCTCGTTCTTGCAGTGGGCAAGCATCTGCGGCGAATAGTCGATATCGGTCACCAACGGCGCCCTGAATCCGGCGTTCTTTATCAGCGGACCCATGTCGTCGTAGGCGTTGAACAGCAGCGACGGGCCAGAGCCCATGGAAACGACATTCCTCGGGAAGTCGATGTCCCCTCTCTTCGCCTTGCTGAGCAGGAAGCATACCTTCGCCCTGTGCACCAGCCATACCGACAGCTCCCTTATGTGTTGGCAGTAGAAGTCGACGAACTGCTTGTCGAACCAGCATTTCGGATCGGTGCCTATCCTCAGCCTGATCTGCTGGGCCGCGGTGGTCTCATACTCCTCCTCGCTGAGGAACATGGCCCTCTGGCTGCTCCTCTTCCTCGCCTTGGGTATGACGCGGGTGACGAAGCGCTCGTCCCTGTCTATCCTCACCGCATCGATGTCGATGGGCTTGCTCTTGATCCTGCTTGAGATCAGGTCCTTCAGGCTCCTGTTCTCGGTATCCATGAGCAGCCTTTCCTCCTCGGGCAGCAATGGGTGGCCGTCGAGAGCTATCTTGATGAACAGCGCCTTGGTGATCACATACTCGGTTATATCCATGTCCAGCGAATCGAGGCAGCGCAATGTGTATATCCTGACCTTGCTCTTCTGGCCCTTCCTAAGCACCCTTGACACCGCCTGGATCTTGGTGGCGGGACTGTAATCCTCGTCCAGGAACACCACCGTGGAAGCGGATGTCAGGTCTATGCTCTCCCCGGCCGTCTCGGTGGTGCAGAGCAGTATCTTCAGGTTCTTGCCTGAGCCTTCCTTGTCGTTGAATCTGTCGCAGAGCTTGGACCTCTCGCTCTCGCCGTTGCCGTCATCCGCCATGCCGGTGTTGCCGTCAAGCACTCCGATCTCCACGCCCGGGAACTTCTCGCGGACCGCCTTCTCAAGCAGCGCGCGGAACGTCTCCTCGTCCTTTATGCCGAGCTCCTCGCTCGCTCGTGTGATCCCCTCTTTGAACTGGCTGGAGAACACGACCACTTTCTCCCCGCGAGAAAGCGGACCGGATTCGCTGGTGAGCATCTTCACTAGCGCCTGGAACTTAGCGGAGTTCTCTATCCCGATATCGAGGTTGAGCTCCTCCTTCAGGCCGTGGTTGACCATCCTCGGATCGATCAGCGCCTTCCTGGCCTGGGTGAGCCAGTCGCCGGACGGCGGGCGCCTCTTGTACTCGGGGACGATGTTCTCGTATATCGTCCTCTGCACCTGGTCCATCGGTATGTCGATGTACCTCTCCTCGAACTCAAGCTCGCTGTTGACGTCTTCGGCGTTCCTCCTGATTGTCTTCTCATTGGTGAACGTGAACAGTATCCTCGGGTTGGCGTGATAGATGTCTATGAATTTGCTCGGGTCCGGGCAGATGTCCGGGCACAGCAGGCTGTACGGGACCGAGTAGTCGTCCAGGTTGTCTGGCATAGGGGTGGCAGACAGCAGGCACAGCATTTTCGCCTTGTTCGCCACCAGTCTCGCGGCACCGCTGAGGGAAAGCCTGAAACCGACGACATTCCCTTCGCTGTTCTTCTTCAGATTGACTGGCTCCTTCTTCTTCAGATTGTGGATCTCGTCTATGATGACATAGTCGAATCCCACCTTCTCCAGGTACTCTGCGAGGGTCTCGCCGTTGACCTTGGTGATCAGCTGCTCGTAGTTCACAATCACCCATTCGGCTTCCGCTATCTGCGGGAGCATATCCTCCTTCTTGCCCCCGTTGATGAATAGAACATTCTGCTTCTCAGCGAAGAACCTCTGCGTAGGCTCTCCGATGAGGCCTTTCCTCCATGCGTCCCTCTTGGCCTTGTCAGGGCAGATGACCAGGGTCTTGATCGGCTTGGCGCCTTCCTTCCTGATCCAGTTGCCGTCCTCGCCCTTCACCAGCCTGCCTTCGGAGATCTCGAAGAGTATCTTTGACAGTGCCGCGATGGCGGTCTTCCCTGTGCCGCACGCGTCGAATACCCCGAACCTGAGTTCCTCCGTCTGGTGGTAGCATGCGATCCTCTGGTGAGGGGAAGGCAGCACACCCTTCCTGCCGGTGAACGGGTCTACAAACTCCTTGTTCAGGCCCGGGAACTCAAGCTTTAGGGCGCCGTCGTATACACGGAGCAGATCCGAATACGCATCAACCGCGTTCAGGTCCCGCTCGGACTTTGCTCCTGCCTTAAGCTTCTGCATCCTCGCATCGATCCTGCCGATGGCGCGTTCTGGGTCCCTCTTGTAATCAGCGAATGTATCGATCTCGAGCATCTTCAGCACGAGCATCTTGAATATTTCAGAGTACTCCTTGGAATGGGGGCTATCGCCCTGGCCGAGGAACTCCTTCCTCTCTATAGCGGTGAGGAGCTTCTCGTACCTCATGAGCACCTCGTTGGCCGCAACGCCGTTATCCTCAGGCACAGCGCCGAGCAGATCGTCGTCCGACTTGGTCCTCCGCTCGGTCTTGTCACCGCTGCTGCGCGTTCCGCTGGAACCGGACATGCCTGCGAACATGATCTTCCTGTAGAGGTTATCCAGGCTGTCTCCAGAGACGCTCCGGACAGCAGGATGCATGATAAGCGCGACAGATTTCAGTGAAGCGTACCTCGGGTCGTCCGGGAACTGCTTCAGCGACTCCTCCAGGTCTGTGCCGCTGATGTGCTCGTTGATCTTCCTCAGGGCCTCCTTCGCCTTCTCTATGCTCTCGAAGAGCTCTCCGGTGAGCCTGCAGTAATTCTCGAAATTCCTGATCTTATCCTCATCCACTCCGCACTTCTTCGCGAGCTTGAGCACCGCCTGGTAGAGGCCGGTGCCGCCGTTCTTGAGGAGCTTCTTGAGCTCGCTGGCGCTCTCGCCCCGGCTCTCACGCTCGGCTATGACCTCGCGTATCAGTTCCGCTACCTTTTTAGGTCTGGATCTTTCCATTTAGCCCCCCTCTAAACCTAGAGAATAGTACTCTAAAGTTATATTTAAATGCTTCTATACACTCAGACGTAAAGTTTTAGGAAAAAGTGGGAAAAACAAGGGAAAAATCAGTAGCCCGGCTGGACGTCCGATTTCTCGCACGCCTTCAGCAGGTCAGAGACCTGCTCCTTAGCGCTCGCCTTCGCCACACCGGACGCTGTCGCGGCCTGGAGGTCCTTGCACAGCTCGCTGTCGAAATAATACGTCTCTATGTAGGTGTCAGGCTGCTTCGGATCCGTGCGAACCAGCACCGCCCCGGGCAACTGGTCGCCTATGGTAAGTACCGAGCCGATGAACGCGCCGCTCGTCTCCCGGTCAAACCCGAAATGCGGGGCGATGCCCGCGTTCTTCAGGGCGCTCGTGAGCTTGCCGAACTCGAGGATGCCTACCTTCGAGAGGTAGAGGCAGACGCTTCCGTCCATGACGTTGACATTGGTCAAGAGGTTGCCGTACCTGCTGTTCACCCAGAACGTGCCGGATCCGTACGTCTTTTTCCACTCCGGCGAGACAATCCGACTCTCCTTCTCCGGCCTGGAGTACGCCTTCGCCTCGAGGATCACTCCCTCGACCACGACCCCGCTGGCCAGTCTCCTGGAGACCTGCCTTCCGACGAACTCGCGTCCGACGGTTCCGACATCGCGGCTGAAGAATGCTGTATCGATTGCCATAATCATCCCATTATCATCATGTTTTTCTAGTATTAATACATTCCTACTAGTCCTGTTTTCCCTCAAGCTTCTCTAACAGCGCCTCTATCTGCTGCTTGGCCTCGCCGGCCCCGTCATCTGCCAATCCAATCCTTTCCCTCACAGCAGAGAATCCGCCATGGAACGTGATTATCGCGTATGCGATGCTGGACTTCCCGGCGTCGCAGAGCTGCCTGCTGTTCGGGAACTCCCCTACCCTCTTGCCGATGCCGCCCTGCTTGTCCCTGTACTCCTTGGCGATCTCCGCCCTGACGTCCCGTTCGACATTCTCCCACGATTCCCAATAGCCGTCCTCGACACGGTACTGCCCGTAACCCAATCTCGTGCGGACCTTCCTGGCTCCTCCATGATGCTTGAATGCGGAAGCGAGGTCGGAACGGCCTGCCTTGAGCAGCTGATTGAATGACGGGAACTCCCCTTGTTCCTTGAAGACGTTCCCTTCCCGGTCCCTGTACTCCCTGGCGATCTCCAGGTTGAGCTCCTTGTCGAAGTTTCCGACGTCCTTCCAGTAGTGCTTGGGCTTGCTCGATGGATTGTTCGGATTGGCCTCGAGCGCGCCTCGGCGGACCATATGCTGGATCTTCTTGGAGACCGTTTCCATGGACCTGGCGCGCATTTCGGTCGACAGCCGTTTCGCAATCTTCCCATCGTCGAAGCCGCGCCTCATGAGCTCGGAGCGTCTCGCCTTGATCAGATCAATCTCTTCATCCAAGAATTCGGAGATGGTGCGGGCGTTCGAGTTCTTGGCGAGCCTGCCCTCCTCGACCAATGACACTATCTTGTAGCGTATCGTGCCATGGTGCCTGCCAGGCATACGTTTGGCCAGCGTCTTGGATATCGCTCCGTCGGTGCGACCCTCCTTCAGAAGCTCATTCCTCACCGTTATGATCGTATCCACTTCCGCGGCTGTGAATATCGCTGCGTCTCTCTTGTTCGGATTGCACTTAAGCAATCCTGCCTTGACTAGGTCTCTCATCTTCTGATCGATCGAACCGGCTGGTCTATTGAGGATTCCAGCGAGTACCGAGGATATTCTTCTGTCCGTATACCCCTGCGCGATCAGCTCTGCCCTCTTCGAACGAAGGATAGCTGTCTCCTCTGGTGAGAACTTAGTCATGTTGTTGGGATTCGCTTGGAGACGCCCTTTCATTCTAAGGTGTTTCATCCTGTTGCGTATCGATCCCTGCGGCCTGCCCAGTGTTTTTGCGAACTGGGCAGCGATCTCTACGTCCGGAAGGCCTTCCTTGACGAGCCCATCGAACCTGGAGAACAGTACCGAATCCTCAGAGTCCGAGAACGCGCTATGCGCCGATACGTTCTTGTTCTCGATCAGAACCCCGTCCTGTACCAGCTTCTTTATCTTCGCCAATATGGTATTCCACTTCTTCTCATCGCCCAGCTCCTTCGCTACTGCGGCGGATATCTCCTTATCCGACAATCCCTTGACTGCAAGCTCATTGTGCATGGACACGATTTTCACAATCGTAGTATCGCGGAAACGGAAGCCACGGTTCGGGTTCGGTTCTATCCGCTTCGATTCCAGCAGAATGCGTATCTTGTGCGCGAAGGCCTGGGATGAATGGCCTTTCAGCTCGCTGGCGAGCACGCCGGATATCGCCTTGTCATGGAGACCCACCTGGATCAGCTCTTTCCTGCGCGATATCAGCCTTGATTCTTCCCCCTCTGAGAATGGTAATGACCTCCGCTTGTTCGGATTCGCCGCCATCTCCCCCCCTCCGATGAGCTCCTCAATCTTCCCATCGATGGACCGCTCCGAACGGTCCAGTTCGCCGGCCAATGTCCTTGAGATTTGGCTGTCGTTGAGGCCTTTCCCCATTAGTTCCTGCCGGCGCGTTTTCATGCGATTGATATCGCGCTCATCGAATGACCGGTTGGAATTCGTGTTCCTCTGCAGGCGCCCCCTCTTGATAAGCCTCTCGATTCTGCTTTTCACTGATCTCGGGGACTTCGAAAGCTGTTTTGACAGCTCCTCACCAATCGATTTATCAGTCATCCCTTGACGCATCATCTCTTCCCTTCTCTTGATTATGAGCTCGGTCGTCTCATCGTCGAATTTTACGCCTTGATTCCTGTTCCTGGACAGGCGACCGGACTTGACAAACTCGGTTATCTTGGCAAAGATCACATCGGCATTCCTTTCCAGCTTCTCCGCCAGCCGCCGTGCGATATGCGTATCGACCAGCCCTTCGCCTTCATATCTTCGCCTCTCTTCCAATATGGTTTGGATCTCCGAATCGGAGAAATGCATCCTGTCCTTCTTGTTCGGATTCGCCGCCAGGTGGCCGGATCTCACCAGGTTGTGCATCTTGCCTTCTATTCCGGATGACGGCCGTTTCAGCTCCCCGCACAGGCAGCGTCCGATCTCGGCGTCTGTGAATCCGGTTTGGATCAGTTCTGCCCTCCTTCTGCTGAGCAGATCGATCTCGTCCGGAGTGAACTCGGGGCGCCTGATATTCGGGTTCTCCTCCAGCCCAGCCAGCCGCCTCCTCCTGACAGTAATCCTATGGTATATGGCTTCGGCCGGCCGGCCTATCTCTTTCGCCAGGATCCTGGATATCTCCTTGTCGTGCAGCCCCTCAGAGATGAGCTCGGATCTCCTGCGGATTATGATGGAGAGTTGTTCCTTTGTGAAACGCAATTGTCTTTTGTTCGGATTCTCTACTATCTTCCTGGATGCGACAAGCCGTCTCAGTCTTGCATATATGGAGTCCTGCGATCTCGATAACTCCTTCGACAGTGCGCTCGCTATCTCTTTGTCCGTCAGCTTATCTTCGAGTAATTCAGCACGCCGTTTCAGCAGTATCGCTTCGGCTGCGCATTCAGTCTCCGAAGCGGTCTCGATGTTCCTGAGCAGCTGCTTCACTTCCTCGGCCTTCGCCGCTACATTTCGCCTGACTGGCCCTTCCGCTGGCTGCGGCTTCGGCATCGCCGGCTTCGGCGCGTCCTTTTTCGATGATGCATTGGTCTGCTTCATATGATCACTGCTTCGCTTGTGGCTCCAGCCTTGACAGTAGGGCTTCGATCTGGGATTCGGCATCTTCCATAGTTGATCGCACTATCTTATTCGGATTTTCTTCCAGTCCGCCTTCCTTTACCCCTATTTTTACTAAACTTCTAATCTGATAATCTATCGACTTTGCAGATGTTCTTTTGAACTCCGGCTCGTTTGTCAGTTCTATTGCTATTCTCCAATCTGTCAGTCCTTTTCTGATCAATTCTGGTCTCTTTGACTTTATCACTGACTTTATCACTGCGTGCTCTTCTTCTGTGAAGACTATTTGTTCTTCCTTATTCGGGTTTTTGTTCAGTCCGCCTTCCTTTATTCCTTTTCTTACTAATTTTCCGATCTGCTGCGCTATGGATTCTGAGGACCTAATTTGGAGTTCTGGCTCTTTTGTCAGTTCTCTTGATATGGCCCAGTCTGTCAGTCCTTTTTCAATCAATACTGACCTCTTTGACTTTATCACCGTATTCTGCTGCTCTGTAAAATCAATTTTTTTATTCGGGTTCTCTTCCAGTCCGCCTTCCTTTATTCCTTTTCTTACTAATCTTTCGATTTGATGGCGTATTGACTTTGCAGACCTACTTCGGAGTCCCGGCGCTTTTGCCAGCTCTCTTGCGATCCTACTGTCTCTCAGTCTTTTTCTGATCAATTCTGGTCTCTTTGACTTTATCACTACGTTCTCTTCTTCTGTGAAGACTATTTTTTCTTCCTTATTCGGGTTCTCTTCCAGTCCGCCTTCCTTTACCCCTATTTTTACTAAACTTCTAATCTGATCATCTATTGATCTCACAGTCCTATCTTGGAACTCCGGCTCCTTTGTCAGTTCTCTTGCTACGCTCCAATCTGTCAGTCCTTTTTTGATCAGTCCTGGTCTCTTTGATTTTATCACTTCGTTCTCTTTGTCTGTTATCCTGAGCTTTCGATTTGTTTTAATTAACTCTCCGCTCTCCTGGAGCTTCGGCTGCGGCATCGCCGGCTTCGGCACTTCCTTTTTCGTTGATTTGTTAGTCTGCTTCATACAGTCACTCGCTTTGATCCTGTGATTCCAACCTGGACAGCAATGACTCTATCTGGGCTTTGGCGTCCTCTACGTCGTTTGGGCCGCTAGCATCAAAGCCCATACGGGCCTTAGCTGCACTGAAACCGCCATGGAAATCGTGAATCGCGGCCACCAGGCTGGTCAAACGAGCGTGCTTCAGATGAGTCGTAGTGGGGAATTCGCCGGCTTTCTTGATTATCCTGCCTTCGTTGTCCTTGTACTCCTTGGCGATCTCTCCCCTGAGCGTTCGCTCTACGTTGTCCCATGATTTCCAATGCCCGCTCTCCATGCGCACGGGCGCGAAACCCATCCTCCTGCGGATCTCGACGAACCCCCCGTGTTCCTCTATCGCGCTAGGCAAGGCATTGAGCCCTTGCTCCTTCAGCTGATATGACGTCGGGAACTCGCCTGCCTTCTTGACTACCTTCCCTTCCTTGTCCGTGTACTTCCTGGCGATCTCGGCCCTGAGCTCGCGCTCCAGGTTCTCCCAGCTCTTCCAGTAGTTCTTCGGCCTCTCCAGCTGCCCGAAGCCCAGCCTCCTGCGGACCTCGTGAGTTCCGCCATAATTGCTGATTGTGGATGCCAGCGTAGAACGGCCGGCCTTGCACAACTGATCACGGGTCGGGAACTCGCCCGCCTTCTTGGACACCGCGCCTTCCTTGTTACGATACTCCTTCGCTATCTCCACCCTAAGCTCGCGCTCGACGTTGTCCCAGACTGCCCAAAATCCGCTGGCTTGCGGCGAAGGCATGCCGAATCGCTCGCATATCTCGTTGAATCCGCCGTGCTTTTGGATTGCGAACGCGAGGTCCTTGCGACCGATTTTCTTGAGCACGTTAGAAGAAGGAAACTCCCCTGCCTTCTTGAACACGGCGCCTTCCTTGTCCATGTACTCCTTCGCTATCTCTTTCCGCATCTCCGCCTCAAACAAGCGCCAATTCTTCCAATGGGATTCGAATTTGGCTCTGTTGTGCTTGATGTTGACGGGCGGAGCGCCTAATCCTAATGAATAGCATATTCTCCTGAGACCGCCGTTGCTCTTAATCGCTGCTTTCAGGGCGGTGCAGCCCGCATTCTTGAGCTGATCAAGGGAAGGCGTCTCGCCCGCCTTCTTGAGCACTGTGCCGTCCTTATCACAGTATTCTTTTTCTATCTCGGCCTTCAGCTCGCGCTTCAGGTTGCTCGGATCGTCCCAATATCCTTTCGGCTTTATCTGTTCCACAGGGAAGCCGAATTGCATTCGGACCTTGTTGAAGCCCCCATGGTACTTCCGTATCGCATTGACCAGATCAGACCTGCCTGCTGCCTTGAGCTGGCTATCCGCCGGGAATTCGCCAGCGCGTTTGAAAACCGTTCCTCTCTCGTCCACATACTCCTTCTCTATCTCTTTTCGAATCTCTGCGGTGAATTTGGCTGGGTCTTTCCAGTATCTATCTGGAGTCTGAAGCGGCTTGAGGCCGAATCTCGCTCTCACCGCGTCGAAACCGCCGTGCAGCTGGATAGCACTGTTCAGATCAGTACGGTCCTCTCGCTCCAGCTGCTTCTGGGTCGGGAAAACGCCGGCCTTCTTGACTACGCTGCCGTTGGTCGCTACGTACTGTCGATCAATCTCGGCCTTCAGCTCGCGCTCCAGGTTGTTCCAGTCGTCCCAGTATCCCTTCGGCTTATGCGATGGCGCGAAGCCTAATCTCTCCTTCGCCTTCGTCAGACCGCCGTGCCTCATGACTCCGCCGATAAGGTCAGAGCAGCCGGCATCCGCGAGTTGCTTCTGTGTTGGAAACTCCCCCGCCCTCTTGATCACCCTGTTTTCATTGTCCTTATACTCCTTGGCGATCTCTGCCCTCACTTCAGTCTCTATGACGCCCCAGTCCTTCCACCAACCGTCGGGGCGTCTCTGTAACTCTGCGCCGAACCGCTTCCTGACTTCCGCCATGCCGCCATGATAATCGTAAATCGCACGGGATAATGAATTGAGGCCCATCTGGCGTAGCTGGGGATCTGAAGGCAGGACACCGGCTTCCTTAATCACCTTGTTTTCGCTATCCCTGTACTCTTTTGCCTTCTCTTCCTTCAGCATCCGTTCGACATTACTCCAATCCCACCAGAAGCCTGGCTTGACCTGCGCCTGCTCGAAGCCGAATTCCTCGCGCACTCTCCTGAATCCACCGTGGAAAATCGTAATTTCCGATGCCACTCGTCCGAGGCCCATCTCACGGAACTGCGTCTCCGTCGGGAACTTGCGTCCCGCTTTGACGACTGTCTGCCCTTTTCGGAAAGACTCTACTATGGCTGCCTCAAGGAAACAGCGCGTCTCCTCCCAGTCCCTGCCGAAACCGCGCCTGTTCCTGCGTTTCCTAGGGTTCTGGTTCGGTTCAGGCATTGGCATCACCCGTCTCCACTGGACCTTCTATCCTAGCCAGAAGCGATTCAATCTGGGATCTCGCTTCATAAGTTCCGTCGTCCACGAAGCCCATACGAACTCTAACCGCAATTATGCCACCGTGGTGTCGAGTGGCGGCAATAATCAAATCAAAACGTTTTGCTCTTTCTAATTGTGACCTCATTGGAAACCCGCCAGCAATCTTGAATACGCCGCCCTCATCCTTGTACGCTCTCGCTATCTCGTTCTCAAGTTCAGACCTGAATCGCTCCCAGTCTTTCCAATAGCCAGCTTCAACGCGCAGTACGTCCTGTCCCATTTTTCTTCTGATTGAATTGATGCCACCATGATACTCAGCAGCAGCGGAAGCCAAATCGGAACGGCCCGCCATATCAAGCTGTGTCTTCGTCGGGAACTCGCCTGCCTTCTTGAAGACCGTACCCGCTGCGTCCTTGTACTCTTGCGCCATCTCTTTTTCCAGTTCAGACCTGAATCGCTCCCAGTCTTTCCAGTAGCCGGATTCAACCTTGTTCACTCCTTGTCCCAGTTTCCTTCTGACCGAGTTCATGCCGCCGTAGTACTTGAAAGCATTGATCAGATCGGAACGGCCAGCCAGCCGAAGCTGTTGATATGTTGGAACCACGCCTGCTTTCTTAACTACGCCGCGCTCATCGGTGTACTCGCACGCTGTCTCATACCATATCTCGGATTCAAAATTATCCCAATTCTTCCAGTAGCCAGATTCGGTCTGTATTAAGTCATGCCCCATTTTTCTCCTGATTGCGGTCAGGCCGCCGTGACGTTTGACTGCGTTGCCCAAATCAAAACGGCCCGCCATCTGAAGCTGCATCTGCGTCGGGAACTCGCCCGCCTTCTTTATTACAACTCCTTTCTCATCAACGTACTCGCAAGCGATTTCGTACCATATCTCGGATTCAAAATTATCCCAATTCTTCCAGTAGCCGTTCTCAATCCTGATGATGCGCCATCCTACTTTCCTTCTAATCGCGTTCAAACCACCATGGTATCTGCACGCGCTGTTCAGATCAGGACGTTCTTCCTTAAGATGCGATTTTGTTGGAAACTCACCTGCCCTCTTGAAAACATTGCCGTCTTTGTCTCTGTATTCCTTGGCTATCTCTTTTTCCAGTTCAGACCTGAATCGCTCCCAGTCTTTCCAATAGCCAGCTTCAACACGCAGTTCGTCCTGCCCCATTTTTCTCCTGATTGCATGAAAACCGCCGTGATCCGCTGCTGCATTGCTCAAGTCAGAGCGCTTTGCTCTTTCTAATTGTGGCTTTGTCGGGAGCTCGCCTGCTTTCTTGAACACGCCGTCCTTGTCGCGGTATTCCTTCATCATCTCTGCTCTCAGCTCGCGCTCAAAGTTCTCCCAGCTCTTCCAGTAGTTCTTCGGCTTCCCCAACCACCCAAAGCCTAGCTTCCTGCGGGCCTCATGAATCCCGCCATGATGGCTGATTTCGGATGCCAACGAAGAACAACCGGCCTTGCACAGCTGTTCATGGATTGGGAATTCGCCTGCTTTCTTAACGACGTTTCCATTTTCGTCCGTGTATTCTTTAGCTATCTCCGCTCTGAGTTCCTTCTCGAAATTGCCCCAATCCTTCCAATAGCCATTGGCTTTCTTTGATGCCATCGGCTCTTCGCTCGGCTGCAGTTTTGGAACAGCTGGTTTGCGATTCTCGCGGCTGAGCCTCCGCTGTCGCTTGCACTCCTCTTTTGGCATACATAATTAGCGTTTTTCTTATATTTAAATATTGTTATATGTATACGACGGACTGGCTGAATGTTATGGATAGATAGAACAGGATTGACAGGAATTGTCCGCAGATCAGGATCCATTGCGCTTCTTGGCTGACTCCATCAAGCTGACGAAATGGCGTATTAGGTCGGGTCTCGAGTAGCGCATGCACTCGTTGACGATGCCGACGTCATGCTCACGCTTCAGCTCCTTATACAGCGCACGGATTTCCGTGAGACGATGCCCTATCTTCCCGCCGTACTTCGCGTAGCACTGGATTGTCGCGTCGAGCACGTACTTGTTGCAGGTGATGAAGTTGTTCTCCAGGAATCCGGATACCAGGGCGAGCTCGCCGAGTATCAGCTTCTTTATCTGCGGGACGCTCAGCTGCGAGACCCCCTTCCGCTTCGCAGCCTCAATCGCGGCGTTGAGCTCGTAGTCGGTAACCTCCTTCGCGTACGCCTCGGCGTACAGCCGCTTCACCATCTTCGCGGTGTCGTACGGCCTGTCCGACTTGAACGCCAGCGCAATAACTCTGTCATGGACGCCCTCCGTCTTCAACCGGTCGTAGTCCCTCTTGAGACGGTCCGAGACCTCCGAGGGATCGGCGTGACTCTTCGCAGCGTTGACAACTTCCGGCGGATATCTCTTGATCAGCATCCTCTCCACGAGGATCCCCTTTGCAGTACGGTAGGCGCGCTTGTTCATCGCCCCTTCTGGTGAGGAAAGGGCCCGCAGGGCCGTCAACTCCTTCACGCTCTGCTGCTTCCTCGTCTCCATATCATGACACCTAAAATACTATCTCCCACTTCCTGTAGGTGCTCCTCGGCACCGTCTCTATGAACGCAGTCGCGAAGCCGAACTCGTGGGCCGCCGGGCTCAAGGGCTCGTTCGCTATAAAAGTCACGTTGAACATTCTCATCTGACCGTTAATAATGTAGCTCTTCGCGAAATCGACGTTCTTGGTGAACTTCTTCTGATACGTGTATATGTAGGCGCGCCTGACGCTTGGTTTTGAGACCGTGTTCTCGATCATGCTATGGTACAGGCGCTCGAGTGTCCTCTCCGCAGGCTCGCCCGTAGGCACCGCTCCGATCATTCCCCTCACGAAATCCTTGTCTTCAAGGGCCGCTCGCCATATCCCAGACTCCCTGATCTTTATGGGATCCTGCGTGTTGCCCAGGACGTGCATCCTCAGCTTGTTTGCGACCTGCTCGGATGACGATTCGAACGCCCTGCTGAGAGCGGCTATCCTTTTCGCCATCTGATCGCGCATCTGCGCAACCGTCTCCCCCCAGGCGGGTAGCGTGATCTCCACGACAGAGGTGCCGACCTTCGCCATCGAGACAGGCACCGGCGCGTATATGCCCTTCTTGAGATCGTCGATCGTCTCGTTGAGGACCTTCCTGAACGTCAGCGGGCTGGAGCCCTGTCCCTTGTTCGCCCTTGCGATGTTCCTGCGTATGATCTCCTGGCCCCGCCCCCCTGTGATGAAATCGAACTCCGCGGTCGTGAGCTTTTCGAGGTCGATTGTCTTCATGACGTCGTCCACTGTCCAGTTGGTGCGCAGCGCTTTCATCACCTTGAGGTTCTTGGTGTTGATCTTCAGTATCTCGAACACGTTTGGCGGGAGCCCGATCGACATGCCGAGCCTCGCCTTGCTCAGCGCGGCGGTGTCGATCTCAATACTCTTGACGAACGTCTGCGCGGTTATGAATGCGTCCATCGTCGCAGTCCACGCGCGCTCTAGCGCCTCCTTGCTGAGGTTCTTCTTGAGGGCGTTCACCAGCGCGGTCTTCGCGGCTAGCGCGGCGGGCTTCGCCCCGTACAGTAGAGGCACAGACGCAGCGGTGTCCAGCGCGAGCGTGTACATTGATATCCTGAAATAAGCGAGATTGGTCTCGGTCGGGTTCTCGTACGCCTTCCTGAAGGCGTCCCTCACGAGCTGCGATGTCCCTATAGGCGTGATGTTCTTCGCAAACGCCGCCGTTTCCTTCGCGGCCTCTCGGGGCGCGGTGAAGAGCGTGTAGATATAAGTGATTGCCTTGTAACTGATAGCGTCGAACCACGTGCCGGGCGTTGCGATCACGCTGTAGGCCGCGGGCCAGAATCCCTTCTGCTCGAGCGTCCGGTCGATGTCCTCGCTCCATTCTCTGTGGGACTTGGTGATACCCGCCCTGATCGCGTTCCGCAGCAGGCCGGCCGCCTCCGGGTCCACCAGGACGATCTGCTTCAGCATCAGCAGCCCGATGAGGGAGTTCGCCTCGGGGGGGGCCATAGTCCCATTGGAGAGCGACTTCTGTATGTCGTCGAGCTTCGCCTCGGCCTCCTTGCCGAACGATGCTGCCATGTCCGACTTCATCGCCTCGCAGAAGCGCGACATCTTATCGAGCGTGAGAGTTACGGGCTTCGTCCCTCCTGTGATGTCTACGGCCCTGCTCAGCGCTCCGACCAGCTCGGGGGAAGCGCCGCTGGACCTGTACTTCTCGAGATTTCTCTTCCAGCCGTCGATCTCCTTTTTGTCGATCGGCTGGCCGGACTGAATGCGCTCGTAAGCCGAATCCACCTGCTTCTGCAGAATCTGGTTCGCACTGCTAGCACTACGTGCCGATCGCTCCATAGAATAGGTATGTTTCACCGCTTAATAAACATTCGTTTCTGGATAAAACGGGAAAATCTGGAAACGGTGCGCCAGCAGAACGCCCCCAGCGTCGTAGCGTTGATGTGTCAGCGCCCGATCCTCACTGGAATCTCATCAAGCTTGACGCGCTCCTGCTTCGTGGTGTTCCTGTCCCTGAGTGTGACGGTCCCATCTTTCAGCGTGTCGTAGTCCACTGTGACGCACCACTTCACGCCCGCCTCGTCCATCCTAGCATAGCGCTTGCCGATGCTACCAGATTCGTCATAGAGCGCGGACAGCGACCTGCCCCTGAGCGAGGAGACGAGCTCCTGCGCCTTCTCCGCGAGGCCGTCCTTCTTCATGAGCGGGAACACCGCGACGTCGTAGGGCGCGAGAGCCGGCGGCAGGTCGAGCCATTCCCACTCGTGCTCCTTGTCCTTGCCGCGATAGGAATGCTCCAGCACGGCCCACAGCAGCCTGTCGAGGCCGAAGGAGGGCTCCACCACGTGAGGTATCACTCTCCGTCCGTCCGGCATCACCACAGTGGTGTCCTTGCCTGACATGTCGCCGTGGCTCTTGAGATCGTAATCGGTGCGATAGGCGAGACTGACTGTCTCCAGCCATCCGAACGACGTCATGACCTCGAAGTCGAACGTGCCCCCAGAATAGTGCGCCCTCTCGTCAGGCGATAGCTGGCGGAAGCGCATGCTGTTGAACGGTATGCCGCACGCCTCGTAGAACTCGAATGTGAGGCCTATGAAATAGGCGGTGATCTCGTTGGGCGCGACGCCCCTGTCGAGCGCCTCCTTGCAGGTCATGACGAGCGGCTTGGCCTCGTTCTTCCTCTGGCCCTGCTTCGAAGCGCTCTTCTTGGCGCCGGCATCGGCCGCCGCCTTCCTGCTCCTCTCCTGCTCCTCGTACGTGAGTATAGCGACCTTCCGGTCCGCCATCTCCTTGAAGCGCGGGAACTTCTGGTCGTTGGGGTCGAAGAAGTACTCCAGCTCCATCTGGTTGAACTCACGGAGCCTCACCACACCCTGCCTCGGCGAGATCTCATTCCTGAACGACCGCCCTACCTGGCCCATGGCGAGCGGGAGCTTGCCGTAGGACTTGAACACCCGGGGGAACGCCATGAAGATCCCTTGCGCGGTCTCAGGCCTGAGATAGCCTGGCGTGCCTTCTATCGGACCGATGTTGGTCTTGAACATGAGGTTGAAGAAAGCGACGTCGGTGAATCCGCTCTTGCTGCAGTTGAGGCAGACAATCTTATCGTTCTTCAACGCAGTGTTGACATCCTCAGTGGTCATGCCCTCGGTCTCTATGTCATTCTCGTCGAGGAGATGGTCAGCCCTGAACTTAGAGCCGCAGTACTTGCACGTTGTCACCGGATCGGAGAAGTGATCGAGATGGCCGGACGCCTTGACAGCGATCTCAGGCAGAACCAATGAAGTGTCCACCTCGAAGTAGCCGTTCCTCTCTATGAACAGGCGCTTCCAGAGCGAAACGATCCTGTCCCTGACTCCTTTGCCTATCGGACCCAGGTCGAATACCCCGCCCATGGGCGGATAGATGTCCGCCGAGGGGAATATGATGTTCCTCCTGAGGGTGATCTGCGTGAGCCTGTCGCGTATCTCTGCCGATGTCATGTTTTCACTCTGCGAACGGATAATCCCGAAGCGATGGGTGTATATAGTGGAAAAAGGTTATAAATGGCGTTGGAGAACCTAAGACGTTAAAGCGCCCGTTAGGGCCCTCAAGTGATCATTCATGCCAACACGAAGGGAACGGATCCTGGACGAGATGAAGGCCAAGCTGAAGCAGTCCTACCTCTCCAGGGACCTGCTGCTGGTGTTCTGCGACAACGCCGTCAAAGACGTCGAGAGGAACGCGAACATACTCTTCGAGCGGCTGAACGAATGGTACTCCGTCTACTTCCCTGAGCTGAAGCTCGAGGACCGGACGAAGTACTGCAACCTCGTCATGCAGATCGACAAGGAGAACATGGAGGCCAGCAAGAAGGCGATCTCCGGCCTCATGGGCGAGAAGGCTGCGCCGATCATAAGCGCGCTCGAGGGGAGCGCGGGCGCGGATCTCCAGCCGAAGGATCTCGAGAGCATGAAGCTCATAGCCCAGCAGATACTCATGCTGGAGGAGACCGAGGAGCAGCTGAACAAGTACGTTGATACGGTATCGCGGGAGGTGTGCCCGAACGCGGCCGAAGTGGCCGGGCCGAAAGTGGCCGCCATGCTCATAGCGCATGTCGGAGGGCTGGAGAAGCTCGCCAAGCTGCCGGCCTCGACCATACAGGTCCTCGGGGCGGAGAAGGCGCTGTTCAAGCACCTGAGGAAGCACACCAAGCCGCCGAAACACGGCATCATATTCCAGCACTCGCAGATACACTCCGCGCCGCGCGACAAGAGGGGCAAGCTGTCCCGCGCGCTGGCGGCGAAGATCGCAATAGCACTCAAGGTCGACGCCTACGGCAAGGGCAAGTTCATTGGCAAGGAGCTGCGCGCGCAGTTCGAGAAGCGCGCCGAGGAGATACTGAAGGAGAAGAGCAAGCCGAAGCCGGCGTACCAGCCCAGGGCGCCATCCCAGCAGCCGGGATTCAGGCCAGCGCAGGGACAGCCGAAGCCGCATTTTCCGCCCAGGCGCTGATTTTTCATTTTTGATTGTGGAAATGAGATTAGAACGCGCTAAGCAACTGCATTTTAACTCTTGTTCTGAATGCGTTTCATGAAGATGGAAAACTCATGTGGTGCCGTCGTCTTTAGATGGAAAGGCGACCGAATCGAATACCTAATCCTAAAGTACAAGCCAGAGCGGGGTGGACACTGGAGTTTCCCAAAGGGACATATGGAGAAAGGCGAGTCTGAACGGGAAACGGCAGAACGGGAAGTTTTCGAGGAAGCGGGCCTTCGAGTCAATCTTATCGATGGGTTCTGTGAAGAGACGGTCTTCTCACCGAAACCAGGCGTAATGAAGACGGTAACATTTTTTCTGGGAGAAGCGTTATCGGATGATGTGAAACACATCCTAGACGAAGCGGAAGACCACAGGTGGCTGCGGTTCGATGATGCAATGAAACGATTGACACACGAAGAGAACAAAGAGCTGCTGAAGAAAGCGAATGCTTTCATCCTGTGCGACCAACGAGTATGATGAACATTAAGACGTTACAGCCCTAGGATTTTTTCAATCGCCGGATCCTTCCCAGTGAAGTAGTCATCGGAGTTGTATTTTACCTCAAGGTCTGGAATCAATGACGGAGGATTCCCGCGAGTGATCCTGAAGTATTTTATGGAATATTTCACTCTTATCGAAGAGTTCGGCAGCCTGAAAGACTTGACTTCCCCGTAACAGTTCGGTTTACCTCCGGTCGGCTCACCTACGAGCGTCGCATTCAGGTTATTTCTCAAAGTGTTCGCATTGAGCACAGCTGACGACATCGTCGCCTTCCCTATTATTACAAATACACGGCAATCGTTCTTCTTAGGGTTCCATCTCTGCAGACCTGCAATTAATGGCTGTATACTCTCGGAGTTCCCTCCACCATTATTCCTCAAATCTATTATGATCCGGCTGAATTTCCCTCTCTTCAACAATCCGAGAACTGCCTTCGAAAACTCGCCGAACGGTTTACCTTCGGTCTCTCGACACGAGTTGTACTGGATGTACAGCGACTTATGTCCGTTCATCGGCTTGAACCAGTAATCGTCGCGTTTTCTTGCATAGATCGGTGGAATCAAACGTCCCGCAGTCAGTTTCGTACTCTTTGAGTCAGACGGAATCAGCGCTATCATACTGCGGCCAGCGTCCCTCCCTTCAAGGGAATACAATCCGCTGCCAGTTGAGGGTATCGCCCCAAGCACGCAGAGGGCCTCTGCGATGTTGAAATATATCTGGCTCTCCTCCTTAGCCCACTGATCATTCTCATGAGATATGAGCTGCTTCAGCTTGATGTATATACTGTTGGCCCTCATCCGACCTATCTTCACGACCCTGCGCCCGACGCTGCTTCCATTCGCTGCCTTCACGACGAAAAGACCATCATTGAACCATCTCAGGCGTATCGGGAATCTCCTGAATCCTATTTCCGGCTGTAAGAGATCAATCGAGGTGTGGCTATCGCCCATCATCGCGACAATCCTGGCCATTTCTATTATCACTTCTGCATCGGTCATTGAATCAATCGATTCCCGCAGATCTGCAACCGCTTTCTTGAATTCTCGCTTGCTGGTCTTGAAGAACAGATCCTTATGGCGCTTGGGCAACTCTTCGGCTAGGAAATCGAGGTCATTCCACCATTTTTCTTTTCTTCCGGAGGGATTCCACGCCATGTAAGCGGGTTCGACGGCCGTTGCCATATGCGTTCCAGTTCGCTGATGACTTAAAACTTACGCTATCTTTAATAAGGCGGATAGTATAAAATAATTGGGAGGGGTGCGCTATGAAAACCGTATCTAAGAGCGAGATTGTAAGAAAGGCGGGAAAGCCCAGTGGGAGTAAGTTTGGACAGCCGTGCGGACCGACGGGACCTTGCACAATATGCAAGTCGACCAAGAGGAGCACTCTGCTTAAGGTTCACACAGAGACACTGCTGAAGAAGTAATTAACCAGCAGAGTCAGTAGTATGACAATCAAGACTAGCCTTTGGCTCGAGCGTTCGCTGATTTGACCAGTTCGATGCATTCGTTCAAAAAGACATCGAGCCTGCCCTCCAGGTTTCCCCCCAGCTTCTTTTTGATTAGTTTCAGACTGCGTTTCGGCGCCAATCCGCCCCACAACTCCTCGGACTCCCTCCAGAGCACGTACGTCTGGCCGGGCCAGTACTGTTTCAAGACGGGATCTTCGAACAGGATGTATTCGACCGCGAGCTCACCGACCATAATCCGCTCTGATTCAGAAATGTCGTAGCGTTTCAGCTTCTCATATACGAAAAGGTGCAGGAGCTCGTGCGCTATCGTCCACCTGAAACGACTCCACTCGATGTTTGACTCGATCAGTATCCGGTTCGAGGATCCGAAATAGGAGTTAAGCGTCGAGAACGGTGAGACGCATGCCACGTATGACGCGTATCTGAGCTTTCCGAACAACCGCTCTATACGGGCGAAGAATCTCCGTTCGAAGGGGCGCCACAGCGTCTCCATCTTCTTCATAGTCTGATCGTTGCTCTCTTTCATGTGCTCATATCGTTTCCTTATCTCGGCCTTCATCGCCTTTTCGACGGGTTTCGGCAATCGCGAGTAGCCTTTTTTGGCCAGTTCGTACATCAGATCTATGCCGACGTTAGGCAGGTAATTGGGAAGCGCTCTCGCTGCCGGATTGCTGAGGATGAACCAGACTGCATTCTTGTCCACCTCGAACGAGTGCTTGAACGATAGTCGCGGACACATGCCTTGAGTTTGTTAGCGGTTTTTATAAAGCGCGTGGTTTTATCCGAAACGATTTAAAGGGAGGAAAGGGTAAATGTCTGATGTATCGCGTGAATCCGTACGTAACACGGATGCAGATAACCCCAGACTCCGAATTGTGGTACAATCCTCTGAATCAGAGGATACTGATCCTCAATCACAAAGACCTCTCAGACGTGAACTCAGGAAAGCCGGGCAGGAAGCTCGTAGAGCACGCCTTCGTGATAAAGTGCAAAGCAGATGAAACCGATCCTGAGATTCTAACACGAATCTGGGACTCTGTTGTTAAATCTTACTCGTTCGAGCCAAAAATCGAAGTCGCCTACTTCATCCTCACGGAGCAGTGCAATCTCGCATGCAAGTACTGCTTCGTCAAACGCGGGACGATCGGGCACGGGTCGGCCGAAGCGTCGAGGATGCCAGTGGACGTCATGGACCGGGGACTGGAGCTGTTCTCGCTTTTCGCGAAGAACGCGAAGGAACCCGTCATCAACCTTTATGGCGGAGAGCCGCTGTTGAACGACCGGGGCTTCGCCCATCTCCTCGAACGTGTGGAATCCATGAAATCGGATGGGACCATGCCCAGCAGGACAGCGACGACGTTGGTGACGAACGGTTTGGCGCTCAACGACGCCATAATCTCGCTGATAAAGAAGCACAGGGTGGCGCTATCTATCTCGCTCGACGGGCCGCCTGAGTTGAACGACAAGATGAGAGTCTATCCGGATGGAACCGGCTCATCCACTGCAGTCATCAAGAACATAAAGAGCCTTTCAAGGATTGGGGTATGGTTCACTATCTCCTGCTCAATAACCAAATACAACCTCAGTAGGCTGGACGAGGCAGTCAAGTATTTCATGGAAGAGCTCGGCTGCAGGGAAATATCGTTGAACATGCCGATGATCACCGATGAGTTCAAGCCCGATCCCTCTCGTATGGCGGAAAACATGCTGCGGGCCTATGAGACGATAAAGTCGAACGGCGGCAGCGAAGACAGGTTCTCGCGGATTCTGAGACCACTCATCGAGGGTGGCATAAAAGTGTCGGATTGCGCCGGGTGCGGGGGTCAGATCGTCGTCTCTCCGAATGGATTGATCGGACCTTGCCATGCCTATCTCGGGTACAAGGATGGCCACTTCATAGACTTCGGACTGTTGAACGATGATCCAAGAACGGTAAAGAAGAGGATAGAGCGGTCCGAATTGTTTGGAGCGTGGGCTCGCAAGTCACCGCTCCTCAATCATGCTTGCGATAGCTGCAAGGTGTTCTCCCTCTGTGGCGGTGGCTGTTACCATTTCGCCGAGACCCACGGATTGGAAAAGGATGAGAATTGGTGCGCTTACGTTAAGGCGGCGAGCGCTTGGGCGCTGAAACGAATCTCCGCAGAGGAGAAGGATGACTTGAGGGCGGAGGCCGAGAAAGTCTTTCGCGCGAAACGACCGGACGGAATGTCGATCCCACGTAGCTTGAGACGGAAACAAAGGAATCGATCGGCAAGCTAATTGATTTAATTGGTTAAATCGATAGTGCAAGAAAGGATGATGGGGTATCGTTAACGATACTTTTAAGTAAGCCGAATCCGATATGTCTGTATGGCAGTGAAGGAGAAGGCAAAGGAGTCCTTGATCGCTGAGGATAAGACGAAGGAGTCGTCTTCGTTCAAGAAATGGAAGGAGCTAGCGGCAACTGGGCTGCTAAGCGCGAGCCTACTACTCTCACCGATTCCCGGCAAAGCAATAATCATAAATGACGCAGCCGATCCACCGACAAAGTATTCGTCTGTTTTAGAGAAGAAGTACCCAGAAGGATGGCGATATATACTAAAAGCAAATGAACTCCTAAAAAAAGGTAAGAAGAGTGAAGGGAATGCCGATAAGGCAATCAAGTATTTTGAAAAGCTTGAAGGCGCCGAATCATTCTACCTATTAGCATATGCGACGTATCAAAAAGCGATAGAACAAACAAAATATGAAAAAGCTGAAGACTACTTCAATAAAACCGTAGATATCTGTGATAAGGGAATAGAACGCTACGATAAGATAGTGTTTATCGCACTTAAAATGACGGTAATTTACAACTTAGGTTTTATGTATGCAGAAGCATACCGAGAAAATGGAGATGAAACATACAAACAAAAAGGGATTGAATTCCTTAACAATTTCTTAAAGCTTTATGCACAGTTCAATGATAGGTTTGGTGAAGACGGCCAAAAACAAAACGCGCAAGATGTTCGGACGGCTAATTCTATTTTGGAAAAATTGCAGAAGTAATCAATATAAAGTAGGGCTGACGTCAGTTCGCCATGGCTGGCGCACAGAAGACAGAAACGTCGTCATTTTTAGATGAAGGCGCACTAGGGCGATCCCGGCAGGGACCAAAACAAGAATCACCAGGCCAGGATAAGAAACAGCAACCGCCCCTTAACCTCAACACCCCTCAACACATCCAATCCTCATTCGACAACATGCTGTCCCGGGCAGTCGTAACGGATCCGTCTAACGACATCCAGAGGATACAGAACCTGATGGGCAGCCGATTCGCCGTCCAGGCTTTGGAGCGCGATAGGGACGAAGAGAAACGCGATGTGAACATACTCGAGCGCATAGGGAAGACTGAAGAGACAGAAGAGAAGGAACGCAAGGAGTTCAGGGAAGAGAAACAGGAGCAGCTCGAGGATCTGAAACGATATATTTAAATAAGAGTTTAACGCAGGTATAGCTATGGAGAGTGCCGTGAAGATTCAGCTGTCAGGCAGCGGCCATAATGATATGGAACAGATGCGGAAGACACAGATCGGACAGCCACAGCTTCAGCCGCGCAGCTCCGCCTGGGGAAGGATGCTACTGACCGGCACTCTGATCTTCGGGCTCGCCGTTGGCGTCTCGGCCGCAGGGAAAAAGGGAAAAGCTGAACCGAAGGAAGAGACAAGAATCACGCAGGTGTCGCAGAGCCAGATTCCTGCGAGGGCTGCATCTACCGTCGACGTTCCGAAGCCGAAGAAAAATCCACTCCTCGTCACTGCCTCCAAATGGGTGAAGATAAACGGGCAGGACTACAAGCTCGTCCTCCAGACCAGGGATGACTGGGATTATGTGAATACAGGAGTTGATCTTACTCCAGAAAATGATAATGATCCGATTGAGTTCTCGAAATATGATCTCTCTGTATTAGATTCAAATGTAGACAATTTAGTTGGAAGAGCACTTACAATTGGAGAATATGGTTGGGTGTTGACCGGGCAAAACGGAGTTTATCGTCATTTAATTGTTAATGGGTTTGTAGGACAAACCGAACCCTGTGTTATCTCCCTCAAAGGGCTCTCTACCAATTTCAAAAGTTGTGGTTTGGAATCCAAACCATCATTTAATGGAAGGACATTTGTATGGTCTTTATTCAAAGATGGTAAGATACTTGGAAGCATGAGGGCATCTCCTTCTTGTGAAATCATCGAAAGCTTAGAAAGTCTTCCGACTGATTCTAATGACTGCCCCGTTAGCGCTAAAAGAGCAAGTCTAAAATAACTTCTAACAAACTAGTTTTATGGCGATTACCGCTGAAGCTAAAAAACCACAAACATCTCCTCATAGCATCCCGGGCGTAGCCGCTCTTGCTCAAGAAGACAAAAAGAATATCATAGGATTGTCTAAACCTATCACCTCAGCCTCCGCTGTCCAATCCTCATTCGACAACATGCTGCCCCGGGCGGTGGTGGCGGACCCAATACAGAATATTCAGTCTATACAAGCGATGATGAGCAGCCGCTATGCCTTCCAGGCCGCGGAGCGCGAAAGGGACGAGAAGAAGGATGTGAGCGTCCTCGAGCGCATAGGTAAGACCGAGGAAGCGGAGGAGAGGGAACGCAAGAGATTCAGGGAAGAGACCCAGGAGAAGGAAGAGATCGAGCAGAAGCTGGCGGAGGAGATAGAGAAGAAAATGCCAGAGGACGAGGTGGAGATCAAGCAATCCATCGACAACATCATAGAGGTATTCGAGGGCACCGGCCTGCTGTCGGTCGCCGAACGGGTGCAGGAGGACATAGCAGAGGACAGGCTGGACGAGGCGAAGGAGAGGATAGAGAAGGTCAAGGAGGACCTGAAAGAGAAGGAGGAAGTCCTCGTATCCATCTCGGATAAGCTGCGGGACGCCGAGAAGGACGGCATCGGCGCAGGAAACCTCGCGGACGGCATAGAGGAGCTCTCGAAGAAGGACAGGAGCGAACTGCAGAAGGAGCTGGACGAGCTCGCTAAGGAGATAAAGGGCCTCACGAAGGAGGAGGCGATCGACAGGGTGAAGGATTTCGTCAACGAGCACTCCAGGGAGCTGAGCGCCCTCAAGGACATAGACAGGCTTCTCGATAACTGGGACAAGATGTCCCCCAAGCAGATCAAGGACGCCCTGAAGGGCCTCTCGGAAGAGATCCGCAAGACGTCAGAGACGCTGCAGAAGGGCGCGGAGGAGCTGAGGAAGCTCGTCCCTGCGCCCGACGAATTCATAAAGAAGGCGAAGCAGCTGTTTGCAGAAGACAAAGAGACACTAGACGCGATCAGGAGGACCTGGATCGGCGCAGTGATCGATTTCGCGAAGGAGAGGCTCATAGTCTCCGACGAGAAGAAGGATGAGAAAGGCAAGGAATTCTGGAAGGATTCCTTAGGGAAGCTGGGCGGAATTAGAGAAAAGCCGCTGGACGAATTCAACAAGCGATTGGCCGATATACTGAAGGGGAAGCCGAAGGAACTCCAGGATGCAAGGATGAGAGGCGATCAGGCCGCATTGAACCACATATACGGCATCGTGGACACTCTGGAGAAGGGAAGATACTCCGAGCGGCTGGCCGAGATCGCCGGGCTCGACGACAAGAAAGGCATGAGGGGGCCGGTCGAGCGGATGGCGGAGGAGCTCAGGCGTGTCGGGAGAAGGGCTGAAGCGATCATGGAGCAGGCGAAGAGGGGAGACCTGCAGGGGATCATGGACGAGCTGGGCAAGCCGTCAGGCGACTTCGGGACGGTCGGGATGATCATGCTGAGATCGGTGGACAGGAACAGGAGCAAGGCGAAGAAGGAGCTGATAAGGAACCTCATCTCCGAATTGTACGCGCCTGCCGCCGCGAAGAGCATGGCGGAGGGCATGAAGGCGGCCGAGGACAAGGGCGACTACGAGCTTGTCGACGAGATGGCCGCGAAAATCGTGCAGAACGTAGGGAAGCTGAAGGGCGCTAGCCTCGAGCTGTCCGTGCTATTGAGGATGAGGAAGAGCCCGCAGAGGAGGGAGATGGTGGCGAGGACGCTGGCTTCGGCGATGGCGAGAGGGGCGATCAAGAGAAGGAGACTGTAAGGCGCCTACCAGCTTATTCCCATGGTCTTCTCCAGCCTGGCGAACTCCACTGTGTGGTCGGGATACCCTTTCACGGCAGGACTATAGTCCCACATATGGACGCCTTCCAGCATGTCGAAGTAGTAATGAAGCCACTCATGGAGTGTCACGTTGAGCAGGGCATCGGCCGATTCGCGGTCGATCTCTGTCCGCAGCGCCCTCATGTTCAAATGGATGCTCGTGTCGCTCGCGTACCAGCCTAGCAGACGTTTGAAGGAGCGGCTGAGAGTCTTGTCTCTCAACGGGTCTGAGAACTCTAGGCCCAGGATATTGTCAAGGTTGTTTATTCTCGAATAGAACGCGGCTACCCCGCCCAGCATGGAATGGAGCTCGGCTGAATCGATGAGCCCTTTCACCATCGATTCGCCGTCCGCCCTACCGGATTTCCTAGCGATTGACGGCGCGAACGGACCCCTGTAAGTGCGGTAATAAATCCGGTTGACCTCCCGGGAGAGACGTCTCCGAATCTCCGTCAGCGCCGGCTCGTCGATATTTGGCAGGAACGCCTTCTCCGCCACTTCCCTGGAGCTGCCGCCCCCTTCCCAGTTCTCCTGGAATGTCAAGTTCACCGAAACCGAATGGCGAATAGGCTCTATCCTGTCCAAAAGGCGCCCGGTATCCATCGAACGGAGAGGCTCCGCCAACGGCATCGGCATGACTGCCCGCTGTTCTCGCATCTGCTGCACTGCGATCGGCTTGGCCCGCACCCGTTTGGATCCCGACATGAATACTTGGCGCGGTTGATGTATAAATGCTTTATCCGCAATCGGTCCTCGCCCCGGCAAGGACCGAGGGGGGCTCGAAGGAGTGGTGACGAGAGGAAAACAAGCGGGATTGGTGTGGCAAACTATAAATTGGCCAAACGGTCCATCTTTGCATGAAAAAGGCTTTCCTGACGGTTGTCACCAAGCAGGGATTAGAGGAACTGCGTATAACTGAGGGCATATTCAAGAAGCACCTCAAGCCATTTGGAGAGGAAGGGAAACCGAAAATACTCAAGATCCGAAGATACATCAAGCCAGATAAATGGGATATAGCATCTCCAAACAATCGCGAATGCCACGGCACGATACTACCGGAGATAACAGTCAACCCATTAGTGACTTCTTATTACACCGCCGATCCAGAGGGATACTTTGAGCCAGTCAAGTACGAGGACTACAGGGAGGTCTCGACGCGGGTTCGGGCGGCATTACGATCCGCGCATATTGAATTGATGCAGGCCGGCCTCGGCGGGGTCGTGCAGTACTCGGAAGGATACGGTAACTCGTACTACAACCGGAATATGCTCCTGGAGATCAGGCATGAGATGGTCGTGGAAGGGATAAGGGCGGGCATATTGCGGGACGCCGGATTCAGCAGGCTTGGAGAGGAATGGAGCCTTGACGAGCTGACCGAGAGGATAGATGAACTGACGCTCAAGACCCAGACGGAGCAATTATCGAATCTTCCCGAGATAAAGGTTGTTCATCTCAAGGACAGGAGCGAGATGGGGCTTCCCGAAGAGATCGAGTCCCTTGTCAGTGAGATTGATGCAAAAAGAGGCGGTCTTGTCGGATGCAGCGACGCGGTGGATCGGCTGAAGGAGCTTAGGGCCGAATTCCTGCCTTCGCTGATAGAGCTGCTGAGAGACAAGAACGAGCACGTCAGGATGTACATGATAGTCATACTGAGAGACCTGAAGGACAAGCGCGTGGGCGAGGAGATAAAGCTGCTCTCGGAGAACGATACCTCCAACCTTGTGCGGCTCTCCGCAAAGTCAGCCTTGGAACAGCATTACCCCGAATTATAACAAGAACGATGTCTCTCTCAATATCCTTTTGATGAGGAAGCCCAGTGTAAATCTCTATCTCGACAATCTCAATCTCGAATACCTGATGAACTCGGACACGAGATCGCGTACCCCTTCGCTCGGCACCCGTCCGACGTTCTCCCTCAGGTGCGGCTGCAGGTCCGCCACGCACTCCAGGAAGCGCGGCTCAACAAGAATGCATGCGCATCGGTCCGTCTCGTTCCTCACACCCCTGCCGATCGCTTGGTTCGTCCTTATCATAGCGGGCATCGACACCGAGATGTGCCTGGCGATGACGCGGCCCAGTTTCCGCTCAAGATATCTGCCGTACACCCTCTGTTCTGCGTTGAACTTGTTCATAGGGAATCCGGCCACGATGATGGCCTTGAACGGGTTGCCCCTGAAATCTATGCCTTCCGAGTACGATCCGCGCATCACGCTGTGGAGCATGAACGGCACCCCGTTCTCGGCGCAAGCCTCTATGCTCGCCTTCAGAGCGGCCCTCTGCTCCCGCGTGTCCCTGCTCCTCTCCACGAAATGCTCGAATTCCGGGAACTCCTTCTCGTCCCTCAGTCTCTCCATGAACTCATAGGATGGATAGTACACCGCCATGCCATGAGGATGGACGGCGCTCGCGGTCTCGCGTATCACGGAGCGGAAAGCATCCGTATCCCTTTCCCTGTCGCTCAGCTTGGAGGACGCGTCCGCACATATCAGCACCGGCTGCAGCTCTGGATCGAACGGGCTCGGATAAGACTCCCTGTCGAGGCCGATCAGCCGAGATTCCTCCAGCCCTAATTGCTTGGCCAATAATTCCTTCCTGGGCAGCGTCCCGCTCATCAGTATGGCGGAGTGCGCCTGCCCGAGTATCCTGCTGGCGTCCGGGGCGGGATCGAAAAGCGTCGCCCTCAGCCTGAAGTGCCGGCCCACTCTCTTCTGGAAGAAGAGGCCTATCGCATCATCGCGCTGGATCGCCCTCCTTTCGATGGAGACGAGCGCTCCGAGCAGCATCCTCAGCGCATCGGTCGATATCGGCGGGATGCGCTCCGTCGCCCAGTTCCTCGATAAGTATTCCATGTGGTCGATCACGTACCTCAGCTCGCACAGCAGCCTCTTGTGATTCGGGATTAGCTTCCTGGCCTCCATCAGTGTCAGCTCAACCTGCTCCCCGTCGCTCTGCCTCATCAGGATCTTGATCTGCGGATAGAGCCAGGACTTGACGTAGTTGGTGACATAATCGACGGAATCGACGACCTCTCCTGCTGGGATAGCGCGCCTCAGCGTGGACAGGGAGAGTGCGCTCTCCTTCATCACATCAGGATCCAGCTCGTAGGTCTTGAACTCCATTATCTTCTCCGCGAGGTTGTGCGCCTCGTCTATGATCAGGTCGCACCGGTCGAGCCCGACGCCTAGGTACTCGATGAACCGCGCCCTGACGTTCTCATCAAACACGTACGAATAGTCGCACACGATCACATCCGCGTCCTTGACGGCGTCAAGGGCCGCGAAGTGGGCGCAGTAGCAATCCTTCTTCCCGAGCTCTATGGCCTCATCCACCCCAGTGGGCTCGGACAGCAGGCGGCTAGTCGGTTCGATGTCCTTAGGGCGCTTGTACTTGCACGGCAGGTTGAGCTCTTCGCAGTCGATAGACTGGCTGCGCCCGGTGGACTTGAGGAAGCACATCTTGCCCTTCCCGGTCTTGTCTATCGCCCTGATCTTCGCTACTCCAATCTGGTTCAGGCCGTCCTTGCACTTCTCGTTGATCCGCTTGATCTCGCGGATCGCCTGGAGGTGATGGGTGTCCCTGGTCGTGAGGAATATGACCTTCCGCTTGGCCGGAATCGATTGCTCCAAGATGGACAGGGCGCCTGAGGTCTTCCCTATCCCTGTCGGAGCGTTCGCCAGCAGTATCTTACCATCCCTCGCAGCCGCGATCGCGTCCGTGCAGAACTGGGACTGGCCTTCACTCATGGAATCGTACGCGAAGATGGCTCCCTTTCCGGGAGCGACGTGAGCTGGACTGGGCCTCAGTGTCATGGTCATCAATATGGTAAGCCGGCTGAAAGTTATAAATCTGATAGCCCGCTCTACACTATTGAAATCCGTAGAGCTTCAGCTACACAGTGAAATAAACAAACTGAAAAAAGGACCTACTTAGCGAAGTTATTTGCCATTGTAAGATGGCAAATTTTTGCGAAGTTTACTTCGCAAAATTCTCCTTGATCTCGAGCTTCCTGATCTCGATGCGCCTCAGCGGGGCGATCTTCTTCAGGCTCGGCCCGAGCGTCTGGGCGAACTTCTTGAAGAGTATCTCGCGCAGGAAGTCCTCGAGGTTCAGCTGGGCCGCCTTCGCGACGATGTCCTTCCTTACCTGCGTCCTCATTGCTGCCTCGGCGTCGCGCGCTATCTTGCCCGACGCGAATATGATGAGCTTGACGCGCACGTCCTGGCCGTCCGCGGTCTTGACGTCGATGACGTCGTCCACGAGCGTCCTGTGCCTCTTGATGAACGTCTTGACGTATGAGGGGTTCTGCTCGAACCCTATGAGCTTGGTGCTGGCGTTCTTGCCCTTGACCTCGGTTATCCTGAACCTCACAGAGGTGTAGGTCTGGGTGAAGTCGCCTGTCAATTCGTCAAGGCCGACCCTGATGACCCTGTCGACCAGCCTGTTGCTCTCGGAGGCGATAACCTCGCCGATCGGCTTCGCGTCGAACAGCGCTGGCGCCACCACCTGGTACCACTGCTTCGTCTTCCATGTATCGACTACTTTCTTCACCAAATAATCACCAAATCAATCACTTGAACAGGAGCGCGGCCTTCACAGGGTCGTACGTCCAGTCCGACGGGAGCTTGCCGACGCGGGCGTAGTACTTGCCGAGGCGCCTGATCTTGGCCTCCGTGGAATGGAGCTTGGTCCTGTTGTGAACGTCAGACTTGTGCTTCAGGAGGTGCGCCCTAGTGCTCACCGCCTTCTTGATGAGGTTGGCGAGGTTCTCGGGGTACTCCTGCTTGCCAGTCGCCTCCTCGATGATCTGGAGGACGGACTTGCTGCCCATGGCCGCCCTTACATCAGGGATGCCGTACTGGTCGCGGAGGATGTGGCCGATGGCTGACGGCGCGGTGCCTGTCTTGAAGAGATCCATTATGATCTTCTCTATCTCGCCCTTGCCGAGCTCAACCCACTTTCCGCCTCCCTTGACCTTGCGGGAGCCGGCCTTGCCTTTCTTCTTCGTGTGCAATCTTGCCATGAAACCAGCTTATCGAAGCTTAACGCTGAATACCACTTTTCTTCCTGTGATGAGAAGAAAACAGTGAGATAATTATGCCATGAACCTTTTTAAACATTATTGGGACCCAGGGGGCTGCTTCGGCGGAGAGGCCTTCGGCGCGGGAGCGGCGGGAAGCTCGAGCCCGAACTCCCCGAAGTCCAGCTTCCTGATGGTATGGGCGTGGATCAGGTCGTGCTGTATGGACTTGAACTTCCCGTGGACCGTGGCCATGATCACCTCGTCCTTGAGGGAGAGGCCCTTGTCCTTCTTCGCCTTCCATATCGCGCTGTTCATCTCCTCCAGGTCGGCTGTCGCGAACGGCATCTCGAACGACTCCGTCGGGACGGGGAACGCCTCAGCGTGCACGTCCGCGCCGTAAATCCCCTCGTACAGCTTGGATGTGATGAACGGCGTTATCGGCGCCATGACCTTGAGGAATATGTTGAGGCATTCGTGCAGCGTCCAGAGGGCTGACTGCTGCTCTTCAGCGGTGAAGTTGCCCGCCGAGTTGTAGGCCCTGTTCTTGGATAATTCGACGTAGTGCGACGCGAACGTGTCCCAGAGGAAGTGCCTCAGCCGGATGGACGGGTTGTGGAAGTCGTAGTTCTCGAAGCTGACCTTCGACTCCCTCGCGATCCCGTATACCTCGTTGAGTATCCACTGGTCGAGCGGGGAGAGGATCTTCGGCCTCGCCTTTGGCTTCTCGAACATGGAGACGTATTTCGCGACGTTCCAGAGCTTGTTCAACGACTTGCCCGCCCCCTGTATCCGCTCGTTCGCGCACCTGAAGTCCTGCTGCGTCAGGTTGCCTTCCGTGGCTGCCCAGAGCCTGAACGGCTCCGCGCCGAACTGGTCGAGCACCTTCTGCGGGTCGATGACGTTCCCGACCGACTTGGACATCTTCTCGCCTTTACCGTCGACGATGTGGTAATTGATCCAGGCGTCGCGGAATATCTGCTTCTTGGTGAGCAAGTAGCATTTGAGCAGTGTGTAATAGAGCCAGGTCCTGATGATCTCCTTGCCCTGCGGCCTCACGGTGCACTGCGGATGGGCCTTGAAGAACTCGTCGTCGCGGCCGTATCCGAGGACGTAGAGCGCCGTTATCGATGAGTCGAACCAGGTGTCGAGCACCCTCGTCTCGCCCGTGAATGTCCTGTCCCCGCACTGAGGGCAGGAATCGAACGGAGGCCTCTCCTTCCATGGCCTGTAGTACTTGCCTTTCGGCGGGACGCAGGCGTGCCCTTTGCCGCAGTACCAGAGCGGCACCTCGGTGGCGTAGTACCTGCGCCTGCTGATCGGCCAGTCGATCGCGAGGCTGTTGATCCAGTCGATGAGTATCTTCCTGCTCTCAGGGGCGAAGAAGTTCAGGTCGTCCGCCATCTTCAGCATCCGTTCCCTCTGGTCGAGCTGCTTGGCGTAGAACTCCTTCATCGCTATGAACTCAATCGGATCCTTGGACCGCTCGCATATCGGGGTGCGGTGCAGTATGTCCTTCGCCGCACGAATCAAGCCGGCCTTCTGCAGCTCCTCCACGATCTTCGCCCTCCCTTTCTTCACGTTGAGCCCCGCCGCGGGGCCGGCGTTCCCGTTGAGCCTGCCGTCGGCGCCGATGGAGTACACCGGCGCGAGGTTCATCTCGCGGAAGAACCTGATGTCGGAGAGGTCTCCGAACGAGCACATCATGACGAGACCGCTCCCCTTCTCCGGGTCTGCAATCGGATGATCCTTTATCGGCACTTCCTTGTTGAATAGCGGAACGATCGCGTGCTTGCCCTTCAGCTTCGCGTATCTCTTGTCCGCAGGGTTGTAGATGACCACGGCGCAGCTGCCGAGCAGCTCCGGCCTCGTGGTCGCGATGATGATCTCCTCTCCAGTCTCCTTCACCTTGAATGCGAGGTCGTAGAACTTCGTCGGGACGTCGATGTAGTCAACCTCGGCGTCCGCGAGAGTGGTGCGGCAGCCGGGGCAGTAATTGTTCGTCCGCTCGGATTCGTAGATGAGGCCGGCGTTCCACATATCGATGAATGTCGCCTGCGTCAGCGAGCGGTATTCCGGTGAGTCGGTCATGTACGCCTCGCCGACATTCGGCCCGAACTTCCATGAGCTGAACGCGATTCCGCAGCGGAGGAACGAATCAGTCGAGGTGGCTGAAGACTCCTCCAGCACGGTCCTACACATCTCGATGAATTTCTCCCGCTCGACCTCATTGAGCCTGACGTTGAACTTCTTCTCGGCCGCCATCTCTATCGGAAGGCCGTTGCGGTCGAGACCGAGGGGGAATATGACCTTGTGGCCCGTCATCCTGTGGAAGCGGGCGAACATGTCCATGAGCACGTACGTCGTAACCTGGCCGATGTGCACCGGCGTGTTGACGTACGGCGGAGGGGTGTCGATGGAGAAGAGCGGCTTCCTTGCGCCGCGGTCGAACGAGTAGAGCTTGTCCTCCTTCCACTTCTGGTAGAGCGGAGGCTCGAACGACTTGTCCCACGATTTCTCCTTCACCAATGGTTCGGACTGCATTGAGATCAACTGCGTTATTTCGTAATCGTCAAAAGAGAATCAGATCGGGTTTGTCCTGATTCAGCTCTCTCAATCCGTATTGCCAATATAGCCTTTTTATCCTTCGCTTGATTGCTAGAGCAGTGGGGAAAACGCATGGAAAAACAGTGAGGGCGCGAAATGCCACAATAGGTTGTGCTTTTCGGCCTTGAACGGGCGATTCCCGTAAGCTTTATAAATAAGTTAAATGTCATATATTCGTCAAATCAGGCGATTGACAAGGTCAGACGATATGAAGGCAGTCCTCGTGGACATGGAAGGTGTGATTAGGGATTCGCGGAATGCGTTCCATCACGCGTATGAAAGAGCTCTATCTTCGGTAGGCGTGCGTCTGAGCTCCTATCCAGCCGAGACGTGGAAGCTGAGAGGTTACGCGGAATTCAACAGCCAGCGCAGCTTCCTCAAGGCACTCTATTCGATCACAAAGAGCGGAGAGGATCTCACACGAGTTTTCTGGAAGAAATATCCAGTCAAGCACGTCAATGACCTCGTCAAGAAGAACGGCCCGAGCCGCGAAGTGCTGGACAAGGTCGAGCAAGAATACATGAGATTCCTGATGACGCCCGTCGTGCTCAGGCGGATCCCGCCGGTGAGAGCGGGCAAGATCGGCGTCAAGCTCCTGAAGGAGGATGGCTTCCCGGTCGGCGTCGTCACAAACGCGAAAGCGGATTACAATTCTAGATGGATGGAGCAGAAGAAGGTCCATGGCCACTTCCACTCGGTAGTCACCGCCGACGAGGGCGGAATGCCGAAGCCAGCGCCGGACATGGTGCTGAAAGGCTGCGACAAGATAGGGTGCCAGCCGAAGCACGTCGTCTATCTGGGCGACAGCGAGGCCGATATCATGGCCGCTAAGGCGGCAGGGTGTATCCCGATAGGAATAATGTCAGGCAGCACTGAGAGGACACGCCTGAAAGAGCTCGGAGCCACCCATGTTTTTGACTCCGTGACCGACTTCGCCCTTTATCTGAGGCGCGGCGGCAAGATTTGACGCGGTTTCCAGACGTCTTGAACCGCTTATAACAGCCTTTATAATTTCTGCGCTATAATCACTATACAGATACAGGTTAGAACAAATTCTCATGATTATTGGCCGCTACCACGGCCAGTGTGTGAATTTTCTCTAGAGGGATGAAATATGTCGAACGGACAGGTCGTATTGCCAGAAGGAACAAACAGGATGATGGGCAGGGACGCCCAGCGTGTCATGATCGCCGTAGGCAAGGCGGTCGGGGAGATCGTCAAGAAGACCCTCGGCCCGCGAGGCAGCGACGTCATGCTCGTCTCCGAGCTCGGGGACATCATCATCACCAACGACGGCGCCACCATACTCACCGAGATGAACACCGACCACCCGGCTGCGAAGATACTCGTCGAGGTCGCCAAGACCCAGGACAAGGAGGTCGGCGACGGGACCACCACTTCGGTGGTGCTCGCGGGCGAGCTGCTCGGGGGGGCGGAAGGCCTGCTGGACAAGGACATCCATTCATCGACCATACTCCGCGGCTACAAGCTCGCGGCATCCAGGTCGCTCGAGAAGGTGAAGGAGATCGCGAAAAAGGTCACCGTCGACGACATCAAGACGCTGCAGAAGATAGCGGCGGTCGCCATGGGCTCCAAGTCCGTGGGGGTCGGCGAGTCCAAGGACCACCTCGCGAACGTAGTGGTGAACGCCGTGACGCAGGTCGCGGAGAAGAAGGACGGCAAGATCATCATCGACCAGGACCTGATCAAGATCGAGAAGAAGTCAGGCGGCCAGATCAACGACACCTCGCTGATACAGGGAGTGCTCATAGACAAGGAGATAGTCAACCCGTCCATGCCGAAGACGGTCCTCAACGCCAAGATCGCCCTGCTCGACACCTCGCTCGAGATCGAGAAGACCGAGACCGACGCGAAGATCGAGATCACCGACCCGAGCCAGCTCGGCGCTTTCCTCGCGCAGGAGGAGAAGATGCTGAAGGACATGGTGGAGAAGGTCGAGAAGTCCGGCGCGACCGTGCTGTTCTGCCAGAAAGGCATCGACGACGTCGCCCAGCACTACCTCGCGAAGAGGGGCATCGTAGCGGTCAGGAGAGTGAAGCGCAGCGACATGGAGAAGCTCGGAAGGGCGACCGGCGCGCGCATCGTCACGATGCTGAGCGACCTGTCCGTAAAGGATCTCGGAAACGCGGGCCAGGTGCAGGAAAGGAAAGTGGCTGGTGAGGCCATGGTCTTCGTGGAGAAGTGCAAAGACCCGAAGTCGGTCACCATACTCGTACGCGCGTCCACCGACCATGTCGTCAATGAGGGCGAACGCGCCATCAGGGACGGGATCGGGGCGGTGTCATCCGCCGTTGAGGAGGGACTGTACGTCTACGGGGGCGGCGCGACAGAGATAGAGCTCGCGCACGACCTGCGCGACTACGCCACCAAGGTCGGCGGAAGGGAACAGCTCGCCATACTGGCGTTCGCAGACGCGCTAGAGACCATACCGAGGGCGCTCGCCGAGAGCTCCGGAATGGACTCCATCGACACGCTCGTATCGCTGAGGAACAAGCACAAGACCAAGGACGGGATCGCCATGGGCGTCAACGTCTATGACGCCAAGATAGACAGCATGGAGAAGTGCAACGTCATAGAGCCCGCCAAGGTGAAGGAGCAGGCCATCATGTCCGCGTCCGAGGCCGCCGAGATGCTGCTGAGGATCAGCGACATGATCAGCGCGAGGCCGAGGGCGCCAGCCATGCCGGGCGCGGGCGGAATGGGCGGCGATTACTGAGCCCGTTTTCTTTTCCTTTTTCTTTCTTTTCTTATTTTCCATTATTATCCCAACATGTTGTGGCAGCGGCAGCCGCAGCATCGGACTAATTGAGATGAGCTGCCGACGTAATGGCAAGGTCGGGTTTATATACAAGGAAAGAGGATGTATCTAATGCCACTGCAGCTGTCCGAAAGGGTGAAAGGAGTCGCCAAATCGAGGTTCGACAGGCTCACCGCGGACAAGAACGCTTTCATGTCCTATGTCGCGCTCACGAGCCCGGCGTTCGGAGGGCCCGCGCAGCACTTCTACAAGAAGACGATGGACCTCGTGTCGCAGCACAAACTGAGAATCCTCCTGCCGAGCGAGCTGCTCGCCGAATCGATATACGCCACGCTCACCGCGTGGGACATGCACAGGATGGGGCCGAACGGCGCGAAGCTGAAGGACTTCGGCGATTTCCGCAAGGGACTGGAGGCCTGCGGGAAGGACCTGCTGTTCCTATCGGACTGCCAGCTCTCCGAACTCGGCGGATACATGGGAAAGAACCTGCTCGACAAGCTCGGAGACGCGTTCTCGAGCATGAGCGTGATGAAGACCGAATCCAAGCTCGTCGGCAACTCGAAGACGCTGCACTTCCTGCTTCCGAAGCTCGTCCCTCCGATCGACAGGGAATACACGCTCAAGTTCTTCCTGGACACCAAGATGATAGCGCACGATGAGAGGGAGGTGTTCCTGCACGTCGTGGAGCAGTGCCGCTCGATCGCAACCGTGCTTAAGCTGACAGAGACCGAAGCGAAGGGCATCGACCCATTGATGAGCGTACCCAAGCTGATCGACAGCGCGATCGTAGGGTTCGTGATCAAGGAGCTGAAAGCGCACAAGGAAGCGGAAGAGGCTGCCGAATAGGTTCGAAAGGGATAAAGACACGCTGTGAGATATGAACAGTGGTATTCATGGGAAATTTCGCCAAATCCATCGCTAAGATAACGCTGCCGATAGCGCTTGCGTCATCGGTCAGCGGCTGCGCCGGCTTCCCGAAGCCGATGGTGGACGATCTCGGAGGCGCGCCAGCCGAACTTTCTTACAGCGACGCGCTCGGAAAGGCGCAGCGCAGGCTGGCAGAGGATCTGCTGGAGGGAAGGACAAAGTCCACATTCCCATTCAGCTTTGAGGAGAGTGGCGAGCGCAGCGTACTGGCCGTGTCCGGAGTGAGGACCGGGAAGAACGGACAGGTCATAGATGGGATATCGAGCTGGAAGGGCGAGGGCCTTTCCTGGGTGCTCGGCCCATACACGGAATCGATGTTCCTCAGGATCAGCTTCAGGGAGGACATCACGTTCGAGAACGCTTATTACGTCGGATCGCAGCTGCATAATGGATTATGGCCGTCCATGAGCAAGCGCTACGGCGGATGGACCACCACATGCGAGGAGTTCATGCCGATCCGCAACAGGACGACGAACATGGTCCGTGCGATTGAGTCGTTCTGCCACAGGAAGATACCGAAGAAAGAGAAGAAATGAAGAACCGTTTCTGGAAATCAAGAATTGAATCAGAATCTCCTTCTTGGCTTGCCTTTCTCCTCGCCGAGCATGCCCGCGTAATAGCTTGTGACTGACTCGTCCCACAGCAGCAGGCATGATTCACGCAGAAGGTCGTAGAGATTGTGATAGACCACTTTCATCAGCAGCTCCCTGTCGCCGGTCTGCTTGAACTCTTCCCAAAGGACAGGCACGTCGTGGCCCATGGCCTCTATCTCTATGCCGAAGTACTTGTGCGGCAGCGAGACGAGCTCCTCCGCCCTCGGCCATTTCGGCTCGTTCTTCAGCTCATGACTGCAATACGGGCAGTGCGAATCCTCTGCTTTCACCCAGCGGTGCTTCCTGCACCACTTGTACCCTGGTTTCTTGACACGCTGGGTCATCTTCTTCCAATTGTCCATGAGGTCGATGTCGAACTTCGTCCTGAGCCAGGACTCCTCGAACGGCGAGTTGTACGCGTAGAATGGCCTCGGCAGGAAGCGCATCGTATCGCCGATCATCTTCCTGAACTCGGTCTGGAGCTCCGCGTCCGGCTTTGCGAACTGGTGTATCTTGATCACTCCGCCGGTGAAGTATCCGAACGTAAGTATCTCCATAGATGGATCGAGGCCTGATGTCTCCAGGTCGATGATGGTACCTGGGAACAGGACGGAGAATTTCCATTCCTCAGAGAATCCGTACGGTGTCTCTTCCATTGTATCACTGATAAGCATGCGATGCCGGCTTAAGAATCATCGCCTGTCCGCGATCGTTGTCCCGATGAAGCCCTTGCCTTCGATCAGCTTCTCCAGGTTGGCGAGGTTCCTGCCGTTGATCATATGGACGGTGATGCCGTCCTTCTGCGCCTCCTTCGAAGCGACAGGATCGAAAGGCACATTGGCGCCGGGATCCCACTTGTTGCCCACCATCTCGCGGTAGACCCTCCAGTTGATCTGCTTCAGCGGCTTCGCGTCATCGAACTTCTTCGGGTCCTTGGTGTAGACGTAGTCGATGTCGGTCAGGTTGATGACGGTCTCTATGTGGAACGTCCTGGCGAACATGACGGCGCCGTAATCGGTGGAGAATCCCGGCTTCCAGCCGGCGGCCACGATGACATTCTGGCCGCGTTTCAGCTCCACTCTCTCGGTCGGGTTCTTCAGTATCCGTGTGAAGGCTATCGGCTTCAGCACGGTGCGCACCAGATGGGCGTTCAGCCGGGTGGCATGTATGCCGAGCCAGTCTAAATCCTCGTTGCTTGGCTTGACTATGTCCTTCGCGGCCTCCTGGTAGCGGCGGGCGATCTTCCCTCCGCCGCAGATGATGATGAACCTGTTGTTCTTGGCGTGCTTGAGGATGAGTGCGCGGAACTTCGCGAGGAAGGCCGAATCGAGCTTGTCCGGCGCGATCAGCGATCCGCCGAGGGAGATTACATAGGACTGCATAGTGCGAATTGGCAGTCGGATTTAAAAAAGGTATGAACGGCTGGAAAAATGCTGGATCAGATGATGCCGTGGTCGTCGATCTTCTTGATGACCTTCCTGCAGAGGTCCTTCAGCTCCGGGAATTTCGCCCTCATCTCCTCCCTGAGGGCCTGCGTCGGGAGCGATGCGATCATCCCGACCGCGTTCTCCATCCTCTGCCGGTCGTTCAGCCTGCGGTCTTCCAGTATGGCCCGTATCCTGCTCTCAATCGGGCCAGGGGTTCCTTTGTGATTGTGCTTCGCCATATGATCACCTGACTGCCGCGGAAGCCTTCGCTGCGTTAGCCGCGGCCTCTTCGCTCTTTATGATGTCTAGGAATATCTCAGGGAGCGCCTGGAACTTCGTGAGCACCACGTTGCCGCCGAGATGCCTGGCACGGGCGAACAGCACGAGCTGCTCGTCGCTCGGATTCGCAATGTGCCCTGCGAATGACCTCTGAGATATCTTTAGCGATATCTGCCTAACCCTCGTGGTTATCTCATTAATGAACCGCTCTGCCTCTGCGTAAGTGCCGCCATTGCCGATAAATTCCTTGGCTGCATCCTGCAACGCGACAGATATCGGTTTCTCTGTGACATTGGTATAAGCGCTGAATAGGACTCTCTCCTTGTCACTAAGCTTGGCGGCATTAATTAGTGAATTCGCGAAATACACTCGTGTATTCTGTATCATCTCTACTGCTTTGGCGGTCCTTGTCCCGTCCTTGAGATAGTATATAGACTCTCCGGCCTCCTGGAACTCCGGTGGCAGCATCCGGCCGATCTTCGTAATTATCTTGTCGCTGCCGAACCGCTCGACGAGCTTGTGCGTGGACTTGAAAGCCAGCGGCACCGCTTCACGGGTCTGTGCGATTGGCACCGCTTTCTTCGCGGCCGCAGAGAGGTTCGAAAGGAATCTCGACTCCTCGGCGAGATTCACGGCCCGGAGATAAGACTGCGACATGGCTTCCAGCCTCATCTCAGCCCCCCTGAGGCCCTGCATCGCTATGGCGCGGTATCTCTGCAGCGCCTCGGCCTCTCCGGCCAATGCGCCCGCGCCCTTCGCCCGCTCGATCTGGTTGTTCACCGCCGCGAGATCCATTCCCCATTTTCTGACCGCTTCGCGGCCGAGAGCAAGGCCGCGATCGATATTGTTCGCCCTTGACGCCTCTATCGCCGACCTGTCGAAATCGAATGTCTCGCCGAAGTCAATGAACTTAAGTCCCCTCGCTTGCGACACGACAGTCGCTTTCGGAGCGATCGAAGGGGCCGCTTCAAGGGCATTGTGGGCGCTGACATATACCTCGTTCGCGCCCGCCTCCGCCCTCTTAGCGTTCATGAGCTGCCGTTCGAGCTTGATGATCTCTGATGCCACAACTTTCGAATTCCTTGCCGCATCCAATTCCCTAGTGATCATCTCAATCTGCTTGCCGCGGTGGCGCACCGCTTCGAACCCGAGCTTAACGGCCTCCTTACAGAACTGCGCTTTCTTCTCAGGTGGAGCAGCTTTCGCCGCCTTGAGCGCCCATTCGGCGCCGTCCTTGAACTCCTTCGCGAACTGACTGTATCCACTCGTCATCTCGGTGGGAGAAATCACAGTCGCCCTGGCTGCCGCGCGCATGCGCTGCAGCGCCGCAACTTCCTCTGTGACTCTCGCTGCCTGGGCTGTCTCTTCAAGAGCACGTGCCGCGTTCGCCGCGCGTAACGCTAGCACAGATCTAAGTGTCCGTCCTGCTATCGCGGCCGTACCAGCAAGACCAGCTGAAACAGCGGCCTCCTTCCAACTCACTGCACCTGTCGCGGCGCCAACTGCCGACAGAGCGACCGAACCCACACCACCCGGAGTAAGCGTGAGAGCCACTTCAGCTGACCTGTATACTAGTAACGATGATTCGAATGCAATCTCCAATCGTGCGGACGCCTGCTCGTTTTTAGCTGACTTCATCTCAGCAGCTATGCGCAGCTGATCCTTGACTTGAGTGGACTGCACCGAGAACCTGTTCGAGAGCGGAGGAAATTCGCTGGTCTTCCTGTATTCGCTGAGAATGCTCTTGAGACCAGAGGCCTCGTCCCTGGCCTGCTTGAACTGTTCGCGAGTCAGATTGCCTGAAGCATTAGCCTCATTAAGCGCCTTCTCTAATGATTCGACCTGGATCTCCATCTGTTTCTTAGTGAGCGGCGGTTTGGTCGCGTTCTGCACGGCCGTAGCGAGCGCCTGGGGCTGAGGTGGATTGTTTATCGGAGGACGGGAGCGCGAGATGGCCTGGTAGCTTGCCCCCTGGATCTCCAGCTCGGGAGGCCTTATCCGAACGGGCATCTGAGCCAATCGGATCTCATCATCTTTGGCCATGGCAGGATAACTGCGCCGCTATTTAAATCGTTATGCTAAATAGCCGCATGGAACGCCTCCTGACGGCATGCAGCGAGATGCTCGACGCGAAGCAATACGATAATGTAATAAAGTGCTGCGATGATTTCCTTAAAATGAAACCTAAGTCCGGACTGGGCTGGCACCTCAAGGGCCTCGCGTATCAGAAAAAGAATGACACAACAAAGGCAGAAGAGTGCTTCAGAAAGGCGGCGGAGCTCGACCCGCAGGAGCCCTCAAACTACTTCTCGCTGGGCGTCCTATTCTACAACGAGAAGGCATTCGACGACGCCCTGGCTATGTTCCAGTCATGCTACCTGCTGAAGCCAGAAGTGAATTACCTCTTAATGATGGCCCTCTGCAACACGATGCTCGGCAAGGCAGAGAACGCGGAGGCGGCGCTGAGGCTCGCCATCGGATCGAACAAGAAGGAGACTGCCAAGGCGCTGCAGCAGTTCTTCGAGCGGTTCTACAAAGAAAACAAAGATATCCCGGCCGCAGACAAGGACGTCCTGAAAGCGGAGATCGAGAAGCTGGCTAAGCTCAAGTAGGCGCTTGGGGGCTTTTTTTATTACTTTCCGTCGATATAATAACAATGGTTATCGTGAGCTGATCTTATGCTGGACATCAAATTCATACGCAAGAATCCCGACGTCGTGAGGGCTGACCTTGTCAAGAGAGGAGACAAGGAGAAGCAGCAGTGGCTGGAGGACCTAATCGCCAAGGACGTGGAATATAGGCAGCTGCTCGCGGACATGGAGAAGATGAGGGCGGAAAGGAACGTCATCACACGCAAGATATCCGAGGCGGTGAAGAAGAAGGACGACAAGGCCGCGGCTGAGGCGAAGAAGGCAGCCGCTGAGCTGCCTGGCAAGATCAAGGCCGCGGAAGCCCGCGTTGAGGAGATCCAGGCCAAAGTGAAATTCTACTTGATGAGACTGCCGAACGTGCTGCATGAAACCGTACCTGTCGGCAAAGATGACACCGAGAACCAGGTCGTCAGGAAATGGGGTGTTGAGAAAACGGCGAAGGAGATGGGATTCGAGCCCAAGAGCCACGTCGACATGCTCACCGCGCTCGACGTCGCGGACGTTGAGAGGGCCGCGAATGTCTCGGGCGCCCGCGCTTACTACCTGAAGAACGATCTCGTGCTGCTAGACATGTCCATCCACAGGATGGCGCTGGACATGATGGTGAAGAAAGGATTCACGCCGGTGCTCCCGCCGTTCATGATGCGCAGGGAGCCGTACGAAGGCGTGACCGATCTCGCCGACTTCGAGAATGTCATGTACAAGATCGAGAACGACGACCTCTACCTCATCGCCACTTCGGAACATCCGATTGCCGCGATGCACATGAATGAGATACTCGAGGAAGAGAAACTTCCGCTCAAATACGCCGGCATCAGCACCTGCTTCAGGAAGGAGGCTGGCGCGCACGGCAAGGACACCAAAGGCATCTTCCGCGTCCACCAGTTCAACAAGGTGGAGCAGTTCGTATTCTGCAAGCCTGAAGATTCATGGAAGCTCCACGAGGAGCTCCTTGCGAACGCCGAAGAGGTGTTCAAGGCGCTGGAGATACCCTACCGCGTGGTCAACGTCTGCACGGGAGACATCGGCATCGTCGCAGCGAAGAAGTACGACATGGAGGCATGGATGCCTGTCCAGAAGACCTACCGCGAAGTGGTCTCCTGCAGCAACTGCACGTCCTACCAGGCAGTCAGGCTGAATGTCAAGTACGGCAAGGTCGGCGCCGAGGGCAAGGAATACGTCCACACTCTCAACAGCACCGCCGTCGCAACGCCGAGAGCGATCGTCGCGATCATGGAGAACCATCAGAACAAGGATGGCTCTATTTCTATACCGAAGGCGCTGCAGAGATACTTCGGAAAAGACTTAATAACGCCGGCAAGGAAAGGATAGCCATGGCAACAGCCAAGCAGAAAAGGGAGTTAGCGAAGCTGATCGGCGGATTGAAAGGGATCCGCGGCAGCGGCACCGAGCTCATCTCGGTGTACATACCGACAGGGTACCCCATATCCGAGACTTCCAACAGGCTGAAGAGCGAATACGGCCAGGCTGGCAACATCAAGTCAAAGACCACGAGAAAGAACGTCCAGGCCGCCCTCGACAAGATAATCAGCTACCTGAAGACGTTCAGGGGCACGCCCAAGAACGGGCTGGCCATTTTCGCTGGCAACATATCGAAAGACCCTGGCAAGGGGGACATCCAGCTCTTCAGTGTGGAACCACCGCTGCCGATACAGGTCAATATCTACCGCTGCGACTCCGATTTCATGCTCGATCCCCTGATCGGCCAGGGAAGGGTGAAGGAGAAGTACGGGTTAGTGACGATTGACGGAAAAGACGCCACCATAGCCACGTTGGAAGGGAACGTGACCAAGGTCGTCAGGCGACTCACCACGACGGGACCGAGCAAGACAACGAAGGGAGGGTCGTCCGCTGCCAGGTACCAGAGGTTCGTGGAGGAGCTCATAGAAGACTACTATAGGAGAGTAGGCCAGGCCATGGATGAGACCCTGTTCGCGTCCGGGATAAAGAAAGTCATCGTCGGCGGCCCCGGTCCAGTCAAGGACAATTTCCTGAAGATGAAGGCGTTCAACTACCAGTTCCAGATACTCGCCGTGCTCGACACAGGATATGTGGACGAGTACGGCATCCAGGAGCTCGCCAAGAAGGCGGTGGACGTAATCGCCGAGGAGAAGGCGGTCAAAGAGAAGAAGCTGCTTGAGCGGCTGTTCATGGAGATCGGCAAGGGCAGCGGCCTCGCAGTCTATGGCCCGAAGGACACCATGGACGCGATGAAGACCGGCAAGATCGAAACGCTAATGCTCTCCGAGAAGCTCGCCTCGAAGCACCTGAAGGTCAGGTGCGCGAACGGCGACGAGGAGGAGATCGTCATCGACCCGGATGTCGACAGGAAGAAGCTGAAGTGCCCGCTGGACCACACTGTTGAGGAGATACTATCCGAGAAGGACCTCTTCGACGAGCTGTACGACCGCGCCGAGGCGAAGGACATCGACGTGGAGACTATTTCTGACGAGAACCCGGAGGGGAAGCAGTTCCTCGCCGGATTCAAGGGCGTGGGCGCGGTGCTGAGATATCGCTGAAGCAGAAATTAAGCCCTAAACAGACTTAACCCTAAGTCTTCCTAATTCTTGGCACGATCACTGCGTCGAGTTGCCAGTCCGGTTCTAGTCCGATGTGATCACAGGCTGGCTGCTCCCGGACGTGCGGAACGAGCACTCCTGGTCGAAATTCTCGTCCACGAAAATGTACGCCGTGCGGTCCGTGAATATCGAGTATCCCGGGCCGTACCTGATGTCGAACGAGACCATGCCTGCGGACTCGGCGGCGCACTCTGACGATGTCCGCGACTCGGTGGCGTTCGATAGCGATCCTTCCGCGACCACCGGGCTGCTCGAGGTGCAGTTGTCGCCCTCGATCACGTAGATGTGCAGGTTGGAGACGTTCTTGCCGAGCTTGCCCCAGCTGCCGGCGAGGCCTGCGCCGCACGCGTAGACATACCTGGAACGGTTCGTGTCGAGGCCGGTCACGTTCATCATTATGCCCATCTCGTCCGACCCGAGCAGGGAGGCCTGGAACGCCTGTATGTTGCCGCTCATGTTCGTGCCGGTCTGGTTGGAATTGGAAGGCAGCGGCGAGAGGCCCCCGTAGTACAAGTAGTAGAGCAGCACTATGAACGCCACGAAGACGACGGCTACGATGGGCAGCGGGATATCGGATTCTTTCTTCTCGGGCATTGGATCACCATTACGCGCGCTTGCGCGCTGACTGCTGGAACGTGAATGAAATAATCAAAAACAAAAAAGGGATCACTCGATGAACTGGCCGAAGACGCAATCAGCGAAGTACTTCGCGTCGCCGGTCACCACAGCCTCCGGCCTGTAGAACGTGAAGAACTGCGTGCTGTTCTTGTTAGAGAACTGCAGCCTTATCGAAGGGGTCTGGCCGATGTCGCTGAGGCAGTCGGACAGGGGCTTGTCGTTGCATATCCCGTCGATCACGTCCACCTTCGTCACAGTCAGGCCGAGCGCCGTCAGCTTGCTGACGACCGCGTCCGAGCAGTTGCCTATCGCGGACGCGTCATCCGCGGACAGCCGCTCCATGAAGACCGTCGCGGACTGCTGCGACTTTATGCCGGTTATGAAGCTGAAGACCGACACTGGTCCTGTCTCCTTGGTCAGCGCGGCATTGAGCGCCACAGACAGGCCGATCACAAGCAGCAGGACCGCCACGAGGATGATCCCCCAGCTGCGCATGACCTTCGGCCTCGCGAACGTCGATGTCTTCCTCACCACTAGGAAGAAGAACGCGATGGAGAAGACCGCGAGTATCACTATGTCCACGAACGCGATCACGATGAGGGGGATGTTGGCTGTCCACGCCCTCTTGTCGGTCTCCTTGATGCCGAGCGAGCCGGCCGCCGAATCGAGCACCATCATGGATATGCTGCGCATCGCGCCGGACACCAGCTGCGGGACCTGCTCGCCCTCGAGCTGCCTCTTCTTGTCGATGAGCGCCGCGGTCTGGTTCGCTATGCCCTCGAACTGGGCGGCATAAGTCGGCGCCTCGTCCCTGGAGATCTTCGCGCTGAGCTTCAGCGACAGCGCGATGTACTGGTCCTGCAGCCTGCTGAGGTCCGCGGACAGCGAGGCGTCGTTGCTCTCGATGGCCACGCCCGCCTTCGCCAGCTCTTCTGACGCCGCGGACTTGTTGCCTATGAGCGCGCCGAAAGCGTCGTACGTCTCGTTGAGGTAGGCACCGAAATCGTTGAGCTTGGAATCGATCTGGCTGAGAATCAGCCCCGCCTGGTCGACATCGTTGTTGTGCGAATAGTTGTAGTACTGCGCGTTGAGCGCCTCGACGTCGGTGACGAACTGCGGTATCTGCTGGTCGTTGCTGATCGCGAGCGCGGAGTTGGCGCGGTCCGTCAGGTTGTTGTACCTGGCGGTCAGGCTGTTGAACTGCTGCTGGAGATTGGTCTTCGCAGTCGTGCTCGTGTAGAGCTCTATCCGGGTGAACGTCTCGTTGAACAGCTGGTCCGTCTTCGCCGATACGTCGTTGAAGCACGACGACTTCACCGCGAGCGCGGACGCCTTGGTGGAGGCTGTCGTGAGTGCCGAGGTGTTCAAGCTGAATGTGACCCCGACAGGTATGCAGAACTGGAAGATCGGCACGGTGAATAGCTTGTTGGCCGCGTAGTTGGTAGACTCGTTCTGCATGGCCGAGATGTCTTTCGATATCGCGTTGATCTTGTCCGCGATGCTGAACGACAGCTGCGACGCGCTCGTGGCGCCCTTGAGCGTCGCGGTGGTCGAGATGACGTCATCGACGGCGTTGTTGATGTTCCTCTTGATTGTCGCATAGCTCAGCAGCTCGGGCAGGAAAATGGCGCTGCCCTGCGCGTACTGCATGCAGGAATACGATGCTTGGTTGCAGGCGATCTGGCAGCTCGTAAGGTCAAGGCAGCCGCCCTGATCGCCTTGGGACTGTCCGACGATTGAGTCGCAGAACGACTCAAGGCCACCGAATGATGTCGGCTGCTGCCTGCTCTCGTTGAACGAGAGGACCAGGGTGTTGATCTCATTGAGCTCCGCGGCGGACGGGTAGGATGTGTCGAAGCACCTGGCTTTCAGGACGCTAGACATCTCGTTCTTGTCCTTCACGATCGCGCCGTTCTTGACGACGAGCGTGTCCTTCCCCGCGAACGCGTATATGGTGTACGAGACGCCGCCGACCGACGCGGTCGTCTGGGTGATCGACGCCGGCGACTCTGTTGACGCCAGGTAGTCGTTTACGTTGAAGGCGCTGGCAGCCAGCGTCATGAACAGGATGGCGAACACGGCGATAGCCATGTTCCTGAAGGATGGAGATGTCTTCATGCCTATTATTGGAGGAAAACTCATTTAAAGGTGCGTTTCATGCCGACGTTCGCTCCGACGTAGGGATCCCAAGGGGATTTCAGGAGCCACCATAACCCTGTTTTTGGCAGGGCTGCCACAGGGGGGTGTTAAATAAAAAAAGAGAAAAAAGAAAAAAAGTAGGCGGTCTCCCGCCTAGTTTCCTCGCGTTTACGCTACCTTGGACAGCAGCTGGGCGATGAAGTCCGACGCAGCGGCGGTCGTGTCGGCGGCGTTGTAACCCGCGACGACGATCCTCTGGTCAGAAACTGCGCTCACTACCTTCACGCCTGGCTTGTCGATCTTCACGTCGGTCCCAGAGATTGTGCTCTTGGTGACGGTGTTGACCAACTGGCCACCGACAAGGATCAGCGACTCAGCGGTCGGCGCCTCGGAATCGAGGACAACCAGCCTGTCTGTTGCGCTGAACTTGTACGGCATGCTGAACGCGGCGGACGCCGGAGCACCCGCGACATCGAGAACAGCCTTTATGCTGCCCTTGTCTGCGGAGCACGCGGACGCGCCACCGGATACGGAGCACGCGCCTACGGTCTCAGTGATGTCAGTCACCTTGACGGTGCTGTCCTGCACTGCGACCTGCTGGCCTACCGCCAGTGTGCTGACGGATGTGCCTGCGGAGACGTTTGTGCCCTGTCCCTTCAGGTAGAACTGGAGCTCACCGAGCTTCTTGGCCATCTTCAGCGAGATGCTGGAGGTGGACCTCGAGTCGATCACCGAGCCTCTCTGCGACATGAAGCCAGCCTCCTTGGACGCCGTTGTTGCGGAGCCAGATGGGGAGAGATAGCTCACTAGCAGCTTGGACTCAGATGTGTCGCTCGCGCTCGCGATGAACTTCTGCGCGCCCGGGTCGGCCACGAATCCGAAGTAGCCCTGCGTCACCGCAAGACCAGACGTCGAAGAGGCGCCTCCCTTGTTCAGGTACTCGTAGATGGTCACGGTCGTGTTGCCCTGTACGCCTGCGAAATTCGTCGCATCGTTCACGAGGATGTTCGCGTTCTCAGCGGAGTTGTCCTGGGCTTTGTACCCAATGGACACGTTCGCCACATCGAACGGGAACGCCAGCGTTGCCGGCATGTACGCGCTCGAGTTAACCACACGGATGGAGTTTCCGCTGAACAGCGCCAAGTCCCCTACTAATCCAGTAAGGTTCGTGTCGTTGCTCGCGGTCACCATGTATAGGTTAGACTCGTTGGCATACGTTCCCAGCCTGAACGTGTAGTTCACGACCGGGGCGGCTCCAGCAGACGTCCAGTTCCTCAACAGGGTTATTGTGTTATCAACACCCGTTACGTCGAGCGACGCCTTGTCCCAAGCCACGCCGTTGAAGACGTAGACCGGGTAATCGGTGCTGTTCGTCGCAAACGCAGTCGAGCCTGATCCCTGTGGTATCCACCTGACCATGCCCTTGTCTGGCTTCTCGTAGAGCAACGGTGTGTTGTTCCCGAGACCAACGCAGATCTTGTACCTGTCGTCAGAGGCGGCAGGCGCGGCGGTGAACTGGAACGCCTTCTTCTGCGATGTGAAGCAGACGTAGTCGTTCAGCTGGTCTGAGATAGAGCCAGTCGCGGACTCCGAGTCATAGTAGCTCGAGATCCTCGTGTAGTCTATCTTCAGGGTGTCCCTCTGCGCGTCAGTCAGCGTCGAACCAGCGAAGTTCAGCTGGAACAGCGATGGGTTCTCTATGATGTTCACAGAGCTTCCATCGGCGACGTAGTCGAGAGAGCTTCTCGTCAATGTTATGTTGGCGAGAACCCAGTTCAGTACACCAGTGCTGTAGTTCTTCCAGCCCAGGTTGACTGTCCAGTTCTTGTTCGTGTCGGAGTCGATCGTCTGACCGTTGGTCAGAGTCAGCTCCTGCGAGAACACGGACATCTCTGCCCACTTCGCGGTCGTCAGACCAGGTGCGGTCTTGAAGACACGGATTGTGATCTTGTCGCCGTTCGGGAGAGTGATCTCCTTAGAGGTGGCAGTGGTCACGGTGTCTTCCTTGACGAGCTGCTTGTTGGCGTCGAATATCTGGAGGACAGCCTGCGAGTCGACTAGACCATACGGGATGGTAAGATCGGCCAGCTTGACCGTGTAGACTCCAGCTGAGACGTTCTGGCCTGCGTACACGATAGAGGCCGGCGTAGACTCCTTGGCGAGCTTGATGCTCGTGGTGCCTGCGTCGGGGTTCATCTCAGAGATGATCCAGTCCTCACCGAGGTACTTGACCTTCAGTCTCTGCCTGTCCATCTTGTAGGTGTCGGCAGGTGTGCAGTCTCCCGCGAGCGTCTTTGTTGCGTTCGTGCTCGTGAGCACCGTGTTCAGGGTGCATGCCGGGACTCCGCCGTACGTGTCGTGATCGAAGGTGATCACGTAGTACAGGCTGGACGGAACGATCTTGTACTTCTTCACATCGTCGAACCATGTCGCCGACTGCGAGCTCTTCACGTACAGCAGTTGCTTGGTCGTGAATGAACCGGACACAGCGGAGACAGAGGACTTCGCGTCTGCGAAAGAGACGAAGTTGTCGCCCGTTATCTTCTTGGCAGAGCCGTCAGCCTTCTGGTTGTCTTCGGTCGTTGTGTTGTCGTCTATGAAACCATAGCCGAACGTCCTGAAGCCGTATGCGCCAGCGACTGTGGCAGAGCCTGGTGTGGTGATCTCAAGGGTCACCTTCTCATCGGACACAGAGCATGCGCCCGCTGCGCCACCAGCGCCAGTTACGTTGCATGTCGGCGAGCCAGTAAGCTGCGCGGACACGGTCTGGGTCTTGTAGGCCAGACTGCCGATGACAGCGGCGATGTTCGCAGCCGCAACACCGTCAGATGCCATTGCGTTGGCGCCTACGACTACCTTAACGACGGGCTTGCCCTGAGCGTTTATGATCTCAGTGTTCCCGAACATTATCGGTGCCGCAGCCACCAGCGAAGCACCCAAAAGTGCTGCTCCAGCTGTGACAGCTGCTATCTTTTTCGCGTTTATACTTTTCACGATATCACCTCAATGTATCGTTGCTAGCCGCGCAATGCCCTTTCGAGCACTTATATTACACGGCTGATCTAGACCCCACGCTAGAGAGGTCTGGCAATAGTTTGTTTGAGGGTATTTAAACATTCCCCATTTGATTAAACTGTAGTTAATAAACTTGGGTTTATGAGGGGTCACTTGACGAACTTTCCGTTCGGCTATCAGCGTAATTTTCACGTCTATACTCCGAACGCGTTCGGAGAATCCGGTTTTTTCATTGCAATCTTCCGGTGATTCTATGACGTGAAATCTAACCGGATGATTGAGCTGAGAGAGATTATCGCCGCTCGCCGTACTCCTTGGAAAGAACCTACGGTTCTTTCAGACTCCTAGGCGATCATCTCCTCTCGCCGTACTCCTTGACGAACTGCAGGTACTCCTTCAGCATGGAGACGGTGACCGAGCGGCTGCGGCCCGCGATGATATCGATTACCTCGTCGGTGGTGACGGCCGGCTCTGTCTTGCCCGCGATCTTGTCGCGGACCAGGCGCATCTTGGCGTCCTGGCAGACACCCGCGATGTCAGCGCCGGTGAATCCCTCGGTCTCCTCGGCGGCGCGCGCGTAATCTATGGCGTCCGCGCCCTTGATGCCGGAGAAATTGTGCTTGAACATGTCGACCCTGCCGTCCTTGGTGGGCGGGCCGACGAAGAGTATCTTGTCGAAACGGCCCGGCCTGAGCAATGCCTTATCGATGAGCTGCGGCTTGTTGGTCGCGCCCACGAGCATGACGTTCTTCAGGTCCTTCATGCCATCCATCTGCTGGAGGAACTCGGAGACTATCTCCTCTGTTATCTTGGACTGGTAGAGCTCCCTCGCTGGCACGAGCGACTCGAGCTCATCGATGAATATGACGGACGGCGCGTTCTCCCTGGCGCGGTTGAACGTCTCCTTGATCAGCCTGACAGCGTTCTCGTAGCCGTAGCGCGAGACGTCGGCGGGGGTGAGGCCGATGAACGTCGCGTTCAGCTCGTGCGAGGCCGCCTTGACAATGAGCGTCTTTCCTGTCCCTGGCGGGCCGAACAGCAGCAAGCCCTTGGCCGGCCTGACATTGTACTCCTTCAGCTCCTCCTCGTGCAGCAGCGGGAGCTCGATCGCCTCGGTGAGCACCTTCCTCACGTCGTCGAGGCCGATGACGTCCCCCCAGCTGACCACCCTCTCCTCGAGCGCCTTGACCTCCTCCTTGACCGCCCTGCGCTCGTAGTCCGTCTTGAACTTCTGGTAGTCGTCGAGCATCTCGAACGTAGCGGACGGCTTCAGCGTCTTGAGGACGGTGGTGAAGTCCTCCATCTTGATCGGTATGACCTTGCCCTTCTGCACCGCGTTCGGTGCCGCGAGCCGCGCCGCCTCTATGGCCACGTTGACGATGTCCGCTCCTGTGAAGCGCTCGGTGATCTTCGCGAGCCTCTTGAAGTCCACGTCCTTGTCGAGAGGCAGCTTCTTCGCTGCCACCTTGAATATCGCCTCCCTTCCGGCGGCGTCCGGCGGCGGCATGTAGATGATCTTGTCGAAACGGCCGGGCCTGAGCAAAGCAGGATCCAGCTGGTTCGGGATGTTGGTCGCAGCCACCACGATGATCTGCTCCTTCTCCTTCATCCCGTCCATCTCTGTGAGCATGGTGCTGAGCGCGCGTGATACGGCCTGGTCGGTGTCTCCGCCCGCCATCTCCCTCTTCCTGCCGATGGAATCGATCTCATCGAAGAAAAGGATCACGGGGGCGTTCTTCCTGGCTATGGTGAACAGCTTGGATATGTTCTTCTCCGACTCGCCGAGATACTGGCCGAGGATGTCCGCTGTCTTGACGTAGTAGAAGTTCATCCTCAGCTCCTTAGCCAGGGCAGACATGAGCAATGTCTTACCGGTTCCAGGCGGGCCGAACAGCAGTATGCCTTTCGGCGGGCGGACGTTGTAGAGGACGGTGAGCTCCCTGTGCTCCAGGGGCATGAGTATGGATTCCCGTATCTCCTTCTTGGTGCTGTCGTAGTTGCCGACGTCCGAGAGGCTGGAAGGGCCTGTCCTAGAGACGCTGAGGTCCACGAGGCCGGGTATGTCGTAGAGGCCGCGCCTCTTCTCCGCTACGATCTCCTCCTCGCGCGTGATCTTGATGTTGAAGTTGTCCAGCACCCACATGCCGCCTATCGTCAGCAGGACGATCGGCACGATCGCGATGTCGAATTCGACGCCCGAGACTTCAGCGGATATGAGATGCGCGGGGATCAGCAGCAGGAGCGCTAGCGAGGGCAGGAACTGGGACCACTTGCCGTACAGCATGAGCGGGAGGTACGCCACGCCGTAGAGGGCGAGCGACCACATCAGTATCTGCAGGAAGCCGGCATCGCTGAAGAACAGGTCCATCGTCCCCCGGCCGACCAGCCCTATGCCTATGTTGACGTCCTGTATGACGTCGAACGAGAACAGGCTGGCTACCGCCTCGCCTATGCCGGGCACGATGCCCACGATATCAGGTGCCTCCTTGCTCGGCACGAGCGTCCCCAGCGCCGCGAACGACTTGTCCGAGACCGTGAGGAACGAGGCATTGTGGGCCTGCCAGAGCACGCTCAGCAGCAGTATCAGGTAGATCGAGACAGGTATGACGTAGGCCGCCTTCTTCGAGCCCAGCCTGAGCGCTGAGAACGCGAGGACAGGTATCACGAGCGGCCCGAGGATCATGTTGAACGGCTCGGGCGCGAACGGAGCGGAGACGATGAAGAGCAGCGCGGCTATGATGTACCATCCGCTGAAGACTGTGAAGAACACCGCGCCTATGACGACGAGGAACAGCCACGCTAGCACCGGAGTCTGGAACGCCACCGCAGGCAGTATGAGCAGGAACGACGCGATCGTGCCGAATATGGGGTTATGGTATCCGACGACGAAGACCACGATAGCGAGTATGGGCAGCAGGATCGAATAGAACGGGAAGAACAGCGTGAAGGATATGAAGCCGAGGGTTATGAGCACCGCGTTCCAGAGCTGAGTCATCTGGAGCAGCATGATGGCGAACGCCTTGATCTGGGCGACCTTGAAGGACTGGGGCTTCTCTTCGGCCTGCTTGACTGCCGCAGGCTCGGGCTTCTTCCCTGGCTGCTGCGTTGGCTGGGCCGGTGCAGGCACTGCCTTCGCTTCCGCCTTGGTCTCCTTAGCGGTCTCCGCCATGCGTAATCCATTGTCGTTTGTCTTTTAAACTCTTCACAACTCGCGAGAGCTCGCGGGAAAGAATGATGAAACTGCGGATGTTTCGTTCATGTTTCGTTCCTCTGTCTCTTCTGTATATGTATAGTATAATTAGAGAGTGGAGATGGATGAGGCTGGATGGAACGATGCAAGAAAATTAGGGATCAAAGATCCGAAATGAAAGATGAGACCGAAGAAAAAGATCAGACCGCGACCGCATGTTTCGATGGGATCGGCTGCAGGTCCTTCCCGAATCTCGGCTCGGAACGGGCCGGTTTCGGCTGCTCGCAGGCAACCGCATCTGTCTTCTTGCCCTTCATACAGAACGATATCTTCATCCGCACACCCCTCGGTCGTATCACAGCGTCTCTGCGGCGACGATGATGTCGTCCGCCTTCAGCCTCTTGCCTCCCCTTCTCTGCGCGAGGATCACCGCGCGCAGTATGATGTCTTCCGCGTGGTCCTCCAGCCGTTCGGCTAGAGCGTACGATGCTTCCTCGTCGACTCTCTCCGCGCCCACAACGCGGAGGAGCTCCTCGGACTGGTAGACAAGCACTTCAGGCATGACTCCCACACACCTCGGTCGCCATTCTCTGCGACGGCGTGCGCAATTCGCTTACAGCGAATGCGCATGCGTCGGTAGACGCATTGCGCTTCCGCGCGTGCCGCCTGAATGGAGATCGGTCTCGGCGCTTTATATTCGTTGTCGCGCTCCGACGTTAGAATCGAACGCGCGCACGCGAGGGAAGTATGGAAACAATCATGCAAAAGATGATTGGCGCAGCGATAGTCCGCTCCATTTCGGTTTGCCTGCAGATTATCGCTGCTGCTTGGCTCGAATGGCCGATAGAATTCAGACTGAAACGAATCTGATTGATAAAAGAAAATTCGCAAGGCGTGAGCTCCGGCGTGAGAAAAATGATGGAAAACATACCGACGTGAAAATCATGGAAATGATGCGGCAACGTCGGTGAAAAATGTGTGAAAAGGTTGCTTGCTTTTTTCCTTCAAAGCCTTCTTCCGGCGAACGACTGCAGCAGCTTGATTTCCGGCTCCTCGAGATTGAACGCTTCCGGATGCTGCGCCGCGAACGGGGCGATGAGATGCAGCTGCCTCCGCACGTCGTGGCTCGGCATGCGCATCGCGTCCCCGAGCTTCCTGCAGAGGCCCTTCATCACCGCCCTGCTGATCACGGTGCGCGACATCCTCATCAGGTAGAGCGGGAATTGGTAGCTGTCGCGCTTCCTGTAGGGTCCGCTCTTCGCGGCCGCGACGCCCGCGGTCGAGAGCTCGCCTGAGTAGCGCATGAGGCCCCAGTGCTGGCGCCGATGTATCCTGCCCACCATCACGTCGGCGCGCGAGAGGGCGTCGAACGCGCGGTGGATCTCCTCAGGCCGCGAGTACTCCCTCGGGATATTCTCCTCTATCCAGAGCATGCTGTGCTCAGGATCCTCGTCCACGTCCCACAGCGACCTGCGCGCCTTCTCGAAATCGCTCGCCGAGAACAGGTTGCCGAGCGCCGTGTCCAGGTCGATGCTCCTGTCCCGGAAAGAGGCGGGGGACAGCAGGTCTATCATCGCAGACCTAACGTCGCCGCGCGACCTCGTGGCGATCTCCTTGATCTCTGTCTCGCTGACGGATATGCTCTCCGCGGAAGCGATCCTCTTGAGATGCTTCGCGAGGTCCAGGGGGTTGATCGGCTTCACTTCCAGGAAATCGGCGGCGTCGCGGAGCGCCTTCAGCTTCTGCGCCTTGGCATCGTTCGCTATGAGTATGATGGGCTGGCCTGACTTCTCTATCGCAGCGATTATTGTCGGGACAGCTCCTCTGTCCTTCTGGCCGTTGATCCCGTCCACCTCATCGACCACTATGAGCCTGAGGCTTCCGCTGAGAGTGGATTCCGTCGCCGCCCGTCCGACCACCGCCTCCAGCGAGCCCTTGTTCCTGACATCGCTCGCGTTGGTCTCGAGCAGCTCCCAGCCCATGTCGCGCGCCAATGCGTGCGCGATGGAGGTCTTCCCGCTGCCCGGGCTGCCGTAGAGCATGATCGGAGTCTGCCTCTGGCCGTTCGCCCACTTATCGGCCCATCCCTTCACTTCAGCGACCACGTCCTCGTTGCCTATGATCTCGGATAGCGAGCCCGGCCGGTACTTGTCGACGAGTTGAGGCATCGAGCCGGGCCGGTGATGGGGTTTCATGGACATGAGAAGGAATTACCATTATTATGCCTTGCGCCTTCCTGCGACCTGCTTGTTTATTGATTTGAACGCTCGCGCCTTGCGTTTTCTGCTGCGGACATTGCGTTTTGCGCTGATCCAGACAGCACCAGCAGGAGCTGAAGCTGGATTACATGACATACGAAAACGAGTGGATTAAACGCGTACTGTATATATGCGGGCGATGGCACATTAGAAATAATAATGCAAAAAGTATAAGCTGAGGCGTTTATCATACTTCATCAGACATGATTGAACCCTTTCAGCTCTAATCCGCTTATTATGAGACTCAAAAATAGCGTGGACCGGCGACTTTCTGATCAACAGACACAGACCGAAGGTTAGGCACCAATAACTGTAAAGAAAAGCGTACTGTATATATGTGGGCTGTGGCACATTAGAAATAATAATGCATTATTAGTCATAGAGGCATATTCTATAGTTCTATATGGCTTAATAGTTTCAGAAACACCTATGCAACCTTATTACAGCGTATAAAAAGCAATCTGATCAGCAGTAATCCCGAGAAATTCACAGTTTTATGATTAGCCGCCATTAACTGTAGAGGAAACGCGTACTGTATATATAGGGGCTGTGGCACAATCGAAACAATCATGCAAATATGGCTGAATACGCACAATCATTCCTTCTTTTCATTCTTCTTCTCCTTTCTTGCCTTCCTAAGTTCATTAAGTGTCTCTGATACCTCTTCGTTCTCCTTTTTAGCCCCAGAAGAGCGCTCTTTATTTATGCCTTTGAGCAGCTCAGAGATCTCAGCATTCTCTTCCTCAGGGGAGATCTGCTTCTCCGGCTCCGCATTCTCCGGCGCAGCCGTCTCCGGCTTGTTAGAGGACCGCAGCTCGCGGACGATCGGATCGTACGGCTCCTTCGGTTTCGTGGTCCGGCGCCTCCTTATCCTAGTGCCAGCGCCCCCGCGTAGTGGCGGCCCCTTGGGCTGCGGCTTAGGCTTGTAGGATTCGATCTGCGCCATCCTGGCCCTGTAATCGTCATTGCAAAAGAACTCCCCTTGGTGCTCCTTCATCTCGCCCAATGGGAACTTCTGGCCGCAGACAGAGCAGATCCTGATATCGAGCGAATTCGAGCAGCTGAAACAGATGAAGCCGTACCTCTGTGTGTATTGGCCTGCTCCTCCGACCTCGTTCCCGCAGCGGCTGCACTTCATGGATTTCCTCTTTTAGGGATCAGGCCACAGTGGCGACCAGTATGACGACCGCCGCCAGCAGCGCCTCCAGACCGACATAGAACTTGACAAGATTCTCCTCTGAGATACCGCCGAACTTGTTCATTATGAACTGGGAGAACTCCAGCGGCTTGCCTTTCGGGTGCAGCTTCCCGTCCTTCAGCACGGTCTGCACCACTGCATGAGGCAGCCTGTTCGGGATCTTGAAGAGGAAGAAGTCTATGATGTGCGGAAGCAAGAGCACCGCTGCGAGAGCCTCGATGCCGCCCACGATGGCGATCGCGCCTATCATGGCGCCGATCAGCAGCGTACCAACGTCGTCAGGGAACGCCTTGGCAGGATACCAGTTGAACTTCAGGAAAGCGATCTGCGCGCCAAGAAGCGCCGCGGACAGTGCGGCCACGAGCATGTCGCCCTTCAGCAGGCCGATCACGAGAAGCGCGAACGCAGCCATCGAGCCGACGCCGGTCTCCTGGCCGTTGTAGCCTGCGAACGTGTTGGTCACGTTCGTAGTCGCGATGACTCCGATCGGTATGAGTATGAATAGGTAGATAGCGGGAGTGATGAATCCGATCGAGCCTATGAACGGAATCGTGAACGAGTGCAACGCGGACACCTTGACCGCCATCAACGGCAGCGCCGCGACTATGGGAAGCAGGAGCTTAACCGACTGCTTCAGCCCGAGGACGTCGTCAACCATGCCGATCATCTCCACGATCAGCACCAGGCAGAGGACTGCCAGGACTACTGGGACGCTCACGCTCTCGTTGAATAGCGCCTGCAGCGATGCGAACGAGCTCGCGGCCGCCACGAACAGGAGCGCCACCACGATGCCCGCCGCGATGGCGAGGCCTCCGAGCTCCGGCACCTCCGGATTCCCTTTCTTGTGGACGTCGTTGCCGACTATCCCTTTCTTCTTCGCGGCCTTGATGATGACGGGCGTCGCTAGGTAGGTGACTATGAACGCGATGATCAGTGTGGCTAGGACGAATTGCAGCATTCCATCAACTCCTCATGATGCCTCGGGATCACTGCGTCCCTGGCTTGACCTTGGGCGGACGAGGCGCGCGCGGCAGCGCCGGCGGGCGGTGAATGTGCGGCATCGTCGGTGGCAGGAAACCGGGGATCGGCTCGCCTTCGGAAGTCTCGATCATCTTCTGGAGCAGGTTCGCGTTCCTGAGGAACTCGCGAGCCACCTCCTCGAAGGGCTGCTTCCTCTGCGCCGCGATCTTCATCAGCTCTATGGTGATGTACCTGAGCTCGCTGTTGACCGATTCGATGTCCTCGCCCATCATGCGCTGGATTGGGAATGTGGGAATAAAAATGCTCCGAACACCCAGAAAACCGAAGTCATTCTAGATGGTCCACCGATGGCTCTCCCATCATATTCCTGAGTGTGTTCTTCAGCATCATGTGCTGTATGGACAGGTCATGCTCCGGCTTCTCGCTCGGAACGGAGGTCATCGGGCTCTTGAAGTAGAAGCTGAGCCATTCCTGCACTCCGCCCATGCCTGCGCGCTGCGCGAGGTCGAGCAGGAGAGCGAGATCCAGCACTATCGGCGCGGCGAGTATGGAGTCGCGGCAGAGGAAATTGACCTTGATCTGCATCGGATAGCCAAGCCATCCGAATATGTCGATGTTGTCCCATCCCTCCTTGTTGTCGCCCCTCGGCTTGTAGTAGTTGATGTGCACCTGGTGCTGCAAGTCCTTGTATAGCTCCGGATACATGTCCGGCTGTAGGATGGTGTCGAGCACAGAGAGCTTGGACACCTGCTTGGTCTTGAAGCTCTGAGGATCATCAAGCACTTCCCCGTCGCGGTTGCCAAGTATGTTGGTGGAGAACCAGCCGTTGACTCCGAGCATCCTCGCCTTCAGCGCCGGCGCTATGACGGTCTTCATCAGCGTCTGGCCTGTCTTGAAATCCTTGCCGACCACGGGCACATTCATCTCCTTGGCCAGCGCACGTAGAGCGGCTATGTCGGCAGCTAGGCTCGGCGCTCCATTGGCGTAAGGCACTCCACACTTGATGGCGGCGTAGGCGTAGATCATGGCGGGAGAGATATTCCCGTCGTTGGTTATCATCGCATCTTCCAGCGCATCAATCGAGCGATGAACGGAGGACTCCGTCAGGAACGCCTCGGTGGATGCGCAGTTTATCATGACCAGGCGTGAGCATCTGTTCCTCGACTTGAAAGAATTGATGTCCTCTATCAGCATCTTGGCAGCATCGAATCGGTTCCTCGCATTCTTGACATTGCTGCCGTCGATGTTCTTCACGTAATCCTTGTAGAAGACTGCCTTCATCGGCCTAATCCTCTTGAGCTGCGGCTTGACGGAGTCGATGTGACTGTCGCTGAGCACCGCCGCCTTCTTCGCTGCAGTGCAGGCGTCATCCGGAATCGGATCCCATGCGCCGAAGACGATGTCATCGAGGCCCGCTAGCGGGACGAAATCCTTGATCTGTGGGGCTCTGCCTTCGCTGCGCTTGCCGAGGCGTATCGTCTGCATCTGCGTGAGGCTGCCGAACGGCTTCGCTATGCCGTGCCTGACTGCCTCCACTCCTGCGATCACTGTCGTGCTGACCGCTCCCTGTCCGACGAGCAATATGCCCAGCCTGCCTTCAGGCTTCCTAACCTTGGCCCTGATATTCATCGCCATATACATCATCACTATTTCATGCGCATAATATTTTATGTATATAAAATAGTCCGGAATATAAAGGTTGCTGCGCATGATATGCCCGGATTCGCACGTCAACGATATCTGGACCACAAGAGAGGCCGCTCGCGCGGCTGGAGCGCTCGCTCACCACGGAGAACCTGTGGATCTACATACTGTCGCTCCTCTCCGAGCGGAAGCTTCACGCCTACGCCGTGATGGAGCAGATGGAGAAGCGATTCGGATGGAAACCGGGCCTGGTGACCCCGTACGTCGTCATGTACAAGCTGGAGGAGGACGGATTCATCAGAGGGGCCGACAAGGGAAGGAGGAGATACTATTATATCTCTCCGAAAGGAAAGGAGCTCCTGAAGAAGGCGAGGAAGAGGCTGAGGGATACCGCGGACAAGGTCTGATCCGCGCCTCGATTATTGTATTATTCGTGATTGTTATGTCGATAAAGGAGAAGATATGCCCGATATGCGGAAGGAACGAGAAGGAGGTAGCCTTCCATGGGTTCATATGCATCGACGATTTCCTGGCGACCAAGAAGATCAAGACGCCGTCTTCAATCATGGTGCAGATCTGCAAGTACGGCGACAAGATGGCGATCAACAAGTGGACGAACAACCCGGAAGAGCTGCTGCCCCAGGTGGCGAGGCTCGTCAAGGCGAAAGGACTGAAGGTCAGCCATGTGGACATCGACATCGAGAGGGCTGTCGTGGAAGTGGAGCTGTCGGTTGACAACGAGAAGCTGAGGAAGCGGATACGCCTTGACATCAGGAGGACGCTGTGCGACCTCCATGCCAGGGCGACTAGAGGGTACTACGAATCGATCATACAGGTGAGGATGAGCGACGAGCTCGAGCGCACTGAGGACAAAGAACTGATAGCTAACAAGATACAGCGCATGGCAGATAGGATAACCGTCATGCTCCAGCAGGAGCAAAAGGGCGAGATCTACATCCGCCAAGATAGAGTACGCGGCGGGATCGACGTCTATACATCATCCACTGCCGCGACGTTCAAGGTGCTCGGCGACTTAGGGATCAGGTCAAATATCAGCAGGAAGCTCTGGACGCAGAAGAAAGGGAAGCAGCTCTTCAGGACTACGTTCCTGGTGCGGGTCAGCTATCACAAGCCAAAGCAAAACAAAGAGGAAGAGAACGAAACGCAGGAAGAATCAGACTAAAGGAATAAACAAAAAAACAATTACTTCTTCTGGAATCCGCGGACCACAGTGGCAGCCGGAACGGACCGATCCGTATCCATGCGGCCTTCGAGAAGGCAGCGCGAGATCGCCCTCACCCGCTCAGGAGATTCAGTGGTTGCCGAGCGGCCGCGTGTCATGGCCTCTATCTGAGCCTTCGGAGTCATATCCCAATGGCCTGTCATATTGATTGTCTTGTGCTCTCCCATGTCATCACCATAAATCGGAATCTTCGATTCCGCACAGTTTCCCTACGTTTTTGATATTTATATGCGTTTGGCTCTAGCCCGAGGATTGGAAAATAAAAAGGAGAAGAAAAGAGAACTGGTGTCTGGGATCACTGCATCTTGTTGCCTGTGACCATCTGCTCTGCGGCGGCCGCGATGCCTTCCGCGGACAGGCCGACGCCCTTCAGCATCTCCGCCCTTATTCCGTGGTCGAAGAACTGGTCCGGCACTCCGAGCATCTTCACTGGGACGGTGATGTTGTTCGCTTGCAGCATCTCGACGACTCCGCTTCCGAAGCCACCGAGGACGCAGCCTTCCTCCGCGGTCACGACTCGTCCGCACCTGGCTGCGACTTCTGTGATCAGCTTCTCGTCCATCGGCTTGATGAAACGGCCGTTGACCACGGTAGCCTTGATGCCCTTGGCGTTCAGCAGCTCAGCCGCCTTGACCGCGGGGTCCACCATGCTTCCGATCGCTATGATCGCGACGTCCTCGCCGTGCTGGACGGCTATGGCGCCCTCGCCCAGTTTGATCTTGAAGTTCTCCGGCTTCGGCCTTCCTGTGGACGATGCCTTCGGGTACCTGATCGATGTCGGGCCCTTGTCCCATGTCATGGAGAACTCCATCATGGCCTCGAGCTCGTGCTCGTCGGCCGGCGCCATCGCCACCATGTTCGGGATCATCCTCATGTAGACCATGTCGAACGGCCCCTGCTGGGTGGCATTGTCGTCCACCAGTCCGGAATTGCTCAATGCGAACGTGACCGGCAGGTTCTGGAGCGCGATCTCGTAGATGACCTCGTCCACCGCCCTCTTCAGGAACGATGAGTGGACAGCCACGAACGGCTTCATGCCGCTCCTGGCGAGACCTGACGCTATCGTCACCTGGCTCTGCTCCGCGATGCCGACGTCTATGAACCTCTGCGGGAACTCCTTGGAGAACGGCAATAGGCCTGTGCCTATGGTCATGGCGGCGGTCATGGCGACCACGCGCTTGTCCTTCCTTCCGAGCTCAAGGACCTTGTTCCCGAACACCTCTATGTAAGGCGGCAGCGCGCCGGCATTCTTGGTGATCTCGCCGGACTCGGAATCGAACTTGCCGAGGCCGTGGTACTTGCCGTGGGTGTCCGCGCTCGATTCGGCGAAATAGCATCCCTTGCCCTTGGTGGTGACCACATGGACGACCACCGGGCCCTTGATCTGGGATGCCCTCTTGAACGTGTCAATGAGCAGAGAAAGGTTGTGTCCGTTGATCGGACCGAAATAGGTGTATCCCAGTTCCTCGAACACGATGCCGGGGGTGAGCACGGAAAGGGCGGCTTCCCTCAGCCGCTTGACCGCCGCGACCAGCTCCTCGCGCTCCTTGGGCATGTTGTCCAGCAGGAGGTGGATGTCTCCGCGAACCTGATGGTAGATCGGCATGTCGAAGAGCCTGTTTCCGAAGGACAGCCTGTTGTTGTAGGCCTGTATGCCTCCGACAGTCGGCTCGTAGGACATCTTGTTGTCGTTGATTACTATGATCATCTTCTTGCCCGCGTAGCCTCCGTAGTTGAGTCCTTCCAGGGCGAGACCGCCCGTCAGGGCGCCGTCCCCTATGACCGAGATGATGTTGTAGTTCTCGCCCTTCATGTCGCGGGCGATTGCCATGCCGACCGCCTGCGATATGGACGGGCTGGCGTGGCCTGTGATGAAATGATCGTGCGGGCTCTCGCGCGGGTCTGTGAATCCGCTGAGTCCGCCCGGCTGCCTCAGGGTGTGGAACTTGTCGAACCTGCCGGTGAGGAGCTTGTGAGTGTAAGACTGGTGGCCCGTGTCCCAGAGGACCTTGTCCTTTGGGGAGTCGAACACCTTGTGGATCGCGATGGCGAGCTCCACGGTGCCGAGATTGGGCGAGAGGTGGCCTCCGTTCTTGGAGATCACCTTGATGAGCAATGAGCGTATCTCTGACGCGAGCTTCTCCAGTTCGCCAGTGGACATCTTCTTGATGTCGGCCGGGGACTTGATGCTCGCTAGCAAACCCTGTATCTCAGACGCTGTCGCCTTCTTCTGGAACTTGTCCTGGATTCCGCGCAGCGGATTGTTGGAATGTCTATCGTTCATAGGTATCCACCTTCGTTCATCGTTGTTTTCGACCATCGTTCTGGGTTTTCCGTTCGTTTCGTCATTCACGCGACCTGGGCAGTTATGGCTACGTCTACATGCCATTCTGTCTGTCGAGCCCGTTGTCGCGAGCGGGCCCCACGCCCTTGTCCATATCTCTGGCAATATTTAAAAAACACGTCGTTCGTCTATTGTCGTATCGACAACTGACGAAACAAACGCTGTCCTGCGGCATGGATACGGCTCATTCCTGCCTGGAAGTGAACCGGATGAACGGCTTGTTCTCTATGCCGGCTATCTTCAGCAGCCGCCTCATGCCTGCGCACGACAGGCCATGGAACCGCTTGAGAAGCGCCTTTCCCTTCGCCTTGAACCGCGGGGAACCGCAGTCGAACTGGACGCGCTCGAATTCCCTGAACTTTATGATCTCCCAGGGGGCGTGCTCCTTCGCTGACGCGAATATCGCGGATATCTGTTCCGGATCCGAGAAATCGATGTTTTCCTTGGTTGGATGGCAGCCGCCGTGCCTTTCGTATTCGGGCGACCAATCATGGCCCGCCGCCTTCAGCAGCCTTGCTAGTCCCTTTGCGGTCACATCCCCTGTCCGCCTCAACCATGTCTCGCCTATTCCCTTGAAGAGGAAAGAGTCGAAGCGCACGTACTTGAATCGGTTGTAGACGATGCGGCTCCAGTCCTGCTGCCTTTCGGCCGAGGCGAGTATCGCCTTGACCGATTCAGGGCTTGCTAGGTCAGAAACAAGCGGCCGCATGTATCCCGCCTCTACCAACAGCCGCTCAAGCGCATCTGTGGTACAGCCGCCGCGATGGCCGCCGTACCTGTACAGCAGCGATTGGCCCTTGATACTGCCGTTGTTGCGCCGGTTGAGCTTCACGTGCGGAGAGGTGAACTTCAGCCTCATGAAATCCTTCACGTGCATCTCCCTGCCATTGAAGTCGATGCCGCAGGAATCCAGGACCTTCCTGAGGTCCTCAGGCTCAAGCGTAAGGTCCCTGCGGTCTATGCCTGTAGAGAGGATGAAGTAATAGAACGCTCGAGGCCTGGTGACGTATATCCCCGTATACGGCGCCAGCGCCTTGGTGAGGAATCCGGATGCGGGACCGGAATAAAGATCGCTCTCTATCTTCAGTCTGTTGAACCTATCGAACGGGATCGCCTTCAGGTCGACGCCGCTCGGCACGGAAGCGAGAACATCCATCGCGTTGTCGGGATCAGATAGGTCCACGGAAGGGCAGCCTGCCGCGCTCTTGATCAGAAGTAGATTCTCGCCATTCCTCTTGCCCAGTCCGACATTCCGTAGGATGGTCTGGCCTGTGATATCGGTCCCGTTCGCCTTGAAATGCATCCGGATGAAGCTCTGCACCGTGGTGTTCGGTTTGAGAAGAGGAGATAGAGAACCCTTCAGCGCTGAGAACTCGGGGATCCTCTTGACGGCCTCAGGGGTCCTGCCGCGCATCCTCCTGCCGAACGTCCGGACGAACTTGTCCAGATTGTAGCCCGGAAACAGCTGCCCTTTCTTCAGAGATGCCATAGGTAGCTGGCGTTGACGTGGTATAAATAAGTAGCGAAAGGCACCGGCTGGGATCAGTACTTGCTCAGCGTTTCCTTGATCTTGGGCAGGTCGCCTTCCAGCAGGAGAAGAGGCAGCGCTTCCTTCTCAGCGATCTTTATCGCAAGCGGGTCTACGTCCTTCTTCTTCAGCCCGTGAATGGCGACGAGGCTCGGCTTGATGGGCGCGAGCTTGACTGCGATCATGGGCGATCGTCCGCTAGAGACATTGGTGAATATGAACGCCCTCTCGCTGATGCTTCCATAGAGCTTCTGGAAGTCGTTGTACTGGAAGTCCATGATGATCTTGTGACTGTCCAGCAAAGTGTAGCCGTAGACCTTCTTCTTCTCCAGCATCTCGCCGTTCGCGAGCACCGTCGCGTCAAGCATCTTCTGGAAGTCGATGCCGGTGACGATGGTGGAGAAGTTCCTGACCTCGAAGGCATCGCTGGGCTTCTCCTCTATCGCCAGCTTCTGGAGCACCAGGGAGCCGCGCTCCTTGTCGATGCGTATGACCGTCTCTATGAAGCGCTTGACCACCTTGATGCCCGGCGACTCCCTGCGGTTGGACTCGTAGTCGCTGATGGTGGAAGGGGTGATCTCCATGGATGCCGCCAGGTCGCTCTGGGTGATGTCGAATATCTCACGCCACTTCTTCATGGCCGCGCCCGGATCCTCGGCCATCAATATCTCGCCCGCTATCATGCGGGATAGTTTCTCCATGACACACACTCCTCTGCATCCTTTCATTGCCATCTAATAAAAAGATATCGTCAATAGGCGAACCCATGGACATATCGCATCGGCGATTGTCGCACTGACGGATGTCCGGACAAGGCTTATATTGGAGGAATGAGCAATGATATCATGGACCCTGCGCTCAGACGCTCGATCAGGACGGCGGTGTTCTCAGCATCCATGGCGGCATTGCCACTCTTCTCCAACGCAGAACCGATCGTAGAGAAATCATCGCTGAACAAGAGGAACGCCGTCTCGGCGGTGTGCTTCGTAGCGGGCGTCGCCTGCCTCGGCTTCGCAGTGAAGGAACTGAAGAAAGTGAGCAAGAAAGATTAGCTTCTCCTGTCGGGAATCAGAAAACGACCACGTGCAGCGGCCTGTCCGAGACGTTCACAGTCACGACGCCGCCCCTGGCGAATCCGAACACTTTCGTGGAATCGATCGCGACGCACCCTTTCCTCATGTTGGATTCCACGGTGAGCCCGCCATCCACGATGCCCTGGATGGTCTTTATCGGAGTGAGCCTGCCCTTGTAGGGCTCCCTGACGATGAACCTGCCTTCATGGGAAGTGCGGGGGAACGGCTTCCCGCCGGCGGATGCGTACCACGCTGTAGAGCCGCAGCCGGTCGAGACGATTATGCCGGACGACTTCTGGGGCTCACGCTTCCCTCTGTCGATCAGCGTGTATCTCGATGTGAGGAACTGGTGGAGCGTTCCGATATAGACCTCGTTCAGGGAGAGCGGCAGGGCCTTGCCGTCGAGGACCGCGCCCAGCCTGCACCAGCGCTCCACGGAGAAATCGCCCCCGATGATAAGCCCCATCTTCCTCTCGAAATCGAACCGTGTCGCCATCGTGTGCACCCCTTCGCTCGACTTCGGATCCGAATTGACGCCGAGGATGAGGGTGTCGTCCTCTATGAGATGAGACGCCTCGATGAACGTGCCGTCTCCGCCGACTGTGATCACGAGGTCTGTCCCCCGCATCATGAGGTTGGTGGCGTTCTCCTTCACCACGAACCTGAACTTGATGCCGAGCTTCCTGAGCGCGGACCGCACCGCCTGGACCGCCTTCTGGTGCTCCTTGTTCTTCCGCGCGTTGTAAACCACCAGTGCTTTCCGGACGTCCATTCAGCGCACCTCGATGCTTATCTCAATACTTCTTCTCGAAATAATCCTTAAGGACCTTGGCATGGTCGAAAGCCATCGCCTTCGGCAGCGCCTTCCTGGTGAAGACCGCCGCCTTCCTGGCGTCGTCCTTGCCTTTCAGAACGCCGGTCTTGGCTTCGGCGATGAAGACCGTGGAGATCGTATGCTGCCGCGGATCGCGTTTCGGATCGGAATAGGCATGGAATTGCCTCTTCAGCCTGACGCGCAGGTTTGTCTCCTCCTTCGCCTCCCTGGCCGCAGCGTGCTCCAGCGTCTCGCCGTAGTCGACGAAGCCGCCAGGTATCGCCCAACCGAAAGGATAGTTCTTCCTTTCTATCAGGACGATGCCTCCCTTGTGCTCTATGATGATGTCCACGGTCGGATTGGGACTGTGATACTCTTTGATCCTAGAGAGCGTAGGAGTCATCGGATCACTTCTTCGCCTTCTTCGCAGCGCCCGCCTTCTCCTTGAGGGTGGCCTGGGCGCACGCGAGACGGGCTATCGGGACGCGGTAGCGCGAGCAGCTGACGTAGTTCAGACCCGTGTTGTGGTAGAACTCAATGGATGTCGGCTCCCCGCCTGTCTCACCACACACCCCGATCTTCAGGTCCTTGCGCTTCTTCCTTCCGAGCTTGACCGCCATGTCCACGAGCTTGCCTACTCCCTTGTCGACAACCTCGAAGGGGTTGGTGTCGTATATCTTCTTCTCGAGATAGAGCTGGAGGAACTTGGCCTCCGCATCGTCTCGGCTGAAACCAAGAGCTGTCTGCGTGAGGTCGTTCGTCCCGAATGAGAAGAACTCAGCCTCGCCGGCGATCTCGTCCGCGGTGAGGGCCGCCCTCGGGATCTCTATCATGGTCCCTATGGTGAACTCGAACGGAGCGCCTGACTTCTTGATTATCTCGTCCGCTTTAGCCTTGATGAGGTCTTTCAGGATGGTGAACTCGTTCACATTCCCGATGAG
>Ga0315274_10000062_pt1 | contig 157888 bp, 116 predicted proteins | sample YL17G02_20_MG_FD_203700 | JGI IMG/M metagenome (GOLD analysis project Ga0315274, IMG submission 203700) | Sediment microbial communities from Yellowstone Lake, YNP, Wyoming, USA - YL17G02_20 | ecosystem: Environmental > Aquatic > Freshwater > Lake > Sediment | place: USA: Wyoming | collected...
CTACATATTTAAAAAAAGAAATAAGGCAAAAAAGATGGCTGATAGTAAGAAGATATTTATTATATGGGGATTTATTGTAATTATATTTGTTAGTTTTTTAATTATTTTGCGTATTAATCGTGGGACAATAATTTCTTATATGGATGAGACATCGGCAGAAAGTTATCTTGCCGAAGGGAAGAAATATTTTGATAATGAACAATATGAAAAGGCGCTGGAGTCGTATAAAAAAGTCGAAGAAATAATGAGCAAAACCACCTACTATAATCCCTGGGTTTTTCAAGTAATTGGCGTTTCTTATTTGAAGATGGGTGATTATGAAAATGCACTTAAATATCTAAAGCGTTTTACTGATGAGAACAAGGAATCGATATGGGCGTTTATGAATCTTGCTCTTTGTTATATGCACTTTCAGAGGGTTGATGAGGCTGAAAAGGCTTATTTGGAAGGGTTGAAGATTGATGAGAATAATATTGCTGTTCGAGAGAACTTGGCAGGTTTTTATTTAGAACAGGAGAAATATGATAAAGCCATTGAGCAATTGGAAAAACTGATTGTCTTAGAACCTCTTACAGAAAAATTTTATGTCAAATTAGGATCCGCCTATGAAAAAATTAACAATCTCGCAAAAGTTAAAGATGTTTTATCAAAGCTTATTGTATTGAATAACAAAAATCCAGATTACCGATTTCAATATGCTAAGGCATTATTTCAATTAGGTGAATATAATGATTCTGTAAGAGAATTTAGCGAAGCTATTAGATGGGGAAACAAAGATCCTGTGATTAATAAATGGATCGGTTTATGTTATTATCGAACTAAGCAATTTCCACAGGCTAAGGACAGTTTTAAAAAGTATCTCGAAAATAATCCCAAAGATGATGAGATAAAAAAGCTTTTTGATGAGGTTGTTAAAGAATCCAAATGATTAATTTGGGGGAAGTAAATGTTAATTGTTTGAAATCTCTGAAAAATTGTGGTGTGACATTTATGTCGCAAAAATTTGCGAGATAAATCTCGCACTACAATGTGAAAGATGAACTATGTCTAAGAAATTCATTGTAACGGGTGTTGCGGGATTTATTGGGTCACATATTACAGAGAGATTGATTAAGGATGGGAATCAGGTTATTGGTGTTGATTGTTTTACAGATTACTATTGCATTAAGATTAAAGAAAAGAATTTAGAGAATTTACTTACCTTTGATTCCTTTAATTTAATTAAGGAAGATTTATTAAGAATAAATTTTGATGAAGTATTAGAAGGTGTGAGTGGAATCTTTCACGAAGCAGCACAGGCGGGTGTAAGAGCCAGTTGGGGCGCTGATTTTAAGATTTATTGTGATAACAATATTCTTGCCACACAAAGGTTACTCGAAGCTATTAAGAATAAGGGCGTAAGATTAATTTATGCCTCATCATCTTCTGTTTATGGCGATACGAAAAAGATTCCTATGGAAGAAAATGATAAACCTTTACCTATTTCACCTTATGGAGTTACAAAGTTAGCAGCAGAACATTTATGTTCTTTATATCACAAGAATTTTGGAATGGATGTAATTTCATTAAGATATTTTACTGTCTATGGACCCCGACAAAGACCTGATATGGCATTTCATAAATTAATAAAAGCAGCACTTACTAATAGTGAATTTGTGATATATGGAGATGGATCACAAACAAGGGACTTTACTTATATAAATGATATCGTCGAAGCTAATATGGGTGCTTTTCAAAAAGGGAAATCAGGGGAAGTATATAATATAGGTGGTGGACATAGAATTGATATGAATTCTGTGATAGAAACGATATCAGAAATTATTGGTAAAAACATTAAAGTCAAAAGAACTGAGAAACAGAAAGGTGATGTACAAAACACATTTTCGTGTACTGATAAAGCAAATAAAGATTTTAATTATAAACCGATGTTTTCACTTGAAGAAGGTTTGAAACAAGAATTAAAATGGATTAATAACAACTTGGATATATTAATTTCTTAAATGATAAAGAATAATTTAAATATCAGTGCTAAAATATCTGCCCTCCTCTTTTTATTTACTTTTCTTATTCCTCTCTGTGTTTTTTTAGCCTTATTAGAAGTCAAATATTTACTCACTTTTCTAATTATTATTCTTGCAATTGCCGGTTTAATCATAATTTTTTTTAAACCATTTTTTGGAATATTGATTCTCTTTGCAATGTTCCCATTCAAATTAGAGATTCCTGTGGGTTCTACGTTTATTTCGACAAATGAGTTTTTGGTTTTTTATCTGTTATTAGTAATGATTTTTCAGAGATTATTTTTAGGAGTTAAACTTCCAAGAATCACAAAATATCATCTATTGTTTATGATATTTGTTTTTTTTATAATGTTTTCTATTGTCCAATCTGTAAATCAGGAAGAAACTGTAAAAGGGATATTTAGATATATTGGTTATTTGTTGATGTTTACACTGATTATAAGATATGCAGATAATATCAAGAAAATAAAAGCCTTATTAATAACATTAATTATTGTTCATATTTTATTATCACTTTATGGATTTTATCAAGTCAAAACTATTAGGGTGTTAGCATGGTTTGAAGTTAGTGTATTCAGATTGAAGGCAGTATATGATAATCCTAATAATTTTGCTATAGTGTTAGAATATTTAATACCTATCACTATAGGATTATATTGGGGTGGAATTATTAAGAAGAAGCTATGGGCTTATTTAATTTTAGGCATTTTCATTTTAGCAATTATTTTAACGCAAACCAGAACCGCTTGGGTGGCTATTGCTTTAGTGTTAGTATATATGTTTTATAAAAAATATAAGACAAAGGTTCTTATAATTGTACCTACTATAATAATGATTCTTATTTTATTATATCCAATATATCCAGACTTGGTAAAACAAAGAATTGAGACTTTAACAGATCCTAATTATTCTTCGAATAAAGGAAGGATAATATTACTTAAAGTAACATATAATATGTTCAAAGATAATTGGCTATTTGGAACGGGTTTCGGAAACAGTGATGACGTTTTTTATAAATACAGATTGCCAGGTATCCCGGGGGATATTAGAGATATTCATAATATGTATATGGTTATTATGGTAGAAACTGGTATTTTAGGAGGAATTGTATTCTTATTATTTTTTATCATATCATATAAGGACATAATGAAGATTTATAAGAAAATTGAAATAAAAGAATTAAGGTATATGGCTTTAGGTATTGGAAGTGGATTATTATGTGTTGGAATACATTTATTGAATGACCATCTTTTTAATGATGTAAGAGTGGAGTGGCTATTCTGGGGAATGCTTGGAATTATAACTTCCTTTAATCATATTGTCAGTTATGATAAAATGTTTTTGAATGACGTAGAGACGTGATATATCACGTCTCTACAAGATGCTGAAACAAGTTCAGCATGACAGGATGAGGTATATGTCATTCCGAACTTGTTTCGGAATCTCATTATGAAGGAATTTCTATGCCTAAATATCTAATCACAGGTGGTGCTGGATTTATTGGCTGTAATATCGCTCGGTGGTTCGTTGAAAATAATAAAGAAGTGAGAATATTAGATAATTTTAGTAGTGGGAAAAGAGAGAATATTGAGGATATAATAGATAAAATTGAATTAATTGAAGGAGACGTGTGTGATTATAAGATTGTTGAGAAAGCAGTAAAAGGTATTGACTATGTCTTTCATTATGCAGCAATTCCCTATGTTTCTTTCTCTATAGAGGATCCTGTAACAACAGTGAATGTAAATGCTATTGGCACGATTAATCTCCTCGAAGCATCAAGGAAACATAATGTAAAGAAATTTATTTTTGCTTCATCCTCTGCAATTTATGGTGATACCGAAACTATACCGAGTCCTGAGACTCTCTTACCAGCACCGTTATCTCCATATGCAATAACAAAGTTAACAGGTGAGTATTATTGTCAATTTTATTATTTAACTTATGGTCTAAAAACAATATGTTTTAGATATTTTAATGTTTTTGGACCCTATCAAAATCTTGAATCAGAATATAGTGCTGTAATCCCGATTTTTATCAATGCGATTCTTAACGATGAGAACCCCACAATATTTGGCGATGGTTATCAAACCCGTGACTTTATTTATATTGATAATGTAGTTGATGTAAATTTATTGGCGATTAATACTAACAGGGCAGATGGCAAGGTCTTAAATGTCAGTCAAGGTAAAGCAGTCAATCTTTTTGACCTTATTAATAATATCAATAATGTTCTCGGGAAAAATATCAAACCTGCATTTGCAGAAAAAAGGACGGGTGATATAAGACATTCTTTGGGGGATAACAGCAATGTTAAATCTGTACTTGGCTTCAGTCCGAAAATTTCCTTTGAGGAAGGAATCAAAAAAACTATTGAGTGGTATAAAAAAGAATTTCGTAAGAAGAGATAATATGATTTATTAACAATGTAATGCAACATTTATGTTGCTCATATTGTGTTGAGGTTGAATTTATGAGATGATTATATAAGATTAATCTTGCTACTACAAAGATAAATCTTGTGTTACAATAGTTAATACTTAGCATTAAGCGAAGGTTAGAGATATGAAAGAGTATAATAGTAATTGTACAAATTTATCATCAGATATTTATTTAAGTATTATTTGCCCTATGTATAATGAGGGGATGAGTATTCAATCGAATTTAATTAATTTAATACAAGTGTTAGAAAAGAATTATAAGGATGATTTTGAGATTATTCTTGTAAATGATGGAAGCACTGATAACGCATTGGAGGAGGCAACGAAGATAGTAGAAAGAGATAGCCGCCTTCGTTTAATTAGTTATAAAAAAAATCGTGGTCGCGGTTATGCTTTACGACAAGGTTTTGGTATAACTCGTGGAGATATTATTGTTACGACTGAGTCCGACTTGAGTTGGGGTGAGTCGATTATCAAAGATATGGTTGATAAATTAGAGTCTGAAGAGCTTGATATGGTCGTAGCATCACCACATACAAAAGGGGGAAAACTGGTTAATGTGCCAAGATTCAGAGTTCTATTGACAAGGTTTGGGAATTTTCTGCTTCGTTTTTTAATGCCCGGTAATCTCACAATGTATACCGGGATGACGCGTGCTTATAGACGCCCTGTGCTTGATGCATTAGACCTGGAGGAAGATAGTAAGGAAATTCATTTAGAGATCATTGCGAAGGCATCTGCTTTAGGATTTAGTATTGGTGAGGTACCCGCAACACTTGCTTGGGAAAAGGGAAAACGGCGTAAAAGAGGTAAGTTATCTTTTAATGCAAAAAAGCTAATACTATCACATTTGCTTTTTGGATTTGCCGAATTTCCTTTGTTTTTATTCGGGACAATAGCGGGAATATTATTCGTGATTGCATTTGTAGCGGGTATTTATATGCTCGTTTTATCTCTCTCAGGGATTTCCCAAGCCGGTCGACCTTTAATGCTTATAACTATTTTGTTCATTTTAGCAGCAATTCAAATTTTGCTTTTCAGTTTTATGGCACACCAAATACGCGATGTTAAGCGGCATCTTGTTCGCTTACAAGGAGATATAAGAAAAAAAACAAAGCAAGATGGTAAATAGAGCTTTAACAGAATTATTTTTTGTGTGATTTAGTGTCCTTTCGTGGCTAATTGTTTTTTCTTTGTGGTCGTTGTGTCGTCGTGGTTAAATATTTTTTTACCACAACGTCACTACGATCACAACGAAATTTAATTATTTTGACTTGAGTAACTCGTATGTCGCCACAAAGAATATTTGAAGATGTATACTACGATGGGGAAATTGTTTACTATAAAAAAGTTGATATTCAGAATCACAGTTTCACGATTACCAAAGATGATAAACCCATTTCTCTTGAGGACTGGAATTCTGCTGTAAATCGACTTTATCCGATGGCACTGAAGGAAAAGCACAAATTATTTTTGATTCGTCTGAAGGAAGAAATGAGAAGGAAGTCTCTTGCGAGATTAGTTCTTCAAAATAATCCTAAAGTTGTTGCAGATGTTGGCACTGAATCGGGTCACATCACAAAATATTTTTTAAATAAAGTAGAAAAGGTTTATTGCGTAGATATTGATCCTGAGATGGTCAATCAAGCAGTTAAAAATCTTTCTTCGTCAAAAGTTGTGGGAGTAGTAACAGGTGCAAATAAACTTGAATTACCTGATAATTCAGTGGACACACTTCTTGCCGCTTCAGTTTTAGAGCATCTTCCTGACCCAGCGAGTTTTATCAAAGAGTTTAAGCGAGTCGTGAGAAAAAATGGGCGAATAATAATTAGTGTTCCGAATGATTTGGCGATTGTGAAAATCAAAGCAATTTTGAGGAAGTTTGGGATAAGTAGGATTCTTGGAAAACTATCAAGTGGATTAGCGATGGGGCACATTCAAATCTTTTCATTAAGGGATTTATGTCAAATTGCTCAGAGTGGAGGGAAATTGATTGGAAGTGGATATCTCCTTCCCCATTTTCTGGATATTTATGCTGTTATTAAAGTAGATTGAAAGGCGTGTTTAGATAAAGCAGTGTTAAGATAGAAAGGAAAATTTTTATGGAAGTTAATAGTAGTAATAGTAAGAGCAATATACTTCGTCGATTTATATATCTTTTTGGTTTGTGTTTATTAGATGGGGTTTTATTTTATAGCACATTTTTAATTTCTCGAGCCCGTTTAGTCTGGTTTGCATTTGATAATAAAGCTGTTATGTCGTTAGCTCAGCAGAAGAATGCTTTTATTGTTATCTTTTGTGTAACGATCTTATTTTTCGTTATAATTAACGTTATTAATTTGTTGATGAGGGGAAATAATGGTATAATTTCTGACAAATCATTTTTAATCAACGTAAGTTTATTATCTATTCTACCATTGTGCTTTGTTGTTAAATGGATGATGATTTCTAAAATAGAATATTTAGAGTCAGCTCCTTTTACAACTCTTATTATCATAACGATTGGATTAATATTCCTGGGATTAGTAATTAAAACTATTATTCCTATTATCTCAAATTGGATAGAGAAGAAAGAGGATAAAAAAAAGTTTTATAATTGGTATTTACCTTTAGTTGTACTTTTTTCACTAATTTATGCATTCTATATGTCCTTGTTTACAATCAAACGTTATTTGAGTTTTAATGCTGGTTTTGGTGATCTAACTTTTTTTCATAATTTAGTGTGGAATAGTAGTCACGGACGATTTCTCGCGACTCAGATTCACCGTTCAGGTTATCATATGCCTGATCATTTTGATCCTATATTGATATTAGTATCAATAACTTATTGGATATACTCATCGCCTATTACTCTTTTGATTTTACAGAGTATTGTGATAGGGGCTTCCGGATTATTAATTTTTTTAATTGGGAGACGATTAATCAAATCTAATTTTTTAGCATTTGCATTATCTTTGTCCTTTTTAATAAATCCAGCAACACACGGAATGAATACTTTTGATTTTCATTCTTTTACACTCTCAGTTTTCACCATTTTGTTATCGTTTTATATGTTGGAGAAAAGGAGTTTGATTGGGAGCATAATTGCAGTAGCCTTGATGTTAATTTCGCGTGAAGACATACCAATCATTGGCGCAACAATTGGTTTATTTTTAATTATATCTGAGGGTAGATGGCGAAGTGGTTTAGCTGTCCTGTTAGTGAGTCTCGTTTATTTTCTTATTGCTTTAACCATAATATCCCATTTTGGTAGAGCCCAAGGAGAAATACTATACTCAGATATGATAGCTAAAGATGGTGGTAGTTTTATTAGTGTTATAATGACTTTTATAACTAATCCCATTTATTCTTGTAAAGTCATTTTCACAAAAGAAAAACTTATATTTTTCTTGCAGATGTCTATTCCTGTTATTTTTTTGTTTTTTAAATGTAGGTGGGGTGCAATTTTATTTTGTTATCCAATAATATTACATTTATTAAGTTCGAATTCATATTTTCAAGCGCATTCTATTGGTCGACATTATTTAGCTCCAACCTTAGCTATTATTTATTACACATCCATATTAGGAATAAAAAATATTTTAGTTATTTCTAATAAAAAAAGAGAACTATCCTTACTCTTAGGGATTTTAATTATCATTGCTTCGTTTATAATGACCTTTTGTTATGGAAATTTTCCGTTAAAATACAACTCATTTGATAAATTTCTTATGACTAAAAGTAAAAAGGGATTTCAAGATATTATTACTAAAATTCCTGCGGATAAATCTATTTCTGCACAAACAGCTCTTTCCCCTTTAGTTGGATCAAGAAAACTAATCCATTGTTTTCCCAATGAAGTAAATAAAGTGGATTTCATCCTTTTAGATATATTTGGCACTATCTATCCTTATGAAAAATATTCTGAGTTTATGCTCAAGGTAGCTGAGATTTTAAAAGGATCTACATATGGAATTAAATATTATAAGAATGATTACTTGATATTAGAAAAAGGTGCACCCGCAGATATGAATTTAAAGGTGTTAGATGATATTCTAAGAGGGGGTACGAATGTCCTACATCCTGGTAAGAATACAAAAATAGAATCTTCACCAATTTACAAAACTATAGAAAATGGTGCATTTGCTAATGGAGTATATTTGTTTGGAACCGATAAAACTGCTTATGTTCAAGTCGATCTTCCTTGTCTTTATAAAGTCAATGAAATTCTTATTAAATTTGCTGGAAGCGATGTCACTACTGAGAATTTAACGATTAAGATATCTTATGTTGATGAATTAGGCAGGTGGGTGGTTTTTGATGAATTAAAAGAGGTAAATATTAATTACTATGAAGGGAGCAATCATTGTCCTCTTCCATCGATAGGTGACTACCACAAGGTATTTGACCCGATTATGATAAAATCATTTGGAGTTGATTTTATGGGACATGGTTGGTTTAGCTTGGGTATTGTGAGAATGTATTGCAGGGAATAAATTGAATTGACAAGTTTTAAATTCATTTTATTATATTCATTAGAATTTAACTAAAATAGTTCATTGTTTCTTATAGAGAATTATTAATATTCATCGATTAAACCACATAAATAATAATAAGTGTGATTATGACTATTTATATTACAATGTCTGCTTATAATGAAGAAAAGAGTTTACCCCCACTTTTTAATAAAATACTGGATGTTTTTAAGCATTCCTCTTATTCGTTTAAAGTTATTTTAGTTGACGATGGGAGTTCTGACAAGACAGTCAAAGTTGCTCAATCTTATTTAAATAAACTGCCCCTTGAAATTATTTCTCATAATCAAAATAAGGGTTTAGGCGAAGGGATAAAGACTTCTATTAAGAAGACCCTTGAGTTAGCTTCTGATAGCGATGTTATGATAACTATGGATGCTGATGATACACATCATCCTAAATATATAATTCCGATGATAAAAAGGATTGAGGAGGAGTCTGATGTTGTTATTGCCTCAAGATTCAGAAAAGGGAGCAAACAGATTGGAGTTCCATTTCTTAGAAAGATAGTGAGTCTTGTAGCAAGATTTCTTTTTAGGTTTACACTAAATGTGAAGGGTGTAAGGGATTATACTTGTGGTTTTAGGGCATTTAGAGTTGGGATAGTTAGAAAGGCTTATGAAAAATTTGGCGAGAAGATTATCACAAAGGAGGGATTTGCCTGTACTGATGAACTTCTAATTAATTTATTAAATGTAACTAATAATGTTTCTGAAATCCCGTTTACATTATTTTATAACCAGAAGGGAAGCTCAAGCAAATTACAATTTTGGAAAACAGTAAAGTCATCTTTAGCAATACTATTCAAATCTAAGAATAAATGAAAAATAACTGGGAGTCTTCAGCTGGTAGGAAAAGAATATACTCGTTGTTTATAAGATAGTTGTAGTAAGCCAAAGTGAGGAAACAATCGCATTCTTAAGTCTTACATAGGAATAAAATATTATGGGAAAGCACACTGTTTAGATATAGTAAGGATTTTGGTTATCATATTTACAAATCTCCAATTTGATTAAGGTATCAAAGCAAGAGCTTTGAGGTGTCTTTCCGAGGAGAAAGAGCAAAAAATAAACAAAAAACTATAAAAATCAGTCCAATCAATCACCCTCTCAAAGTCATTTTTCAAGAGGTAAGACTAATCAAAATATCCTATAAAACAATTTTTTAACTAAAGTAATGAACTTTATAAAGAACGTTTCCATAAGTAAATTTTTAAATACTCACTCTAATAATGCAAAGAATTTATAATAACAAGTAAGAGCTTTAAATAGATTTTAAGATAAAAAGCTGGTTTGCACCAAATAGAAATTTCTTGTATATAGCGATAGATAAATTAGCTTTATTTGCTAATTCTTTCATTGTTTTCAGATTTATTAGTAGTTCGTGGTCTTCATTAGCATCTTTACTAAACACACCCAGTTTCGACCCGAACGCATATATTGAATTAAAAGCAGGATGAGGGGTAGTAAGAACAATGTAACCATCAGGCTTAAGCATAGTCTTCAGCTTTTTTAACAATGCAACTGGGTCTGGTATATGCTCTATAACAGCTAACATTACAATTGTATCAAATTTTTCATTTTCCGGTAACTCAAATAAAAACTGAAACATTGGATGTTTTTTTCGTGCAATTTCAATTGATGCAGTATCTATATCCACACCCACATAAGTCTCGGGATTACACATCTGGGTTAGTTCACCTACGCCACATCCAAAATCCAGAATTCTACCACGTAAATAGGGACGTGTTATTTTCATTCGTTTCTTTCGTAGAAAATTAGAAAATAAAGCTTTTGCTTGATCTGGCATATTTCATTTCTCAAATCTTTTCTATGTATTTCCCACTAATAGAAAAGTGAAGTCATAATTATAGAAATGTAGCGGTGTGATTCATCACACAAATTGTCGCATAAATGCGACCGCTACAAATCATCTACGATAAATAGGACGGAGTGTTATTTATTTTCATAATCTTTCTTATTATTTTCTTTTTTTGAATATTCTATTTTTCGTAGTTTATAAATTATATTTTCAAGAAATTTTCTGTTTGAAGCAATTAAATCCGTGACTAATCCAAGAATAAGAACATTAAATCCGATGATTAGTAATATGGCTGTTAATATTAAAGATTGGATGTGGCCTCTGCCATTGCCAACGATGATTAAGAAATATAAGAATCTTAAGCCAAATAAAAATCCTATCCCCAAAAGTATTAAACCAATAGTAGTGAAAATTTTTAAGGGTTTATATAACAAATATGTTCTGAGAATTCCCGAGGTAGATTTAAAGATGTAATGCCATATAGATTTCATTAATCGGGATTGTCGCACATTTTCATTCACTTCTATTGGGATGTGAGTGATTGCCATATTTGACCTACCGGCTTGAATTATAGTTTCTAATGTATAAGTATATTCATTCAAGACGTTGATTCTCATAGCAGCATCCCGACTAAATGCCCTGAAACCACTCGGTGCATCAGGAATATCAGTTTTTGAAATTTTTTGAACAATCCAGCTTCCGAATCTTTGTAATTTCTTTTTCAAAGGGGAAAAATGTTCTATACTGGAAATGGGTCTTTTACCAATTACAATTTCAGCTTTGCCTTCAAGTATCGGTTTAACAAGTTCTGCGATATACTTACCTTTATATTGATTGTCTCCATCCGTATTAACTATTATATCAGCACCTGCGCTTAGCGAAGCCTCTAATCCTGCCATAAAAGCTGCTGCGAGTCCTTTATTTTTGGTCAATTGGACTATGTGATGTACCCCGTATTCTCTGGCTACTTTTACCGTATTATCTGTGCTTCCGTCATCGATGATAAGAATTTCTATTTTATCAACGCCTGGAATTTCTTTCGGTAAATCCTTTAGTGTAGCAAGTAAGTTCTTTTCCTCATTATAACAAGGGATTTGAATGATTAATTTCATTTTATAATTCCTGTCAAATATATTTTGTTCCAAGATATATAGAGATAAGTAGACTCAGAATAAGACCGAAACTAACAATTAGGATAAATAATAATACTTGACCTGCCTTCCTTCTAAGTTTTGGGGTTGCTTTATAAGAAAAAAAGATAAATCCTATAAGAGTTATTATAACACTAAATAATAATATTATCGGAGCGGAGATATAATACCATAATGTTTCTAAATTCCAAAAATTATCTGGTAATTTTAATGTAATTGTTTGAGTATTCAAAACTAAATCAAATAAAAAATTATGGTCTCTGAACGCCCAGCCTGGTAGAAATAAACCTTTGTGCAGAAAGTTTTTCCAACATTTCAAGATAAATTGTGGGTCATTCCAAATGTAGAAAAAGTTATATTGATTCAAACACATCCAATTCCAGATAACCATTGATATAGAAGATAAACCAACAAGTAATTGACTCCATCGATATTTTGATGCTTTTTCGATAATTTGTGCTATACCGAATGCAAATATTGGTGAATATGAGAGTAAATAACGATAGCCAAATGAAGACCCATTAGTTTTATGGTGTAGAACAATGTAAAGTGGGTAAATAAAAAGAATGATAAATATTATGTTCCAAAAGGGACGTTTCTTTATATTTAAAAGTAATCCCAGAATGCTTATTATTTGTAAAGGAGTGTACCAAACCCATCCCCATTGTGCTCCAAACAGAAATCGACTAACTTTTTCCCAGGTAATTTTCTCAAAGGCATAAACAGAATATTCTTCATTTCCAGGGAAAGGGTAAATCCCTATTGGAATGAATTTCCCATATATGATTTTCCAGGCAAACATTTGTATAAGACCAAAAAGGAAAGCGATAAAGTATGCTATTAATACTAAGCCTAATATGTTACGTATAATTATTTTTAATTCTTGAACAGTCATTTTTTTGTTGTAAGAGTAGATGTGATGGACAGCACTTACTAAAGGAAGTATAAAGTAATATATGTTAGGCCATCTTGTCAAACCTAATAAACCCATTGATATTCCAAGAAAAGAAGAATTTCGAAGATTCGGATTATTATGAAAACGGAGCCATAGAAGAAGAAATAGCGAAGCCGTAAAAAGCTCTGTAGGGTGAACCATCAAAACTCTTCTGAAAAAATAGTGAGGGTAAGGTGTTGCCCAAAAAATAAGAATGATAGCTATGGCAGATAACCAGGGAGAAAAAAATTGTTTAAGAAACTTAAAACAAAGAAAAAGACCTATCAATCCAAATATCATACTCCCTATGGCAGTCAATGTATAATGAAATGCCGAATATCCCTGAAGATTAAAATTGGAACCATCAACTATAGCGGATGAAATGTTAGCAATAATATGCCCTGTAAGAAAGAAAGGCATCCATAAAAGGGGTCCTCCAATAGCCCAGAAGTTATAAGCTAATCCTGTGGATGTTTTGGAATTCCAATATTGATAGTTTTTCTCATTTGAGAAATCGATATCACCTTCTATCAATAATGACCTACAGTAACTATAGTATCCAGCGTCATCGGCTATGTCTATAGAACCACGGAAGGGACTGTAAGAGAATTTATCATCATAGGGAGCATTAAAACAAAGGAATGCAAGGAGAAAGGAAATTGCAATACTTATTTCAGGTAAGTAAGAAGAACTAACTTTCCAGGAAGCCAAGAGGCGCATAATTATTCCTATGAGAGAGCTCAGCATAATGATTAAGAGAAGACTTTGTCCTATATGCTTCCGAACCATAAGTCGTCCAGAGAGTTCAAACTCTTTTATTAATGTTTTTCCTACAAATAAAGGTCTTCGAGTCCGAGTCTCATCATAACTTGTTAATAACCAACCGACCTTTCCATCGCCACCTCCTAAATGCTTAAAGAGAATGTAATACTGTTCTCCTTTTATTAACCAATGTCCATTTTCAAATTCAACCATATCCCACTTAGGATTAGGGGAATTGAATAGTGACTTTGCCAACTGATTTTTTAATTCTTTGTCCCAGATTGATATTTCTATTTTTTCGTCTGGTTCAATGCTTTTATTATTAATGAGGATTATGAGATAATCAGGGTAGCCAGAAGTTTCAGCGTTGAATTGCTGAACAACTGGTGTCGAAGGAGTTATAAAACAACCAGATTCTTTATTGTCCTGATGGTAAGCAATAGTTGGTCCTTGAATTTTTATAATTGAGAAGCTGAGTATAAAAATGAAAGTTAAGTAGTATATTATGTATCTTTTAAAATGAGTCATTAGTTTTGATTGCATTTTTGAAAATCTTGATATATAAATTTAACGTAAATAATAATATAATTAAATATTTTTATTAATAATAATTTAAAATTAATAGCTTAGTATCTTTATATATGATTGACATTTCTTTCAATAAAAATATAAAAAATTTATTAAATTACTTTTCTAAATTATTAGTAGGATTAGCAAGATTTAGTTTTATGAATAATGATTTAATTACTAATCGTAGATTCATAAGATGAGATTATTACCTTCACTTTGTTCGCTTGCTATGATAAATGGGATTTCATCATTTATCCTTAGCATTTTAGATATTTCTGTTTGAGATAGTTCTTTTAAAGTATAACGTTAAATATTGAAAACTCTTTATATATTTGTCCCCCTTCACTTATGTTTCTTAAATTGTGTCTATGTTATCCTAACCTAATTAAAAACTTGGTTCTTACTTCTATCAATCAAGTATGGTTTGCAGATATTACTTGATATTTGTCTCTTGACAGGTTTTTTTTATCTGGCTATTTAGATTGTTATTCAAGAAAAGTCATAAGATATTTCTTATCGAGGGCTTTGGATATGCAGTTAGTTCTTGGTACCTTACAGATAGCTCTAATTAGAATAAGACCTTAACCTGGTTGTATTCATCATTCCGTTCACAGTGTCCCATATGTCTTATTTGGTTACGTCAAAGAACTGAACCAATCGAATTTGAATCAGTATGGCTACTAAGGGCAATCCTAACGAAAATGCCTTTGCCAAAAGTTTTATCAAAACCTTAAAACACGAGGAAGTGAACCTATGGGATTGTAGAACACTAAATGATGTTTTAGAGAGAATTCCCTTTTTCATTTAGGGGGTCTATAACAAAAGACGGCTTCATTTCGTTTTGGTTTATTTACCCCTGGATGAATTCAGAATTAATCTCTTTGAACAAAAACAGAACTGATTCTCTTGTCATAATATAACTATTTAACAGTTCAGTCTCAGGGGTTCATTCCAGATATTAATGTTAAGAGGATGAAGAATGAAAAGTCTTAAAAGTATATTGGGTTGGCTAATATGTTTATGTTTTTGTGTGTTTATACTGATCTATTTCTATTTATTTTTTAATAACAACTCTCAATTTATTGGAAATAAAAATCTAAATTTTACAGTATTTTTTGATCGAATTTCTTATCTGTTTGACGTGATTATAGGAAGAAATCTTTCAACTGATATTTTTTGTTTTGTTTTAAACTCTATTGTTTTGTATATTGTTAGTTTGAAAATTTTTCAATTTTTTTTTGAATCAAATTCATCTCTAATTAAATATATTACTTCCATTTTAATTTTTCATTTATTATTTATTCTAATAATTTTTTCCCTTAATTTGATAGGATTTATTTTTAAATTTAGTTATTTTCGAATAGAATATATGACTATTATCTCCGGTTTATTGTTGGTATTTGTTAACTCAGTATCTTTGAAAGTGAATAGAGTTAGAGTAGATTTATATAGAGATAATAATAATAAGAAATGGACAGTCTTTTTAATTAGCTTGTCAGTCTTTCTTATTTTAATAAATTTATTTTATTGTTTACAATATTCTTTGATGGGGGCTGATGCTCTGGAATATCATTTTCCTATTTCTCAATATTGGTTTCATTTAGGGAAACTTTCACTGGATTTCCCCGATTTTAGAATTTATCTTCCGGGTAATTCTTTTTTAATTCTTTCATATTTTAGCAATCTTCACTCTATTCATATCTTTACGTATATTCACTATTTATATTTCGTACTTAGTGCATTAATGGTATTCATCATATCAAATTATACATTTAAATCTGTTACGAAGGCATTGTATTCAATAATAATCTTTTTGTCAATTCCCTCTGCATTTTTTGATTCTATTACTCAGACAAATGATTATATTTTATGGTTTTTCCTTTTGAGTTCCCTATTTTTCTTTATGAAGTGGTATAATGAGGAATCCAAGCCCGTATTATTTATATTTGGCTCTTTATTATGTGGTTTTGCATTGGGAGTTAAAATATTTGTATTATATTTTATTCCCTTCTTATTATTGCTAATATTTTTTAAAATTTTTAAGTTAACAAAAAGTTTCAAGAATAGTACTGTTCCTTATTTAAAATATTTGTTACTATTAATTATATTTATGAGTGTATGTAGTTCTTATTGGTTTATACGAAATACAATTTATAAACAAAATCCCTTTTATCCTGTTGATATGAAAATAGCAGGAAAACATATTTTTAAAGGTCCTTGGGACGAAAACTTTCTTAAAGCCGGTGCTTTTAAAACAAAGTTAGTTAAATTAGAAACGTGGAGTAATATCTTCATCTTTCCATTTCTTGAAAGGCAGTATGATATGAACATTGGTGTCGGTCCAATTGTTTTATTCTCATTTTATTTAACACTTTTTTTTATAATAGGTAAATTATATAAATGGAAACAATTAAAAGAAGATAATAAGACACAGATAATAATTTTACTTTTTATCTCAGTTTTGATTTTCTCTGTTATATGGATGGCGAAAACCGATAGAGAACTAAGATATAATTTTTATTCCTTTTCTGTTTTGGCTATACTATTCCCATTAACATTTGATTTTGTCGAAAATAAAGTGGGTAAATTTATTATTAATTTTTTATTAATGTTTTGTTTTATATTTTTTATATTTTACGTCTTCTTTATGATGACGTATTTATATTGTGGATTAGAGGATTATAATGTTAAAAAAATGATTTTATTTAGAGGCGATACGTACGATACGCATTACTTTCCCAAAATCCCAGATTTTTTTCCTAATGGAACCAAGATACTGACTTTATTTAAAGACCTTAAGGTGCATGCTTTTCTTTATGGTTCTGGACTTCAAAATGAAGTCCTTTATGATATTAAAGATTTTAAAGATGCTGATTATGTGGCTTGTTATGCAAGAGAAGATTATTTATTACCCGATATGATTAAAAGTTGGCTCCAACAAAAAAAGATTGTGCTTGTTCATAAGACAAAAAAGGTTAAATGTTTAGGTTGGGAATATGTAAGTGATCCTGAAGATGTTTATTATTATTATTTCAAGAATATAGAGAAAGTAAGTATGTGGGATTAATTAGAATTTTTGCTTTAGACTGTACCCCTGAAATTGGAAATGAAAATTGTTATATGAGGAGGCAAGAGACCGGTAAGCAGGTCTCGGTATAAGGACAAAGCGAAGATTTATGAAAGGCTTTAAGAGATGGATTGTGCGAGGGGGAGACGTGAATCTATCTATCTATTTTCTAATGAAAGTAAAACAAATGAGAAATTATAGAGCATTTAATTTTTATATATGATTGTTTAAAAATTGTTTTTAAAGATTGTAAGAGTTAGATTATTTTGCATAACATATTCTCTTACCAATATACGCTTGAAAGTCAGTGGGTAAAAAGAACTCATATATTATTACTATATTAAACATACCAATTAATAAACTCTATAGCCCCATCGAAATTTGTAGGGGCAAACCTGTGTGTTCGCCCTTTAATTAGGCAGACACATAGGTCTGCCCCTACATCGTTCAGGCATATTTATTCAATTTTGATCCAATCAAAACTAATACCGAGCTGGCGTTTGTCTTTGGATTTGATAGTTTCTGATGGTTTCCACACATTACTTACGATTGTCAGTTTGTGAATGCCTGCCTCCACGTCAAAGTCCGATGGAATCTCATAAACACCTGTTCCTCTCTTTACGTTTATACTACCAAAGAATTTATCATCAATATAAAAACTAACTTCTTCTCCTTCTGATTGTGGGTCAGATGTTCCTGCACGAAAAATAAGTTTTTTCCCCACTCTGAATTTTCTGTGTAATGGTAGTAATAATTCTCCTTTGCCATTTGTCCAACGACCTGTGAAATTGCCCTTTTCAGCTCCATAGAAACCACTGATGATAAAAGGTTCATCAGTGGTTGAATCTCCGATATCAATCTTTAATTGACTCGCCTCTTCATTTACATCATATGTCTTTATTCCTATAGAATATAGTTTAAAACCTAATTCTCTTTTGTCATTATTATCTTTCAAATATTCCGAAGGGCTGAAACAATTTACTTCAAAAGTTATTTTTATTTTGTCATTTGTTTTAGTTAGTGGGAAGATTACACTGATAATTTCTCTTTTTTGTATATTATTAAGGCTTTTAACGAGTATGTCATTAATGAATATATTTATCTTGGGGAGCGGTGTAAGAGGTGGTCTTATTGTATCAATGTCAAAATCAATTATATAATTGTCTTTTTTAAGTTGGGGGGAGATTTCAAATTTTACCTTTTTCCCTTTTGACCATCTGAAATAGTCAAAGTTACCATCCATTTCGATTTTATAAAATGATTTATCAAAAGTGGGTGAATCGGATGTTAGATAATAAAGATATTTCTCTTGGAGCTCATTCTTCTGAGTTTCGATTTTTTTAAAGTATGGTTCAAGATTAACTTTCTGATAATTATAAATATAAATATCGAGCCAACCTTCATTAATCGTTTGAGTGTTTTTAGCACATATTTCAAGAACCGATAAGATTGTCATATCAGTGTAAACCCATTTTGGATAACCAATTAACAAAATATCAGGGTAAAAATCTGGTTTCTTTTTTTTATTTATCACATCCTTGTAGATATTGAAGATATTTTCATAACTTTTATAATCAACATTACTATGAGTATATTTTTTAAATGCATCGTATACGGAATAATCCGGGAAAATTATTATTGGATTCGATGTTACGTTTTCCTTGATTTTCTCAAAGGCTAATTCCCAGTTCGGTTTTTTTCGGGTATTATATGATTTGTGGATTGCCAAAAGATTTGGAATTAATATCAGTAGAATCAAAGGCAATTTTATATACCACTTTTTGAGTTGTGAGATTCCTACTGCCATTATTATTAGTAGAGGTGGTAAAGAAGAGATGAGATACCTCTGTTGAAAAACAGGTTTTAGAAATACAGATATGAAAAAGGTAATCAAGACAGGGATTAGAAGAGCGAAGGCTTGTTGAATCAATGCTAATTCATAAGAGATAGGGATAAATTTATTTCTTTCGGTTTTAAATAATAAAAATATCTGAGTTATTATCACCGCATATATTAAAATTGGAAGGATAAGTGTTAAAAGATTTAAGTTTAATCCCCAAAACGGAAACTGGTTAAATAATAAGGTTATCAAATCATATAACCCTGGGTGTCCCAACCATTTAATACTCGCCGAATCGAACTGATTCAAAAAAATCTTTAACCAGAAAGAGAAGGCAATGACAACAATTAAAAATGATTGTCCCCATTTAAGTATTAACTTTGAGTTATTTGATTTTATTGCTATAAATATAACAAAAATCAGATGGGAAAAGAGAAACAAAAAGAAATGATAATGAGCATAAACTCCTAATATATTTACCACACTGTAGAGCCACATCCACTTCTTTTTAAGAGGATTAACAGTCATTTGTAAGAGTAAAAAAGAAGATGCAACAGAAAGGAGAACCACTAAAGAATACGTTCTTACTTCTTGGGAATATTGTAATAAGAAATTGGAGAAGGCAAAGAATAGAGAAGATAAAATTGTTACCTCGATATTAAAAAAGCTTTTACAGAAGTAAAACAGAATTACCAATGCAAGAACATTTATAATCATTGGTAGAAGACGGAGATAAAAGATTGTGAAGTGTGGGTTGAGTTTTATGTAATAATGTAAGAGAAGAGAAAAAGCTGGTGCTGGGACATCATATATTATCGAATACATTGTCTGGTCAAAAGTTCGATTTGCTACACATACCGAAAAATATTCATCAAACCATAAATATTCAGAATCCAAACCTGTTAAATTTATAACTAAGGCAATGAAAAGAATAGTGATAAATACGACGATATTTAATTTCTTTTCTTCATTCATTAAATAAATTGTGATGAATTAATTTGTTAAATTTATTTTTAAGTAGACCTTACAAAACGAAGTAATAAAATACAATAAATTAATCTGCAAAAAAACGGGATAATTTTCATATCCCGTTTTTATATTACTGTATTTTTTAGATGTTCAATTTAAACCTTTGGAATATGTTTCATTGCTTCTTGGACTTTTTCTACTGGATATTCGTAATCCTCTAATTTCTTGGCAAGATAAGCGTCGTAAGCTGATAAATCAAAGTGACCGTGTCCGCTAAATTGAATTGCAATAGTCTTCTTTTCACCACTTTCTTTGCACTTAATGGCTTCGTCAATAGCTACTTTTATAGCATGGGCAGTTTCGGGAGCAGGGATGACTCCTTCTGTCCGAGCCCACCTTACTGCAGATTCAAAAACAGGGTTCTGATGAGGTGCAGCAACTTCTACCCAGCCTTCCTTCACAGCTCTGCTCAATAATGGTGCAGCTCCATGATATCTTAGTCCGCCAGCGTGTATTGCGGGCGGGATGAATTGACTACCGAGTGTATACATCTTAAGTAATGGTGTTTGACCTGCTGTATCACCAAAATCGTATGCATATAAGCCTTTTGTCAGGCTTGGACAAGCGGATGGTTCTACGGCTATCATACGGATTTTTTTACCACTGAATTTATCAGGCATAAAGGGGAATATAAATCCGGAAAAGTTGCTTCCACCACCACAACAACCAACCATGATGTCAGGATATTCACCAATTTTTTCGAATTGTTTTTTTGTTTCTAATCCCACAATAGTTTGGTGTAAGAGAACATGATTTAAGACACTTCCCAGAGAATATTTGGTATCCTCATTTTTTGCAGCGATTTCGATGGCTTCACTGATGGCGATACCGAGACTGCCAGGTGAATCAGGGTCTTCGGCGAGAACCTTTTTCCCGAAATCAGTTTGGTTGCTTGGACTCGGGAAGACGGTTGCTCCCCAGACCTCCATTAAGGAGCGCCTGTAAGGTTTTTGTTGATAACTAATTCGCACCATAAAAACTAAACATTTGAGGTCGAATAAATTACAGGCAAAGGCTAATGCACTTCCCCATTGACCCGCTCCTGTCTCAGTGGCTAACCTTTTTACACCTTCTTTTTTGTTATAATAGGCTTGTGCCACTGCTGTGTTTGGTTTATGGCTACCAGGAGGGCTATAGGATTCATTTTTGAAATAAATCTTTGCAGGGGTATCGAGAAATTTCTCTAACCTGCAAGCTCTTGTAAGAGGAGTCGGTCTCCAGATTTTGTAGATGCTCTGGACCTCCTCAGGAATATCAATCCATCTTTCGGTGCTTGCTTCTTGTTTAATTAATTCCATCGGGAAAATGGGGGCGAGCATATCAGGAGTTATTGGTTTTTTGGTCCCGGGATGGATAGGTGGGTCGAGGGGTTTGGGTAAGTCAGCCTGCAAATTATACCACTGGGTTGGCATTTCTTTTTCTGATAAATTGATTTTCTTCTCAGTCATTTTTTCTCCTTTAACTAATTAATTTTTTTGATTTTGATTATTACATACGATTAATCTCATAAGTGTTTGCGACATAAATATCGCGGTAAAAAGAAAAAATTGCCTAATTCATATCAAATTTTTCTTATATGTAAATACTCTTTTTAATTAATTATTTTTTGTAATGTCAATAGATTTTTAAGAAAGATAAGGGAAAAAGTAGTTTTTCGATAAGATAGTCCTTTTTGTTTTTGGATTGATTTTATTAATCTATGTTTGACATATTCTTTACTTAGTGTTATGCAGTTTAGAACAATTTTTTAGAATTTTTTGGAGGAAGAGGATGTTTTTTAAAAATCGCAACATTTTTATCAGTACCTTGTTAAGTTTCATTATTATATTTTTGGTAATTTCCTTTTTTTCTTGTAGGCATAAAGTAACTGATTTGAGGATTAAGAGTGGAACTATTGGACAAAAAGATAATGAGAAAATGGAGAAGCCAAAGTCACCTATTGATGCAAAATTTGTTGAGATAACTAAACCTGAAATAGGTAAAAAATTCGAACTATCGTTAAAAATTATGCTTGAAGTAGATTGTGAAAATGTTACTGTTAAGTTTAAATATCCCAAGCAGTTAGAAGATTCAAAAACGAAGAAAGAATTAATACTTTCATTGAAAAGGAATAGTGAAGTTTCTATTCCTCAGACCTTTTTGATTCCTGATGATAAGAGGTATATTGTGGATGCTTTCATTGACTGTAAAATTGAAGGGAATACAAAAATGAGCAGGGGAATTTCTTATGTTATTGATTTGGGTGAAAAAGAAGAAGTTGATAAAGATTTGAAAGTATTGGATTCAAAAAATGGAGAAAAACTTAATGTTCATTTTGTGAAATAATTAGACAGGATTCACAGGATATACAAAATTGTCATTAATGTTTAGATTTTCAAATTTGTTATAGGTAAAAACATAATGAATAGATGGCTTTGGTTTTTTATATTTATAATTATATTAGTTTTGTGTTCGGAAATTTTTTGTGCATCGGTGACAGGCAAAATCAGGTATACAGACAAGAACTTCTATTTGTTAGGTTTTACAGGGACAGAATTAAAACCTGCAAGGTATATTCATCTGGAGATAAGAAGAGTTGATAATAATAATGTTTTAGGTGATGGAACCACAGATAATCAGGGGAATTTTAGTATTATGATTTCTAATTCGGGTAATCTTGATATTTACGTTCTTGCGATAGCTCAATCCGATACTTCTCCTTACACTGATGTTGTGGTTAGAAATAATGAATATCAGGGAAGTATTCAATCTGTTGCCTCAACTCCTGAATATAAAAATACAAATTCATTGATCACCTTTGATTTTGATATACCTGTTGATAATGTGAGTGTTAGAATAGGTGACCCTTTTAATATAATTGATTGTATCTTATTATCTGCACAAAAAGTTTATAATGAGATAAGTTCACAAATCCCACTAGTTACCATATATTGGGAGGATGGTTCGGGTGATGGGTCATATTATCAAGATTCAAAGATATATTTATTAGGAGGAACAAGTGGCTCTCCTGGAAGTGGAGATAATGATGGATATGACGATTCTGTGATTATACACGAATATGGGCATTTTATTTCCAAGCATTATTCAGTCGATAAATCACCAGGAGGAGACCATAGTTCAACGGAATATTATAATCCTCAATTAACCTGGTCAGAAGGCTGGGCGACTTTTCTTAATCTTGCTGTAAGAAATAGTTGTGTTTATTGGGATTCGAGTGGGAGTGGTGGTGTTTCTGTTGATTTTGAGACTCCTGCTCCTGACGCTGAATTGAGGATAGGAATGAATAATGAGTCGGCGGTAGCTTGTGTGCTTTATGATATTTTTGATGGAAATTCAGCAGAGGATGATACACCTGGTAGTGATGATGATTTTTTTGCAATGGGCTTTGATGAAATATGGGATGTTGTGGATAGTTTTATGGATAATGTCGATTTGACTGCGACATTTGATGATTTTTATAATGGTTGGAGGGAGACATTTCCTGCAATAAATGTTGATAGTGTTTTTGTTGGGAGGCAGATTGAATTTGTTCCCTGGAATAGTTCTGAAAAGGTCTATGAAAGAAAATACCTTTACACGGATATTCCGGATTGGAATGCAACAGGAATAGTTGATAAGGTTAATGTGAATAGCACAGATTTGGTTCGTTATGTAAAAATCTTTGTTGATATTGATCATTCGAAGTTATCTGATTTAGAAGTGTCTTTAACTTCTCCAGATGCGACTAATGTTCTATTACATAATCATACGGGGGGCAGTAATATAATTAACTGGTATGGTTATGATAATTATGAGCCTCCATCTGTTAAGCTTGATACATTTGTAGATAAAAATCCGTTGGGTGATTGGGAATTGAATGTAATAGACATAAATGCAGGAGATGCAGGTAAATTAATTTCATACAAGCTCAAGATAGGATTTAAAACTACATTTTCAGAAAATTGGTTCGTTTATTAAAAGCAGTAGATTGAGAGTTCTGAAAAACTAACAAAGACATCTTTGTTTGTAGTCCCCACTTTAGTGGAAATAGATTTTACCTGCTAAAGCAGGAATTACGAACGGGCAGGATATATATCCTGCACCATCTATGGATGTGGAGACGCAAAATTTTGCGTCTCTACAAATACAGATGAGGCGCCTCCGCTGTAACTTAATTTTTCTTGACAGAGATGAAATGGGAGTGTTAGCGTCTGCAAGCTTATTTATCTTAAATTCTTGACATTACATATACCATATTAATAAATTTAGTTTGGAGTAAAATAGATGGCCTCCACGAATGATTTAAAAAAGGGTATTTATGTGGAAATAGAAGGGGAAGTGTGGCGGGTGATAGATTTTCAACATATAAAACCCGGCAAGGGGCATGCATTTGTTAGAATAAAGATGAATAATGTTGTTGATGGACATATTGTTGATAGAAAATTCAGGTCCGATGAGTATTTGAAAGATGCAGATGTTTTTAGAAAAAATATGCAGTTTTTATACAAAGATGATTCCGATTTTGTATTTATGGATGCTTCTACTTATGAGCAATATCATCTGAATGAAGATTTCATAGGTGATGATGCTTTATTTATGAAAGAGAATATGCAAGTCTCAATGCTTTTGCATAATGAGAAACCGATAGGGCTTGAGCTTCCTGTGGCAGTTGTTTTGAAGATTGTGAAGACAGAACCAGGATTTAAGGGAAATACTGTAACAGGAAGTAGTAAACCTGCGACACTTGAGACGGGTGGGGTTGTTCAAGTTCCATTATTTGTTGATGAAGGGACGAATATCAAGATAGATACAAGAACAAAGACTTATATTGAAAGGGTTTCATAATATTATTTGAAAGGAAACCAATTTATGAATCTTGAAGAAATTACAAAACTTATGGATTTAGTAAACAGTTCAAATGTTGAAGAATTTGAACTTGAATTAGAAGGTTTCAAAATAAAGATTAAGAAGGGGAAAGTCGTTTCAACCACTGACCCTGCAGTTGAGATGGTTGCAAAAGCTGCTCTGAGTTTGCCTGAATCTAAAAGCGGTGGAGAAGAGCTTAATACATTTATAATTAAGTCGCCGATGGTAGGGACGTTTTATAGAGCCCCAGCGCCTGATGTAGAGCCGTATATTGAAATTGGTGCTATTGTGAATCCTGATACTGTAGTTTGTATTGTAGAAGCTATGAAGTTGATGAATGAGATAAAAGCAGAGACTCATGGAAGAATAATCAAGATATTGGTTGAGAATGCACATCCGGTTGAATATGGACAGGATTTGTTTATTGTGGAACTTTTATAATACCGTAGGGGATGCATATATGCGTCCCCTACAAATCGAAAAAGTAATAATCAGGTTTTTCACAACCATTTGTAATAATTTTTCAGAAATCATAAATTGAGGATTATCGGTTTAGAAAATGTTTAAGAAGATATTGATAGCAAATAGAGGGGAAATTGCCTTAAGAATCATCAGGGCTTGTAGAGAATTGGATATAAGGACTGTGGCTGTATTTTCAGAAGCCGATAGAGACTCTTTACATGTTAGATTTGCGGATGAAGATATTTGTATTGGTCCTCCGATTAGCACCTTAAGTTATCTAAATATTCCGAGTATATTAAGTGCAGCTATGGTAACAGATGCTGAGGCAATTCATCCCGGGTATGGTTTTTTGGCTGAGAATGCTCACTTTTCAGAAGTGTGTGAAGATTGCAAATTAGTATTTATTGGACCATCGCCTGAAGCGATAAGAAAAATGGGTGATAAAAGTGAGGCGAAAAAAACTGTGGCAAAATCTGGCGTTCCTGTGATTCCAGGGAGTGATGATAAAGTTACTACACCTGAAGAAGCAATTGAAATAGCAAAGAAAATAGGTTATCCCATCATTCTAAAAGCATCAGCTGGTGGTGGTGGTAAAGGAATGAGGCTGGTTCGTTCAGAATTAGAGATTAGTAATGCCTTTTTAACAGCGAGTAATGAAGCGAATAAGGCATTTGGAGACCCCAGTTTATATATAGAAAAATATCTTGAGGAACCAAGGCATATAGAATTTCAAATTCTTGGTGATAAATCTGGGAATATAATTCATCTTGGAGAAAGAGAATGTTCCATTCAGAGACGACATCAAAAATTAGTAGAAGAGGCTCCGAGTGTTGCTCTGGATGAACATTTAAGGAATAAGATGGGTAAAGCAGCTGTAAAAGCGGCGAAGTCTGTGGGATACGTTGGTGCAGGCACAGTAGAATTTTTATTAGATAAAAATAAAAATTTCTATTTTATGGAGATGAATACAAGGATTCAGGTCGAGCATCCCGTTACGGAGATGATTACAGGAATTGATATTGTGAAGGAACAGATAATGATTGCAGCGGGAGAAAAGGTATCCATTTCTCAAAAAGATATTAAAATTATGGGACATTCTATTGAATGTAGAATTAATGCAGAAGATTCAGAAAATGGTTTCAGACCCTGTCCAGGAAAGATTGAGACGTATCATGCTCCGGGTGGTCCTGGAGTGCGAGTTGATAGTCATGCTTATGAAGAGTATGTTATTCCTTCCTATTATGATTCAATGATAAGCAAGTTAATCGTTAAAGGGAATGATAGAGAAGAAGCGATTAAGATTATGCATAGGGCTTTAGATGAATATATCATTGAAGGGATAAAAACAACTATTCCTTTTCATCTTAAAATTATAGAAAATAGAGATTTCTTAGAAGGGAATCTTTCCACAAGTTTTATAGAGAAGATGACAGGACGGAAGTAGAGGGTTAGATTTTGATGATTGTTTGTAATCAATAAGATTATTTTCCTGATAGGCTTATAGTGGTTTAATTTATTAAATATCTAAAGGAGGATAGAAAGGTTATGATAAAAGGTGAGGATAAACTTGGTGATATTAAGATAAATAATGAAGTTGTCAGTACTATAGCCGCTATGGCTGCTAATGAAGTCCCTGGAATTATACCCGCTTCAGGTGGTTTTTCCTTTAGAGATATGCTTGGGATAAAAGATATTGATAAAGGAGTTTCAGTTCAAATTACTGATAATAAAGTTGTTATTAATATCGAGGTCAGTATTGAATATGGGACGAATATATATGATGCATCTCATAGACTCCAGAAAAAAATAAAAGATCAGGTTGAACAAATGACAGGACTTGTAGTCGAAGAAGTTAATGTAATAATCAAGGGTGTTATTTTTCCAACTGGTAGCAAAACTCAAGAATAAGGGGAAATAATATGAATATATTAAAACAAATATTAATTGTTATCTGTTTAGTGATTATTTTTTTCTATGGTTTATATTACATCGTTGTGCCAGTTCCTGTGATAGGTAATTTTGTCAAGAACGAGATAAATAAAATTCAAATTGATGAAATTGGGATGACGATTATTTATTTAATATTAGTTCTTATGCCGCTGGTTGTTTTGGAAATTCAGAATAAGAGTAGCAGGAGTAGAGATGAGTTTGTCGTGAAGGGAGAAGGCGGGAATATAAGTATTACTTATGATGCCGTATCGAGGTATGTGAAAAATGTGTTATATGGGATAGAGAGTGTTGATGCTGTGAAGACTACTTTGGCGCAGTCGAAAAAGGGAATTATAGTGAATATTGCGGTAAAAATTAAAGCGACAAAAACATTGGGTGAAATTGATAAACAAATTCGAAAACGTATCAAAGATGGATTATCAGTTGTGTTAGGACTGGAGAATATCGGGGAGATAAATGTAAGTTTTAAAGAAATTGGGTATAAGAAAAAAACGTATGATGAGATAGTCCAGGAAAGAGCCGTAATGCCTGCCGATATTTTTAAAGTCCCTGAGGAAACAAAAACTGAAAAGAGTGAAGATAAGTAGGATAATATAATGTTGTGTGTTTATGTAACTAAATGAAATCTGTAAAGGACGCATATATGCGTCCCCTACAAAATAAAAGGAGGATTATAAAAATAGGCAAGGTTGTAAATAGACAAGAGCTGAAAGTAATTTTAGATAATTTAAGAAGTAAGGGGAAAAAGATTGTTTTTACCAATGGATGTTTTGATTTAATTCATATAGGACACATCAGGTATCTTCAGCAAGCAAGAAATTGTGGAGATTATTTAGTTGTTGGTGTCAATAGTGATGATTCTATAAGGGTGATAAAAGGGGAGAAGAGGCCTTTTTTAAGAGAAAATGAAAGAACGAGAATTCTTGCATCGCTTGAATGTGTAGATTATGTTATTGTTTTTAGCGAATTAGATTCAAATAATATTATTTCATTTGTTAGACCTGATATTTTAGTTAAAGGTGGGGATTATGGGGTTGATGGAATTGTAGGTAAGGAGATTGTTTGGGAGTATGGAGGAGAAGTTAAAAATTTGGAAGTTGTTAAGGGATTATCGACAACGGTGATTATAGAAAAAATTTTAAAAATGAACAAGAAAGTGAAATGAATTATGGCAGAAAAGGAAGAAAAAAAAGAAATAGATAAAAGTCTCGATTTTGAAATGGGGGACCAGGTCAGACATCCCAAGTGGGGTATCGGGACAATTATGTTTAAGAGCGGTTCTGGCGATAAAATAAAAGTGATAGTATTATTTCCCGAAGAAGGACGCAAAACACTTATGTTAAAGTATGCGAAATTAGAAAAAATCTAAAATATTATCCACAAAAATCAATCTGATTTGTCATCTTCATATACAATATTTAATAATTCAAGTCTTTATTAATGTAGTGGTGCGATTCATTGCTCAACAAAATGATGCATAAATCCGACCACTACATAATAGAAATCCAATTGTCTATTCAGGGAGTTATTCAATGAAAATTACAAAAGATGAGGTTAGGCATATAAGTCTTCTTTCACGATTATTATTTTCTGATGAAGAGATAGAAGTATTTTCGAAAGATTTGAATAGTATTTTGGAATATGTTAGCAAAATAAGTGAGTTAAATACTGAGGATGTTGAACCGACTTCGCATGTCGTTCCTTTAATGAATGTAATGAGAGATGATGTGGTGAAGACATCTCTGACTATAGATAAAGTTTTACAAAATGCGCCTGATAAAAAGGATGAGTGCTTCAAAGTCCCGAAGATTATTCAATGAATATCATCTTTGGGATAGATGAATAACTTGTTTTTCACAAATTGAGATCTCTGAAATATTAGCAGAAGCAAAATGTAGCGGTGCGATTTATCGCACAAAATAGATAATGTCGGATGAATCCGACCGCTACAACCTTAGTTTTTTATAGGTCTAAGATTAGAGGTAAGCAAATTGGAACTATATGAATTGACTGCACATAAGCTTCATGAATTGTTAAAAAAGAGAGAGATTTCTTCGCTTGAAATAACAGAATCTGTCTTTAGGAGGATTGAAGCGGTAGAGAAGAAAGTTCATTCCTATGTAACATTGATGAAAGATATTGCAATTGAACAAGCAAAAGACGCTGATAAAATTATTCACAAAAATAGTAATCTTAATCCTCTTACTGGCATTCCAATAGCCATAAAAGATAATATGTGCATCGAAGGCACGCTTACTACTTGCGCCTCAAAGATACTCTATAATTTTAATCCGCCTTATGACGCAACAGTTGTGAGGAAATTGAAGGAAGTAAATGCAGTGTTTGTTGGCAAGACGAATATGGATGAGTTTGCGATGGGGTCATCTACGGAGAATTCTGGTTTTTTCACGACGTTAAATCCCTGGGATTTAGAACGAATTCCCGGTGGTTCGAGCGGAGGTTCAGCGGCAGCAGTTGCGGCAGATGAGGCAATAATGGCGCTTGGTTCAGATACGGGTGGTTCCATAAGACAGCCTGCTTCTTTATGTGGAGTAGTAGGGTTAAAACCGACTTATGGAAGGATATCAAGATATGGGCTTGTAGCATTTGCATCGTCTCTGGACCAGATTGGGCCTCTATGCAAGGATGTTACTGATGCCGCTTTATTAACTAATATTATTAGTGGTTATGATAAGTGTGACAGTACTTCTTTAAATTATGAAGTTCCTGATTTTACAAAGGTTTTAGGAAATGATATTAAAGGACTAAAGATTGGGTATCCAAAAGAATATTTTATTGAGGGGATAGATAGAGAAGTAAAAGCGAGTATGGAAGCGGGATTGAAGAAGTTGGAGGATTTAGGGGCTGAGGTGTTTGAAGTTTCTCTGCCTCATACACAATATGCAGTCGCTGTGTATTATATTATTGCGACGGCGGAGGCGAGTTCTAATTTAGCAAGATATGATGGTGCGCATTATGGCTACAGAACGAAGGATACGGATAATATTGTTGATATGTTTTCCAAGAGTAGAGCAGAAGGTTTTGGCAGAGAAGTGAAAAGGAGAATAATGTTAGGGACTTATGTTTTGAGTTCGGGTTATTTTGATGCCTATTATTTAAAAGCCTTGAAAGTGCGAACACTTATCAAAAATGATTTTGATAAGGCGTTTGAGAAGTGTGATGTAATTATAACACCGACATCTCCGACACCTGCATTTAAAGTGGGTGAGAAGATGCAAGACCCACTTCAGATGTATCTATCAGATATATTTACTATTTCCATCAATCTTGCTGGCATTCCTGGGATATCGATTCCTTGTGGATTCACAGGTGATAATTTGCCTATTGGAATGCAATTGTTAGCAAAGCCATTAGATGAAGAAAAGATTTTTCAAGTAGCTTATGCCTTTGAACAAGCGACTGATTACTATACAAAAAAACCTGTAATTGATTAGAATATAGCGGTGCGATTCATTGCACCCCCACCCTTCCCTCCCCCATTTGTAGGGGGAGGGGGGTGTAGGGAGGGGGAATAAATCCGACTGCTACAATAGATAACAAGAGGGAAATAGATGGAATTTGAACCTGTCATAGGGCTTGAGGTTCATTCGGAGTTGTCCACAAATTCAAAAATCTTCTGCGGATGTTCCACTCAATTTGGGTCAAAACCAAATTCTCAGATGTGTCCTGTCTGTATGGGTCTTCCCGGTGTATTGCCTGTATTGAATAAGAAAGCGATGGAGTATTCTGTGCGAATTGCTCTGGCATTGAATTGCAAGATAACTGAATTTACAAAATTCGATAGAAAAAATTATTATTATCCAGATTTGCCCAAGAATTATCAGATTTCACAGCAGTATAATTGTCTCGGGAGAAATGGTTGTTTAAAAATAAATGTAAATGGTGTCGAGAAAAATATTGGAATTAATAATGTCCATCTTGAAGAAGATGCTGGAAAACTTTTACATCCTGAGATTCCGGGCGCTGATTACAGCCTTGTGGATTTAAACAGGACTGGTGTTCCTCTCATTGAGATTGTGAGTGAGCCTGATATGCGAAGTCTTGATGAGATGATGGCATATATGGTGACATTGAAAAATCTTTTGCAGTATATTGAAGTTTCGGACTGCAAGATGCAGGAAGGTTCATTGCGATTTGAAATAAATGTTTCTGTGAGACCAAAAGGAATTACGGAATTAGGTAAGAAAGTTGAAATCAAGAATCTAAATTCGATGAAGATTGCTATGAAAGCGGCTGAATATGAGATTGTGAGACAGAGTAAAATTATTCAGAAGGGTGGAGAGGTAGATCAGGAGACGAGATTGTGGGATGATGAAAAGTTTATTACAAAGACAATGAGGAGTAAGGAGGAATCGAAAGATTATCGTTATTTCCCTGAGCCAGACCTTGTTACGATTCATATTACAAAAGAATGGCAGGAGGAAATTAAAAGAAAATTACCCGAATTGCAATTGGCAAAGAAAGAAAGATTTGTCCGACAATTTCAAATTCCGCAATATGATGCTGAGATACTCACGAGTAATAAGTATCTTGCGGATTATTATGAATCTGCGAACAATGTTTATGATGCTCCGAAAAAGATTAGTAACTGGATAATGACAGAAGTATTAAGAGAACTAAATGAGCGTGAAATTGAAGTTGATGATTTCAAAATTAAACCTAATCAACTTGCAACTCTTATTAAGTTAATAGATGATAATGTAATAAGCGGAAAGATTGCAAAGACAGTTTTTCCGATAATGGTAGAGACAGGAAAAGACCCTGAAGACATTATCAAGGAAAAAGAATTGGTTCAAATTACAGATGAAAGTCAGATAAGAGAAATAGCAAATAAGATTATACAGGCTAATCCTAAACCTGTAAAAGATTATAAGGGTGGGAAAGAAAAAAGTTTTGGATTTTTAGTGGGTCAAATGATGAAAGAGACAAAAGGGAAAGCTAATCCAGAAGTACTCAATAAAATACTTAAAGAAGAACTATCCAAGTGATTTATTTCCAACGCATTATATGTATCAACATTTTATAAGTTTATAAACTTTTATTTGTTGAATTTTCCCTCTAATTGATAATTCATCGTGGGATTTAAACAATTTAGAATTTTCATTATTAAGACGCGAATAAGTTGATTCAGAAATTAGTATAGAGTTTGGTCTGCATTCTTTCTCAATTCTTTCAGCGGTATTCACTACATCACCGATCACTGTTAAATCTTTTCTTTCGATTGTTCCAATATCACCTTGAATGACCATTCCACTGTTGATTCCAATACGAAGGTTGATAGGCTCCTTATTTTCTTCTATTCTGATTTTATTGAGTTCGGGCAGGGCATTAAAAAGAATTGTCTTACTTGCTCTAATGGCATCATTGGCATCAATAAATACAGCCATTAAGGCATCGCCTATAAATTTATCAATATCTCCATAACATTCTTTCGTAATGACCTCACAGATTCCGAATAAATCATTCAACATTTTGATAGTATCTTCAGGTGGATATTTTTCAGAAAAAGTTGTGAAACCGACGATGTCCAAATATAAAATAGTTAAATCCTTTATATAAGCACTACTTTGAACTCCTGTGTGGATTTGCTCCATTATTATTTCATAAGCAGTCGAGGACACATATTTCTTAATGAGATTGTTGAATTTTTCCTGAAGGATTCGGAGATCTTCTTCTTTTGATATATCACGGAATACTTCTATCCCTGCTATGATATTGCCGTTTTTGTCCATAATAGGACCGATGTGGGTCATAACAGGAAATCTTTTTCCGGATTTATGAAGAGGATAAACTTTTGCTTGAATGGATTCTCCCGTTTCAATAGTTTTTGCTAAGGGACAACGTGTCTTACAGAGAAGGATTCCATTCTGATCAATATGATTCAATATATCATCGTAACAATGGCTTCCCATAACCTCTTTAGCACTGTGTCCGGTAATTTCTTCAGCTCCTTTGTTCCAGAATAAAATTTTTCGTTCCTTATCGGTAATATAAACGCCATCGAATATACAATCGAGGACGTTCCCTAAGATTGTATCTTTTCTACTTAGATATTCGAGTGTACTATCTTCCTGCATTTTATATCATTCCTTTTGATGGTAATTTTGTGACATTTGCCTGTAAATCCTGTAATCAGGTACGCCAACATCATTTGTGGCTCACTCACTCTTTTTATTTATATTGTGTAGGTATAAATTTCTTTAGTGAAAGAGATAGGGTTATAACTGTTACGGAACTCATTGCCATTGCGAGTCCAGCCAGTTCTGGTTTGAGGGTAATTCCGAAAATGGGATAGAGAATACCTGCAGCTACTGGGATGAGAGCCGTATTATAAGCAAATGCCCAGAATAAATTTTGTTTTATCCGAGTCATTACCTTTCTACTTAATTTAACTGCTGAAACGACATCCATAAGATTGCTTTTTATTAATACAATATCGCCACTTTCAATGGCAATATCAGTCCCACTGCCAATAGCAATGCCGATATCTGCCTGAGCAAGGGCTGGTGCATCATTAATTCCATCTCCAACAAAAGCTACAATTTCACCTTGTTTCTGGAGTTTTTTTACTTCATTAGCTTTGTCCTGAGGTAAAACTTCTGACAATACATTTTCTATTCCAATTTGCCTTGCGATTGCATTTGCTGTGCTTCTATTGTCACCTGTAATCATAACAATTTTGATGTTTAAATTTTTAAGTTGTTTTATTGCTTCTTCTGATGTCTCCTTCAAAGTGTCTGCTACAGCTATTATTCCACTAAATTCATTATTTATCGCGATGAGAACACTTGTCTTTCCTTCGTTCTCCAAGTGTGAGATTTTTTCATTCATCTCACTGGTAATGTAAATATTTTTTTCGCTAAGAAAATTTTTATTTCCAATCCGAACTTCTTTTCCCAATACTTTTGCTATGACGCCTTTTCCTTCTAAGGTATCGAAAGATTCACACTTTTCTAAATCAATGTTATTATCTTTTGCTTTTCTGACAATGGCTTCTGCAATTGGGTGTTGAGAATTATTTTCAACGCTTGCCGTTAATTTTAATAACTCTTTTTCATCAACGCTTATTGGAATTATGTCAGTTACTTCGGGTTTTCCTTTTGTGAGAGTTCCTGTTTTATCAAAAATAATTGTACTTAGTTTTTCTGATATCTCCAGAGCTTCTCCATTCTTTATAAGAACACCGAGTTCCGCCCCACGTCCAATGCCAACAGTAACAGCCGTTGGAGTTGCAAGACCAAGTGCACAGGGACAGGCGATGACAAGGACCGAAATTAATGATGATAAAGCAAAGAGAAGCTGAGCATTAAAAATAAAAAACCAAATTACAAATGTGATTACTGCGACTAACAAAACAAGTGGAATAAAATAACTCACGGCTTTATCTGCAATACTCTGAATGGGAGGTTTTGAACCTTGCGCCTCTTCCACGAGTTTAATTATTTGAGCCAGAACAGTATCTTTCCCAATTTTAGTGGCTTTAAATTTGAGTACACTGTTTTTGTTAATTGTTCCACCAATCACTATGTTGCCTTTTTTCTTTAGATTTGGAATTGGTTCTCCCGTAATCATCGATTCATCAACATAGCTCTCACCTTCAATAACTTCGCCATCCACAGGGATTTTCTCTCCGGGTTTGACAAGAATTATGTCGTTGATTACGACATCTTCTATGCGTGTTTCAAATTCTTTGTTATCTCGAATTACGATGGCTGTTTTCGGTTGTAAGCCGATTAGTTTCTTGATAGCTTCGGATGTTTTTCCTTTTGCCTTTGCTTCTAAATATCGTCCTAAAGTCAGGAATGATGCGAGAAGAATTGCGGTATCATAAAACATAAAATCTTTTGAAAGGATGAATTCAAATGTGCCTAATACACTTGATATGAAGGCAACACCAATTCCCATTGAATACATTACATCCATATTAAGCGTTTTATTTTTTAGTGCTCGAAATCCAGCAAGGAAGATTGGATAACTAATATAAATAAAAACAGGCGTTGAAATTATAAGCATTATATAGGAAATGATGGGAAATCGGTGAGTAGGAATATAACTAAGTATCATTAAGGGGATTCCCACAATAAATCCTAAAATAAACTTGTTGCGTTTTTCTTTTAAACTTTTTTCTTTGTAAGCCTTTTCTAATTCTTCTTTTTCTTCTCCTTCAAATCCGAGATATTGATAGCCTGCGGCTTCAATGGCTTTTTTCATTTCGGATATGGTTACAATATTTGAATTATATGTTACATAAGCTTTTTCGGCGCTAAGATTAACGGTTGCATCAATAATTCCATCTAATTTTTTAAGAGCCTTTTCTATAGTTTTTACGCAGTTAGCACAGGTCATTCCTCCGATTTTCAGAATAGTTTTATCATTTATTACGCCATATCCCGCATTACCAATAGCTTTTTCAAGGTCAACGAGTCGTAATTTTGTTGAATCATATTCTACATTAGCAGTTTCATTTGCGAGATTCACATTAGCTTTGGAAACGCCATCAAGGCGTGAAAGAGACTTTTCAACTCTGCTTGCACAGGTTGCACAGGTCATTCCTGAAATTTTCAGTTCCATTTTCTTCATATTTTTCTCACTCATTAGATTTTAATGTAAATATTAATTCCTATTCAAATATTGGATTATGCTTTTTTAGTATAACATAAGGTAGCATACAGTTTATTCAATAATTTTAATTTTTTTATAATAAATGTTGAATCAATATCTTTATTCCAATGCCTATTAGCACCAAGCCACCGACAACCTCAATTTTTCTTTCAAAAAAGTGTCCAAATTTGTCACCGATATAAACACCAATAAGACATAATAAAAATGTTACGATTCCGATTATCACTGCAGGTGTTATTATCAATATTTTTAATAAAGAGAGACTGAGTCCTACGGCTAAGGCGTCAACGCTTGTAGCTATTGATAATAATAATAATACATAGGTATTGAGAGGATCAAATCCCTTTTCGTTTCTTTCCATTTTTGTTGACTCGTAAATCATTTTGCAGCCGATGAAACTTAAAAGCCCAAATGCAATCCAGTGGTCAGTTCCTGAAATAAAATTTTTTAAGGTTATTCCAGCTAACCATCCAATAATGGGCATAATTGCCTGAAATAATCCGAAAAAAAAGGCGATTCTTAAGGCATAGGTTATTTTAAGACGTTTAATAATCAAGCCACTTGTAATAGAAATTGCAAAGGCATCCATTGATAATCCAAATGCAATAAAAAGAATTGTTATAATACTCATTTTGTTACTTTTCTGGTTGTATCTTTTTTGATATTAAATAGGTTTTGGGTAAGAAAATATATTTTATTTTAAAGATAATATCATTAATTTTTATTAACAGAAATGACAATAATTATTTCAAGACAAAATTGAATTGTTTTCTTTATGTAATTGATTGTTAATTACATTTATGAGGTGAAGTGTAAAAGGAGTGAATTATAAAATTTGTAGAGACACGATATATCGTGTCTCTACTATTATTTAGATTAAATTAGTTTGTTTTTCATTTTATTAGTTTTCACCAGTGGTCTTCATCAGCTCTTTTCTGACTACGATAAATATCACCAGCGCTAACAGTTCCATTAGTGGGATCGTAAGAAGCACGATTCCAACCACCCTCATCATAATCTCCATTCATACCGGCGTAGTTCTGATAATATGTGTCAGGACCAGCGCTGCGTATAACCCACATACCATAACGATCCATTTGGGGAGCATAGTTTACAGGAGGATCAGGTGAGTATGGTAGTATATAAAAGAAGGTTGGCAAATACATTATTTCATTAGCTAAATGAGATGGGAAATTGTGTCCCTTACGGAAAATGTCAATTAGAGGTGCCTCGCTACTTATAAAAGCTATAGGAGTAGTTAAGCATCCGGGATAAACTTTCCATCGTTCATCATCAGCCCATGAACCATTTACACCGGGCCAAGTAGTGGGTGGATAGTCATTATAATCAGTATAATAAGACTCGAGAGCGGTAACAGCTGTTCGCATATTTGCGACCTGGTGAGAGACCTTGGAGCGAACTTGAGCTTCGAGGAAATTCGGCACTGCGATTGCGGCTAAAATGGCGATAATCGCCACAACAATTAATAATTCAATCAAAGTAAATCCTTTTTTATAACGCATTGTTGTTTCTCCTTGTTGTTAATTTGATTTTGCATTTTTAAAAATTTTGAATTGGATAAATTATGATTACTTTCACCTCCTCCTCTCTAAGCTTAGTCATAAAGGGAGATAATTGAGAGATTAAGGTTGTAATAAAACAATTATTAAAGTCTTTGTCAAGAATTTGTCAACAATTAATTAATTTATTCAACCTGAAGAACTTAGAAACAGGAGAGCAAAATTATTATGTTTTTTTATCAGGTAATAATGCACTGACTATTAAACCGACAATACAAGTTAGAATTGATCCAGTAACAATATACCAGGGCCATGCAAGTATTTTTATTCCATATTTTTCCATAATTACAAAAATTAATACGACGATTAAGCCAAAAAATAATCCAATGATTGCACCTCTTTGATTAGCTTTTGGGAAAAATAAACCAAGAAAGAATACACCCAATAAACCACCATAAGTGTAAGATGCAATAGCGAGACCTGTATCGAGGACAGATTTTGTGTTTAAGAATAAGAATGAAAACAAGATAAATATTACACCCCAGAAGGCAGTTGCATATCTTGAAATCTTTACTTCCATTTTGGGTTCAACAGGTTTTTTAGTCAGCGTTTTATAGAAGTCATTTACGGTCGTAGATGAAAGTGCATTTAATGAAGAGGCAATTGTTGACATTGCGGCAGAGAAGATAGCTACAATTAGTAAAGCACCAATTCCTCTCGGCATTTCGTTAATTACAAAGAAAGGTAGTAATTCATTTCTATTACCAAGCGTAGGAAGTGGTTTTACTGTATGATAAAATAGGTAAAGCATTAAACCAATCACAAGAAAGAGAAGGAATTGAAAGAAGACTATGACACCACTTACTATGATAGCTGCTTGACTGTGTCTTAGATTTTTTGCGGTTAGTAATCTTTGAACAATAAGATTATCCGTTCCATGAGAAGCCATTGATAAGAACGTTCCACCGATGATTCCTGCCCAGAATGTATATGTTTCTTTTAGATTAAAGGTAAAATTAAATACTTTAGTGTGAGATATATGCGACCAGACAGCATCCCATCCTCCTGGGATTTTTGCAGGTATCATAAGGAGTGCAACAACGCCACCCGTTAAATATATGATTAATAACAATAAGTCTGTCCAGACAACGGCTCTTATTCCACCTATATAAGTGTAGATTAACGAAACACCTCCCATAAGAATTACTGCCCAGACAATCGGCATTTTGAATATAGCTGTGAGGACAAGTGCTCCAGCAAAGAGTCTCACGCCATCAGCTAATAAACGAGTGATGATAAAAACAGATGACGTTGTTTTTTGCATTTTTGTTCCGAATCTTACTTTTAGGAATTCATAAACGGTATAAAGTTCCCCTTTAAAATAGGCAGGTAAAAATAAGAAGGCGACAATTGTTCGTGCAATAATATAGCCAATGCATAATTGGAGAAAACCTAAACTTTCGTTGAAATAAGATGTTACCGGTGCTCCGAGAATTGTTAAGGCTGATGTCTCGCCTGCTACGACGGACGCTGCCAATGCCCACCAGGGAAGTTCACGATTACCAAGAAAATAATCGCGTCCTGATTTCTGTTTTCCCCCAACTAAAGCTCCAAAAACCATTATTCCTATGAAAAATACAGCAAGAATAAAGTAATCAATAAATGTGAATCCCATTTTTTCTATCCTCTATGTATTTGATTTGTAGCAGTCGCATTTATGCGACAATTTGTGTGATGAATCACACCGCTACATTATATGGTTAATGTTTTTTGCTTTCTTCTATCAGTTGATTAAGAAGATTTAATGCATCAACAGGTCTAAGGGAATCAATATCAATGTTTTTGAGTTTTTCAATAATGGAATTTGGAAGAGCGGAAAAAAAAGTTAATTGAAATTGTGCATCTTTTTTCAATTTTGCTTTTTTCTTCTCGTCGCTTTTTTTGATGGGTGTCTCACCACATTCGAGATCAAATAATATTTCTTTTGCTCGTTCGATAGCTGATGATGGGACTCCAGCTAATTTAGCGGCATAGATTCCATAAGAGTGGTCAGTTCCACCAGGTAAAATTTTATAGAGAAAAGTAATTTCATCTTCTTTCTCTATGACTTCTGTATGATAATTTTTCGCGCGTGCAAGAGAATTTTCGAGTTCTACTAATTCGTGATAATGCGTTGCGAAGAGGGTTTTTGGTTGGCACTTTTTCGAGTTGTGAAGATATTCGATGACACTCCACGCAATACTTACTCCATCATAAGTACTTGTTCCTCTTCCGATTTCGTCGAGGATAACAAGGCTTTTGTTTGTAGCATTGTTGAGAATATTTGCGGTTTCATTCATTTCAACAAGAAAAGTACTTTGTCCTTTTGCAATGTAATCCATAGCACCAACTCTTGTGAAAATTCTATCCACTGTTGTGATTGAGGCTTTGGAGGCTGGAACGAAACTTCCTATATGAGCAAGTAGAGTTATCAAAGCAACTTGTCTAATATATGTGGATTTACCTGCCATATTCGGACCGGTTATAATTAAAATCTGGTGAGAATTACTATCAAGATAGGCATCATTAGGAACAAAGTTGGTGTCAAGTTCGATTGTTTCAAGGACAGGATGTCTGCCATCATTAATATTAATTATTCCATCATCTGTTATGATTGGCTTTGTGTAGTTATGTTTGATAGCAGTTTCTGCAGATGAGTTAAGGCAATCTAATGTTGCGACAATCTCGCTTGTCTTCTGGATTTCTTTTGTAAAGTTAATAATTCGTTTACAGATTTCCTGAAAGAGATTGAATTCTAATTCGCATATCTTTTCATCTGCAGTTAATATAATTTCCTCTTTCTCTTTAAGCTCTGGCGTGATATATCTTTCTGCATTTGTTAAAGTTTGTTTTCTGATATAATCTGATGGAACGAGGTCTTTATGAGGATTGGTTATTTCGATGTAATACCCAAAGACTTTATTGAATCCGATTTTCAGAGATGAAATGCCTGTTCGCTTTATTTCTTGTTCTCTTAATTTAGCAATCCAGCTTTTGCTATCAGTGGTAATGGACCTTAGCTCATCAAGTTCAGGATTAAAACCATTCTTAATTAAATTTCCCTCTTTTATCGAAATGGAAGGTTCTTCGACAATGCTATTATCGATGAGTTTTATTACTTCTGATAAATTGGGACAATCATTAGTAAGCTCGATTAAAAAAGAATTATTGGATTTCTTCAGAGTATTTATTATAAAAGGAACTCGTTCTAACGATAGTTTTAAAGCAATCAAATCTCTACCATTAGCCCGATTACAGTTGATTCTGGCGATGATTCTTTCGAGGTCTGTTATTCCTTTTAATCCTTTTGTCAAATCAATTTTAATCGCAACATCTTTAATAAGTTCTTCAACTGCATCTAATCGTTTATCAATTTGTTCTTTTTTAATTAATGGTTGCAAAATCCAGTTCTTGAGAAGTCTTGCACCCATTGGAGTAATTGTATTATCAATCACTGCAAGCAGTGTTGCATCCTTATTTTCTGGATGAATGGGATGAATAAGCTCAAGACTTCTTTGAGTGGTATGGTCAAGTATCATAAACTCATTAATAGAGTAATAGGTCATCTTATTGATATGGGTTAAGAAAGTTTTCTGAGTTTCGTTTACATAAGAAATGATTGATGCAGCAGCACCTAAAGCTGATGTGAGGGATTCACAGCCAAATCCTGAGAGATTATGGACTCCAAAGTGTTTATGTAATAATTCTCTTCCTTCTGAAATATCATAGAATAAGTCTTCTCTAAATGTGATGAAGGTGTTTAGATTAGATTTAATTTCTTTCATTAAATCAGAGTTGGTTTTTATCTCTTCCGGGAGTAATAATTCCGCAGGGGCAATTCTGAAGAGTTCATTCAGCATTTCCTTAGTCGCTGTTAATGAATTGAATTCGGTTACATAGAAAGCCCCTGTAGAAAATTCGAGTGAGGTAAGTCCCCAGACTCCATTTTCACGATAAATTGAGATGAGGTAATTATTAGATTTTTCTTCCAAGATATTTGATTCGACTACTGTTCCGGGAGAGATGACTCTGATAACTTCTCTTTTCACAATATCTTTGGCAAGTTTAGGGTCTTCAACTTGTTCGCAGATTGCTACTTTGTATCCGGATTTGATGAGTTTTGCGATATAGTTATCAGCGCTGTGATATGGGATTCCTGCAAGAGGAAGATATTTATTTTTACCGACCTTTTTTCTTGTTAGAACGATATCAAGGATTTTCGATGCAATCTTTGCATCTTCGTTAAACATCTCATAGAAATCACCGAGTCTAAAAAAAAGAATATGGTCAGGATGCGCCTGCTTTATCTTATTATATTGTTTGACCATCGGTGTTACAATATCTGACATATTAAGCAAAACTCCATTTAAATAGAACGCGGATTTTCACGGATTATTACGGATTAACGCTGATAAATATTAATAAGGATGTACAAGATAAGCTAAATCAATATTAAATTTTCAATTTGCAATTTCAAATAAATTATTTATATCCTGTTAATCCTGTCTATCCTTGTTAAATTATTTGTAGGGGACGCATATATGCGACCCCTACTCTTTAAATTTTATTTTTTTTCTATGTCATCAAGCCTATATTGTGCTAATAAAGCTTCGCGACTTTTCGGAAAGCTCTTAATAAGATCGTTATAATATTTTTTTGCTTCATCGAGCTGATTTAATTCTTCGAGTGATAAGCCATAGTTCAGATAAGCTTTCGAGAGCAATTCGTAGTTCGGAAATTTCGCAATTAGTTCTTTATAAATTTTATTTGTATTCTGATAGTCACCCATTCCAAGATAACATTCACCTATAGAATCTATTATGAATGGGTCTTTTGCTCTTTGCTTGAATTTTGTCTGAACTTGTTGGAGCAAATGCAAAGCATCAGTATATTGCCCATTCACAATGAAGCAATTGGAAAGATTAATCATTGCCTGTTCGATAAATTCACCATTGGGATATTGGTTGGTATATTTTTGATATTCATCTATCGCCTCATTATATTTCCCATTTAAATAGTAATAGTCAGCGATGTGATATTGAGACTTTTCAGCATAAGGAGAGTCTGGAAATGTATTAACAATGAGTAAAAAATCTTCAATCGCAGAATTAACATTATTATTTAGTTTCGCATAAGTATAGCGAGCCTCAGGCAGGAGTTCTGAATTCGGATACTTATCAATGAATTCCTTTAATGAGATCCGAGCTTCTTTTGTTCGTCCTCTTTTTATCAAGGATTTTATAGACTCGAAGTCTTTGAGATCAGTAGCTTCTTGTTCAGGAGTAGAAGTCTGTGCAAATAAAATTGATGAAAAAATAAATAACAGACAGAGAATTTTTAGCCTCATTATTTTTATCCACTATGATATTTAAATTTATTTAGTTTGATAGCATATAGAATTGTAAAAGTAAAGAGGATTCATATTATTTGGAATATAGATTTGATTTGTCAAACTATATCATTTTGGATTGAAGGGATGGCATCTATTTGACGATTATATTAGATAATAGAATTTCAAAGAGTTTTGTTCAATTTCATTTGATTTCGTAGCTATAATAGATTAATATTCCAGAAATTTTTAATAAGGAAATCAAGTTGAGAAAGTATCTTTTTTCATTAGTTATCTTTATTTTCATATTGAGTTATTTGTCAGGCTCGAATAGTTCAGTTATTAGTGACAATAAAGATAATATTGTAAAAATTCCTGCGAAGAGTTCCTGGGTTGATACAGATCTTGACTTGAATCAAGGAGATTATATTTCTATCCAGAGCTCGGGTAAGATAAAAGTCTCTAAAATTTCATTCTCAGAAATATTTACTGGCAGGACTTATGATTATAAAGTTTCTCCTAAAGGAACTTATAATTTCGAATCAAGTGATTACAATTGTGAGTTAATTAATCGTGGATATAATGAAGATATAAAATTTCCATTGCCTGCAGGGCATCTTGGTCCTTATCCTTGTTATGCCTTAATCGGAAAGATTGATAAAGATGGAGATCCCTTTTTAGTGGGGGATAAGTATGTTGCAGAAATCAAAAAGAGTGGAAGATTATATTTAGGCATCAATGATTATTTTTTTAAAGACAATTCCGGTGAATTTCAAGCGAGAATAACTTTAAGCCAAACACCTTTTGAAGATAATCCCCATATTGATAAGCGAAAAATTCTCTCATATCCCTCTGATTTTTATGAGAATATTCCAGAGAAAATTGTCTCTCACAATGAGAAAAATGTCTTATTAATTTTTGTTGATGGACTTATTCCAGAAGTCTTACAGGAGATGGCTTTAAATGGATACCTACCAAATATTAAAGGACATTTTTTTGATGATGGAGTGGAAATAAAAAACACTTTTACGATTTATTCTTCCGATACGATACCTTCCACCGCTTCAATGTTGACGGGATTGTTTTCGGATAAAACAGGGATTAAAAGTCAGGCGTTATTTAGACGTGGATTTAATCGCCTCTCAAAAACAAAATCTTTAAATTTGGAAGACAAATTTGCCCCAGAAAAAGTTTCGCAATTTCTTAAAGATAACAACGCATTAGCTCTCTTTGATTTTTTTGAATCTGAATACATCGCAACTGCTGCGCCCATAAATCCTAAAAATCCCCCTGATGACTGGGCTCATATTGCTGCCAACTATGTTGAGAATCCTTTTGATGCTGGTGTAAGAGTCAGAGAAAATATCGATTATATTAATTTCCAACATTTGATGACTTTTATTGGTGATAAAAATAATAGAGTGATGTTAGTCTGGTTTGGTAATACCGACAGAGTAAGTCATTTAACTCCACTTGGTCAATATGGGGCTGCAAGAAAAGCCATTTATAAGGTCGATGAGTATGTTGGACAATTAATTAAAGAATTGAAAGATTCTGGCAAATTTAATGATAATTATGTCATTCTATTTTCAGACCACGGACATAGTGGTGGGAATGGATTTGTCAATCAAAAATGGGACATTGCGAATGATTTTTTCTTTCAGAAATTAGGATTCAACGTTCATAAAGTTATCGATAAATGGATTTATCCTGATTCAGACGAAGATGATTTTGTTTTTATAGATGATAGTATGGGAACGGCTCATAGCAAAATTTTCCTGCCTTATCTTTCTCAAGATTCAAAAATCTGGAATAAGCCCAATAATTTTTATCATCTGACACATTATCAGCTGGCGAATCAACGTGGAGAAGTAAATTTGATTGAGGAGATTTTATCTTATGATGTCGGTAGGGGCGAGCTTTCCTCGCCCGTATCTAAGGGCGAGGTGATCCCACCTCTACAAAGTAACATTTCATCGAAACCTGTGAATTTCATTCTTCACAAGATTTCTGATGACTCTGCAATTGTTTATAAATCTCCTGATAATATAGCCATTATTCAGCAGAAAAAAGATGAGAATAACAGAAATGTAGTGAAATATGTTCCAATAAAAAACTTTAATGTTTCACCATCTGGCGATGTAAACTTTGAATATGATTTTCATAGCAAAGAACCACTCAATTATATTGATGATTCTGTAGAATGTAGCGGTGCGATTTATCGCACAAAATATATACGTCGGATAAATCCGACCGCTACAACAGATAGTCACAATACAGTAGAAAATGTGGCACGAGATTTATCTCGTGATCTTTCCATACCCTCTCCCCTTGCGGGAGAGGGAAGGGTGAGGGGGTCTCATTCTGAACCGAAGTCCAAAGCGGAGCGAAGGAGAAGCGAAGAATCTCGTAAAGACACTATTGATAAAAACGAATATCAAGATATCCAAAAATTCTTATCTGAATATCACACATTTGAAGAGTGGCTAAATGCGACTTATAAGACAGAATATCCTGCGGCGCCATTTCTTTTTGCCAAGCATCTCTTCTGGGATGAATCATTAAAGAAATTAGCTCCGACTATGGATCCTGATTTTATAATTGTGCCGAATAAAGGCTGGTCGCTTGATAATATCAAATGGGCATCGACTACTCACGGTTATCCGAACTATGAAAGTATGCATATAGCATTATTTATAACCGGACCGGGAATAATGAAGAATGCCGTAATCGAAAAACCACACTCCATCGTTGATATTACACCGACTGTTTTATACATCCTTGATAAAGAATACAACGAAAATCAATTTGACGGTATGGCGATAAAAGAGATTTTTGAGTAGTTATATAGAAATTTTTATATTATATTACATAAATCCTCTGAAATTCACCCTAAAATCCTGTAGTAAAAATGTTTTGAGAATTAACTAAATAAAAACTAGCTTTTTGATCTCGGACATATATCTTGCAAAATAAATAATTATAATCTATATTTCTATTTTGGTACAAAATTATGGAATAGATGTTATTCTTAAAAAGGATGATTTAAATGGCAAGACAGCAAGAAAGTACTCTTTATGAAAAGCTTGTTAATTCCCAATTCTTATTCATGAAAAAAGGCACTCATACAATAGATGAAATCTATTGTGCTGTTAAACTACATTACACTAATCTTTGTGATGATTCCTATTATTGCTCAGAAAATTGCAAAGAAGGTAATGCCCAACCAGAATGGAAACATGTTGTAAGAAATGCACTTCAACGTTTGAAGAAGAATAATGGACCTATCCGTTATACAGGGAGAAGAGGTTATTGGGATTTTGGCTATGATTAAATGTAGTTAGCTGTTTTGTATTTATCACCTAATTGTATGGACATATCTTTAACAATAATCTACAAATGTGGGACAAATGTCCCAATCCCTGTCCCGTTCAGGATACATTTCCTAAACGATCGGAATTGATATATTAGAGAAGAAAATATTTCTTAATTTACATTTCTATTATTCAAATTATCTTTTAATATTTTTTCTTCTATATCTAAAATATCTTTTCTAGCTTTTTTAGTGTTAAAAGCTAAGATTAAAATAATTATAATGTTAATTAAGACCCACCACCAATGTTTAAAATATAGGGATAGAAATTTGATACTTAAACACCACCCAAGTAATATTCCAGTAATAGAATTAATATTTATTGTTACAATAGACCATCTTCTTACGATCCAATCTCTTAAGTTCTCATTTATAAATTCATTGCCATTCTTATCTACTCCACGTAATATTAAATATGCTTCTTTATGAAAAGTATCAAAATCATTAATATTATATTGTTTCCATTTTTTGAAATAAAAATTTTTCCAAAAAAGACTTATAACAAAGATGCTTATCGCTCCAATTATATAACCGAATGTATATGTAGTTATAAATAAAGCTATAATAGTTAATAATAATTCTAAATTGTTTATATCGCAATTATTTAATAAAGAACAGACATCTTTAGATAGTATACAATTAATTGATACAATAGAAAGAAGAAAAAAAGGTGGAATAATAAATCTTTGTTCCCTTAATGAGTCCATAAAATATTACCTTTTATTTATGTGTCTAATGATTAAGCTTACTGTTGGTGATGAATCATCAGCAAAATCCCTGTCTGTGTGCAGGGGTTCTCTTCTTCATCTTGTTCTGGTGGCAGAACCTTAACTGACCTTTAATGATTGAGTTAGGACTTTTTTAATTTACTTTTTGAACTAATGAACTTTATTAATATACTCATGAAATGAGAATACAAACTTATATATGGTAATAAAAACCCCCCAAAAGGTAAATCAATTAATAGTTGTTTATTAACAATAAATCGAATTCCAAAAAGCGCAACAACAATATCTCCTTTAGCTTTTCTTTCTAATCTTGCTTTAAGTTGTTGTAATTCATCACTTAACTTATTAGTTTGTATTGATGCGTCTAAAATTGAGATTTCTGATTTTGTTTTTTCTAATTCATTAAAAATACGTAATGCATCATTTTCTAAAGAAGATATTCGTGTTAAAAGAGAGCGTTTTTGTGCTTCAAATTCAATAACCTCAATAAGAGTTTTTCTTTCACTTTCTAAACGATTTATTTTTTCTTAATGTGATTCTGCTTCTTTACGTAATTTTTCAACTTCAGATACTTTAGAAAGCCGCTCTAATATTTGTTGTTTTTTACTTGAAAAAGTATATCCAATTAATGCAAAAGCTAACGGTATCAGGATTGCGGAAGCTAGACCAAACCAAACAATTAAAGATTGGTTTTTAGTTGTATTGATACCCAAATAAATATCTAAATAAATAAATGACATTCCTATAATTAATGATAAAATTCTTTTAAACATTTTTATAATTTCCTTTTATAGCTTTAACTTAATATTATATGTTTTCCAGATAATACCCAATTCTATATAATGCGTGTATTCTTTTATCACAGGAATAATTGGACAAAAACTTTTTATAAATCATACTCGCATTTGTCAAGTTTTTTAATCATATTTTATTAAAATGAAATTTGTAAAAGTTATAATACAGAAAGTTTAATAAAAATGGATTTTAATTCTTAATTAAGTACAATGAGGAAAGTGACAGATTATATTTCACGCAGAGGCGCAGAGGACGCAGAGAAATCAGGGGAAAGATTATAAATTAACAGGGATAAACAGGATAATATTTCCCTCTTACCCTATCCCTCTCCCGCAAGGGGAGAGGGAATTTATGGAGTGTCATTACGGATAATAAGGGGAGAGGGTATGTTCTGTAGGGGCACGTTGCATGTGCCCAATAATCTTGTCCCCCTGAAAAAAGAGATCAGGGCATATGCAATATGCCCCTTATAGAAAATTAAAAAAAGTATTGGACAAATTATTTTGGGGACGTATTTAATAACATTATTTTTTATTATATAAAGGAGGGATTAAGATGAACAAGAGTGTTTTACTCAGATGTAGTATTGTTGTTGTTCTAATGGTTTTTTTAGTATTTGCGGGTTATACTCAAGAAAAAGCGGCAGAAGAAAAGGAAGCACCAGCGAAAACCCAAAAGGCTATCGAATTAACTTATAGTATTTTCTTCCCACCTACTCACATTCAATGTCAGACCGCTGTCGAATGGGCTAAGGAAATTGAAACACTTTCTGGTGGAAGAGTGAAAATTACGACCTTTCCTGGTGGTTCATTAACTAAGGCGCCTGAAGTTTATGTTGGTGTAGTCAATGGAATTTCTGATATCGGGATGAGCTGTTTTGCTTATACCCGTGGTCGCTTTCCTTTGTTAGAAGGTCTGGATTTACCTTTGGGATATCCGAATGGTATGGCTGCCACAAAAGTTGCGAATGAAATGATTAAGAAATATAATCCTGCGGAAGTTAATGATACCCACATTCTCTATATTCATGCTCATGGACCTGGAATTCTTGCGAGTAAAAAACCGGTGCGGAAATTGGAAGATATGAAAGGATTAAAAGTCAGAGCCACAGGTCTTTCTACTAAAATTGTTGAAAGCCTTGGCGGAAATGCTGTAGGAATGAGCCAGCCCGAGACCTATGAAGCTTTACAGAAAGGTGTAGTAGAAGCCACATTATGTCCAATTGAAACACTCAAAGGTTGGAAGCAGGGAGAGGTTATTGATTATGTGATTGATACTTCCTTCATCGGTTATACAACCGCTATGTTTGTTACTATGAATAAAGAGAAATGGGATAAATTACCGGATGATATTAAGCAGATTTTCAATGAGACAAATGAGAAATATATCCTTAAACATGGAGAAGCATGGGATAAGGCTGATGAGGAAGGGACTGCCTTTGTAAAGGAACTGAAGCACGAATTTATCTCTATTCCTGAATCAGAACAGCCCTTGTGGATAGAAAAAGTTCAACCTGTATTGGATGATTATGTAAAGAATATGAAGGAAAAGCAATTACCTGGTGAAGCCTTTTTGAAAGACTTACAAGAATTGATAAAAAAACAAAAAGGAAATTGATATTGACAAATGGAAGACCAAGATAGTTCTTCATCTGTAGGGAGCGGTGTAAAACCGTTCCCTACATTTTATTTTAAGTTGCTCAGACAAATAACTTTATTATTCCTGACTATTTCAATAATAGGAATTGTGGTTGCAATGTCCGTGACCTGTCTTGATGTTATCTGCCGAATCTTCAGAATTTCTTTTAAAGGGGCTTATGATATTGTAATGATTGCTGGTACTATTACGATTACCTGTTCTTTACCTTATACTACGGCTGTGAAGGGTCATGTTTCGATTGATTACTTTTTTCATAAGTTATCTAAAAGGGGACGTATCATAGTCGATGCAATTGTTCGTATTCTTTCTATATTGCTATTTACTTTGCTTGCTATACAAAGTGTAAAATATGGAAAAGAATTGTCTGATAGGGGAGAAGTAACTCTCACCTTACAGATTCCGGTATTCTGGATATTGTATGTAATTTCAATCTCCTGTATGTTGGTTGCTCTTATAATTTTTTATAATCTATTACATCCAGAAAAGGTAATTGTTGAATTATGACTCATACACAAATGGGAATATTAGGTTGTATTTTATTGGTCATTTTATTAATGAGCAGTTTGCCTGTAGCTTTTGTTATGGCTATTGTAGGGGCTTTTGGATTTGCAATTCTTGTATCTCCGCATGCCGCTTTGAGTATGACGGTAAGTGATTTATATTCCACTTTTTCTTCGTATAGTTTAATCGTAATACCGTTATTTGTTTTTATGGGACAGATTGCCTTTCATTCTGGCATAAGTCGGCGTTTGTTTGATACAGCTTATCATTGGTTAGGTTCGCTTCCGGGTGGTTTGGCGATGGCTACAGTCGGAGCCTGCACAGGTTTTGGAGCTATTTGCGGGTCGGGTCCAGCAACTGCTGCTACTATGGCTGCGGTTGCCTTACCAGAAATGAAACGTTATAAATACGATATGGAATTGGGCAGTGGAACTGTCGCCGCTGCTGGTGGTTTAGGTATGATGATTCCACCAAGTGTTGTCTTTATTGTGTATGCCATTTTAACGGAGCAATCAATTGGAAAGCTTTTTCTCGCGGGAATTTTACCCGGATTGCTGATAGCCTTCTTATTTTGTCTTACAATTTATTTCAATTGTAAAATACACCCGCATTTAGGACCTGCTGGACCTTGGTCATCCTGGAAAATGAAATTTAAATCGCTTGCTGGAGTATCTGAAACACTTATAATTTTCATAACTGTAATTGGTGGAATGTTCTTAGGTTTTTTTACACCGACAGAAGCGGCTGCCATTGGAGCCGCAGCGACTCTAATTATAGCCGTTATCAGACGGCAAATGACCTTCAAGAGTTTTATTAAATCTTTACATGAAACTGTCCGAACATCGTGTATGGTTATGATTATTGTTGCGGGTGCCGTTATGTTTGGGCATTTTTTAGCTATAACAAGACTCCCTTTCGATTTGGCTGAATGGCTTGCTGGATTGAGTATGCCAGGCTGGTTCATTATAGCCCTTATCATTTTTTTCTATTTAATTGCTGGATGTTTTGTTGATGCTCTTGCTCTTGTTCTTCTAACTACTCCGATATTCTTCCCTGTCATTATGAGTTTAAATTATAATCCCATTTGGTTTGGAGTTATGATTGTTGTAGTAACTCAGATGGGCGTCATTTCACCACCTGTTGGTATCAATGTATATGTTGTGAATGGTATTGAACGGGATATTTCTTTACAGACGATTTTTAAAGGCGCCTTGCCTTTTTTGGGTGCCTTAATAGTGGCATCTGTTATCCTTACAGCTTTCCCAGAAATTTCCTTATTTATACCGAATTTGACAAGGTAGCCGCAATCTTTAAATTGCGTTTATTTAGCACAGGCTGAAGCCTGTGGCTACCACTATTGATTCCTTTCGAAAATTATAATCATTAAAAAAACTGAAAGGAAATTAATATGAATCAAAGTGATGAACCGAAACAGGAGTTTCATTATTTCAAACATATTTTATTCTGTACTGACTTTTCGGAAAATGCTGATTTTGCTTTTGATTATGCTCTTGAGCAAGCATCTCACTATCCTGGTTGCACACTTACCTTATTACATATTATCCCTGAACCGGAGTCGCAATTCTGGCAAGCACAAGTATATGAGTTGGATAATGTAGATGAGAAAGCAAAACAAGATATAGAGACAAAAATTGCCACTTCTTATACACCCCGAATCCCCCCAAATATACAGTTTGAAGTAGAAATAAAAATTGGAAAAGAGTATATGGAAATCTTTGAATTCGCTCGTAAGCAGAATGTTGACCTTATTGTCATAGGACGACAGGGGAGAAGTTCTCTTCAAACTGTTCTCTTTGGCAATGTTATGGAAAAGATAACCAGACATGCAGAGTGTCCTGTCCTTGTAATTCCTTCCAGCTATCAGAAAAAAGTCAAGAAAAACTAATAGTGCATTATCCTTTTATAAACCTTGTTTATTCTGTCTGAAATTTTTTTTATGAAGTTTATTTTAATTTAAAATTTAGTAAAGAGTCATTTTTTTCTTGTCTTTGTGTTTTAGATATTTATAAGTTTTCTAACTTTTTACGATATATTATTTAGGTGCGTATTATTTTTGTTAAAGGATTGTTGGATGAGGAAAAGGATTATTGTTTTTATTTTGTGCATTAGTTTTATGGCAGGATTGGGTTTTGCTGACGGTTTTAATGCTCCTTCGGTTTATTCCGGACCTGTGTATCGTTTGCACAATGATTATAATACATTTGATTTGCATAATATTGCTTCAGGGATTTATTCAGTCTTTAATCTTCGCCTTATTCGCATCTTCGATTTGACATTTGATTTAGTTGTGCCAGGGATAAGTCTTCATCCTCTTGAAAGTATGTTTGATGTTATTAAATCCGGGTATAGAGCAGTTCCCAGAGTTTATCCTTCTGAAAAATTTAGAGAATTAGTCGAAGCTTTCAGGATAAAACAGATTAGCATATCTGATTTGTTGAGTTTGGGAGGGACAAGTTTGAGCGAAGGTAATATTAGGCGTGTCAATCTCCTTTTAGATTGGGTTCAAGAGATGTTGCAGGATTTTGATTCGGTATTAGGGATGCCATTTGGTTGGAAAGGATTGTTACAAATACGATATATGAACATTGGGATTGATGTTGGTCAGGAATTTGTTGAAAAAGTAGCTCATAAAGTTGCGGTGTTTGTCACTAAAGGAGTGGATAAAGGCATTACAGGTATTGAAAATGTTTTTAGCGGTAGAAAAAGCAAATTGCAAAAAACAGATTGAATAGGAAATATTGGAACCACGAAGAACAATGTCAAACTGACAATTTAAAATTGTCAGTTGTCAGTTTTACATTTTAAATTTTTTTAATTATCTTGTTAATCTTGTTATCCTGTCTAAATGTTTTTATTTACGGCTGCCTGGTTTAATGAGGGTGATGCCGTCTTTGCAGAGTGGGCAGGAGGTTGGTTGATAGTTTTCAATTTCCATCTGGAACCAGGAGACAAATTTTTCAACGGGTTTGAATTTCCCACCACTTCTATCAACAAAGGCAACAAATCCCACTACATTTCCACTATGTTTTCTGACTATTTGTTCTAATTCAAGAACGGAACCGCCTGTTGTTGTTACATCCTCAGCAATTAGAATATTTTCCCCCTTAGTAATTTGAAATCCTCTGCGTAAAGTCATTTTCCCTTCTTCTCGTTCGGCAAAGATGGATTTGCATTTCAAGGCTCGTGACATCTCATATCCAACGATTATCCCACCTAAAGCAGGGGAGAGAACCTTATTTATTTTTATCCCTGAGAAATTTTTTGCCAGGTCTTTACATATCATTTCAGTAATATCCGGGAATTGCATTATAAGGGCGCATTGAAAATAGTATTTGCTATGGAGACCAGAAGATAATTGAAAGTGCCCTTCTAAGAATGCACCCGTTTTTGCTAAAACTTCTTTTTTCTCTTCAATATTCATAATGTATTAAATTCTTCTCTAACTTTATTTATCAAATCATTTAATCTGAGTGCTTCCTTTCTTGCACATTCAGAAAAGTTTTTGTCATTTGATGCATAAATAACAGACCTTGATGCGTTGATAATCAATCCTCGTTTTTTGCTATTCATTCCATAACCCACTGTTGAAGTGATGTCGCCACCTTGTTTTCCAATGCCAGGAACCAAGAATGGTAAGTCGCCTGCGATATTTCTGACTTCTTTTAATTGTTCCGGGTATGTAGCACCAACCACGAGACCGCAGTTGTTATTCATATTCCATTCTTTAATGCTTTGAGCCACTTTCAAATAGAGGTGGTTAGGCATCTGAAAATCTTTAGCCCCTTCATTAGAAGTTAGGCACAGAATAAAAATGCCCTTATCTTTGTAAGAAAGAAATGGAACAAAAGAATCGTGTCCAAGATAAGGATTAATTGTTGTAGCATCACAGGAGAGTTCTTCGAAAATAGCTTTAGCATAAGCTTTTGAAGTGGTGCCGATATCTCCTCTTTTTGCATCTGCTATGATTGGGATTTGAGAAGAAATATATTTTATGGTTTTGATAAGTGACTCTAATCCTTTCATTCCATATTGTTCATAGAAGGCGAGATTGGGTTTATAGGCGCAGACAAGGTCTTTTGTGGCATCAATAATTGATTTGTTGAATTCAAATATAGGGTCATCGCAGTTATGTAAATAGGGAGGAATTTTATCTAAATCAACATCGAGACCTATGCATAAAAACGAATTATTTTTGTCCTGAATATTTTCGATTTTCTCAAAGAAATTCATCGCACGTTTTTCTCGGTTAAATTCTATTTGGATGGAACGCATATATGCGTTCCATCCAGTTTTAATGTTCCGATAAAGTCGTTTATATCAGAGATATTTTTCTCTTCAAGGAATTTTCTTATTCCATTAATAATCTCGATTGTTGCTCTTGGATTGATAAAATTTGCCGTTCCAATTTGAACTGCCTTTGCTCCAATTAAAAGATATTCCAATGCATCTTTATAATTCATAATTCCACCGATTCCAATAACAGGTATCTTAACTTTGTTTATAACCTGATATACCATTCGAAGTCCGACTGGTTTTATTGCAGGACCTGATAAACCTCCTGTTATATTACCAAGAACAGGTTTTCTGGTCTCAATATCCACAGCCATTCCTACAATTGTGTTGATTAGTGAGAGGGCATCAGCTCCCGCATCTTCTGCTGATTTTGCTATGGCTGTTATATCAGTAACGTTCGGCGTAAGTTTTGCAATAATTGGTTTTTCAGTGATTTTTCTTATAGCACTAATTACCTCGAAAGTTAAATCAGGAGAGGTGCCGAAAGACATTCCACCTTTTTTAACATTTGGGCAGGAGATGTTAATTTCAAAGGCATCTATTCTATTTTGTAATGTCAGGATTTTCGCAACTTCTTTAAATTCATCTATAGTCTCACCAACAATATTTGCAATAATGACAGTATTTAGTTTCTCGAGATAAGGTAATTTTTCTGATAAGAATTTTTCCACGCCTTCATTTTGTAGTCCGATAGCATTTAGCATCCCTGAAGGTGTTTCAACCGTTCTCGGTGGCTTGTTGCCTTGACGAGGTTTGAGACTTATGCTTTTGACAATGATTGCGCCTAATTGTGATAAGTCAATAAAGTCCTCAAATTCCTTTGCATAACCGAACGTTCCTGATGCGGTTATTATCGGATTTTTGAGTTCTAATCCAGCTATGTTAACTTTTAATGAGACCATAATGATTTAGTTTAACCACAGACGACACAGAGAAAAACAAACCAATAAATAGACATGATTAACAGGTTATACAAGATAATGAAATTTAAAATTTCAAACAGACAACTTATAATGAAAAATAAAATACGAGTTTCTTCGCTGTTCCTTCGCTTCACTCAGGACTTCGGCTCAGAATGACGATTTTTAATTGTCAGTTGTCCGTTGTCAGTTTTCAATTGATAAAACCTCAGTATTCTCTGTGGTTTAATTTTTTTATCATTCGAAAATCAGTTCTGATCCTTTAAAAACAGGTCCATCATAACAGACTCTTTTATAACCTGTAAGCGTATTTGTAACGCATCCCATACAAGCTCCGAAACCACACGCCATATTTTCCTCAAGAGATATTTCACAATCGATTGATAGTTGATTACATATTCTACATATCTCCTTTAGCATAGGATGTGGTCCACAAGTATAAAATTTAAGTTTGTTATGATGAGTACTCACATATTTTTCATTTTTTAGTTCTTTAACAACAAATTCAGTTACCAGACCTTTTTTACCAGATGAGCCATCATCTGTAATTAGTGAAACATTATCAGTGTAAGTTCTCAACAAGTCAATGTAGATTAATTCGGATTTTGTTTTGGCACCATAGAAGATTTGGAAATTGATTCCCATTTCTTTTAGAATAGATGCGAGGAATATTAAGGGTGCGATGCCCATACCACCGGCAATTAGTAGTGTGTTACTATCTATTCCTAAATTCTTTTGTAAGGGCGAGGTAACCTCGCTCTGACAGATAGTAAAACTATTTCCAAGAGGTCCTATAAGATTAATTTTTCCTCCAATGCGCTTTTTTAAAAGGAGATTTGTTCCCAATCCTTTTATTTTATAAATTATTTCGACAGAATCATTATCAATTCTATTAGCGATTGAGAACGGTCTTCTTAGTAAAGGAAAATCCGTATCGGAAATTTTGATCTGGAGGAAGTTCCCTGGTTTAGCTTCTTTAGATATTAGAGGAGAATAAAGTATTAAAGAAAAAATATCTGAGGTTAATTGATCATTTCGAGTTATTTCTGCATCTTCTATAAACATATTTATTTAACAATTTTATTATTCTGATAAACTATTTTTCCACCAACGATTGTTGTGTCAATTCCACCCTTACATTTCATATTTAAGAATGGGCAGTTGCTACTTCTTGATAACAAATCTTCTTTTTTAATTAGACATTCTTTTTCTGGGTCAATTATTGTAACATCTGCATCTGCTCCTATTCCGAGAGAGCCTTTATTGAGTCTGAGAATTTTAGCAGGATTTGTAGACATCATCTCAACCATTTTGTTAATGCTTATAATATTTTTATGAACGAGATGAGTCATAATAACAGGAACTGCTGTTTGCATCCCAATCATTCCAAAAGGTGCATCTAAAAATACCATATCTTTCTCAATATCTGTATGCGGTGCATGGTCAGTGGCGATAACATCTATCGTTCCATCTTTAATTCCACGAATGAGTTCCTTAATATCCTCTTTTGTTCTGAGAGGTGGATTAACTTTGAAATAAGTATCGAAAGATGTTACGCATTCGTCGGTTAAAGTTAGATGGTGAGGTGTAACTTCAGCGGTAACATTCACACCACGCTTTTTGGCTTTTCTGATTAATTCAACTGACCTTTTTGCACTTGTATGGCAGATGTGAAGTCTGCCACCAGAAGGTTCAGCCAATTCTATATCTCTTGAAACCATTGCACTTTCAGCAACAGATGGCATTCCTGGCAAACCTAACAATGTTGACATATATCCCTCGTGCATAACACCATCTCTCGATAGATTCAAATCTTCGCAGTGAGACAAAACGGGCACATCAAACATACTCGTATATTGAAGAGCGCATTTCATAATCTCTGCATTCATCACGGGTTTGCCATCATCGCTAAATGCAATTGCCCCATACCATATCAGGTCACCGAATTCTGTTATCTCTTCACCAAGAGTTCCTTTAGTTATTGCCGCAACGGGGAATATGTTAACAACACCATCAGTTTGAGCTCGCGATATGATAAATTTTACGCCTGTTTGTGTATCAATCACAGGATCAGTATTCGGCATTGTGCAGATACTTGTAAAACCACCTGCAGCTGCACTGCAAGTTCCCGAATATATTGTTTCCTCATCTTCTCTTCCCGGCACTCTTAAATGACAATGCATATCAATCAGACCGGGAACAACACATTTCCCTTTTGCATCGATAACTTTTACTTTCGATATCTTGATATTTTTCGCCACTTTCTCAATTTTGCCTTTATCAATAAGCACATCAAGTAATCCGTCGATTTTATTTTTAGGATCAATGACACGTCCATTTTTAATTAATATCTTCGACACTTTTGTCTCCTCCTCCGGATAAAAGATATAATATTGACATTCTTATTGCTACTCCATTTGTAACTTGTTCTATAATGACTGAATAAGGACCGTCTGCCACTTCCTGAGAGATTTCAACACCTCTGTTTATTGGTCCGGGATGCATAATCAGGACATCAGGCTTTGCATATTTCATTCGTTCCTGAGTTAAACCATATAGAAGTTTGTATTCTCTGATACTGGGGAAAAGATTTTTTCTTTGTCTTTCAAGTTGAATTCTCAATAAGTTAATTACGTCTGCATCTTTAATTCCTTTTTTGAGATCGTAACAAATCTCGACTCCTAATTTCTCTATATGTGGAGGAATAAGTGTTTTGGGACCAACAACAGTAACCTTTGCACCTAATTTTGAGAGTCCCCAGATATTTGAGCGTGCTACTCTGCTGTGAAGAATATCACCGAGAATGACAACTTTTAAATCCGCAATCTTTCTCTTATGTTCACGCATTGTGAATAAGTCCAGAAGCCCTTGTGAGGGATGCTCATGGCAACCATCGCCTGCATTAATTATGGCTGATTTGAGTCGTTTACTGAGTAGATGAGGTGCTCCAGGACAAGAATGCCTCATAACAATGAAGTCAGAGCCCATCGCTTCAATTGTTCTTGCAGTGTCAAGCAAGGATTCACCTTTTGTAACACTACTTGTTGAAACAGAGAAGTTGATAACATCAGCACTTAATCTTTTAGCGGCGATTTCAAAGGATGTTCGTGTCCTTGTGCTATTCTCGAAAAATAGATTAACAACAGTCTTTCCTCTTAAGGTCGGAACTTTTTTGACGGTTCGTGTAAATATTTCCTTGAATCCAATCGCATTATCAAGAATGAGCTCAATTTCTTCTTTGCTCATCTCTTGAAGACCTAATAAATGTCTACTTTTTAGTTTCATCTTTTTCCCCTTCTAAAATAAGATTTAACAGGGATATTTATAAAATTAACAATTTAAAACGGACAACGGACACCTGACAATTAATTAAACATATAACCGCAAAGTTCGCAAAGAAGGCGCAATGGACACAAATAGATTCCGAAACAAGTTCGGAATGACACTTTCCTTATCCTGTCATGCTGAACTTGTTTCAGCATCTCTCTGTGGTTTCATACAGTTTTAGATTGTCAGTTGTCAGTTTTACATTTTTAATTTTTCTTTAAATCAACGAGTAAAACTTCTTCTGTGCCATCGACTTCTTTTAATCTAACTTGCACAACCTGATTATAATTAGTCTCGATTTTAAGGCTATAAAAATCAGGTTGGATAGGATATTCTCTGAGTCCTCTGTCGATGAGAATAAATGCCTTAATTGATTTTGGTCTGCCGAAATCAATAATGGCATCGAGTGCGGCGCGGATAGTTCTGCCCGTAAATATGACATCATCAACAAGTATTATGATTTTATCTGTAACGTCAAAGGGCAGATCTGTGATTCCGACTATTGGTTGAGTGTCAATTGTGGATAAATCATCACGATAAAGAGTGATATCAAGTTTTCCTATGGGGATATTCAACCCGGTTTTTTTATCAAGAATCTCTTTCAAACGAGAAGCTAAAGGCACACCTCGTGTCCTGATGCCGATTATAGCGATTTTTTCTTTTTCCTTTATTACTTCTAATATTTTTGATGCTTGTTCATTAATAGATTTTTTGAGTACTTCTGCATCTATTAATTGTCTTGCTTTGCCCATTTTATACCTCTATTAGTTATTTAGACATATAAATATTGTGGTGCGACATTTATGTTTGTTTGTAGTCCCCACTTTAGTGGGAAAGAATTCACCTGCTTAAGCAGGTACTACAAACTAAATCTTGCACTACAATCATTTATTTTTTTTTGCAATGTATTTATTATAACCAATTCTTTCTAATAGTTCATCTTTATCTTTGATTTTTTTTGTTTGTTCGTTTCTAAACTTATTTAATTTTGTTTTTAAGGACTTATCGCTTGTTGCGAGAATCTCGACCGTCGCTAAAGCGGCATTAATTGCCCCTACTCTTCCGATAGTAGTGGTTAAGACAGGAATACCTGAAGGCATTTGGACAATTGAGAGTAATGAATCGAACCCTTTGAGTGGAGATGAATCTAATGGGACACCAATTACAGGCAAATAAGTATACGAAGCAATAACACCAGGGAGATGAGCCGCAAAACCCGCTGCTGAAATTATTATTTTTATTCCATTTTTCTCAATCTTTTTGATATAATTTCTTAATAATTCAGGTGTTCGATGAGCAGATAAAATTTTTAAATCAAAGTTAATGTCAAAACTCTTGAGCGTATCACAAGTATGTTGAATAATTTCTAAATCAGAGTCACTTCCAATTATAATTGATACAGTTGCCTTTTTCATCTATTTACCTCTTAAATTGATAGTTTGAAAATCATATTTTTATCTTAACTACGAGATTGCTTTACGATAAAACTGTTCGCAATGACACGTCAGGAGTGTCATTGCGAGGAACGTTAGTGACGAAGCAATCTCGCTTTTACGCATTTTTAAACAGTCACCTCTTAAAATATTCTATGCTCAGATTTCAAAGCTCTATAGCCAATATCTCGTCTGTAATAAATTCCGTCAAAATGAATTCTCTTCAAAAGTTCATAATTCTTCTTTATAGCATCAGAAAGCAAGATATCAAGAGTTGTTAAACCAAGAACTCTTCCACCATTTGTAATCAACTTGCAATCATTTTCAGATACTCCTGAATAAAATATTATAGCATCATTATTCTCTTTGATTAAATCAAGGTTGTTGATGACTTTTCCCTTTTCATATTTCCCCGGATAGCCGTCAGAAACGGCAATCACGCATACTGCCCATTTCTCTTTCCATTTCAACTCGATGGATGATAATTGGTTATTAATTGTTGCTTCGAATAATTCAACAATATCATTTTCTAATCTTGGAATAACGGCTTGTGTTTCAGGGTCACCAAATCTGCAATTGAATTCTAATACCTTTGGACCTTCCTTCGTCACCATAATTCCTGCGTAAATAATTCCTTTGTAAATAATATTACGTTTTCTCAATTCGTTAATTGTTGGTTCTAAGATTGTCTCCTGAATTTGTCTTAACATATTTTTATCGACAATGGGTACGGGAGAATAGGCTCCCATACCACCTGTGTTTGGTCCTTTATCACCATCAAAAATGGGTTTATGGTCTTGAGAAGAATCTAAGGTTACAATAGTGGAGTTATCAACGAAAGCTAAAACAGAAGCCTCTTCGCCGGATAAGAATTCTTCGATAACAACTTTTTCCCCGGCGTTACCGAAAACTTTTTCATCAAAAATAGCGTTGAGTTGACTTTTGGCTTCTTCTATATTTTTACTGATGGAAACACCCTTACCTGCAGCAAGTCCATCTACTTTTATAACAAAAGGTAGGGTTAGAGATTTTATAAATTTTAGTGCTTCTTTTTTATTGTTAAAAATTCCAGCTTTAGCTGTAGGCACATTTCCGGAAGTCATAATCTCTTTCGCAAAAGATTTGCTACCTTCAATCATCGCTGCGTTTTTTGGAGGACCAAATATTTTCAGACCTCTTGATTCAAAGGCATCAACGATTCCATCGACTAAGGGAGATTCTGGTCCCACAACAGTCATATCGATATTTTTCTCTTGTGCAAAATTAATTAAGGCTTCGAAAGAAGTTGAGAAATCAATATTAATGCACTTTGCCCTTTTCGCAATACCTTCATTTCCCGGACAACAATAGACTTCTTCGATTTGTGGACTTTGCAATATCTTCCAGACAAGACAATCTTCTCTACCGCCACTTCCTATAACGAGTAATTTTTTCTTACTCATCAACATAAACCTTTCTAAAATTGTTCAGGAGATTATGGTAAGCCGACAGGATGTAGGCGCTACAATTAATTTACTCATCAACATAAACCTTTCTACCTTCGATTCGAACTTTCCCTTTTGAAATTAAATCTATTGCCTTTGAATAAAGCTTGTGTTCTTCCTTTAATATTCTTTCTGCGAGTGATTCCTCAGTGTCATTCTGTTCGACAGGAACAACTTGTTGGAGAATAATCGGTCCAGAGTCCACACCTTCATCAACGAAATGCACTGTGCAACCTGAATATCTGACACCATATTCAACAGCCTGCTTTTGAGCATCGAGTCCAGGAAAAGAAGGAAGTAATGCAGGATGTATATTAATAATTTTATTCTTGAAAGCTTCGAGAATAGGTTGACCAACAATTTTCATATAACCTGCAAGGCATACAAGGTCAATTTCTCTTCTTTTCAGTTCTTCAGCGACAGATTTATCAAATTCATCATGAGAAGGATATTCTTTAATGTTGAAATAAATTGTATCAATATCATTTTCATAAGCTATTTCAAGGGCTTTTGCTGCTCTTCTATCGCTGATAAACACGTTAATCTCAACATCTAAATTTCCGGATTTAACGTTGTTTAAGATTGCTTGGAAATTAGAACCACGCCCTGATGCTAACACGGCGATTTTAAATTTTTTCCCCATCTTTTTCTAAGATGACCTCTCTATTACCTTTGAGCATTACCCCGATTATAGATGCTCTTAAATTATGTTTTTCAATTAGAGATAATGATTTTTCCAGATCATTTGTTGATACAATAATTATGAGTCCAATTCCCATATTGAATGTTTTAAACATCTCTGCTAAACTGACATTGCCATATTCCAGTAATTTATTAAATATGAGTTGTGGTTTCCAACTTCTCAGATTTATTATTGCCATACAATTTGTAGGCAATATACGAATTAGATTTCCCCGAATTCCACCACCAGTAATATGTGCAATTCCTTTGACCTTAACCTTCTTGATAAGTTCTTGTACAATGTTGACATAAATTTTAGTAGGAGTTAGAAGAATATCACCCAGAGGTTTTTCCATACCTTTTAATGGTTTATTTAAATCGCATTTGTGAGTTTTAAGAAAAATTTTCCTTGCTAAAGAATATCCATTGCTGTGCAAACCACTTGATTCAACGCCAATAATAACATCATCAGATTTTATTCCAGAACCATCGATAATATTTTTTTTATCAATTATTCCTACACCAAATCCAGCTAAATCAAATTTGTCATTAGTATACAGATCAGGTAATTCGGCAGTCTCACCACCGAGTAAGACGCAATTAGCTTCTTTACATCCTTTGATAATGCCTTTGATGATTTCCATCCCCTTTTTGAGTTCCAATTTTGGTGTAGCATAATAATCAAGGAGGAAAAGCGGCTTTGCACCACAAACAATTATATCGTTTACAACCATTGCGACAAGGTCAATACCAATAGTATCAAATTTGTCCATCATTTCAGCGATTAGAAGCTTTGTTCCTACACCATCTGTGCTTGAGACAAGAATAGGATTCTGATATTTTTTTATGGCAACAGGAAATAATCCACTGAAATCCCCAATGGAAGGAATTTGCTTTTTGATTAAATCGACGAATCTATCTCCAGCATCAATGTCAACACCCGCTGATTTATAGGTTAATGAAGATTTTTGTTTTTTCATAAATGTTTATAAATTTCTAATCATTATTTTTTCTATTGAATAATGATAAGACTAATACGAGATTCTTCGCTGCACTCAGAATGACAAATTACATTGTCAGTTGTCAGTTTTAAATTTTATTTTCTATTTTCTCTATAGTTATTAGTATTTTTGTTCTAAAATTTCTTTAAACAGTTTTTTTGGTTTTCCTCCGGGGTACTCACCATCGAAACAAGCAAAACAATAATTTTGAAAACCTGGAATAACTTCTTTAAGTCCTTGAATGCTTAAATATCCGAGACTATCAGCTCCTGAATGTTTGCATATTTCTTCAATTGAATGAGTTGATCCGATGAGTTCCATTTTTGAGGGAGTATCAATACCGAAATAACAAGGAAATCTCCAGGGTGGTGAACTAATTCTTAAATGAACCTCTTTAGCTCCGGCATTTTTTATCATTTTCACAATTTTGGGACTGGTAGTTCCACGCACAATTGAATCATCAACTACAACAACTCTCTTACCATTTAAAACACTTTTGATAGGATTGTATTTTATTCTTGCTCCGAAATGTCGAATAGATTGCTCCGGCTCAATAAATGTTCTTCCAACGTAATGACTTCGAATCAGTCCCATCTCAAAAGGAATTCCTGATTTGCGGGAATATCCTATCGCAGCCGCATTGGATGAGTCCGGGACGGGGATGACTATATCAGCATTAGCCGGTTGTTCTTCGGCAAGTTTTGCTCCTAATGCAGTTCTGATGTTATGAACGTTTGTATTTCCTACCAGACTATCTGGTCGGGAATAATAGATGTATTCGAATACACAGAATGACGTTTCGGTTGGCGCAAAAGGTTTAATACTTTCGATTCCTGAATCAGATATGATAATAATCTCACCCGGTTCAACTTCTCTAATATGTTGTGCTCCTATGATGTCAAATGCGCAGGTCTCAGAGGCTAAGAGATAGGCATCATTATATTTTCCAAGACATAATGGTCTAAATCCTTTTGGGTCTCTCATACCTATCACTCTATCTTTTCTCATTATCAAAAAAGAATAGGCGCCTTTAAGTCTGAATAAGGATGTTGTGAGTGAATCGATAAACGATTTTGCAGTGGATTGAGCAATTAGATGTATGAGAATTTCACTATCCATAGTGGATGAGAATATAGCACCTCTTTCTTCAAGTTCTAATTTTAGTTCTTCAGAATTTGTTATGTTACCGTTGTGAGCGACAGCTAATTCTCCCCCCTTGTAATTTATCTTGATAGGTTGGGAATTTGTAATGACATTCGAACCTGTGGTGGAGTATCTGACGTGTCCAATGGCAGATTTTCCCAAGAGACTATCGAGAGAATTCTTGTCAAAGACATCAGCAACGAGACCCAGACCTTTATGGGCGTAAAGTCTATCGCCATCCGAAGATACAATTCCTGCTGATTCCTGTCCTCTATGCTGAAGAGCATATAATCCTAAATAGACTATTTTTGCTGCTTCAGGATGATTGTAGATTCCAAAGATTCCACATTGTTCTCTTGGTGTTTCACTCATTGCTTATTTCACCTTAATATTGTATCAATACCATTATATTTCATTTAATCAATTTATTTATAACTTTGGATGATTCACTATCTATTAGTCAATTGCCTTTTTAAAATAATTCGCTTTTAATTTGTCAATTTTGAGATTTATTAATTTCATTTTATTTTGAGAAACTATCAGACTCTTACCTTCGACTTCTCCTATCACTTGGTAGTCTATATTTTGTTCACTGCACAAAGCCTTAATTTTATTTACATTATTCTTGTCTGCTGTAATAATTATTCTTGATTGGGATTCGCCAAAAAGAAGCTCATCGGGTCTTGTGTTCCCCTTAAATTCTATTTTTGCACCAAAACTGAATTGTGAGTTTATACAACACTCCGCCAGTGCAACGGAGAGTCCACCATCGGATATATCATGGGCTGATTTTATATATCCATTTCTGATTGCTTTTAAACAGCTTTCTTGGAGTCTCCTCTCGTAATCTAAGTCGATAGTTGGAGAAGGACCAACAATCTTATTATGGAGATAAAACAGGAATTGACTCCCTCCGAGTCCTTTTGCTTCTTTCCCAATTATTAGAATTATATCACCCTCATCTTTGAAACCACATTGAGTAATATGTTTTTTATCTTCGATTAATCCCAACATTCCAATAACGGGAGTTGGGTAAACTGCCTCGCCATTACTTTCATTATAAAAGCTAACATTTCCACCTGTTACGGGAGTCTTCAGCATTCTGCAAGCATCGGCTACGCCTTTGACACAATTTTCAAATTGATAAAAGATTTCTGGTTTCATTGGATTCCCAAAATTAAGACAATTTGTAATTCCTAAAGGAGTTGCTCCTGTAACAACAACATTTCTTGCTGATTCTGCGACTGCTATTTTCCCCCCTTCATAAGGATTCAAATAACAGTAGATACTATTGCAATCGGTTTTTAGTGCGATATATTTGCCTGTGCCTTTTATTCTCAGGACTGTTGCATCAGTTCCAGGTGGGATAACTGTATTTGTCTGAACCGTATGGTCATATTGTTCGTAAATCCAATTCTTGCTTGAAAGATTTGGTGATGATAAAAGTTTTAAAAGGTCCTCAGAATAATTTTCTTTGGTTGGGATAGTAGAAATATCAAATGAGTTGAGTTTATCTATATAATCAGGTTTCTTGGATTCTCTTTTGTAAATAGGTGAATCGTCAGAGATTTTTGAGGCAGGGATTTCCACTTCCTTTTTGCCTTTATAAAATACACGCATAAAACTATCATTTATAACTTGTCCAATAATGTGACATTCAAGGTCCCATTTGTTGAGAATTTCTTTAACTTCACTTAATCTATTCTTATCGCAAATAGCGAGCATTCTTTCTTGAGATTCTGAGAGCATAATTTCGTAGGCACTCATATTTTCTGCTCTCAATGGGACTTTGTCGAGGTCAATTTCAATGCCTGTGTTTCCTCTTCCAGCCATTTCACAACTTGAACAGGTGAGTCCTGCGGCACCCATATCTTGTAACCCAACAATTGCTCCAGAATTAATCAAATCGAGAGTCGCCTCAAGAATCTTCTTTCCCATAAAGGGATCACCAACTTGAACAGAAGGTCTTTTTGCCTGTGATTCTTCGCTTAATTCTTCTGATGCGAATGTGGCACCGTGAATTCCATCTCTGCCTGTTGATGAACCATAATAAACTACAGGATTGCCTTCACCTTTAGCTATTCCTTTTGTGATATTCTCTGTTTTGATTAATCCTACACACATTACATTTATAAGTGGATTTTCATTGTAACAATCTATGAAGTATGCTTCACCAGATATTGTTGGAACACCAACGCAGTTACCATAATCAGCGACTCCTGCAATAACGCCATTGATAATCCATTTAACTCTTGAATTTTTCGGATTTCCAAATCTGTAGGAATCGAGCATTGCAATTGGTCTTGCACCCATTGTGAAAATGTCGCGTAGAATTCCACCGACACCTGTTGCGGCTCCTTGATAAGGTTCAATTGCTGAAGGATGATTATGCGATTCTATCTTGAATACGATTGCATATCCATTACCAATATCAACAATACCAGCATTTTCACCCGGTCCCTGTAATATTCTATTACCTTTTGTGGGAAAGGTTTTAAGAAGAATTTTTGAGTTTTTATAACTGCAATGTTCACTCCACATCACAGAAAATATTCCTAATTCAGTAAAGGTGGGTTCTCGACCAAGAATATTGAGGATTAATTGATATTCTTCATCGGATAAGCCATGTTTTTCGATAAGTTCTTTTGTAATTTTTGTTTCTGTCATTTTGGTTTATAAATTTTTTAACGAGTGTAGTGCGAGATTTATCTCGCATAAGCATGCGACATAAATGTCGCACCATATTTAACTTAATAATCAAGCAAGATAATTAATAATTGATTCAAAAATCAATTTCCCATCCATACTACCTAATTCTTTTTCGGAGCATCTCTCTGGATGAGGCATCATTCCGAGGATGGTCCTTTGTTTATTAACAATTCCTGCGATATTGAATACAGAGCCATTTGGATTTGCTGATTCGGTTATATGACCTTTTTCATCACAATATCTAAATACAATCTGGTCATTGTCCTGAAGCATTTTTAAAGTGTCTTTATCAGCAAGATAATGACCTTCACCATGAGCAATCGGTATCGTTAAGATAATTTTATTAAAATTCGTAAAGGGAGTGTCGCGCGTTTCTTTTGTTAAGCGGATATATTTGCACACGAATTGGAGACAATTATTTTTAATCATTGCACCAGGAAGAAGTTTTGCTTCTAACAGGATTTGGAAACCATTACAAATTCCCAATATTAACTTTCCTTTTTTAGCAAATTCAATCACAGATGACATAATAGGGGAAAATCGGGCGATGGCACCAGCCCGAAGATAATCACCATAAGAAAATCCCCCTGGCAATATTAGACAATCGTAGTCTTCTCTGATTGAATCTTTATGCCAGAGATAATCAACTTTTTGGTGCAGTACATCCTTTAGTACATAATAACAATCTATATCGCAATTGGAGCCGGGAAATACTATAACACCAAACTTCATTTCATCCCTCTGTTTTAGTAGCGGTTTGATTATAGTTTATTAAAAAATATTGTTCGCTAATTATAGTCCGATATCTTTGTTGAGATATAATTTGATAATTCGTTTTTAATACATCTCTTGAAGCCCTGAAAGGGCGGTATATATTAGCCCAGTGCAAAGCACTGGGAAAAAGATACATAAAGTTTTGTTTATTTAGCCCTGAAAGGGCGTAATACTTATTTCGCCCATACAGGGCTTAAAGATGACACACCGGTGTATTTTCTAATACCCAGCGCTTTGCGCTGGGCTAAAATAGAACGCCCCTTTGGGGCTGAAATGTGCTGTGTCATAGTTTTGTGTTTTGCAAAGAAATTTGTGAAAAATAATTTTTTAAATTTTATTATCAACTCTTTTAATTGGGCGTGATGAATCACGCCCCTACATTTTCCTAATCTTCAATTTTATAAGTATAATCTTCTATAATTGGATTACTCAGTATATCGTGACAAATTTTCTTTAAGTCTTGTTCGATTTTATCTCTATTAGAATCGGTGAATTCAATAACAATAAATTTACCCATCCTGACATTTTTTATGTTTTTATAATTTAGTGTATTAAGAGCGTTTTTGATTGTTAATCCCTCAGGGTCGAGAACATCTTGTTTTAATGTTACAAAAACATTTGCCTTCATAATTGTCTCCAATCTTTACCTTCTACATAATAAAAAATGTAGCAGTGTGATTTATCGCATATGATATGTAACGTCGGATAAATCCGACCGCTACATCTTCAATAGTAAAAAGATTAATTGCAAAGAACGCAAAGAAGACGCAGAGATCGCAAATAAAAATTATAAATTAAATTTCTTTTCCTGTAATTAGTTTATAAATATCTGTATATCTCTTTGATGTATTCTTTATCACATCCTCAGGCAGTCTGGGAGCTGGTGGTTTCCTATCCCATCCAATATCTGTTACATAATCACGAACATATTGTTTGTCAAAGCTCTTCGATTCGATTCCTGGTTGGTATGTTTCTTTTTCCCAGAATCTTGAGGAATCAGGCGTAAGCACCTCATCAATTAAAATAATTTCGTTATTAAGTTTGCCAAATTCAAATTTTGTATCTGATAAAATGATTCCTTTTTTGAGCATTAAATCTTGTGCATAAGAGTATAACTTAATACCTGTGTCTCTTAGAAAATTAGCGGTTTCTTGCCCAACCATTTTCACAACAGTATCGAAATTAATATTTTCATCATGTCCTGTTTGGGCTTTGGTGGCAGGAGTGAATATCGGTTCTGGTAATTGACTTTTCTTTTCCAATTCCTTCGGCAATTTTATTCCGCATACTATTCCTGTGTTTTTGTAATCAACATAGGATGAACCATCAAGATAACCTCTGATGACACATTCCACTTCAAACGGTTGTGCCTTTTTTACCATCATTGAGCGACCTTCAAGAATCTCTCTGTATTTTTGAGCCTCTTTTGGATATTCATCGATATTAGCAGTAATCAGATGACTCTTAATAATATTTTTTGTTTTTTCAAACCAGAACAAAGAAAGCCGAGTTAAAACTTTTCCCTTTTCGGGAATTCCATCTCCGAATACCACATCAAATGCACTTAATCTGTCTGTAGCGACAATTAATAACTTGTCACCAAAATCATAAATGTCTCGAACCTTGCCTCTGTTTAATAATTTTAAATCAGGGAAATCAGTTTTTGTCAGAACCATTTTTTCACTCCCATTCTATTGTGCTTGGTGGTTTAGAACTAATGTCATAAACCACACGATTGACACCTTTGACTTCGTTAATAATCCGATTCGAAATTCTTGCTAAAATTTCATAAGGAATTTTAGCCCAATCGGCAGTCATCGCATCAACACTCTCCACAGCTCTGATGGCGATTACGTTTTCGTAAGTCCTTTCATCACCCATAACTCCAACACTCTTGATGGGCAATAACACAGTAAATGTTTGCCATAAGTTAAAATATAAATTTGCCTTTTTGATTTCCTCAATCACAATCGAGTCGGCTTCTCTTAATATTGTTAATCTTTCAGGTGTAACTGCTCCAATGATTCGAATCGCTAATCCGGGTCCAGGGAAAGGTTGTCGCCATAAAATTTCTTGTGGTAATAATAATTGCTTTCCCAATCTTCTGACTTCATCTTTAAATAATTCTTTTAAAGGCTCAATGACACACCCCCTCTTGATTAGAGCTAATACTTCTTTGACACGATTATGATGAGTCTTGATGGTTGCCGAAGGTCCTTTGACTGAAACGCTTTCAATTACATCTGGATAGAGAGTTCCTTGAGCAAGAAAATCATTTTTCCCAATTTCTTTGAACAATACTTTGATAAATTCTTTTCCAATAATTTTTCTCTTTTTTTCGGGGTCTTCTACACCATTTAATTTCGATAAGAATTGTTTGGATGCATCAATATGTTTAACTTTGATTCCAATTTTTTTGAATCTATTAACAACTGATTTTGCTTCATTTTTTCTTAAGAGACCATTGTCAATAAATACACATTTTAATTTATCATTAATTACCTTCTTTAACAATGTAGCTAAAACAGTTGAATCAACACCGCCACTAACTGCACAAACGACTTCGTTTCCAGTGACCTGTTTCCGAATCGATGCGATAGATTGGTCAATAAACGAGCCCATTGTCCAATCTGATTTCGAATTACATATTTTGATGGCAAAGTTCTTTAATATCTTCTCACCTTCAATAGTGTGGTGAACCTCAGGATGAAATTGCATACCAATTATTGGATATTTTTTATGTTTGATGATGCAATATTCACAATTCTCAGTTGATGCGATTATATTGAAGTCGTCAGGTAATTTTATGATTTTATCTTGATGACTCATCCAGACAATAGAACTTTGTTTAACACCAGATAATATCTTATCATTTTTCTTTTTTATTAGAATGGCATTACCATATTCTCTTTTATCTGAATGAAGAACCTTTCCCCCTAAAATATATCCGATTAATTGCATTCCATAACAGATGCCGAGGATGGGGAATCCGAGCTCGAATAATTTTTTAGATACTTTTGGAGCATTAGGCGCATAAACATTTGCAGGACCGCCTGAAAGAATTATGCCTTCCGGTTTTAGCGATTTTATTTTTTCGATGGGAGTATTAAAAGGGATGATTTCGGAATAAACCGAGAATGACCTGATTTTTCTCGCAATTAATTGACTATATTGTGACCCGAAATCTAAGATTAATATCACTCTATAACTTTGCTTACCTCATAATTTTAAGGTGAAACCACGAATTTCACGAATCTTCACTAATTTTTTAAAATTCTTATTCGTGTAATTCGTGTGATTCGTGGTTTCAAGTTTTTTACTTATTTTCCCATTCCAACTCTCTGAGCCTTCTGAAAGATTTTCCCTTCAGTCTTAATCGCGGGCGCAATAACCATTTCTGCTAATTGCAAATCTTTGATAGTCCTCGCCCCAACAGCTCCCATACACGTTCTTAATGCACCAACCAGATTTTGAGAACCATCATCGAGTCTTGCAGGACCAAAAAGAATCTCCTCCAATGTTCCTGTTTGTCCGACTCTAATTCTCGTTCCTCTTGGCAAATTCTGATGAGGTGTTGCCATTCCCCAATGATAACCGCGTCCAGGGGCTTCATACGCTTTAGCAAAGGCTGAACCTACCACAACTGCATCAGCTCCCGCGGCAAATGCTTTGCATATATCTCCACCAACAGACATTCCGCCATCAGTTATTATTGGGATATATTTGCCTGTTCTCTTTTTAAAGAAATCGCGTGCCGCAGCCGCATCAGCAGTTGCTGTAACTTGAGGAACACCTAATCCCAGTACTCCTCTTGTTGTGCAAGCCGCTCCGGGTCCAATTCCAATGAGTATTCCGGCTGGATTAGTTTCCATTAATTCGAGGCATACTTCGTAAGTAACACAATTACCAATAATTACAGGGATTTTCATTTCTGCGATGAATTTTTTGAAATCGAGTGATTTGTATTGAGTTGAAATATGTCTCACCGTAGTTACAGTGGATTGAACTACAAATATGTCTGCTCCTGCTTCATAGGCTATTTTACTGAAACGTTCTGCATTTTGCGGAATGGTTGAAACGACTACTGGTGCTTTTGCTTTCTTGATTTGTTTAATTCTTTTAGCAATTAAATCTTCCTTAATAGGTTTTTGGTAAAGTTTCTGAACTAATTCGGTGGCATCTTCGTTTGAAGCCTTTGCAATTTTTTCTAAAATCTCATCAGAATTTTCATAGCGGGTTTGTATACCATCAAGATTCAGGATGGCAATGCCACCCAATTTCCCCATCTCAGTTGCCATTTTGACATCAACGACACCATCCATTGCTGCTATAATGATAGGGATTTCAAATTTTAATCCACCAATCTCCCAAGATGTATCTACTTCGTTAGGATTAAATGTGACCATTCCTGGAACAATAGAAATTTCGTCAAATCCGTAAGCTATTCTTGCTTTTCTACCTCTGCCTATCCACATTCCCATAGTTGATACCCTTCTAATAGAGATCTCTGAAAAACTGAAATTTGTAGGGACGAACTCCTGTGTTCACCCTTTATAGTGGGCAGACACGGTGGTCTGCCCCTACATTTAGTATTTTAGAGCCTCTAATATTAATTTTTTTATATAGTTATATTGAGTAAGTTATGTTTTATTAATTAATAATAGGTAGTCTCTTTAAAATGGTTATAAAACCTAAAATGCATAAGATACGCATAAATAGAGGCGAAGATGACAATGACAAATTCAGAGAAAATTCACCAAAAGTTATTTTTATGACCTTTCAGTTAAGAAAAGCTTTTCTCCATTGTCAATATTTTTTAAATAAAAATTTTTATAAAGTAATAAACTCATTAATGTAACCACAGAGAACAAAGAGAAAATAGTAATAATTTTAAAAAACAAGAAATGGAGTAAATAAAAATGCCCTTGTATTAATAAACGACATCAAGACCAATTCAATTGAAAAATCCTCTTGACTTTCGTATTTTCTTCGCATACATTAAACATTGATATATTTTAAATTTCTATAGCCAGAAAATGAAATAATTCAGCCACAGAGAACACAGAGAATGATTTTTTGACAGGATTAACAGGATATCTTCATTGTGACATTCTGAGCGCAGCGAAGAATCTCGTTTTTAGTATTCATTGTCAGTTGTCGGTTTTTAATTGTTAATTTTAAATTGAATGTTGTGCTTCGTTGTGTCGTTGTGGTTGATATGTTTTTTCTCAATGTAGCGGTCGCATTTATACGACGATTTTTTAAGGAGTTTTCTTATGCTTATTCCGTATTCTTTAAACGACTCGAATAAACGATATAGAGAAATTATGCACATTGATATGGATTCCTTTTTTGTCTCAGTGGAAAGAGTGCATAATCCTAATCTGAGAGGAAAACCTGTCATTGTCGGAGGGAATCCTGACAAAAGAGGCGTTGTCGCATCAGCCTCGTATGAAGCAAGAAAATTCGGCGTAAAATCTGCTATGCCTTCGAGCATTGCCAGAAGGCTTTGTCCTGATGCGATTTTTATTGATGGTCACTGGGAACTCTATACCGAAGCCTCAGAGAACCTTTACCAAATCCTCTGTGACTATTCGCCTCTGATTGAGATGGTTTCGATTGATGAGGCGTATGTGGATTTAACAGGAACGCATCTCGTTAATGGTGCGTCAGAATCTGCCTGCGATAAAATCATCAGACGCATCTGGAATGAATTGCATTTGCCGTGTTCGATTGGACTTGCATCGAACAAGCTTGTGGCTAAAATCGCATCAGGAGCAGCTAAACCCCACGGTTTTATAAGAATTATTCCGGGTTATGAGCAAACATTTCTTGCGCCATTGCATTTAAAGAAATTACCCGGTGTTGGAGAAAAGGTTTTTGGAAGGCTTCAAGCTTATGGACTGAAAATGATTGGTGACCTTGTGAATTTAGGTGAAAAATATCTTGAACAGGCATTCGGGAATTATGGAATTTATTTGTATCACGAGGCGTTAGGTGAAGACGGTAGTTCTGTTGAACCTTATTCCGAGAGAAAATCCGTAAGTCGTGAGAGAACATTTGATACCGATACCTGCGATAGAGATTTTCTCTCCTCCTCAATTACCTATTTATCTGAAAAAGTAGGGAAGGCATTAAGGGAAGAATCCCTTCAAGCAAAAACTATAACGATAAAGCTTAGGTATAGTGATTTCAAGACAATATCTCGTTCAAAAACGCTTCCTTACTATAGCAATTTCGACACCGAAATTATCAAGGTAGCGAAAGAAATGTTTTTCAAAGCATACCAGCGACGAGTCCGAATTCGACTACTTGGTGTATCAACTTCCAACCTTATTACCGAACATCATCAACTCGACATCTTCCAGAGAAAAAATATTTTAAGGATGCTCAATCTATATCAAAGTGTGGATAAGATAAAAGATAAATACGGTTTCGAGACCCTGATGCGATTAGGTTTTCATGAATGTGGAGTGCAGTAGCTTGCTACCGCTTTATGTAGGGAACGGTCGCGACCGTTCCGAGAGGTTAGAAGCTGGGGCTTCTAATTATACTTTCGTTCCCAAGCAGGGGCTTGGGAACGAGACTGAAGTGTTGCAGGGGCTTGGGAACGAGACAAAAGTGTTGCAGGGACTTGGGAAGGAGAGAGAAGTATTACGACACAGAAACAAGATTTAGGAATGAGATAAATGATTTATCTAATCAATCTTGTCTATCCTGTTTATCCTGTTCATACTGTCAAAGTTCTTAATTTGTCTCTTGACCTTTTTCATATTATCGATGAAAAAGAATTGTGATTCTTATTCTATAAAAAAGGGTAAGTATATCTATGTATTCGATTATATATTCTTTTGAGAAATTTAAAAAAATAAATGGTTTGGATTTGTTAATTTGGTTCATTATTTTTCTAACGACATTTCCTATTTTCCCACAAGTTACAGAGCAATGGGTGATGAGGTATGATGGTCCTGTGAGTCGAGAAGACCGGGCAAAATCTATTACTGTGGATAATCCGGGAGATGTTTATGTAACGGGATATAGTGCCTCCAGTAGCAGTAGTCCTTATAATTTTGATTACTTAACAATCAAATATAATAGTTCAGGTGTGGAACAATGGACAGCAAGATATAATGGAACAGGAGATGGTGAAGATAAGGCAGAAGCTATTGCCGTAGATAGTTCTGGTAATTCGTATATAACAGGAGCAAGTGAAGGGTTAGGGAGTGCCGCTGATTATGTGACTATAAAATATAACAGTTCAGGAGTTCAGCAATGGGCATCAGTTTATAATGGTCCTGGGAATACGGGTGATTGGGCACAAGCTCTGGTCATTGATAATTCGGGAAACGTTTATGTGACAGGATATAGTGCTTCAAGTAACATATTTCCTTATAATTTTGATTATGCAACCCTTAAATATAATAGTTTAGGAGAGGAACAGTGGGTAGCGAGATATAATGGTCCTGCGAATGCTGAAGACCTTGCCTATGCGATAGCAGTGGATGATTCAGGGAATGTTTATGTCACAGGAGAGAGCAGTGATTCATTGACTTATACCGATTATGCTACTGTAAAATATAATAGTAGTGGAGTTCAGGATTGGGTAGAAAGATATGATGGAGCAGTGTATTATGACATAGGTATTGATATAGGATTAGATAATGCGGGAAATGTATATGTTACCGGGGAAAGCTATAGTTTGAATACTGACTATGATTATGTAACATTGAAATACGATAATGGTGGTGTTCAGAAATGGATAGCAAAATATAATGGGACAGGGAATAGTTATGATTATCCGAATGATATGGTGGTAGATGGTTTTGGTAATGTCTATGTTACAGGAAAGAGCGGTTATGATTATGGGACTATAAAGTACAATAATTCTGGGATTCAGCAATGGGTTTCTTTTTATAATGGGACAGGAGATGGATATGACGAAGCTCACGCAATAGCCTTGGATAATACAGGGAATGTATATGTTACGGGTGAGAGTTGGGGAGCAGGAGCTAATGCTAAGGATTATGCAACTGTAAAATACAATAATGATGGGGAAGAGCAGTGGGTAATGAGATATAATGGACCTGTTGATGATGATATAGTAATAGATATTGAGGTGGATAGTTCTAATAGCGTTTATGTTACGGGATATAGTGCGGATTCAGGAACTGACTGGGATTATGTTACAATAAAATATTCACAAGGTGTTTCAGTTAATGATGATAATTGGATGAATTATTGAAATCTCTGAAAAATTAATTTAGGACGAGATTACTTCGTTAGCCAAAATCTTCTCGCAATAACAATGTGGGGAACGGTTTGAAACCGTTCCCTACAAAGATAGTTAAAATAATAAGCGGAAACAAATTCGATAGCCAGCATATTTATGCTGGTTATTCTATTAATCTGTGCTATTTACCTCCGGATGATAAATCTCTGAGGAAGGAATCTGGTTGATTTGATTTTTCAATTAATTTAATTCTTCAGCATATCCTTTCAAATCATTGAGAAGTTTTTTCAAGTCAGTTTGGTTAGGATTGACTCTGAGCGATTCTGTCCAGTATTTAATTGCGGAACTATAATCTTTTTTTGTATATGCGATATCACCTAATTTCCCCAGTGCAACATAATTATTAGGATTTAACTCAATAGCTTTTTTGAACATTTTTTCCGCTTCATTAAGGTTTTTCTTCTTGAGATAAATTGAACCAATACCTTCATAAGGAAGAGAATTGTCAGGAGCAATTTCCTTTGCCATCTCATAATACTGGAGCGCCTTTTTATAATTTTTAAAACTTCTATAGGAATGCCCCAAGCCAATATAAGCCTCAATATACTTCGGGTCTTGTTTGATTGCTTTCTTAAAGTATGTAATTGCCTTCCTATATTCTTTATGCTCAAGACACCTTTTTCCCAAAAAATAATAAGCGTGAGGATTCTGAGAATCAATTCTGATTGAATTTTTTAGAAATTGCTCTTCATAGTATTTTTGACCACAGTTGATTAAAATGAAGCTGAATATGATTAATGATAAAAGTTTTACGAAAGAATTCAAGGTGGTTTTATGAACATTTTTTAATAGAGGACTTTTATTAAGTAATGTTAATTTCATTTTTTTGGCTATTCTTAAGCTTTTTATATTTTCTTTTCTCTTTATATATTAATTTTTATTTGACATAGTCAAGATTATTAATGAAGTTTTATGAACGAAAAATACTAAAACCTTTAACCGCAAAGAGCGCAAAGAAAGCATAAGGTTCATAAAATATTATTTTTTCTGATCTTAGTGGTCTCTGCGTCTTCTTCGTGTTCTTTGCGGTTATCTTTGTCTTAAATATTTTTAAGCAATATCATTGTAGGTTCTTATATGAGAAAGGTTACAATGGACAAGAAGATTTTTCATATTATTTCTCATACGCACTGGGATAGAGAGTGGTATGTTACATTTGAACAATTCCGAATGAGACTTGTTGATTTAATTGATAATCTCATAGAGTTGCTTGAGAAAGATGAAGAGTTTGAATATTTTCATCTCGATGGGCAGGCAATTATTCTTGAGGACTATTTAGAAATTAAACCTAATAATAAAGAGAAGCTTTTAAAGTTTATTAAAGAGGGAAGAATATTAGTTGGTCCTTTTTATATTCTTAATGATGAGTTTTTAACCAGTGGTGAATCTTCAATTCGAAATTTAATTTTTGGGCATAAAGTCTGCAATGAGTTTGGAATCAAATGTATGAAGGTCGGCTATCTTCCTGACCAATTTGGGCATATCTCTCAGATACCGCAAATTTTACAGGGTTTTGATATTGATAATGTTGTTTTTTCAAGAGGATACAAATGTGAAGAAGATAGAAAGGCAGAATTCATTTGGAGAACCCATAACGGCTCAGAAGTCATAGCTATTGCGATGATTAACTGGTATAATAACGCTCAGAGATTTCCTGAAAACATAAATTTGTCTAAAAAATTGGTGGAATATATACGAAGCAGCTTTGAAAGCAAGACCTCAACAAATCATCTTTTGTGTATGAATGGGGTTGACCATTTTGAAGCTCAAGAAAATCTCTCAGAAATTCTCAGTAAATTGAACAATGTGTATAAAAATAGTGATAAATTTATTCATTCAACCTTACCTCAATATATTAATGAAATAAGAAAGGTAAAAAACAAACTTCAAAAGATAGAAGGGGAGATGAGAGAAGGTTATGAAGGTGATATTTTAACACATACAATTTCATCAAGAGTTTATCTTAAACAACTAAATGTCAAAGCGACAAATCTCATTGAGAAATGGGTTGAGCCTTTCTGGTCATTCCTGAAAATTCTTGGCATCAAGGATTATCCATCTGAATACATTGAATATTTATGGAAGGGTCTTCTTAAGAATCATCCTCACGATAGTATCTGCGGATGTAGTATTGATGCGGTTCATAAAAATATGCTCGATAGATTCACAAGAAATATAGAAGTAAGTGAAGATTTAATAGCAAGAGCATTTAAACAATTTGCAGACTTAGTCAATAGAGATTCTCTCGATAAAAATGATTATTTGCTTATTGTTTACAATCCAACTCAGGAAACACGGACAGAGATAGTTGATGCTCAAATTGACTTTTTATCTGAAGAAAAAACTAATAAAATTTCAATTAAGAATTTTGAAAGAGAAAAGATTCCTTTTGTTCTATCAAGAAAAAGAACACTATCCAAAAGAGTTATGAATCCAATTAATTGCACTGCAGGACCAGCTATTGATAGATATGAAATTTCCTTCCTTGCTGAAGATATTTTACCTTTCGGATATAAAACTTATATAGTGAGCAAACAAAAAGGAATTGAAATTCCTCAGATTAAAAATAGAAAGAGTCTAAATGCAGGGGATTCCATAGAAAATAAATATTTGAAAATCATTTTTAATGAGAATGGAAGTATCAATATTAAAGACAAAGAATCAAATAACATTTATGAGAATTTGCTTTTGTTTGAAGATGAAGAGGATTATGGAGATGAATATTTCTTTATTAAAGCACAGGATTATAAAGTTTTTAATACAAAAGATTGCAAGGCAAAATTTGAATTAGTTGCAGATAATGAATTATTTACCATTGTGAAAATAAAAACTAACCTAAAAGTGCCTTTTGGATTTTATATTGAACCTGATAAAAGAGATAAATCCAAAAAAGATTTACTGATTGATACATATTTGACAATTCATAAGAATTCAAAAAGAATTGATGTAAAAGTTAGAGTGAATAATCAAATATACAATCACCGATTGCGGGTATTATTCCCGACAGGAATCAGAGTCGATGAATCGATCGCTGGAACACAATTCGATATGGTCAGGCGACCAATAAGATTTCCTGAGAAATGGAATAGAACTCCTGACCATCCTTCCTGGAATCTTGTTGATATTTCTGATGGTAAAAAGGGTTTATCTATTTTTCATAAGGGATTGCACTGTTATGAATTAAAGGATGATAAAGAGAGAACTGTAGGTTTAACTTTATTAAGAGGTGTAGAATGGATTTTTGCGGGTGACAGGGATAGGGATGGTGGAAAATATCAATTTGAAGAATCGTATTGTCCTGAAGCGCAATGTTTAGGAGAAAATATTTTTGAATTTGCTATTTATCCGCATACCTGTAATGATAATTTATATCTTAGAGCCGAAGAATTTATTAATCCTCTTAAATCCAGCTGTTATTCGGTAGATAAAGAAAAATGGATTTTCAAAATGCCCTGGATTCAGGGTTGGGACATTAATGTTGCAAATGTCAGAAAAGATAAGTATGAGAAAATACCTCGTATTCCACTTGAGTTGAGTTTGTTTGAAATAAAGAGTAAAAGAAACGTTGTTAGTGCCATAAAAAAGTCTGAAAAAAATAACAACATAATTTTACGCCTGTTTAATCCTTCGGATAAAATTGATAATGTTTTAATAAAATGTTATAAACCGCTAAAATCTGTTTATGAAGTTATGTTATCCGAAAAAAGATTAGGGAAGATTAATAATGATAGTAAATCTTTTAAATTAAAATTGTTACCTAAGAAGATAGCAACTTATGAGATAGAGTTTGGGAAATAAAATGTAGCGGTTTGATTTATCAAATCTAAAATGTGTAGGGGACGCATATATGTGTCCCCTACATTTAAAAAGAAAGGACAAAATATGTTTGAACAATTTAAAGGTCGAGATTATATTGACACGAGAGATTGGACTAAAGAGGATTTGCAGGCTGTAATAGATTTTGCTGGAGAATTAAAGAAACAGAGAAAAAATAATATTCCTCACAAATTACTTCTTAATAAAACAATTTTCCTCTTATTTTTTGATTTATCAACCAGAACAAGAAATTCATTTGAAGCGGGAATTACGCAATTAGGCGGACACGCCCATTTTATTGATGCCAGAACATCTCAGATTGCTCACGGTGAATCTCCTAAAGATACCGGCATCATTCTTTCCAGATATGGTGAAGGAATTGCAATCAGACACGACCTTGTGCCTGGTGAAGGAAATAAATATATTCGTGAAGTGGCTCAATGGGCTGATGTTCCTGTGATAAATATGCAGTGCGATATTGACCATCCCTGCCAGACGATTGCCGATTTAATGACTATTCAGGAGAAATTTGCAATAAAGGATTTGAAGGGGCTTAAAATAGCAGTCTCCTGGGCTTATACACCGACTTATGCTAAACCATTATCTGTGCCTCAAGGACTTATTGCCTTGATGCCAAGATTTGGAATGGATGTAGTTTTAGCTCATCCGCAGGAATATGAATTGATGGATGATGTTGTTAAATATGCAAAAAATGAATCGAAAAAGAATGGCACAAAATTTGAAATTGTTCATAGTATGGAAGAAGCCTTTGAAGGTGCAGATGTTGTCTATCCCAAATCCTGGGGTATAAAATCTCTGTTTGGCAAACCTGAAGAGGCTTTGAAAATAGCAGAGAAATACAAGAATTGGATTTGTGATGATGCAAAGATGAAACTAACAAAACCGCACTCAATTTATATGCACTGTTTACCTGCGGATAGAAGCGGAGAAGTTACGGACTCTGTTATTGATGGACCGCACTCGGTTGTATATGACGAAGCCGAGAATCGCCTCCATACTTGCAAAGCCATTATGGCAATGACAATGTAAGAAAAAAACTTAACCACGAATCACACGAATTCTCGCAAATTGAAATCTCTGGAATACTTCTCTGCGTTCTCAGCGAACTCTGCGTGAGATATTAAAAAAACATCACGCAGAGGACGCAAAGTTCACAGAGAAATTAATCAAAATAGTATTTCAGAGGTCTCAAATTAGTTTTTAGTGAACGATCTCGATTTTTTCCCTTCGATAAACCTTGACACTCTGAATAAATTCATTAAATTACAAACTTAATTAAAGTTCATCTTTGAAATAATTATTGCCACAGAGCGCGCAAAGAAAAGTAATTTATATAAACCGCGGATAAACACAGATAAACAAGGTAAATTCGTTTTTGCGTTCTCAGCGTCTTCTTTGCGTCCTCTGCGGTAAAAGTTATTTTGGATTTGTGAAATTTTGTGGCTAATTAATGTAAGGAACGCATATATGCGTTCCCAAGAAATATTTGAATATTAATATCTGAATATTAATAAGGAGGTTTATTATGAAGATATCGAGCAAAATAAGCAAGGTCAATCCTTCGTTGACCCTTGCCATTAGTGCTAAGGCAAAGGCGATGAAGAAGGAAGGGAAGGATGTTGTTGGATTCGGTGCAGGTGAACCTGATTTTGATACGCCTGACCATATTAAAGAAGCGGCGATTAAAAGTATCAAGGGCGGTTTCACAAAATATACGCCTACATCAGGCACTCCTGAACTAAAGGAGGCAATTTGCAAGAAATTGGAAAAAGAAAATAATCTTAAATATAGCCCATCTCAAATCATTATTTCTTGTGGTGCAAAACATTCTATTTTTAATATCATTCAGGTCATCTGCGATGAAGGCGATGAAGTGATTATTCCTTCTCCATATTGGTTAAGTTATCCTGAGATGGTTACTGTGGCTGGTGGTAAATCTGTGTTTCTCGAAACAACATTAAAGAATGAATATAAGTTTACTCTTGACCAACTCAAGAAGGCGATAACTCCCAAGACAGTTGGGCTCATACTCAATAGTCCAAGTAATCCGACTGGTTCTGTGTATACTCCTGATGAAATCAAGGAGATTGCGAAATTTCTTGAGGATAAAAATATTGTTGTTATTTCAGATGAAATTTATGAGCGGTTATTATATGATGGTGCGGAACAGTATAGTATTGCGCAATATAGCGAGAAGATGAAATCCAAGACAGTTGTTGTCAATGGCGTTTCCAAAACTTATTCAATGACAGGCTGGAGAATTGGATATGCGGCAGCGCCTGAAGAGATAGTCAAAGCAGCTTCAAAGTTGCAAGACCATTCCACTTCTAATCCGACATCATTCTGTCAGGTAGCATCCCAAGAAGCGATTCTTGGTGACCAGAGTAGTGTTGAAAAAATGCGTCAGGCATTTGATGAGAGAAGAAAATATATGGTCGAGAAAGTTAATTCTATTCCCGGATTATCCTGCATCAATCCGAAAGGTGCGTTCTATTGCTTTGTTTGTTTCAAGGATTTGATTGGAAAGACATTTAGTGGTAAAAAGATTAATGGTTCGATGGATATAACTGATTATTTACTTGATACCGTTCAAGTAGCAGTAGTTCCTGGAAAAGCGTTTGGTGCGGATGACCATTTCAGATTGTCTTATGCAACTTCGATGGAAAATATTAAAAAAGGGCTCGATCGAATCGAGAAGGCATTGAAATATTAATGAATTGTAGGGGCGAGGTTTCCTCGACCTGTATTTGTAGAGACGCAAAATTTTGCGTCTCTACTTTATTGGGAAAAACCACGCATTTACGTATCAAGGCGTAACTATGAATCCGAAGATTATTGTCATAGATGATGAAATAAATATGTGCAAAATTCTTGAGAAGATTTTGCGCGATGAGAATTATGATGTCATTTCTTTTACTAATCCAATCGAGGGGATAGAGCATATCAAGAATGAAATTCCTGATGTGGTTCTCACCGATATAAAAATGCCTGAGATGAATGGCATTGATGTTCTGAAAAAGGTTAAAGAGATTGATAAGAACGTTGAAGTCATCATTCTTACTGCTTATGGGACAATTGATTCTGCTATCGACGCGATGAAATTAGGGGCATTTCATTATATTACTAAACCATTCCAGACAAATATTCTTCTGATGACCATTACTAAATCCTTGGATTACAAAAATGTTGTTGTAGAAAAAGAAATCCTGGAAAGCAGGCTCAAGGCGGATGAGAGCTACTCGAAAATTATTGGTGAAAGCAAAGCAATGCAGGAGGTTAGAGAATTAATCAAGAAAGTTGCACCGAGTGATTCAACTGTATTAATCAGAGGTGAAAGCGGAACAGGAAAAGAGCTTGTGGCAAGAGCTTTGCATTTTTATAGTAATAGGAACAAGAATAGATTTTTTCCGATTAATTGTGCAGGCATTCCTGAAACACTGTTAGAGAGTGAACTTTTCGGCTATGAGAAAGGTGCATTTACAGGGGCTTATAAAAGAAAGTTAGGAATATTCGAAGTTGCTCAAAATGGCACGATATTTTTAGATGAGATTGGTGAGATGTCTCCTGCTTTACAGGCAAAACTGTTGAGAGTTCTTCAGAATAGAATCATTCAAAGAGTGGGCGGAGTCACCGATATAAATGTAGATGTGCGGGTCGTTGCTGCTACAAATAAGAATCTTGAAATGGCAATCGAATCCGGAGACTTTAGACCCGATTTATATTATCGATTAAATGTTATCTCTATATGGATACCACCTTTAAGAGATAGAGTAGATGATATTGAACCTTTAGTTGTTTTTTTTATTGAAAAATATAAGAAATTACTTGGGAAACCCGGATTAAAGATAGATAAGGAGGCAGTTGAAAGTTTAAAAAAGTATCATTGGCCCGGAAATATCAGGGAGCTTGAAAATATTATTGAGCGATTAGCAGTTTTAACGAGTGATAATATTATTTCAGAGAAACTTTTACCGCAGGAAATATTTAAATCTGTTCAGGGAATTAGAGACAGACGATTAATGTATGTTTCTGATTCTCTTGATGATAAAGAATTGGATTATCGATATGCTAAAGATAAATTCGAAAAGGAATATATAATGCAGATATTAAAGAAAACACAGGGGAATATCTCCGAGGCAGCAAAATTAGCCGGTTTTAGCCGAAGAAGTCTTTATGAAAAAATTAATCTCTTTGATATTAATCTTTCTGAATATAAAAGATAATTATTAATGAATTATTATAGTTAAGAAAAAAGCATAGAATGAATCCTTCTAATTCGACCAAAAATTAATTATGTAAAACTGTGCAGGATTATGCAACGAGTGCAGAAAAAGTAACAACATTTTGCAATCTCCTTTTCAAATCACAAAATCCTATCTAACAATTCTTTAACATTTCTATCTTATCTCATTTAAAAACAACCATTTATATAATCGGATTTTTAATCATTATTTTTACTCAAGGTGGTATATGATTTGCAACAAAATAATTGAAATTTTTTCGTAGTAATGGTTTTCCAATCCCTTCTGTAATGAAATTATAAAATTGAGGATTTAGCAATGTATGAAATTGATGATAATGCAAGTTTTTATATTAATTTGATTAAAGATTATTCTGTTCCTACTAAAGAAGAGGAATATGAACTTTTCAAAAGGTATAATGAGGGGGATGAATCTGCCAGTGAAGAGATTATTAAGGCATATCTCAAATTCGTCATCAAAATAGCCTGCCAATTTTTACATCAAGGGCTGTCATTATCGGATCTAATTCAAGAAGGCAATATTGGTTTGATGAATGTTATCGATAAATTTGATTATAGAAAAGGATATAGATTTACAACCTATGCGGCATTCTGGATAAGGCAGGCAATTCAAAGAGCATTGAAAAAGAAAGCAAGATTTATCAGACTCCCAATTAGAAAAGCACGGATGATTGGAAGATTGAACGAGGAGATTGTTTCATTTCTACAAAATAATGGGAGAGAACCCAATTCAAAAGAGTTGGCAAAGTCATTAAAGGTTCCAGAAAAAGATATTAAGATGCTGTTGGAATTAAAGGAATCAATACTATCTTATGATAATCCGACTGGGGATGATGATTCGACTCAATTATTAAGATTTCTTGCTTATGAAAATAATGAATCGCCTTACGATTATTGTGTTAAAGAAGAAGCTAAAAAAAGGATTAGAAAAATTCTGACATATCTTAGTGAGAGAGAACAGAGAATAATAAAGTATCGTTTTGGATTTGTTAAAGGGAATGAATTGAGTTTGAGAAATATAAGTAGGATAATGGGATTAAGCCAGGAAGGTGTAAGAAGGATTCAGAATCAGGCTTTGAATAAGCTAAAGCGACCTTATCTTCGCTCGATGATTGAAGGATTTGTAGGTTAATCGGGTTGACAGTCTCACAATTAGTCGATTTAAACCGATTAACTGATGAACTGGTAAACCGACAAACCCTAATAAGCCACAACTAATTTATTTTTATTTATATTAAGTCGGAATGAATTATATTCCGACTTTTTTATTTTCTGATTTAATATAATTGGTTTGACATATTATCTAATAATGGAGAAGATTATTGATATGTAAGGTGAAAGTGAGAAAAATGATAAAAGAAGGGAATAAACCAAAAGCCGTTATATTAGATTATAAAGAATATTTAAGACTGAAGGAAATCGAGCAGGATAAATTAGATTATTATTCCGCATTGATTATTAAGAAAAAAAATAGAAAATGGACCTATCATAGCGATTTGAAAAAAGAATTAAATTTATAATGTTTTAGTTTATTATGAACAAAAATATTGTTAAGGATAAGTTATGAATTTTACAGAGAGTATATCAATTGGTATAAAAGAGTTGAGTTCGCATAAGTTGCGTTCGCTCTTAACAATGCTTGGTGTTATATTTGGAGTCGCTGCGGTAGTGTCAATGGTTTCAATTGGGGCTGGTGCCAGAGAAGAAGCACTTAATCAGATAAAATTGCTTGGGACAAATAATATATGGATTACTGTAAAATCACTCAGCGGTCTTGAGTATAATGAGGCTTTAAAAAAGTCTCCAAGAGGACTTACAACTGATGATACGATGTCAATAAAACAAACTGTGAGTAATGTTAGTTCTGTATCTGCCGTAAAAGTTGTCGATGGAAGAGTAGTCTATCAAAATGAAGATGCATCAGCAAGAATTAGCTGCACAACACCAGAAATGAAGGAGATTAGTGATATAGAATTAGGGGAAGGAAGATTTTTAAATAAAGAGGATATTGAAGAAAATAGACGTGTTTGTGTTATAGGTTCTGAAGTCAAGGAGAAATTTTTCCCAATTGAATCAGCTGTTAATAAGCAAATCAAGATTAAAGAGATGTGGTTTACTGTTGTAGGGGATATGAAAGCTAAACCAACCGGGACAGGTGCATCAGACCCACTTGGTATGGGGAATTTTAATGTTTATGTTTTTATTCCTTTAAATAGTGCTTATTTTCGATTTGGGGCTGACAGAAAATATCAAAAACTTGATGCTATTGCTATGAAACTTAAAGACACTGAAATTATTCAGGAAAGCGCCAACTTAATTAAAAATATTCTTTTAAGAAGACATAATGATGTTGAGGATTTCAAAATTATTGTCCCTGAAGAATTAATAAAGCAGAGTCAACGAACACAAAAAATATTTAACATAGTAATGTCAGCCATTGCAGGAATCTCATTAATTGTTGGTGGTATCGGGATAATGAATATAATGCTTGCAACAGTTACTCAGCGAACCCGTGAAATAGGAATTCGCAGGGCGATTGGTGCTACTAAGATAGATATATTAAGACAATTCCTCATAGAATCACTTGTCATCAGTCTCTTGGGGGGATTGGTAGGAATCTTGTTAGGATATGGCTTTGCGAAAGTAATCACTTATTATGCTGGTTGGAACACCATTGTTTCGGTTAAATCTATTCTGGTTTCGTTTTTAGTTTCAGCAATGACAGGATTAATATTTGGATTATACCCGTCCTTTAAAGCGGCGAAATTAGACCCCATTGTTGCGCTACGGTATGAATAATTTTAGGTGTTTAATTTCTTGGCTAATTTTTTGTAATATTATGTTTCTCCAGTCTATAGCGTAGTGTAGCTCTTGATATCCCGAGGATTTGTGCTGCCTTTGATTTCTTATAATTACTCATTTCCAGAGCTTTAAGTATTAAGGATTTTTCATATTTCTCCAAAGAAAAACCTTCCTTAAGAAATGGAAAGTAATCATTGCCTTTTTGTGTGGATTCGAGTTGGTGAAATTCCTGGTAAACATCTCTGATAAGAAGTTCAGGTGTTAATGTATCTCCTTTAAGGAGTATAACAGCGCGCTCAATTATATTTTGAAGTTCTCTAACATTTCCTTCCCATTTCTGATTTAGTAAGAATTCTTCTGCTCTTTTAGAAATAGTTGGTATATGTTTGCCCATTTCCTTGCAATATTTTTCGAGAAAATGTTTTGTGAGAGGCATTATATCAGTTTTCCTTTCACGGAGAGGAGGAATCAATATGGGAAATACACTGATTCGATAATACAAATCTTCTCTGAACTTATTTTCATTCACAAGTTTCAGGAGATTTTTATTCGTTGCAGTAATAAATCTTATATCGCACTTAATTGGTTTTAGACCCCCGATTCTTTCAAATGTTTTTTCTTCAGTTGCGCGGAGAATTTTTGCCTGTAGCGGAAGACTCATTTCAGCAATTTCATCAAGAAACAGTGTCCCATTTGTAGATAACTCAAATTTCCCCATTTTTCTTTCAATAGCCCCAGTGAAAGAGCCTTTCTCGTGACCAAATAATTCGCTTTCCAGTAATGTATCAGGGATAGCGGCACAGTTTATAGGTACAAAGGGACCACCTGCTCTGGGACTATTCAAATGAATTGCCCTTGTTAATAATTCTTTTCCCGTTCCGCTTTCTCCTAATATTAGGATAGTAGAATTAGATTGTGAAACTTCTTTCGCCAGTTCGATGACCTTCTTCATTTCTGGGGATTCAGCTATAATACTTTGGAAGTTGTATCGTTCTGCAATTTGATTTTTTAGAACTTTATTCTCATCTAAAATTTTTCTTATTTCAAGAGCCTTCTCGATAGCGAGTTTTATCTTTTCTTCCTCGAAAGGTTTTGTGATATAATCTATGGCACCAGATTGCATTGCCTCAACTGCCGATTCAATCGTGCCGAACGCTGTAATAATAATAATGGGGACTGTTGAGTTAATTTCTCGGATTTTTTTAAGAAGTTCATACCCATTCATTCTCGGCATTTTTAAATCTGTTATGACCACATCAAAATGGTCATTTTCAAATAATTCAAATGCTTCGACCCCATCTTTAGCCAATTGTAATTTATAACCCATATTGCTCAATAGCATAGCAAGGGCTTTTCTCATTCTTTCTTCATCTTCAGCGATTAAAATTTTAGGTGGCATCTTTTCCTCAGCAATTATGTTTATTATGTGGAGTGCGAAAGCTTGCTTTCGCTTTCTAAAGCAGAAACTTGTTTCTGCTGTAAGGAATGTATTCATAATTCCCTGCAAAGTAGCGAGACCAAAGTCTCGCTATTAAAAGCGGTAGCAAGCTACCGCACTCCAGAGAATACTGGCAACTTAATTGTAAAAGTAGAGCCTTTTGATTTTTCACTTTCTACAGTTATTGTTCCTTTATGTTCTCTAATGATGTTCTGAACAATAACCAAACCGAGTCCTGTGCCATCAGGTTTTGTGGAAAAGAATGGTTCAAAAATCTTATCAAAATTTTCTTTATCAATTCCTTCGCCATTATCTTGAAACGATACGTAAACGAAATTATTTTTTCTGTATGTTGAAATTTTCAAATTGCCTGAATGAGACACAGCATTATCTGCGTTGATAATAAAATTGAAAAATGCTTCCTTCATCTGCTCCGGGTCTATGAACAATAACGGTAATTTATTGTCAAGATTCAGGGTTATTTTAAATTCATTACTTGCAGAGGCATAATAAGTAGCCACTATTTTTCTAATTAAGTTATTTATATTTGTATCCTGACAAATGATTGGTTTAGGTTTTGCAAACATTAAGAATGATTTTATTCTTTTATCTAATAGTTTTACCTCATCTTTGATTAATTCAGCCGCTTTTCTTTTTTGTGCTTGAGGTCGCTTTTCATTTGTAATGATTTCAGATGCTGAAGTAATAATACCGAGGGGATTTTTTATTTCATGAACAATCTCTGTAAGGATTTCTCCTAATGAAGCTAATTTTTTACTTAAATGCAATTCACGTTCCATAGTTTTTTTTTCGCCAATGTCTTTGACTATTCCCACTACGTATTCAATCGAATTGTTTTTTTTAATAGGATAGTATGACAGTAACACATACTTTTTTACATTGTTAGCGGTTTTGATAATCATCTCTTTAGATTCAATTGATGGTGTGCCTCTGAATACATTTTTCCCTGGACACAAGCTCACAGGATATTTTTTACCATCCTCTGTACAGCACTTAAATACTTTATCACACGTAAGATTTTTTTCTACTACTTGTTTTCCCTTTTGACCGGTGATATTCTCACACATTTTATTAAATAGTTTAATTTTCATCTCTTTATTGATAACAAATATCCCATCAGGGTAGCTGTCTACTAATTCATAAAGTAAATTGGAGTTAAGCAACTTTAGATTTTGTGTGATCATAATTTTTGTTTTAAATAAAATTTGAACCCGAAGAAATTTATACTAATAGTTTTCAAAATGCAAATAATTTAATATAATAAATAGTTAAATGTTAGTAATTCATATAAACTGAATTATTTGATTTGGATTATTGATTTTCTAAATAAATGATGGTATTATAGAAAAAAATATTTGACACGCAAATTGGAGTAGAATATCAATAGAATTGATTTTTGAAATAAAAAATTTAGTGCGCCCATAGCTCAATTGGATAGAGTGCTTGACTACGGATCAAGAGGTTGCGGGTTCAACTCCTGCTGGGCGCGCGCTTTGATTTTATTGGAGTTAGATTATGTTTTTCAGGCTGATAAATTTCCTGTTTTTCAAAGAAAGTTTAAAGAGAGATATTATTTAAGCATTATCTAAGTGTGTGGTCGGGTGTTGTAAGTATAATTAATTCAATATCATTAGCTAATTATACTGATAGTATCAACGCCCGAAAAATGACTCTGAATCAGAAGGCCGAAGATTCAAGTCCTTCCTCCCTAGCTATTTTTATTATGTCGCTATCGTCTAGTCTGGTTCGGGACACGGCCTTCTCACGGCGGAAACACGGATTCAAAGCCCGTTAGCGATACTCCTTAAATCTCCTCCCAAAGCTAACCTAAAGGATATTAGTAAAAAATTGGTTTAAAAATTATGTATTTTTTGTTCCTAATTTTCTGAGCCAAAAACAATAAAAATTGTAATTCAATTTTGAACATATCAGAAGAGTTTAAGTTTTGAAGAAACTTCTATATTCGAAAAAGTTTAAAATTTTTTGTAGCCTAAGTGTTATTTAAGTGTAACCTAAGTGATATGTCGGCGTGTCGTAAGTGATTTAACTCAAATATTATCAGTTCATAAGCCTAATAATATCAATATACCATTCTGGGACTCAAAATCGAGTGGGCTTCGGTCCGTATCGGTTCGAGTCCGACCGCCGGCATTTTCTATTTTGGGGGAACTACGAATCCGAAATAGGGACCTCTTAAATACTGAGTAGCTAAGCCACAAAATCACACAAAAAGGCACGAAACATTTTTAAAATTCCCCTCTTGAGAGGGGATAGTGGTGTGTAAATTAAATATTTCAGAGGCCGCAAAATGATACATTTCTATTATGTAAATTGTGAGAAGATAATACATTGGGCTTGATGATAAAAGATGCTTTAAAGATTTGGGAAAAATTATTTGACGGCTTCTTCAAGAGTTATTTTTACTCCAGAAAAATCGGAGAAAGGAACTTTCCAGAATTCTTTACCATTGAGTAGAAGATCAGATAGTGTACCGCTACTTTCACGAATATGTAAACCCACAGGTAAAACAAACACAGAAGGTGTAGCGGAAATCTTTCCTTCAATTTGATTAATTAACTGGTGAGCAGCGACTGCACCCATTTCTTTAGCTGGGTGATGGGCGGTTGAGAGAGGGGGATCACATTTTTCTGCTACATCTTCATCATCACCGAAGCTGATTACAGCTGCTTGTGCAGGTATAGAGATTTTTAGATCTTTTAATACTCGCAATACTCGTGTTGCTAATCCATCATATAAACAGACTAATGCATCAGGAGGTTCCTTTGAACTAAAAATTGCTTTAAGAGAATTTCGCAAATCTGTTTCGAAATATTTATTTATTATAAACTCGGGTTTCACTCTAATTCCGTTATGCAAACAGGCATCTGAGAATCCTAAAAATCTTTCGTGTTCTGTACTGCTTAAACTGATTTCACCTAAAAAAGCAAATTGTTTGCGACCACAATTTATTAAATGCTTAGTTGCGGCATACATTCCTCCATAATTATCGACTACGCAGGCGTTGATTTGAAGATGATAGTAATAGTGTCCGATGATAATATGTGGAATGTTTTTTACGGGTGTTGTTAACAAAAGCTCAGCAAGTTCTCTATTGGGACGATATGGCTGGATTGCAATTCCAGCAATTTTATCTCCAAACATATCTATGAGTCGTTTTACTTCGCTTCTTGGATCTATTGGAACGACTCCATTAATAGGGTGGTATCCTCTTTCTATAACAGCAGAACTTAGACCTTCGGATATTTTTGCTTCAATGGCATGGTCTTTCCCAAAACATAATAAGCACAGGATTATTTTTTCTTTCATTTCATCAAAATTTTTCATTTCTTTTTTTAGCATTTTAAATTATCTCCACCATATGTTAATCATTGAGTTGATATTTTATAGTCAGTCTAATATCCTGATTACAAACGCCAAAATTCTTACCGAAAATGACTAAGCCTCCATTGAGTTGATTTGATAACCCAACGTAAAAAGCTACTTCTATAGTCTGCATAGCGGTTAAATTGAGATCGGATAATTTAAAATTAGCAAATGATTCCGAATTAATATACACTTTATTACTGTCAACACGCCAAGTGAAGAGCTTACCGCGTGTTGTGAGATTTTCAGGATACCACTCTGGCATATGTTTATTTTCCATCATATTTTTATCTGGGATTAAAGTCAAAGGGTCAAAGTTTAGATTGTTGATAGAAAGCATTACCTTTGTAGGAATTTCCTGGTTAGTAAAAGCAACATTTATCTCTGCGCTTAATTCTAATTGTAAAATTTTGTATTTTTCGGGGATATTATAAGGGAATAGATATTTTACTGTTCCTTGACTGATAACTAAAAGTTCTGCATCCATACGAATAGGGTGATAGAACAAAGAAACATCTTTTGAGTCTGCAATGATACGGGCTTGAGTTGCCAAAAAACTCGATGCACCGCATTCAATGCTGGAGTAATGTCCTACAGGCATATCCAAACTGTATTGAGTTTCTAATCTCTTTATTTCTTCTTCACACCAGTTTAAAGATAAACCATCATATAATGTGTAACAGAGACGTGTATAATTATTAGGAGTTTTTTGCATTCTTGTAAAGACAAGACCCACTTTTTCGAGTTGATTAACATACGTAGTTACGGTGGGTTGGGTAATATTAATTGCTCTCGCCAATTCTGAAATACTCATTGGTTTATTTTTTAATTGAAGTAATATTTTATACCTGGCTGGATTATTAAGCACTTTAAGTGTAGCTTTTATCTTATCAGGAGGTACTTTATAATAGGAATTTTCTTGTTCCATAATCTTGATTCTCATTTAAAGTAAAATAACAAATATATTAAAAAGTAGTTTAAATAACTCTAAGTGATTGTTTAAAAACACACAAAAGCGAGATTACTTCGTTACTAACGTTCCTCGTAATGACGCTCCCAATGTGTCATTACGAACAGTCTTATCGTGAGGCAATCTCTTTTTTATTGCCAATAATAGGGTTTTTAAACAATCACCAATAACTTTAAAAATATAGATAAACCTTTAATTATTCAGAAGTCTCTTCATTTTTTCACTATTTTAAAGATATACAAAAAAATTAACATCTTGTTCTTGTAAGCCAATAAATATTTAATTACAAATTTGATTCACCTTATTAATAATTAAAATAATATTTGATGAATTCAATTTTATGTCAAGTTAAATATAATATGTAAAAATATTGATTTTAAAATGACAATTAGGTTTCCCTTCTTAATAATTTAATCAATATCTTATTGAACTAAGATTAGTTTAAATAAAAAAATAAAAATTTTACTTGACAAGGTATATTGTATATTCTAAATATCATAGTAATTTTAATATATTATTTTTATATTCGTATAATAGTTGAAAATGAAACTCAAGGAAAGGAGGTGTGATTTAATGAGATGTTATAATCAAGGATTCACTCTTATTGAATTGTTAATTGTAGTAGCAATCATTGCTATTTTAGCGGCTATTGCTGTTCCCAATTTTTTAGAGGCTCAGACCAGATCAAAGGTATCAAGAGTAAAAGCAGACATGCGATCTTTTGCTACAGGATTTGAGGCTTATCGAGTGGATAATGGCGGTTATCCTATTTCTCACAGAATTTTACCGTTCGGTGACCCTGCAAATAATCCTGACCAGGTAATGATGGTGCGTTATTATGTGGGTACAGTAGATGAACATTTTAGCGGTTATTGGCCTGACTGGGTAACTACACCTACAGCTTATCTGACCTCATTGCCGAAAGACCCTTTTCCAACTCAATACTGGGGTGAAGAACCCGTTCAGCCACCTATAGCTGTTCAAAATAGTGGAGCTAAGAGAAACTTTTACGTCTGGGTCTTTCCCAAAGGAAGATATATCTCTGCCACTTTAAGACCAGCTCAAGCTGAAATCTATGCTTTTTTTACGAGTCCTGGACCGGATCAAAAGATAGCAATAGGTCTTGAATGGGCTACTGATGCGATGGCTGTCAATGGTATTTATGACTCTACTAACGGGACTATTAGTGGGGGAAATATAACGAGGTTTTGTCCTCAATAAAAATCTAAATAGAAAGGAGAATGGAAAATGTATGTGTATGTAAAATTTAAACACTCAATTTTTGTAGTGTTAACGGTACTGATTTTATCCGCATCAATTGCGAGTGCAGCTACTCTTAATGTTCCTGTTCCCTATGCGACGATTACAGCCGCATTGGCTGTGGCAAACGGCAATGCCGTGAGCGATGAAATTATTATAGCGGCTGGAACCTATAGTGAAGCTGCTGCTTTGACTTGCAGTGAATCAGGAACTACCTTTACAGGAACTGGAGGCACAGTAACGGTTCAAGCACCCGTCTCTGCAAATGCAGTTTTTGTGCTTAACAATGGTATAACAGGTATCGTTCTAAACAACTTGACGATTGACCGTCCTACCTGCAATAGTGACTGGATGAGATGTGTTGAATGCGGAGGTGCATCAAGCATTACCCTGAATAATTGTACTTTATCAGGACCGGCAAATGGAATTGGTTTAATTCTTTTTAATGCTGCTGATGCAGTAGTAAATAGTTGTACATTTTCTAATTTTAATTCTGTTACAAGCTGGGGTGGTGCGATTTTTATGGAAGGCACGCACGGATCACTTTACACAGATCTAACCGTGGATAATAGCACTTTTGGTCCCAATTGCAATGGCTGGATTAAAACGAATACCTTCGGGAGCGATGCTGTAGTTGGTACAGTTACAGTAACAAATTGCGATTTTCAGGCTGCGAGCGATGTTCAAGCTTTAAAATTCGCTGATGACAACACCAATATGAACTATGATGCAACAAAAGCTATTCTATTTCAAGATTGTACCTTTCAGGGAACTAACTTAGAAGTTGCTGAATTCAATTATACCAGTGGCACTAAACCTACTGGTTTAAAATTCTCCCGCTGTAATTTTAAAACTTACGATAGCACGAGAAAGATGATGTGGCTTGATTTGCCGGTCATTATTGACTTTGAGAACTGTTTATTTGGTGGGGGTCAGCATGAAAACATTATGACAGTGTGGGGTGGTCCTGTCTCTGTCAACTTCTATCATTGTACAATGGTAAATGATGGTTATTTGACAACTAATAAGTCTTCATTTATTACTGGATGGGACGGAGGAAGAACCTTTATGGTTCGGGATTCATTATTTTACTGTCCTGTAAACTATACCCCCGGTTTAACGGATACTGGTTGGGGAAACTCTCTCCTAAGAATCTATAACATTGATTATTCAATCATTGAGCACGCAACGCCTTCAGATTCCTCTGTAACAATTATTGGGGGAGCAAATTACAGTAATGTTCCTATCCTTTTTGTTAATCCGGGTACTCGAGATTATCATTTAGCTACAGGTTCTCCTGCGATTAATGGAGGAACCGATCTTTTATATACTCTTGATTTAGATAAAAACGCTCGAAATCAAGGTTCAGCGCCCGATATGGGTTGCTATGAATCAGCTCCGCCCGCAGTTGAAGACTGGATGCTCTTTTAAATGTTTAGAAGTTGTCAAATATGAAATTACTCATCTCTATTAGGATACAGAGTAATGCCATACTCTGTATCCTATAGTCGCGTTGGGATTAGAATGGGCAACCGACGCAATTACAGTTAATAGAATAAATGCCCACAGGAATGGAATAATCAGTGGTGGGAATATTATAAGATCTTGGTACTCGATAAGAAATTTTTAAATTGAAAGGAAAGTCAAAATGAGAACGAGTCAAAAATTTAAAAAATTAATCTTTATTATTTCTGTTTTTACCTTTCTATTTCTGAGTTCTATTTTATCTGCTGCAACCATTAATGTTCCTGGTGACCAGCCTACGATTATAGCCGCTTTAGCAATAGCAAACACTAATAGTGTAAGTGATGAGATTATTATTGCAACTGGAACGTATAGTGAAGCGGGCGCCTTAACATGCAGTGAATCAGGTACAACATTTACTGGAAGCGGTTCAGTAACCGTTCGAGCACCTGATTCTGCAGATGCGGTTTTTATGCTTAGCGCAGGAATAACAGACATTGTCTTAAACAATTTAATTATTAATCGTCCAACTTGCAATAATGACTGGATGAGATGTGTTGAGTGCGGAGGTGCATCAAGTATTACTATCAATAACTGTACTTTATCCGGACCAGCAAACGGAATCGGCTTGATTCTTTTTAACGCGGCTGATGCTGTAATAAATGGTTCAACATTTTCTAATTTTAATTCTATTACAAGTTGGGGTGGAGCGATTTTTATAGAAAGCGATCACCCTTCACTTTACACTGACCTTACTGTGGACAATTGCACTTTTGGTCCCAATTGCACGGGTTGGATTAAAACGAATCCCTTTGGAAATGATGCTGTCGTCGGAAATGTTATGGTGACGAACTGCGATTTTCAAGTCGCTTTACAACCTCAAGCACTAAAATTCATTGATAATAATAATAGTATGAGATATGACCCAACCGCTGCAATTTTATTCCAGGATTGTTCATTTGAAGGAACGGGATTAGAAGTAGCCGAATTCCATTATACCAGTGGAGGTGGTCCGAGTTCTCTAACATTTAGTCGTTGTGAGTTCAAAACTTATGATAGTTACAGAAAGATGATGTATTTAGATTTGCCAACCACAATTGACTTTGAAAACTGTTTATTTGGTGGGGGTAAACATGAAAACATTATGACAGTGTGGGGTGGACCTGTTTCTGTTAATCTCTACCATTGTACGATGGTCAATGATGGTATAACGGCTTCTGAATCAGCAAGTGGATTCGACCGTTCATCATTTATTACTGGTTGGGATGGTGGCAGAACCTTTATGGTTCGGGATTCATTATTTTATTGCCCCACAAATTATACACCTGGTCTTACAGATGTGGGTTGGGGGAACACTACAGCCCGAATCTATGATATAGCTTATTCCATTATTGAGCATGCTACTCCTTCAGACTCAAGCGTAACAATCATTCCAGGGACAAATTATTCTAATGAACCAATCAACTTTGTAAATCCAGGCGCTCGTAATTATCATTTAGCTGTTGGTTCTCCCGCGATTGATGGTGGGACAGACCTTGCGTATACTCTTGATTTAGAGGGAAATGCTCGGAATCAAGGTTCCGCACCTGATATGGGTTGCTATGAATCTGTAGGTGCTCCATCCAGTGCTCAATACTGGATTCTCTTTTAGAATTCTATCGTCTTCATAAAAAGAATCCATTTATATCAGAGGGATACAGAGAAAGCGAACGCTCTGTATCCTAATTTCTTTAAGTACATTTTCTAAACTTCTTTTAGACGTGATGTTAACAAGTTATTTCGACAAAAGGAAATATCAATGTATCATTATAAACCCATAGATGGCTATTTTGGAGACCCTATTCCGTTCTTCTGGGATGGTATTTATCATATATTCTATTTAAAAGCACCTTTAGAACCAAAGAGACAGGGAGCAAACTTTACCCCGTATGCTCATATATCTACTTGCGATTTTATTCATTGGAAAGAGCATCCAATAGCAATTCATCCATCGGAAAATGGACCAGATGCAATTAGTTGCTGGACAGGGTGCATTTTCGAAAAAAATGGTACGTTTTACCTTTTTTATACAGGACATAATACAAAAGACCCGAAAGTACCACAATCAATTTGCTTGGCAACGAGCAAAGATTTAGACCATTGGGAAAAATATTCTAACAATCCCATTTCAACACCAGACCCCAAGATATTTAATATTTACCATTGGCGTGACCCATTTGTGTTCTGGAGTGAAAAAGAAAATTGTTATCTTATGAGCATTACTACAATAAGAAAGGACGGGGGATTCTGGAAAGGTGGTGCACTTGCCATCGCCCGTTCGAAAGATTTATTAAATTGGAAAACAGGCGAAATCTTTTATAATCCAGGAAATCACGGGTATCCAGAATGCAGTGATATTTTTAAAATGGGTAACTATTGGTATTTAGTTTGTAGCATTTTCGATAAGACGTGTTATCGTATCGGTGAAACACCCTTAGGACCTTGGAGAGTCGGTAAAACCGACAGCTTCGATGGCGTAATGAACTATGCTGCTAAAACAATATCTGATGGGAAAAACCGTTATGTATTGGGTTGGATAAGAACAAAAGAAAATAGAGAAGATGAAGGTAAATGGGAATGGGCTGGTCATTTATCTTTCCCACGTCAATTGGTTCAAGATAAAGATGGAACCCTTTATACAGAACTTCCCGACCAATTTAATCAACTAAAAGGCAAACAGTATTTTGATTTTGAAAATGGTAAAGATTTCAAACCAATATTTGGAAATTGGTCAAACAACCAAAATGATTTAAAAACAGATGGTGAAATTGTTTATGGTGAGGTGGCATTTTCAGAGAATTATGAAAGTTTCCATGCAACATTCGAATTTGAAATCAGGGGTGAAACCAAATGCGCTGGTATTGTATTTCATTCTGATCCTGAAGATGATTTCCCTGGTTATGAAATCGCTATTGACCTTAAGCATCAAATGTTAATCTTTAGAAAACACACAAAACGTTTCGAATGTTACACATTTCAAAATATATCTACACACCAAAAAGAACCTTTACATTTGAGAGTTATTGTGGAAAAGGGAATTGTAGAAGCTTTTTTAAACAACAAATTTTCAATTTCATCAAGCTTCTATAACTTATCTAAAAATAGCAATATAAGCTTCTTTGTCGAAGAAGGAAGCGTCATCCTAAAAAAAGTGAAGATTTATGAGTTGGAAAATAGTGAAAAACTTAAGCCATCAGTTATGCAGAATCCTGCAGTACAAAGTAAAAAATCGCTTTCTAATACTTAGTCCAGATATGTTTTTCAAAAGTAAAATCGGAGTTCTTAAAAAGAAATTCATACTATTTTTTTTATTTGGTTTTTGTTTATGCTTTATTTGTCTTGGAAAAGATGAACTTAATCCAACAACTCACTACAAGCCTTTAGATGGCTGGGTTGGTGATGTCCATCCTGTATATTGGAATGGCGAATGGCACATCTTTTATCTCGAAACCCCGAATGAACCTCTTCGTGCAGGTCTTTTTAGAATCCACTCCGCTGATGCCGTCTCTAAAGATTTAATTCGCTGGTCTGAAAGGAGCATTAATAATCCAGACATAAATCAACCCTGGTGGACAATTGCTAATATTGTCAATAAAGGGAAATGTTATAGCTATTGTAATGGTAATAAAGGTTTCGATTTATACATCTCAGAAGATTTTGAAAACTGGACACCCTATGAGAATAATCCAGTCATACCTTACGATTATACAGATTTAGAAAGAATTCGTGACCCAAGCATTTTCTGGAATGAGAAAAACAATGAATTCTGGATGATTATAACAGTGAAAAAAAAGGGCGCACATCACCGTTTTTATTCCGGTGCTTTTTATTATTCTGTCTCAAAAGACCTTTTCAATTGGAGTAAACCTCAATTATTATTCGACCCGGGAAACATTAATGAACCAGAATGCCCAGAAATGTTTATGTTGAATAACAAATATTATCTTGTGGGAAGTTGGGGCACAACTGCAACCGGCAAAGGCAGATATTTCATCTCGGATTCTCCTAATGGTCCCTGGCTAAAAGCAAAAACTGACAGCTTCGATGGAGATTTCTTTCTTGCACCCAATTCTGCCTTTGATTTGAACCGAAGACTCACATTCGCCTGGATTCCCACACTGAAGGATAACAAAGATTATGAATCAATCGAATGGGGTGGGCATCTATCATTCCCAAGAGAAATATGGGCTGGTGATGATGGAGCACTTTATACAAAATTACCCGAGGAATATACTGCACTTAGAAATGAATTATTTCTCCCTACAAATGAAATCAAACCTGAAAAAATGTTCGGCGGAAAATGGAGTATAAACAAAGATTCTATTGAATTGCTTAATAATTCCGAACACAGTGAAATATGGCTACAAGGTGAATATCCCCGATTTGAGCTTAATGCCACTATTACCCTTCAAAAAGATTGTCCTAACGCAGGATTTTTATTCAGACTTGGAAGCGATAAATTTTCCGGTTATGAAGTGTCCATTGATCAAAAACATAATCTACTTGTATTTCGACATCATTTAGAACGAAGTAAAATCATTGCTTCTCAATCTATCTTTACAGAGCCCGGGAAAGCCATGCAATTAAGAATCTTTGTTGATGGAAGTATAATTGAATGTTTTATAGACAATCGTTTTTCTCTTGCAGCAAGAGCCTATACGGATAAGGGGTCTCATAAAATCGGATTTTATTCGGAAAATGGTGGCTTTAAAATATCAAATATTAAAGTGTATAGTCTAAAAGATGTCTATCAAGAAGCTTCTTTAATACCGATTAATTTATATCCCGAACCCGACCCAAAATATAGCAGTGGAAAGAGTATCCTTTTCCCCAAATTAGGTGCAAATATTTATACACCTTTTGATCCTGTATTAAATTTCACAGGAAGTTTTACTCTTGAATGCTGGGTCAAGGTTACAAAAGGTACAGCACATAACAAAGCTAACCTGATAGTAAAAGGAGAGAGAGACGTTCCCGGATATCATTATGGATTAAACTTAACGCGCACGAATTCTCTTGAACTCTACTTTAAAAGCTCCACTGGTTTTGAAGGATGCACTGCAGATGAAAATCTGATTAATGAAGGAGAGTGGGTTCACTTAGCTGGCGTTCTTGATAATGATAAAAAAGAAATACGCCTTTATATAAATGGGAAACATATAACTACTAAACAGAATGTTCTAAAAAAATTAGACGCTAACAATCTCTCACCTCTCAGATTAGGAATGGGAGCAGGTTTCAGTATGGATCAGTTCTTCGGACTAATTGATGAGGTGCGACTCTGGAACGTTGCAAGAACAGATGATGAAATATCAGCGAATTATAATAAGCCCTTATCGCCTGATAGTAAAGGTTTAGTTGTTAACTGGAATTTCGATTCACAGGAAGGCGCCGAGCAAGAATATTATCCAAATCTTGTTAAGAAGCACAGCAATATCAAAGCCAAGCGGTATGACGGCTCTCAAATTCAAAATGAAAATTGTATGTAAATGAAAATAACTAATAATAAAATAAAAAAAATCATTGGGATTATCCTGTTTCTGCTTATATCCTGTACTCTTTATGCTCGGAACAATCAACCTATTGATACCATCCATTTAGCCACAGTCAATTCAAATTATCGTGCAGCTCTTGAGAAAATAGCCAAGAATTATAAATCTCTGCATCCTGAAATTGATGTAAAAATCAGTATAGTAACTAATGAATATTCAGCATGGTTGAGAACACAATTTGCTGGCGGTGAAAAGATTGCACCAGATATCTATAATGGTAACTATACAGGAGATTATGTTGCACTCGGTAAATGGGTTCCACTAAATGATTACCTTTATCAAAAAAATCCTTATACGGGCGAGAGATGGATTGATGGGCTGAATCAGAAATTTGTTGAGCATTTTTATTATGGTGGTATAGCCTATTTCATTCCTATTGATTTCATAGATGTGGCGTTTGTTTATAATGAAGACATATTCGAGCAACTCAATCTGAAGCCTCCAAAAACCTGGACTGAATTAATAAACGTTTGTGAAACAATCAAACAAAAAGGGCGAACAGTTACCATTCGTGGAAAAAGCGGTGAGGACATTATCCCGATGTCAATGCCCGGAACAGCGCGAGAATTCTGGGAAGGACCACCCGGATGGTTTGTTCGTCTCCTCAATGATGCTTATCATCGCAGTGAAGTCGAATGGGTTATGGCACGTCCGGGCGATTGGAATTTTAATCCTGAATCAGATGCTATTTTTAACCGCAATTTCAAAGACCCTTATAGCGACAATTTTACCACAATCAATGCCGAACGTCGGCTCCAGCTAATACGAAACGGAAAACTACGTGTCGATTCGGAGAAATCCCGTGCAGTCTATAAAAGAATTTTAGAGTTATCACAATATTGGCCCAGAGGATATCAAGGGATAAATTTCGGTCAAGCCGAAACACTGTTTCTTAAGCAAAGAGCGGCAATTCTATTTACTACATCTCATTTCGTTACTCATGCTTTGCGAGTCTGGCGCAAACTCGAACCAGAAGACCAATTTCGTTGGAATGCCTTCGCTCCACCAATGATCGATGATGACCCTCTTTGTGAAAGTGCTTTGAGAGGTATAGGCAATGCAGGGGCAAATTATGTGATAACTAAAAAAAGCGATTCAGAACACACTAAGCGTGTGGTTGATTTTATGATGTTTCTTACCACCCCCGCATCCGGACAGATTCTTTTTGATGAAACCATAGCTGACGACCAGTTTATCGTAGGTCCAATACAGATCAAAGGAGTTAAGTTACCGGAGGAATTGGAAGAAGGATATAAACCTTTTCTCAATCGTGGATTTGAAAAACTCCAATTCAGAAGCATGACGACTGAGTGGGAATGGGTGATTCTGACCCAAGAACTCCTCGGGGGTCGGATGGATCTGGATAAATACTTGAAGGAATTTCAAAAATTATGGGAAGCATCTGTTGAGAAAGAAATTACACGTTTTAATTATGATATGGACCCTTCAACTCGTGATGACGAACGCATTAATATTACAGCCAAAAGGAAGAAACTCTGGCATCCCCTTGAGAACGGCATTCTGATGGTTGCAATTCTAATAGTAGTTTTGATAGGAATGATGATTCTTTTTTCCAAAAGAGCGAGTGGGTTGAAAAAGTCCGAGGCATTTCTTGCTTATCTTTTACTCTTGCCGACCAGTATGCTACTAATCATTTTTTTGACATTTCCAGCAATCTCGGGTTTATATCGTGCTTTCACAGAATCAAAACCCGATGGAAGCCTAATGTTTGTTGGTTTAAAGAATTTTACAAGGTTGCTCAGCGATTTTTTTATTTATCGTGGTTCTGTAAATATGTTTCTTCTTACACTTGCAAATGTTATTAAAGCGACAATATTTCCGTTTCTTACAGCTCAATTGATTATGGCAATACCGCATCAGAGATTAAAACATTTTTTCAGAACTATCTTTGTTGTTCCGGTAGTTGTTCCAGCAATTACACTTATTTTAATCTGGGGATTTATCTATGCCCCTGATATTGGGTTGTTGAATAGTATTCTTGAGAAGCTTGGTTTTAAGGGTTTGTATTGGCTTGGCGATCCTGTGTTAGCTCTTCCTTCTATTATTGGTGTTGGGTTCCCGTGGATAGGTGCATTAGGATTATTGATATATCTTGCAGCACTTTCCCATATTGATTTATCCATTTATGATGCTGCGAAGATTGATTGTCGTAATCCATTACAGCGGATATTATTTATAGATATTCCTTTAGTCAAGAATCAGACAAAATTATTAATTATCCTTACGCTGATAGGGTCCTTGCAGGGTTTCCAATTAATGCTACTTATGACTGATGGAGGTCCTGGTTTGGCTACATCAGTCCCGGCGTTGCAGATGTATCAACATGCATTTAAATTCAATGAATTCGGATATGCCGCCGCGATCGGTTTTTCTTTGTTTTTACTTATAATGGTATTTACATTGTTGAATCTAAAATTTATTAAATCGGATGTAGATATATGAAAAAGAGAACGATTCCTATTATTGTAATTCTTACAATATTAGCTGGAATATCATTGATTCCCCTATATATCACGGTTGTTTTATCAAATAAGGAGAGCGGAGAAGTTGTCCATCATCTCTGGCGTTTACCTAAACAACTACGGTTTGATTTTTATCAGAAAGCCTTCATCTATCTCCAGCATTACATTGTAAACAGTATGTCAATTGCTTCTATTGTGGTTTTAGGGGTGCTTGTTCTATCGGTAATATCTGGTTACGTTTTTGCGAGGTTGACTTTCCCCGGGAAAAATATTTTATTTCTGTTTGTTATTTCATTTATGTTTATTCCGGGAATATTGACTCTGATTCCAGCTTATCTATGGATGAAAGAATTTCCATTAATGGGGGGAAATAATTTCTGGGGCGAGGGTGGGAGTGGTGTATTGAATACGTGGTGGGTTATGATTTTGCCGGGAATTAGTGCTGGTCAGATATTTGGAATCTATTTATTTCGCTCCTTTTTTGAAAGTTTGCCAAAGGATATATTCGAGGCTGCGAGGATTGATGGTGCTTCGGAAATTGGTATAATGTTCCGTATTGCATTGCCATTATGTTTACCGACCGTTGCCACTTTGGCCATTTTACAATTTTTGGGCATATACAATGATTATATCTGGCCCTTAGTTACAATATCAGACTCTGCAAAACAACTTTTTTCTGTGGGAGTAACGAGATTTAATAGTGAAGGGAATCTGGAATTGGGCCCGACAATGGCAGGATATGTAATAGGTGCCATCCCGCTTATAGTAATTTTTACTTTCGGTATGAAATACTATGTGACAGGACTAATGAAAGGTGCATTGAAAGCTTAATAAAAGTGATATACTATAAAAACAAAGACTCAAATAAAAGGTATTAAAAGAATAATGCAAAAATCATTATTAAATTCCTCGAGAATTCTGACCTTGAAATTCTATTTTATTCTACTATTAACTCTCTTGTCATCGATGGTCATTCAGGCGGTTGACCGTGATACTGTTTTTACCGATGCTATGGGTTATTGGAAGCTTGGACTGGGCACTGCCGGGACTAATCCACCCTTGACAGCCGTGGGTACCATCGTATTTAACGTCGATGCCTCTGGTGATGGTGCTATACCTGGAGCCAAAGTGGCTCAGATGACAAATGCTTGTTTTAATGCAGGTAATACACTTAATGCTACAGGGAGTAGTGTTACAGTGTATCTTAGAGTTAGAGACCCGATGGGCATCTGGGACTATGCTCTTTTTGCGAAAAGAGGAAGTCACGACATAGTCAACTTTAATTTGTTTTCCGTAGATTTGGTAGGAACAACAGGAAATGATATCGGTTTTGAATTACATACCGCCAATGGATTTTTTATGACGAGTTTTCCAATATCATATATCCAGACTAATGCCTGGCTTGATTTAGTAGGACGTTATGATGGAAGTAAAATTGATTTGATTTGTAATGGAACGATTATGGCAAGCATTTCCTGTTCGGGGAATTTAACACAAAATTCAGAACCTCTACTCATAGGAGCTGAAACTGATGGACCTTCAATAGTTCGTTTATTTTCTGGAGAAATGGAGGAAGCTGCCGTGTGGAATAGAGCTTTAAATGATGATGAAATCGCCGCCATGTCAAGAGTTAGTAAATTGCAACCGGGAACTCTGTTACATTATAAACATCCTGACCATGCTGTGGGGGATGTTCATCCTTCCTATCAAGGTGGTGTTTATTATATTAATTATATTTATAATCCGGGAACGTGGAATGTAGCTCATCTTCGTTCTGTTGATTTATTACATTGGAGGTGGTATCCTTTAACGCATACACCGCCGACAGGTAGTCAAATCTTACCCAATTATTTTGCTTTGGATGTTATCTATGATCCTTCCATAGAACGGTATCGGACATTTTACGGTTATTCCGGTACAAGAACATCCATCAGTCAAAATCGGCTTGATTGGGATTTTGGAGTTCCTCATTTAGTTATCCCTGACCGTTCCTGGGAATATGACCGGATGAGTGACCCTCATCCTCTCTGGAATGAAGACCAATCTAATTATTGGATTGTAATGACATTACGGAAAGTAGGATTGCCGTTTGAGCAAGCAGGTGCTGTTGGATATGCGACAAGTAGCAATTTAACGACCTGGATGTGGCAGGGAGAATTATATTTCCCGGGAAATGTCGGAGACCCGGAAGTACCAAGCCTATTCAAGATGGGTTCGAAATGGTATTTATTAGCGAGTTATTATAATCAAGCTGTGGGAAAACCCTCCTATAGAATCAGTGATAGCCCTTTGGGTCCCTGGACTACTCCCAATCCGGATAGTCTTGATGGAAAAGATTTTTGCGCTGGAATATCCTGTGTTGCTGAAAATCAGAGAATCCTCTTTGGCTGGATACCTTTGACAGCCTCTCAACCAGGAAGTCAATATTGGGGCGGTCATCTGGCTTTTCCAAGGGAAATTCATCAGCTACCAGATGGTAGACTGGGAACAAGATTAGAAACCTCTGTGGGACAAAAGATTCGTGGGGAAAATTATTTTCCATTAGGAAGTACAACTCTATCACCAGTTCAGGGTTCTTGGTCTATAATAGGTAATAATGCGACATATTCAAATTTTTCCGGATACGGTTTGGCTCAGTTTTCTCAGGTATACAATCGGATTGACATTGAATTAGATTTATTATTGAGAGTTAATTGTAAACGTGCCGGTGTTATAGTTGACAAGTCACTCACTTCTGCGGGTTTCGAAATTGTTGTTGATAAGCTCAATCAGCGATTTTTGATTTGGACACCTGATGGTACTATACACAGTCAGATACCCGCAACTATTATTACTAATCAGGTATACTCTCTCCGTGTAATCATTGAAGAAGATATCGTGGAGGCATTTCTGGCGGATCGATATTCTTTAGTTGCAAGAATACCAAAAAAAATAATCAATACAACTGTGGGTCTTTGTGCAAATGATGGAGGTGCCGAGTTTCAAAATGTCAATTTTTATCGTCTTAGAAGTTTAGATGAGATTCCAGACCCCGGTACCGGTGTAGAAAATTGGATGGTTTATTAGAACTAAAATTCCTTATAGTAGGGAACGGTCGCGACCGTTCCCTACAACAACGTTCGTAACCGATTCATACATTAATAAATAATGAGGATTAGATATAATTGAAGATTCCCAATATTATTATTATACTCTGCGATGATATTGGTTATGGGGATATTGGTTGTTATGGTTCCAGGCTGAATCGCACACCCAGACTGGATAAAATGGCTTATGATGGTATGCTCTTTAAAGATTTTTATGTTGTCTCACCAGTTTGTTCTCCATCCAGAGCTGGCTTGATGACAGGATGTTATCCGAAACGAATCGGTTTAGATTCCGGTAAAGATTTTTGTGTGCTTCTTCCTGGGGACTCAATCGGATTGAATCCATCTGAGATTACAATCGCTGATATTTTACGTAAAGCTGGTTATGCAACAAAGATTATAGGCAAATGGCACCTTGGGGACCAGATTCCATTTTTACCTAAAAACCACGGATTCGATTCCTATTTCGGTCTGCCATATAGTAATGATATGTGTCCTCATTATCCTTTTAATGAAAAATTTCACTTTCCCCCTTTGCCTTTGATGCGTGAAGATAAAGTTATTGAAATTGATCCAAATCAGGCATCCCTGACGGATCGTTATCTTGCTGAGGCTGTTTCATTCATAAATGATTGTGTTCAAATGAAAAATAAGTTCTTTTTATATTTTGCACATATGTATGTGCATGAACCAATCTATGCCCCTTATAAGTATTTATTTAATTCTCTGAATGGTCCTTATGGAGCTGCTGTTGAGCATCTGGATTATACTACGGGTGTTCTTTTAGATACATTAACACAACTTGGGATTGACCAGGATACATTGGTGATATTTACCTCCGATAATGGTTCGTGTTGCAGAGGTGGAGGGAGTAACGCCCCGCTAAAAGGAGAAAAGGGTACGACTTGGGAGGGAGGAATGCGCGAACCTTGTATTATGCGATGGCCAGGATTCATTCCGCAGAAAACTATTTGTTCTGAGATTGTTACTTCGATGGATTTTTTGCCTACATTAGCCTATCTTGCTGGTTCAAAGCCACCGGATGACAGAATTATCGATGGTAAGGACATCAGCCCTTTAATCTTTAATGAAACTGGGGCACAAAGTCCGTATGATGCTTTTTTCTATTATGGTGGTGGAGACCATTCATTGCAGGCTGTTCGCTCTGGAGAATGGAAACTCCATTTGATTAGAAAAGAACTATATAACCTAAGAAGTGATATTTGTGAGGAACATAATGTCTACAATAAGCATCCGAATGTTGTGAAACACCTTAGTAAATTGGCTGACGCTTGCCGTTACGATTTAGGGGATAACTATACTGTTACAAAAGGGACAAATTGTAGAGCAGTAGGGCAAGTAGAAAATCCAGTTACTCTTACATCTGAAAAAGAAATGGATCCATTCATAAAAGCACTATATGATTGAAAATATAAATATGTCTTGGAGTAATTGTTTAAAAATTATTTATCGCACTCACATTTATACGAAATTAATTCTAAGATAAATCGCACATTAAAGTAATTCCATATCTATAACAAAAAATGTAAATAAGCTCATTTTTATTGTATCAAAGTAATGAAGTTACAAATGACGAAGCAATCTTTTCGTCATTAGTTTTTATGCAATCATTGGATATATATTATGAACGGAAGAGAGTTATATACCTGTATTTATAGTGGAGAAAAACCTGACAGATTTCCTATTCAACGGATGGCTTTTTGGACAGAAACTATAAACCGCTGGATTAACGAGGGATTGGATAATAGGATTGACCCCAATGATGCATTGGGATTTATAGGTGAGGATACTATGGGGCTTCCGCTGGATTTGAATTTTGTTCCTCCTTTCCCTATTGAAATTCTAAAAATAGATGAACGATATGTTACACTTAAAGATGAGTTTGGGGTTACTAAACGTATGTTTTGCTTAGATTTTAAACATACTTCAGGATTAATGAAGAATGCAGGCAAAGCCAGTTCGATGTGTGAGTGGCTTGATTTCCCCGTCAAGGATTTACGTTCCTGGAAGATGATTTATGAAGAACGGCTTCAACCTAATCTTAGAGGACGCATCCCTGATAACTGGGAAGAGACAAAGATTGAGTATCTCAATTGCTCAGATACTCATTGGGTGATTCATTTTTGCTTCCCATTGTTAGGTCTATTTGGACCATTAAGAGAATTAATGGGTTTTGAGAATCTTGTATATACTATGACAGATAAGCCAGCTTTAATTGATACAATTATAAAAGACCTCACTGATTTCTGGTTGAAAATGTATGATATGATTTTAACAGATTTTCGTCTGGATGAAGTGGTGTTTTTTGAAGATATTTGTTCTACCCGAGCTCCTTTAATTAGCCCCGCGATGTTTCGTAGATTCTTTGCGCCAGGATATAAAAAAGTTGTTAATGGTCTTCGCGAAATAAGAGTGAGTGAGTTCTTCATCGATACTGATGGACATCTTTGGCATCTCATACCTGAACTTCTGGATTGTGGCATTACAGGAACACATCCGTGTGAAATAAATGCTGGAATGATACCCAAGGCACTGCGAGACACCTTTCCAAAATTCTGTCTAAATGGGGGTATAAACAAGGTTGCGTTAACAAGAGGGAAGACAGCGATTGATGAAGAACTTGAATGTCGCTTCCAAACTGCATTAGATTCTGGCAGATATACACCAACACTTGACCATAGCGCTCCACCAGATATTAGCTGGGAAAATATGATTTATTTTGCGCAACGATATCGAGATTTTTGTGAAGCGATTTCCTAACACTAACTCATCCTATATTGTTTCTGGATATTGTAACTACAAAGCTCTTTAAAAGCTATTATGATATCTTTAATCAAAATAGAGGAGAAAATGCGTAGACCGAAAGACCGTGTCCTATCCGCCATATCGCACAAAACTCCAGATCGAGTCCCTCATGACTTATCAGTAGTTCCTGAAGTAGCAGATAGAATGCGTGAGGTTCTGGGAGTCAGCAATTATCAAGAAGTGTTGAAACGACTTGGTATTGATATGCGTTATATCTTTGGGATTTGTGAAGGACCCTTGCATCATTCACCTCGAAAAACTATTTTTCCAGATGGAATGTGGCAAGATGTTTGGGGTGTCGTTCGCAAAACTGTATCCAATGTTGCGGGAGGAACTCACGAGGAGGTTATTTCTTATCCATTAGCAAATGCAACTTCTATAGAGGAAATTATTCATTATCTCTGGCCAACCACTGAATGCTATAAATATGACCATATTAAGTTGTTATGCCAAAAAAATAAAGAATTTGCTTTGATAGGTGGATATGCGCATTTTTTCTGTCCAGGTGCTGATTTGCGGGGATATGGGTCCTGGCTTATGGATTTGGCTGAAGACTCCACCCTTGCATATGCAATGCTTGAAAAAATGGAAGAGTTCTGGTTAGATTATTCCACAAGAATATATGAAGCCGCAAAAGGTATGCTGGACATTTTTTATATTGCTGATGATTACGGTATGCAAGAAGGAATGCTGATTAGTCCAGATTGTTGGCGTAAAATGTTTAAACCTATTATAAAACGGTTTATAGATTGGGCTCATAAACGGGGTATGTATACGATGTTGCATTCCTGTGGAAGTATCAGACCCATTATCTCAGAACTTATTGAATGTGGACTGGACATACTCGATCCCATTCAACCTTTAGCGCGTGATATGAATCCATATGAACTAAAAAAAGAATTTGGAAAGGACTTATGTTTTCATGGAGGAGTTGACATTCAAAGGTTACTCCCATTTGGAACTGTTAATGATGTGCGGGACGAAGTCCATCGACTGATCGAAACACTTGGTCAAAATGGAGGATACATCCTATCACCAGCCCACCAGGTACAAGCAGATGTTCCTGCGGAGAATGTCATAGCAATTTTTACATAAAGTTTAATATTCAAATTGACTTGTAGATGTTCGAAACTTTATTTGGCTTTTTGGGTTACCAGGGATAATTGTTTGATTCCAGTTGGTGAATTTGAAAGAAAGGATTACGAATGGAAGTCATCCGATTTTTTAATGATTGGCAATTATGCAAAATTCATAATATGAAAATTCAATTAGGGAAACCCCAACTCATCCCTGATGCAGTTTTTATCGATCCTTTTGTCGATGTGGCTTGGGGATATCCAAGTGTATTTCGAGACGAACAAACGGGAAAATGGAAAATGCTTTATCAAGGGCAGTACTCAGATCGACTTTACTATCCTCTTATGGCTGAGTCTGAGGATGGAATTAAATGGTATATTCCTGACCTTTCAAAGAAAATTGCTATGAAAGACCGCAAATTCCCTCATCAAATACTTCCAAAAGAACACGTATTCGAGACTCATATCGCTTACTATGACCGTCAGGAAGAAAATCCTCTTAGGCGTTTAAAACTTCTGATTGATTCGCAAACGCAAGTGAATCTCGCCACTTCTCCAGATGCTATCAACTGGACACTGCATCCCAACATCCGATGGCACAAAAATGTTTCGGACCCCGCCGCTTCAATCTTTTATAATAAATTACGTGGCAGTTGGATTATTTCGGTTAGACCAAGAAGCAATGATAGGAGAATATGCTTTATAGAGACATCTGACTGGCAAAGTTTTTCTTATCCTATTTTAGTAATGGAGCCAGATGTTCTTGATCAGCCTTTAACGCAATGTTATGGTATGCCCGTCTTTGACATTGGAGATATATTTGTAGGTTTCTTATGGTTATATCAAACGGAACCGGAGTCAATTCCATTCAAATTCCTGCATGGTAAAGTAGATTGCCAATTAGTTTTTTCCCGCAATGGTTGGAATTTTCATCGTTTTATCCGAGAACCATTCTTGGGAGATTTTGAACCAAATCAATTTGGTTTTGGATGCATTTATCCCAGTACTCTACTTACAATGGATGACGGGTCTTATCAAATTTATTCCAGTGCTTCAAAAGGCGAACACGCCACTATTTATGCAAATCCTGAATCCCGGCAGGGAGCTATTCTACTGCATACACTTCGGAAAGATGGCTTTGCATTTCTCGAAACACAAGGAGGAGCTGGAGAAATCATTACCCGACAACTCTGGATTACAGGAGACAAACTTGAGTTGAATGCGTGGGTTCCGTATGGAGAATTATGGGTGGAAATTCTTGATAGCAAGGGCAATGTCCTTCCTGGATATGAATTGAGCAGTTGCAAGGCATTGAGTGGTGACTGCACTCAATGGCAACCAGTTTGGAGTCATAATCTGACATTCTCTAATCTCAAGAAGAAATCTGTCATTATGTTGCGAATTAAAATTGATCGTGGGCGTCTCTATGCAATTCGGGGTGATTTCAAGATAGTCTACCCTTCACAAGTTCAGGAGCTTGGGTCAACAGGAGATATCGTTTCTTTTCTGGAAGGTTTCTAACTGACGATATAGTTGTATAGAAATTAGACAAGTTACCAATAATTTCTGTTACTAATCTACAAATTATCTAATAACCCTTTTTTCCACAACACTGCTTGAATTTCTTTCCGCTACCACAAGGACAGGGAGCATTTCTACCCATCTTAGAGAAATGCGACATAAATGTTGTGTTACGATGTTTTTCTACTAACTCCATTTCTTTTTCTCTTAAAAAATCCAATGTAATTTTTTTTAGTTCCTCCAAAGTATAAGCATAAAAATGCCTCCACCCATTACACAGCGAACTTAGTGTTCGGGGATTATTTTTTATAGGCAATCTAAACTTAATACAATCACCAGCACAAAACTCAAGATACTTACAATCCGCACATAGTTGGTTCCATTGAGATTTTTGTTGCCCGAACTCAATATATTCAGATGAATTTTGGATTTCTTCCCAGGTATTTTCCATAATATTCCCAAGTTTTAAAGATTCCTCCACAAAAAAATCACAGGGATAAACATCCCCATTATACTCCACAACAAAATAACTATTGCATACATCATTCATTGCACAAACCGTCTTAATACCATTCACCAAATACTGAGTAATAGAATCAAATAACCTTACGGAAATTCTCTTCGTATCTTCCTTTTTCCATTCATCAAAAATATCACATAAGAAAGTACCCCAATCCTCTCCTGTTATCGCATAAGGTAAAAGCATACCTTCTTCATTGAATTCTACACTTGGAATATACTGTTGGTAATAAAAGCCAAGGTTTTTTAAGTAATTATAAACTTCTTTCCCTTTATTTACATTCTCTTTGGTAACAAGAATCAGAATATTAAACTCAACTTTATTTCTTTTAAGGCACTCAATTCCATTTAAAACTTTTTCATAACTTCCTTTTCCTTTTCTATCCATTCGATATTTATTATGAATTTCTTTCGGACCATCCAAACTAACCCCAACGAGAAAATTATACTTCCTGAATAATTTCGCCAATTCATCTGTAACTAAAATAGCATTTGTCTGTAGACTATTAGAGATAATAGCACCTGGTTGACTATATTTCATTTGTAAATCAATAACTTTTTTAAAGAATTCAACACCCATCAATGTTGGTTCTCCACCTTGCCAACAAAAGGAATAAAGAGTTTGAGAAGTCTCCAGATAGCTTTGAATTAATCGCTCTAAAGTTCTGTCATCCATTCTATGAACATTAGTTTCCGGATACAGCTTACTTTTGGAAAGATAAAAACAGTATGGACAACATAAATTACAGTCTGCTGAAGCAGGTTTTATGAGAAGAGAAAAGGACTTAATCATTTTTTTTAAGATTACCGTTAATTAAAACACAATTGATTATATTTCTTTATTTATCACATATTCTGATAAAAAAATAAAATAGTCAATAGTTGGATTGAACTCTTGTGGCGGGATAATGAGATGGTTACAGTTTGATAAGAAAGCAAATAATTAAAGATCGAACCTACTTAGGAATAAGTTCCGAAGAAACTATTTATTGTAAAATTAACAATTAATGTTCAAAAAAGTTCAAAATTTTTTGTTAAGTAAGTTTGATGTTAATGTCCTGTAAGTGATTTGTGTTAACTGTTATCAATTTATAATTTTAATAAAATCATTATGTTATTTCAGAACTCATAATTTCTCCTGTTTCCGAAAATCCATATCCACTCAACTCAGATACTTAGTATCATGTTATGAATATTCTGTTCTTGTAAATTTTCCCGCTGATATAAAAAAGGTTTTAACTTATGCCGTGTATTTGCGATACATCGTGTTCAAAGAATGTTCAAAGAGAAATGTATACTAAGTGATATCTAAGTGTAGTATCAGCGTGTCGTAAGTGTAATAAGTTAAATAATACCAGTTTATAAGTCCAATAATATCAATACCTCAAAAATGACTACGGATCAAGAGGTTGCGGGTTCAACTCCTGCTGGGCGCGCTTTGATTTGACCCACATAGAATTATTAAAGATATAATTCATTATGTTGCCACCTTATCGCTACCTTTTAAAACACATTTAATCAATTAAGAAGATTGTCTTTTCTTCTTTATAATTTTTATATTTTAGTTAGAAGATTGTTTATATTCGGATGAATTTGAATTTGGGCTTATTAAAAATAAACAAATCTTTAACCAATAATACCTCGATCTCTATTAACCTATAACTATATAAGTGTCCAATCCCGTTGATTCACTCCATCATTCCAATTAAAAATTTACTAAATAATAATTAAATTATACAATAATTTATTTTGGGAATTCTAATTGGATATTGTTACAGTTAATTAATACTACAAATCTTAGAAAATTTAGACGTGTCCGTATAACAAATCGGTTTTATGATTAAAATCAGAAATAACTTGACATCAAGAACTTTTTAATAAATTATTTAGTAGAATTTTAGTAATATTTATTTATTTTGAGTTTCCAAAGAATGCTAAAAAATTGGTTTAGTATGCTGTATAGAATGAAGAAATTTATCGTATAATTTCTAATAATTAAAGGAGAAGCAAATGATTATGGGAAATCCAATAATAAGTCTATATGGCGCACAGATTTTATTTGGTACGATATTAGCTTTGTGTATGTTTACATCTAATGCAGAAGAACGCATTGGACTTAAAATTGTTGGGGACTCAAAAAGCGGTTATAATGTGCAAATTCTTTATGATTCAAAGTCTATTGCGCAGCACAGTGGTGGTGGAGAATTTAGTATAATAATAGAAAATGGTGATCGCTCTTATCATCAGGTAAAGAAAGATTGGAAGGCAATATCTTATTCTGGTGACAGTAAACATCTTGAACTTATGGGTCGTTTACCAATGGGGAATTTAAATATATATGTTGATGTAAAAGTTATATATGAGGTTATTAATAATCACATTATTAAAAAACAAATCATACTTTCTCAAAACTATTCTAATAAACTGTATTACTCTCTGGAAAATAAGCTTGAACCAATAGAGACTCCATCAAGCTACTGGAGTTTTGACCAGGAAGACTGCAAAGGGGGTTCGTTATTAGAGACTTATCCCGCTGCCGGTTTTCGCCTGAAAAATGGAATCGCTGTAGGATTATTGACAGATGCTGGTCACCGGAATCTGTGGACACGAAATGTACGCAAACGAAATATAATTGCTCCTTTCGAGAACTCTGAGTTTGCCGCTGTTCAAATGATGCCAGACCCGGATCTATTTAAGGTGGCAACATTGTCTGAACGAGAATCTGGTCAGAATTATGTGGCTCTAAATTTTGGCCAAGTCTTCAATTTTACTTCTGGTTCTTCTTCAATCGTTCGCTTATCTAATATTGAGCAATGGAATTCATTGAAAGAGGGGCAATTGGAAGTGCTGAGCAATGATGTAAACAATGGTCCTCATTTTAAAGTATCCGGTCCTGGTAAAAAAAATACTCTCAGTGGTATCAGTATACCAGTAAAAGTCGAACCAAAATCATTCTATACTGTGAGTTTCAAGTATAAGTCGGATAAACCTATTGCGACAAGACTATGGGATGCTAAAAAAAATGATGTCAGTATGTACATAAACGAGATGCCTGCAGATCCTTTGGAATGGAGAGATTTTAATCATCAATTCTATGTAGTTAATATCAATGAATTTGAAGATTCTTATTTTATAGTTATATCAAAAAGCTATTACGATTCTTCCGATTCTTATAATATTGAAGTGAAGGATTTAAGAATTACTAAACATAACCCTGTTGTGGAATGCTATCATCCTCTTGAGATGAACAAGCCTTCTATAAAAACAATGTTTGTTTTTGCGGAACCTGCTAAAACGATTCGAGATTATCGTTTAGCGAGTCAAATTAGGCTTGCTGAAGGGCTCGGATTTAAAGGAACCGAGGCAGAGAAAATATTATATGCGGATATCAAAATGTTGACGTGGATTGCTGAGCCTAAGGATTTGACACCACATTTAGTTCCAAGCCTGAACTACTCTCCAGATATGTATAATAGGGATTCCTTCTGGACCTCTGCAAGCTGTTACGATCGTCAGATTAGTGAAGCAGTATGGAATAAATGGGCTGCGACACAAGATGAGCAGGGGTGTATCGGTACTATTGTAACTCCATATATAGGCAGTACGGAAAATACTCCCAATGATGCTACATTATGTTTTATTCTTTGGGCATATGTTAATAAGATGCGCTACAATAGTGTTTTAAACCTTGAAAAAGTTCAAAAAGCAATAGATTATTGCCGAACAACTTTTCGGATAAATAAAGATGGATTTTATCTGGCTACTACGCCGCTTTGTCAAAACGATGTGATGTGGTCGGATGATGAAGAACGGATTTATGCTGTTAATCAAGGTATGATTGCAGTAGTTCTAAGATGTGCTAAGGAACTGGGATGTAATGTCACTGATGAAGAGATTGAAAGAGCTCAGAAAGCTTATCGTGCCTGTTATGACAAAAAGCGAGGTCATATCGTACATTGGCAAAATCGTCCCGAAATAATAACTACATCTGACTTTGAGCCTGAATTTTTAAGCTGGTGGTTTTGGAATGAACCTATTCTTTCCTCAGAAGCAGTAATAAATACGCTGGAAAAGTTTCCACTTTACAATGGATGTATTCCTATTATGTGTACTGATGATGGCAAGTATTTTTCAAGAGAAAACTGGCCCTTTGCAGAAGATTTTAATTGGGAAAATGGCTTTTATATGAATGGTGGTAGCTGGTTGCGGGCAGAATATATGGCTTACGTCGCTGGGTTTAAGCATAACTGGAAAAAAGCGAAGCAACGAATGGAACAAAGACTCTGGGCAGAATTTAATTTAATCCCTGATGAACCAGTCAGCCATGAATGGATAAATACAGTAAATCCTTCAAAAACCTGGGCGATTACTCGTGTCTTTGCTTGGAATGCCTTTGTTCTCACAGCTAATGAAGTGGCAGGTCTAAGAAAACCTGAGGATGACCCGGATTATGGGAAATAAGATTAGTGATTATTATAATTGTATAAGAACTCACATATGATTAATTCTATATGTGAATTCTTAAACAGTCTCTTACGGTGATATTTTTGTGATAAGAACAAATCTTGATTGCGAATACAATTTGATATTACATTAATGCCAAAATAAATGAATGATAATTTGATAGTACTACTTTTTATGATATAGTAACTTGTGATTTGGATAAAGGAGATAATATGATGAAGAGAAAAGTTACGATGAAGGAGATAGCTAAAAAATTAAATATCTCTATCTCGGCTGTTTCTTTGGCTCTTAATAACAAACCTGGTATTAATGAGGAACTAAGAAAAGAAATCATATCTTTATGTGAAAAACTTGGGTATGATCTTAGGAAAATTCAGAGTAAAGCACAAGATGGTGGTTATATCGGTTTTTTAAGTATAAGTGAATTTTTAATGAGTGGTGAAATTTTTTATACAAAGATGCTCCATGAAGTCCAGGAAGAAGCCGAGAAAAAAAACTATCATATCATCATAAATTCCCAATCAAAAGAGGAAATAAATAATTATGCTATGCCCCATTTTTTTCAGAAGCAAATCAAAGGAATAATCATCGCAGGATATATGAATAGTGACTATATCAGGAAGCTATTAAAAAAGAATATACCAACTGTTCTTCTTGGGTATGATATTGTTGAACCACCCGTAAATTGTGTCGAAGCCGATAATCTTTTTGGAGCTTTTATTGCAGTAAATTATCTTATCCAAAAGGGGCATAAGAAAATAGGATTAATAGGTGGGATTCCTCATCATCAATCACCTCTTGTTAGAATGCAAGGGTATAAAATGGCATTATCTCAAGCTAACATTCCTCTTGATCCCAATTTAATAATAGATAATTTGCCAATGTCGGGAAACAAATTTGGGTATGATGCTGCTATGGAAATCTTAAAACGATGTAAAGGGAATGTTGATGCTTTTTTTTGTGTCACTGATCATTATGCAACAGGGTGTATAAAGGCAATACAGGATTTTGGTTCCAATGTACCTGAAGATATAAGTGTGATGGGATTTGATAATATGGACTGGGTGGAACATCTGACACCACCTTTAACAACTATGAATATTCCCACACTTGATATGGGAAGAGCAGGAATTAAACGTTTATTGGAATTAATAGAGGCTCGAGAAAAAAATATTGAGGAAAAACCTATTAAAATTATATTGCCTGTGAAACTTATTGAGAGGGCATCTGTTATTGATGCTAAAAAACTATGAGGATTAATCTCTCAAAATTAAGAATGATTATAAGCAAATAATATTTTATTAATAATCCTACCTTTGTGATTTTAGGACTTTTTAAACAATTACCATCTATCATAAAATATAATATTAGATGTTAGCAAATTTCGTTATTGTCTTCTCAAATAATAAATCACTTCTATCCTCTACAGAACTAAAATTGTATCTCAAAAAATAATTCAAACATTATAAAAAAACAAAAAAAATACTTGACATTAAGTAATTATTAAGAGATAGATATTTTGTTTTGATACAGTGATTTAACTATTTATGTTTGGGATAATTACTCCCAATTAGGCACTGAGGCTAAATATAAGGGGGTGATAATAAGTCTATAAACAATTACTAAAATAACACTAAATATTTTATAGAAGGAGAAGAAAAATGAGGTACAAATTAATCCTGATTGCTTTAATTCTATTTATGTACTCAAGTCTTTTTGCTTATGTAACGGTTGGAACGGGGGGTAACTACCCCGACATTCCCACAGCATTGAATAATCTGGATACAGATTTAGTAGTAAGAGTAGCTAATAACTATGTTGAGGCATCGACAGTAACTATTAACACAAATTGTAGTATAGTATCCTACGACCCAACCTGGACAACTAAAACTCCTGGAGCTTCCAGCACAAACTGGTTTAATGTTGAGGGAGCGAGTACAGTAGCAACAATTGAGGGATTTACAGTCAATAATAGTGGAGCTGAGGGGTGTATCAAAGGGTATGACACATCAACTATAAATGTTATAAATTGTACCCTGACAGGTAGTTATGCCGGTGTTCAAGCTTACGATGCTGTCACATTTAATGTTTCAGGCTCACAGTTAAATAACAATACCAATTTTGGTATAGTAATCGAGAACAATCCAGGGGCTCAAATAAACGTATTAAACACACAGATAAACAATAACGGAATAGATGGTGTCGCTTTTTATAATCAAGGGACTGTTAATTTGCAAAATTGTCAAATCAATTCTAATAATCGTACAGGTATTGCCACTGAAGATGTTTCAGCGGGTTCGACTATTATCATTAGTAATAATAGTATTTTGAATAACAACGGCGTTACAGGTTGGGGTGATGGTGTCGGTTTGTATCGTGCCAGTAACCTAACAATTTCAAACTCGATAATATCTAACAGTTTCAATTATGGAATTAGAGTTGATTGGAATGATGCTGACACCTCATCGAATATAAATCTTGATACAATGACAATAAGTAGTTGTGTAGACGGTGCGCTTTTTATGAATAATGATACGCAACAAAACAGATTAAGGGCTGATCGCTGTTCATTCATTGATGAGTCAGCTAATGATGCTGAGCGGTTATTGTCTATCCGTAATACAGATGCAATGTTTACTAATTGTATTATAGATGGTGGTGTAATTGGAGCCTGGTTAGAAATCAATCAAACAAAGTTCTATCATTGTACATTTGTCAATTCTGATAACAGTGGAACCGTTGGTATACATATCGAGTGGCCCCCTGCAGATGAGTCATTACACGGCATTTTCAATAGTATTATTAACGGTTACGAGATAGGTTTTGATAATGCAAGTCTGGCATTCATTACCTCGGATTTTAACTTAATCAATTGTGTAACTAATTTCGGTGGCACAGGTGAGATTGTAGCTGGTGCAAATGATATTCTATCTCAGGACCCACTTTTTGTAAGTAATTCAACAGGACCTGGAACAGGTAACTTTCATTTGCAATCGACCTCACCAGCTATAGGTGTTGGAACTCCACTTATAACTAATGCGAAACATGATTTTGATGGAATATCACGTCCTTTACCTGGTGGAACGTGGCCCGATATGGGCGCTTATGAAGAACAGACAACATTTGTTGCACCACCATCATTACCAGATATGATTCTTACAGCTGATAAATCGACTATTATTGTTAATGGGAGTGCTTCAGACTGGATTGGACTAATTAGTGAATCTCAAAGTTTGCAAACCTATGGCAGAGGAAATCTGACCTGTGATGTTACTTTTGCATGGGATAACTATTTTCTTTATATACTTGTTCAAGAAACACCAGGCGATACAACTCAGCAGGAGGCTTCTTCTTCATCTGCTTATGCATCGGACCCATGGCTTTTTGATGGGGTAGCGTTCTGGTTTGATCTTGATAATTCTAATGATGGGGAACAGCTTCAGGACTTGAATCTATGGCTTGGTTTTAGCTCAGCTGGATTGAGTGGTCTTACGATATGTCGAATTAATAATACTGAGACACTGACTCCCCTTCCTATGCAGAATGGAAGCACAGCAACATCTGGTTCTATTTCCGGTAACAACCGTGTTATAGAAGCATCTGTAAAATGGTCTGACATTGCTGCAACAGTTGAAAGTTCGCGTCAACCTTATGGAAATATTCTCATAGCCATAGGGTCAGGTTATCAATTTGGTTGTGAACCATTACTTCTTGATGATGATTACGATGGACAATCGTTTATAGGTGGTTCACAATTTATAAATCCCTGTGGTGTTGATATGAATTCAAGAGATATCATTCTTTATGCCTGGTTAACATCAGCTGAGAATTTTGAACTGTATCAATAAAGTTATAGTCTTCTAATTTGTCTACGGCTCGAATTAAGCGAGCCGTAGATTTTTTTGTAAAATAAAGAAAAAGGGTAGGTAATAGACAATACCTATTCTTTTTTGAAAGGAGTAATAGAATGTTTTATAATAAAGATATTCAAAAAGCTTTTACATTAATCGAATTATTGATTGTTGTTGCGATAATAGCAATTTTGGCAGCGATCGCCGTTCCCAATTTTTTAGAAGCCCAGACTCGCTCAAAAGTATCTCGTACCAAGGCAGATATGAGAAGTGTAGCAACGGCTCTCGAAGCCTATGAAATTGACTATAACAAATATCCTATGGACACCTATACCAAAGAATGATATTTTCCGCCTGGTTACGGGGGAACACATATACAAAATTATGTACCACTTACCACTCCTACTTCTTTTATAACTTCTGTTCCTCGAGATGTTTTTCCATATCCAAGAGAAGAAGAAGTATTACAATATTTCCATTACAAAAACTGGGATACTTCGTATGGTAAGGCTGTTTACCAAGTCGATGTTTATGTCGCTGAAGGAGTTTCTCAAGATTGGTGTTTACATTCTCTTGGTCCTGACCTGCTCTTTGATGGAGTTGATTGGCATCCCGTATCGCTTCAGTATGACCCGACTAATGGAACTGTAAGCAGAGGAGATATCAGCCGTTGGGGACCATAAAAAAGGATGTATATCCTGAACCATCTGTAGGTAATGATACTCACCGAATAACAATCAATCAGAAGTGAGAGATTTATTGAAAATATTATTATAATTAATTCAAAAATTGAGCATTATTTAAGGAGTTATATATGCGATTAGTTCGAGTTTCTAAAGCCCCGATAATGATACCAAGGGAAAATGTGGAATGGGAAAAGGACGCTGTATTTAATTGTGCGATGATTTATGAAAATAAAAAATTTCATATGTTTTATCGAGCTGTTAGGCATCCCAATATTTCAGCAATCGGTTACGCCATAAGTGAAGACGGAATTCATTTCAAACGTCAAGATAAGCCAATCTTTAGAAGTAACGAATGCGCAGAAGAAAGACAAGGTGCAGAAGACCCTCGTATTGTGAAAATCGGGAATATATATTATATGCTCTACACTGCTTATGACGGCAAAAAATGTAGAATTGCTATGGCAACATCCCCCAATCTTATTGAATGGGACAAGAGAGGTGTTATACTTGACCACGAAAAATTTGGTAATAATAAAGATGCAGCTTTTTTCCCTGAAAAGATTAAAGGAAGATATGTATTAATTCATCGTCCCGAACCAGATGTGTATTTATCTTTTTCTGATGATTTATTTAATTGGAAAGATCATAAATGTATTATGAAATCCGAATGCGAATGGGAATCTGAGAAGATTGGATTGGGGGCACCACCTATTAAAACAAATAGGGGTTGGCTTGTCGTTTATCACGGAGTAGATAAAGATAAAGTATATCGGTTGGGGATTGCCTTATTTAATCTAAATAATCCTGCTATTATTATTAAACGTCAGAAGGAACCGATATTAGAACCAGAGTTGGAATGGGAATTAAAAGGAGAGGTACCAAATGTTGTTTTTTCCTGTGGTGTAGTGCTTTTAGGTTCTGAACTTTGGGTTTACTATGGTGGTGCGGATAAAGTAATAGGTTTGGCAAAGGCTGATGTTAGTGAATTTTTAAAAATTTAAACAAGTTGTCGGTTGTCAATTGTTCGGTTGTCCGTTGTCAGTTGTTCGTTTTGCATTGTCAGGGGTGTGTTTATGCGAGATAAATCTCGTACTACACCATTAAATTCCATTAATTTATAGGGGACAAGTATGCCTGTCCCCGCTCAATCTTGTGGAGAAAAATGCAGAAAGCTATTTGTATTGAAACAAAAAAATGTTGGAAAATGTAATTGTGAATGGTAATAGATTCATAATAAAAAAGGTTAACAATACGTCTTTCTGTGCATATCTTGTAACTATTAAAACCATATATGATCCTACAAAAGAATATAGTATCTATGCAAATTAGATTTCTAAATATATTTTATGTCTTTTCCATTATAATATCTTCTTTATTTTTTACTGTTTCCTGTCAAAATTCCTCACTTAGAGAAGAGAACTCATCAGCCAAGACAACAATTACCTGGATAGTGGGTTCGACGATCGACAAACCAATGTTTGAGGAACTGGTAAAAAAATTCGAGATAGAGCACCCAGATATTCATATAAAACTCCTATGGGTTCCGGGTGTTCAATATCAGGCAAAACTGAAAACTCTCATTGCAGCAAGACAAACACCTGATCTTTTTTATTGTGGTGACGTATGGGTTGCTTATTTACTACCTTTTCTCTATGACATTACAGAATTTGTCAAAAGAGATGCTGAAGAAATGGATTGGAATGATATTTATCCCGAGCTTCAGAAAGCCTGTCAACACAACGGTCATTATTATTATGTTCCTTACTGGTTTAATATATCTCTACTTTATTACAATAAAGCACTTTTCGACGAAGCCGACGTAAATTATCCGACTCCTGATTGGACCTGGGATGATTATATCAATGCAGGTATCAAATTGACAAAAAGAGACACCAAAGGAAATGTAATAAGTTGGGGTAGCAATACAATTTATGGTTGGTGGGGAGAATGGCTTATACTTGTCAAACAATCAGGAGGAAATTTGTTTAATGAGGACATAACCAAATGTATTCTCGATAGTCCAGAAGCGATTAAAGGAATGCAATTTTATTATGATAAAATTTACAAATACAAAATTTCTCCTAAACCTGGATATGGTCCAGAAAACGATTTTGCCAGTGGTAAATTAGCTATGGATTACGGAGGGCATACAGGGCTTTGGATTGTGTATAATAAAATACCGGGATTAAGGTGGGATATTCAAATTTTACCCAGAGGACCAAAAACAAGAAGTGGTGGTGAGGTAGCTGTTGATGCCTTAGGAATCTCGAGGACAACAAAACATCCTGAGGTAGCGTGGGAATTTGTAAAGTTTATGTGTTCGAAAGAGGCAAGTCGTAGATATGTTAAGGAAGGCTATTTAGTAGTAAGGAAATCTATCGCAAAAGAGATGCTTGCAAATAGAATGAAAGATTATCAGCCTCAAAATCTTGAAGCAGTTTATGAAGCATTAAAATATGCTCAGCCCATTCCTCGATCACCGAATTTTATTGAATTAGCAATCGACATCGTTCAACCCGATATAGATTTGATGCTGATTAAAGGTATTGATGTAGAGAAAACTTGTAAAAAAGTTACGAGATCAGTAAATACATTTATCAATACGATTGGAAGCGGATTGAAAGAAAAATGAAGCGTAAGACAAACCAGTATGTTTGGTTTTACATAATGATAGGTCCTGCAATATTTGGATTTTTCATTTTTACTCTGGGACCAATGATTGCTTCTTTATATTTAAGTTTTACTAAATACGACGTTGTGAATCCTCCGCAATGGATTGGTTTAAACAATTATATTTATTTAATTAAAATGGATCCTGCGTTTTGGACTTCGATAAAAGTCACACTGATTTTTGCCGCAGTCCAGGTTCCCCTGATGCTTATTACAGCATTATCGACTGCGTTGTTATTAAATAATAAAGTGAAATTCCTTGGGATATTCAGAACGATCTATTTTCTTCCTTCTTTATTGCCCGCAACAGCCTCCGGAGTATTGTGGGTTTGGATATTTAATCCCAATTTTGGTTTGCTTAATAAGATGTTAGCGATAGCAGGAGTAAATGGACCTGCCTGGACATTATCGACAACCTGGGCATTGCCAGCATTAATATTAATGGGGTTGTGGGGGTTTGGTGGTGAAATGATTATTTTTCTTGCTGGTCTTCAAGACATTCCTGAAGTTCTTTATGAGGCTGCCGATATTGATGGGGCAAGTTCTCTTTCAAAATTTAAACATATCACTTTTCCGATGATTACCCCAGTATTTTTCTTCAACCTCGTTATGGGTGTTATTGGAGCTATGAAAGTTTTCGATCAGGCGTATGTATTTGGTGCAACTGGTGGTGCAGGTCCAGGTGGACCAGCAAGAGCAACATTATTTTATGTTCTTAACTTATATCAAAAATCATTTACTTATTTTCATATGGGACTTGGTTCAGCTATGGCATGGCTGTTATTTGTAATGATTATTGGTTTAACCTACATCAATTTCAAGCTGGCAAAGAAATGGGTTCATTATGGTGGAAACTAAGTAGAGACGCAATGCATTGCGTCTCTACAAAATCATATAATTTTAAGACAATAAATTTTAATGAAAAAACGAAAATCTCTCCTTATAGGTATAATAATTTATGGTGTGTTATTAATAGGCACTATTATTATGCTTATGCCCTTATTATGGATGCTTTTGACTTCTTTGAAGACATTTGATGAAGTTCTTATATCGCCACCAATTTGGATTCCGAAGTCATTTCAATGGAATAATTACGTCGAATCACTCATTACCTTCAACTTTACTCTCTATTTGAAAAACTCTCTATTCTTAGCAATAATGATAATTATAGGAACGTTGGTTTCTTCATCAATGGCTGCTTATGGTTTTGCCTGTTTAAATACAAGAGAAGGAAATTTAATTTTTGGAATATTGCTAAGCACACTTATGTTACCTGCTCAAGTAACAATTATACCACTATTTCAATTATTTGTTAAATTGAATTGGATCAATACATATTATCCTTTTATTGTTCCCGCCTGGTTAGGAGTCAACGTCTTTGCCATATTTTTATTAAGACAATTCTTTAAAACAATCCCGTGTGACTATATTGATGCCGCCAGACTTGATGGGGCTTCCGAATTAGGAATTCTTATAAGGATTTTTATTCCTCTATCAAAACCGGCATTATTGACAATTACGGTTTTTACATTTATTGGTGCGTGGAATGATTTATGGGGACCATTAATTTTTCTACGCAATGAAAATTTATTTACACTCCCAATCGGTTTGCTTAATTTCATAGGTCTGAGCGGAGATGTTCGTGGGACACCCTGGCAACTTGTTATGGCTGTCTCAACAATAATGATGATACCGATAATTATTATATTCTTCCTCGCACAGAAAAAATTTATTCAGGGTATTAGTTTGACAGGTATCAAAGGTTAAGCCCCTGATCATCAAGCCAAAAAAGGAGAATTTTAATGCAAACACATCAACAAAAACACAGTATAATTTTTTATAAATCAATTTTTTTACTAATTGTCTTTTTAACATTTTCGTTTTTAACAGTATCTCAAGACAAGGAACCAACTATGCAAATCAACATTCCACGAATCGAGATGATGCCCAATATTCCTCAACCATTTAAGATGATTGATTGGAAACAAAAAGTAATCGATTACGACGCCTTTGTATTTAATTTCGATTTGAAAGGAAAATATCTCCCTGTAATCTGGTGGGATAAAACACATACAAATATCCCACGCGATACCTTTGGACTTCCTTCTTATGTAGGCAGGTATGCTCAGGAGACAAAAGGCAATAATCATGAGGCAATAGCCTGTATGAGTGCCGTATTGGGAGCAACAATTGTCGGCATTGATAAAAGCAATCAGAATGGGCATAACTGGGTCCTTATGATAGAACAATACTATAATGCCGCTAATGGCGAATACTTAGTATTAAATAATATTTCTACTGAAAGTGGTCAATCATTCTGGTATGAACTATTTCCACATATTATTTTTTATGCTTTAGTTGATAAGTATCCTGGTGTAGGTAAGATGAGGGAAATTATGTTATCCACAGCCGATAAATGGGCTGAGGCTGTCTATTATATGGGTGGTAAAGATGGTGTCCCTAATTTTGATTACACAGCTTTTAATTTTAAAAAAATGAAACCTGTGGATAACGAAGAATGGAAAGAACCTGATGCGTCTGCTGCCATTGCCTGGTTAGAGTATATGGCTTATGTTGAAAGCAGTAATAAGAAATATTTAACAACCGCCGAGAAATGTATGCAATCTTTAGATGAAAGATTTAAGAATCCATATTATGAATCATTATTGCCCTATGGTGTTTATATAGCAGCACGGATGAATGCAGAACTTGGTAAGAATTATGATGTCGAAAAGTTTTTCAATTGGTGCTTCGAGCCCACAAGTTATTATCGTTGGGGATGGGGAGTTTGTGCTGAAAATTGGGGAGGATATGACTGTCACGGTTTAGTAGGTAGTGTTACAGACGGTGGGGGTTATGTTTTTACAATGAATACATTTGCCGCAGGTGGTGCCATAGTACCGATAGCGCGTTATGATGATCGATTCGCCAGAGCAATAGGAAAATGGATGTTAAATGTGGCTAATGCAGCAAGATTATTTTATCCTGATGGACTTTCTCTTGATCATCAAACTAATAAAACCTGGAAAGATGATCCGAAAGGCGTTATAGCTTATGAGGGACTTCGTAAAATATGGGAGAGTAAAAGCCCTTATGCCTGTGGGGATGCTGTACGCGATGGATGGGGTCCTCTTGATTTGTGTTTATATGGCTCTTCATTTGTTGGATTCTTCGGCGGAGTTATTTCCAAAACAAATGATGAGAAGATAATTCGATTAGACTGCCGTGCAACTGACTATTTTCAGAGTAAAGCTTATCCGACCTATTTATACTACAACCCATATAACACAACGAAAACTATCGAAGTAGACGTTGGCGATAACACTGTCGACATTTATGATACTGTTTCAAATAAATTTATCAGAAAAGCTGTGAAAGAAAGAGCAGGGATTGATATACCATCGGATTCTGCCGTAGTATTAGTGTTGTGTCCTGTTGGGGGAGAGGTAACTTATGATAAAAACAAAACTTTAGTTAATGGTATTGTTATAGATTATAATAATGGTAAATCACCTTTGTTGGAACCTGTTAAACGCATAAGAAAAATACCTGTGATTAGTGAGGACGATGAAAGTCGTATTGTTAAAGCCCCCAAAGCAGATATAATAATTGATGGAAAAGCTGATGATTGGGGAAATCTTAAGTGTGATTCTCTTCATCTTGATACATTAGCAAAAGGTAATCTTCAATGCAATGTCAAATTTGCCTGGAATAATGAATATTTGTTTGTTCTTGTTACAGAGGGCAAAGGGGACACTGTTGCAAAAGAAGCTAATTCTGGAGAGGCGTTTTTGTCACCCTGGGAATATGATTCAATCAGTTTTTTTATTGATATAGATAATTCAAATGACCGTGAGGCATTCGGTGACTTCAACCTTTGGTTAGGATTTAGTTCTGCAGGACGTAAAGATTTATATTCCTCTTTATCTAATTTACCACGCAATATTTCAAGGAATTATCTAACCAATATCAAAGTTAAAACCAGTGGCAATCAAAAACAGAACAATCGTATAATCGAGGCAGCAATAAGCTGGCAAGGTATATCAGATAATATTGATGATTTGTTTGAGCCAGAACAAAATTTGACCAAAGCTGTACGACCAGGTCTACGTTTCGGATGCGAACCATTATTAGTTGACGACAGCTATGAAAAGCAGTCCTTTATTGGTGGTGAAAAACGTCCAGGTGGGAAAGATAAAAACTCTGTAGACATACTCTTGATTCAATAAGAACTTAAGAGAAAAGAAGTTCTTTGATCTTCTTCGAAATGAAATCAGTTACTCAATGAAATTCTCAGAGAAAAAATGTTGTCAGTTTTACATTTTTAATTGCCTTTTTTATCCTGTATATCCTGTCAAATCTTTTAAAACTTAAAAACCGACAACCGACATAATGTAGAGGCAATCCTTGTGATTGCCCATCCCCTCTTGAGACTTGTCCCAGACATTTTTAATCTGGGCGGGGCAGGCCTGCCCTCGACATCTTTAATCGAGGGGGTGTGTTATTGGGCAGGGACAAGACCTGAGCCCATACTCATTATTTTAACTACAACTAATCTTTACTACCGATAGAATTCCCAAACTGTGGCTGCAGGTGTTATTCCTGAATACTCATCAGCACCGATGTCATATTCTGCCAGCGGACCATTGTTATCTATACCTAAAACATCCATTGGACGCGGCTCGCCATCAAAATCAATATTCGGCACATCCTGGTCATATCCCGCATCTATGCAAGGAGATGCTAACTGCAGGTGGTAATCAAAAATCTTATACGCATCGCCGATTTGTGCAATGGCAGTTACATTGCCCCAGACCATCATTGTCGTTGCATTATTACTGACGATAACAAATTGAAGATTCTGTGTAATATCAGGATTAAGGAGTCTTCCAGCGTGTTGATTTGGGGTCCAGACGGCAGAACTATTAGTCAGTGTGGTTTGGAAAATGGCGGAATTATAGACTGGTGCGGCAGTCCAGCTGCCTCCACTCAAAGTATCACCGACAAATAGTGGGTCAAGTCCGATGTTATTACTGCACTCGGCAATCGCAGAATCCATCGCTGAGACAGTTGTGTAAGATGTAGTGCCTTCATCAAAGTAAATACCATCCGGATTGCCGTAAAAGTCATTGTAGCTGACCATAGGGTCACTACTAAAATCGGATTCATAGACGTCATACTTATTATTGTTGTAAAATATAGTGTTTTTTATGTTTGGTGAGGAGTTGTCCGTGCAATAAATCCCGCCGCCGTTGTAGGATGCCGAATTTCCGGAGATGGTGTTGTTGGTAATTGACGGCGATGAGTAGTATTCACAATAAATCCCGCCGCCGTAGAAACCTGAATTTCCCGAGATGGTGTTGTTGGTGATTTGGGGTGAGGAGTTGTAGCAAGAAATCCCGCCTCCGTAGAATGCCGAATTTCCCGTGATTATGTTGTTAGTGATTGAGGGCGAGGAGTACAAGCAATCAATCCCGCCGGATGCCGACTGATTTTCCGAGATGGTATTGTTGGAGATTGTAGGCGAGGAGTCGTAGCAAGAAATCCCGCCACCGCCGGATGCCGAATTTTCCGAGATGATGTTGTTGGAGATTACAGGCGAGGAGTTGTTGTGGCAATCAATCCCGCTGCTGGTGTCTGCCGAATTTCCCGAGATAGTATTGTTGGTGATTGTGGGCGATGAGGAGTCCGTGCAATAAACCCCGCCACCGTCGGATGCCGAATTTCCCGAGATGATGTTGCTGGTGATTGTGGGCGATGAGGAGTCCGTGCAATAAATCCCGCCGCCGTAGTAGTATGCCGAATTTCCCGAGATGGTGTTGTTGGTAATTGCGGGCGAGGAGTTGTTGTGGCAATCAATCCCACCGCTGTAGTTTGCCGAATTTCCGGAGATGGTGTTGTTGGAGATTGACGGCGATGAGTAGTATTCACAATAAATCCCGCCGCCGCCCCAGTGTGCCCAATTTCCCGAGATGGTGTTGTTGGAGATTGCGGGCGAGGAGAACCAAGAGCAATAAATCCCGCCGCCGTCGTAGTAGTTTGCCGAATTTCCGGAGATGGTGTTGTTGGAGATTGTGGGCGAGGAGTCGTAGCAATAAATTCCGCCTCCATAGTATGCCGAATTTCCCGTAATGATGTTGTTGGTGATGGCAGGCGAGGCGTCGTAGCAAAAAATCCCGCCGCCGTAGGAACCTTCCGTATTTCCCGAGATGGTGTTGTTGGAGATTACAGGCAAGGAGCTCCAAATGCAATAAATCCCGCCGCCGGAGTTTGCCGAATTTCCCGTAATGGTGTTGTTAGAGATTGCGGGCGAGGAGTAGCTCTGGCAATAAATCCCGCCGCCGGAGGAGTTTGCCGAATTTCCCGAGATGGTGTTGTTGGAGATTGTTGGCGAGGAGTAGGAGTAGCAATAAATCCCGCCTCCGGAGGATGATGCTGGATTTCCCGTAATAGTATTGTTGGCAATCAGATTGGTGTCGTTTAGGTTATAACAATAAATCCCGCCACCATAGTTGTTTGTCCCTCCGCCATTGGCAATTCCGCCCGTTATGCTAAAACCATCAATCGTAGCAGTAGTAATGTTATTCATAATTACCACGTGATATGCGGGGGAACCACCGCGGGCGGTGCTGGCATCAATTGTAGTTACATTTGTTGTCCAGTTGCGCTGGGAGCGTAAGGTCTCCGTGCCATTGAATCCACCGTAGAGTTTCACGCCTGACAGCATTGTAATTGCCTCAGGATAAGTCCCCTGCACTACCCATACCTCCTCGTCTCCCACATCGGCATCATTAATCCCTGCCTGAATTGTTGTGTAGGCATCCAACCAGGAATTTCCATTATTCGCTCCGGTGGCATTTTTATTCACATAAACAACACCGCTTACAGAAATCGGGAAAACTAAAAAACACATTATCATTGTAATCAGACCTATTTGTTTTATACTTTTCATCTATGTTCCTCATTATTTTTGGCTTTTAAATATAGATATGGTTAATGGAAAAATAGAGAAAGTCAATTTTTTTAGCTATTTAATTGCAATAAAATTAGACACTGATAAACACAGATAAATATGGACGTGGATTAACGTAGAAATAAGAGTTTCAGCATCTGGAAAAAGATTTTGGGTTACAACTTATCCCCGAACATCATCTCGAATTCTCAAAAGTTCTTTCATAACATCATAAAGGTTATCATTGAAATTTTTGATTCCAAAAACATTGTGCAATCTTTTATATAGTTTATAGAGACGTTCATAAATTACCATATTCTCTGGTTTGGGAGGGTATTTCTTTTTTCTGACACTGGTCATAGCCTTGACAGCTTCATCATAATTGTCATAACCACCTGATTCCTTCCCAGCAACCACAGCGCCAGCAATCGCTGCACCTAATGCACAAGTTTGTTCACTTTGTGATATTTCCATTGTTCGTCCCATAACATCAGCATAAATTTGCATAACTAAAGGATTTTTAACAGCTATTCCACCACAATTTATTACTCGTTCTACTTTTAAACCATATTCTTCAAAGCGTTCCATAATGACTCTTGCACCAAATGCCGTTGATTCTATCAATGCCCGGTAAATTTCCGCAGAAGTGGTGTGAAGTGTCATTCCAACTAATAATCCTGTGAGACGTTGGTCAACCAGTATTGTCCTATTACCATTATGCCAATCTAATCCTAATAATCCGCTTTCTCCTGGTTTTAATTTTTCTGCTCTTTTAGTCAATTCTTCGTGAGAACCTTTTACTTTTCCTCCTGGTTCAATATAATTTACGAACCAATTGAATATATCGCCTACGGCGGATTGTCCTGCCTCAAGCCCATAATAACCCGGCAATATAGATTCAGGAACAATTCCGCATAATCCGGGTATATCTGCCAGTTCTCTGTCAAGTTGCCAGACCATCATATCACAAGTAGATGTGCCAACAATCTTTACTAATATCCCCGGTAAGATTCCCGAACCTATTCCACCTAAATGGGCATCAATAGCACCAATGGCTACAGGAATTCCACTTTTTAGCCCTAATTTCTTTGCCCATTCTTCTGTCAATTTTCCAGCTGTGTCAGCAATATTATAGGCTTTGTCAGGTAAAGTTATGCGAATTTTTAAGAGTCTCTTGTCCAATGCTTTGATGAAATCCGCATCTGGATAACCTTTCCATAATGGATTAAACATTCCTTTATGTCCAGCGGCGCATATTCCTCTCTTTAATAAGTCAGGACGATTAGTGCCTGTCAAAAAAGCTGGTATCCAATCAGCCATTTCTACCCAGGTGTATATGGCATCAAAAACCTTGGGAGCAACTCGCAAGCAATGAAATAACTTTGACCAAAACCATTCTGAAGAATATCTACCACCACATTTCGCCAGGTATTCCGGTCGAATCTTCTCGGCTAATTCAGTTATCTCGCCTGCCTCAGCATATCCGGTATGGTCCTTCCAGAGCCACGCCATAGCTGATGGTTCATTTTTAAATTCTTCATTAAACGCCAGGGGATTTCCTTCTTTATCGATGGGCATTGGTGTACTTCCTGTAGTGTCGACACCAATCCCAATCACATTTTCAACAGAAAAACCTTTGTTCGCAGATGCTTCTTTTAGAGCTTGCTGTGTACAAGCTGATACGCCATCAACGTAATCTTGAGGATGCTGTCTTGCGAGATGAGGGTCTTTGGGGTCTATGATAACTCCTGCATCACCGTAGCGATAATTCCAGACACTTGTTGCAATTTCTTCACCATTTGTTACATCAACGATTAAAGCTCTCACAGAATTTGTGCCAAAATCTAAACCAATTGTATATTTGCTCTTCATTGTTATTATCCTCTTTCATTTTTATTATTGCAAGATCCAAATATCAAAATGTGTGGTTAAATAATATGCATCTCATATTTCTTCATATAAGTTAATTTTTCTTTTTTAAACAGTATTCTATTAGAAATAATAAAGCGGGATTATTTTATATCACTTTTGATTGACATTGTTCAAGAGGAATTTGGATAGAAGATATAGAGATTTTATATTTCACACAGAGAACTCAGATAAGACGGAGAGAACACCGAGCGATTTGAAATCACGAATCTACATTAATCATCGATAATTAATTAACAACTAAGAACACAGATATTTATTTGACAGAGATGAATAGGATTTTCAGTATAAAGAGACTTATAATTATTTCATATCTTGTCAATCCTGTTAATCCTGTTTATCCTGTCTAATATATCTTTGAAGTATGCATAGGGGGTTAGGTGGGAGTATTTGTGAAATGTGGGGAAAAGGGTAAAAATTATTAAGATATTAATAAAATCCTGAAAAATTTTTCAGTGGTTTATACAGCAAAAACCTATCAAAGATGCTTAATTTATTAAATTGTATTTTTTCGTTGACTATTAGCAGTTTTATAAATAAAAATTTTCTAAAATGTAAAAACTCTCATTAAGGGGAATAAAATATGAATTCAAATAATCCTCGTTTTAAGAGATTAAGGAATCAATGCGTTTTAGTTTTTATTCTATTAATACCTATTCTTTTATTATCACCAAATATTTTCTCTCAAGTAACAGAAGAATGGGTAGCGAGATATAATGGTCCAGGAAATAGTGAAGATAGTGCAAGAGCCATAGCTGTAGATAGTTCAGGGAATGTCTATGTAACGGGGTCTAGCTATGGTTCAGGAACATCTACTGATTATGCAACGATAAAGTATAATAGTGCAGGTGTTCAGCAATGGGTAGCGAGATATAATGGTCCGGGAAATAATGAGGATGATGCGACAGACATAGCTTTAGATAGTTCGGGGAATATATATGTAACAGGATGGAGCATTGGCTCAGGAACTGATTTTTATGATTATGCTACAATAAAGTATAATAGTTCAGGTGTAGAAGAATGGGTGGCAAGATATAATGGTCTAGGATATGAAGATACTGCAAATGGGATAGCTTTAGATAATTCAGGGAATGTATATGTAACAGGACTTAGCTATAGTTCACGGACTGATCGGGATTATGCGACGATAAAATATAATAATGCAGGGGTTCAGCAATGGGTAGCAAGATATATTGGTCCGGAAGACGATTTTGGTTGTGCATGGGGAATAGCTTTAGATAGTTCAGGGAATGTATATGTAACAGGATGGAGCATAGGCTCAGGAACTGGTTGGGATTATGCGACAATAAAGTATAATAGTTCGGGGGTAGAGCAATGGGTGGCAAGATATAACGGTCAATATGATGATAAAGTAGATGCGATAGCTGTAGATAGTTCAGGGAATGTATATGTAACAGGACGCAGCTGGGGTTCAGGAACTTCTTATGATTGTGCAACGATAAAATATAATGGTTCAGGGGTTCAGCAATGGGTGGTAAGATATAACGACCCAGAAAATAGAGGCGATGGTGCAGAAGCGATAGTTTTAGATAGTTCAGGGAATGTCTATGTTACTGGATATAGTTATAGTTTGTTGACTGACTGTGATTATGTGACAATAAAGTATAATAGTTCAGGAGTTCAGCAGTGGGTGGCAAGATATAAAGGTCCGGGAAATGATTATGATTATGCATCGGCGATAGCGTTAGATAGTTCAGGGAATGTCTATGTTACAGGGGTAAGTGATGGTTCAGGAACTTCTGAAGATTATGCGACAATAAAGTATAATACTTCAGGAGTAGAGCAATGGGTGGCAAGATATAATGGTCCGGGAAATGATGGGGATGTTGCAGAAGCGATAGTTTTAGATAGTTCAGGGAATGTCTATGTAACAGGAACTAGCTATATTTCAGGAACTTATCCTAATGAAGATTATGATTATGCGACGATAAAATATTCACAAGGTACTTTAATAAGAGTGAAATATCCTAATGGTGGGGAGATTTGGCAAGGGGGAACTATTCACGATATTAATTGGATATCGAGTAACGATATAACTGGTGATGTCAGAATAACATTATGGAAGGGGAATAGTTTATATAATATAATCACAAGTAGTACGGAAAATGATGGTTCTTATAGTTGGTCAATACCAAATTCTCTGCCTGAAGGGTCAGATTATAGAATAAGGATTACTTCTAACTCGACAGGGATTTATGATTTTAGTGATAATTATTTTACAATTACTAAATCACTTTCGAACCTGATTAATTTTGTTGATACAGCTGTAGTTCAATCCGTTGGGACCTCTAATTTAGTAGTAGATAAACCAACTGTAATTCGTGTATTTATCAGTAGTGTTATAGATCAGAACCCAGTAAATATAACGGGAGAACTTCAGGTAGTCGGACCTACAAGCAATCAATTTATATCTCCAATACCATTAAAAATCTCAACATCTGCTAAGAAGTTTAATAGTTTGGACTGGACATTAGTCTCTATTAGACCAGAAAAGGATGGAAGTCCCTCTGCTTCTCTGAATTTTTATTTTATACCTAAAGAAACTGGACAATACAATTTCATTGTTACAATAAAAAATAGTAATGGGCAAAATATTTTAGAGCCTATTAATTTAGGTGAGAGACTTAATAAAAATTGGGTTTTTAAGGAGTCGAGTTGGAATGATACACGACCTATGCGTATATTATTCCAGCCTGTGGCGGTATTATCGAAAGGTGTTGGGAATGTTAATAATGTTGCAGAACCTACAAGAAAAGACGCTGCTGCTATGCTTCCATTATGTAAAGTGGAAAAAGAAATTTTAAGTATACCAGTGATCTGTCATTCCCCTTTTGATATTTCTTTCCTTCTCGAAGCTTTCCCTGAACTTGCACTTTCACGTGTCTTGTATAATGAAAATCATAAAGATAATCCAGCTGATTATATAGTGGGTGTTTTTCCTAAGGGAAGCTGCTTTTTTTGGGATTTAGGGGGAGAAGGAATAGGTCGTGTGGCAATTGTTGAAGATGATGAAGAATTTATTAAAGAAAATCATACGGGGGTTCACGAATTAGGTCATTGTCTTGGTTTAAAACATCCTTGGGAAGATAAAGATTTATTCCCAGGAATTACACGTGATGGACAAACGCGAATTGTTTATATACCTGAATATGGTGGTGTGAACTTGGGTAGCGATCTTCAAGCCATACAAATTGATCCAGATAATTATATGAAAACGAAATCTTACGTAATACATGTAGAACCCAATTCTACTTTACCTATAGGATATCTGATGGATTACTTCTTTTATACTTGGATAAGTAGACAGGAATATAATAAGCTTTTCGACAGAATGATGTCTGGTATTATTGGTCCTTCTAAATTAAATGTATTAGAAGGAAGTACTGGACAGTACTTGAGTCTTGCTCTTTTAATAGGAAAAGATAATACAGCAAGTGTAATTCATTCATATTTGCATAATTATAATGAATTATTGCTTCCGGAGTCAGGGGATGACTATTTACTTGTTATAAAAGATAGTGTGGGTAATGAATTAGCTTCATATGGTTTTACTGTAACATTTGTTCTTGATTTTGGAAGTAATACATTGTCCTTAGACTCTAATAGTGTTTATTTTAATATTCCTTGGCCAGACACAGCTAAGTATTTTGAAGTTCGATGTGGTGTTCAAAATATTTTAACAAGCGCGATTTCAAATAATGCGCCAACTGTTATAATTACAACTCCAAATTCAGGTCCTTTGCCTCCAGGCATTGTAACTGTTGAGTGGACGGCAAATGATATAGACGGTGATGAATTAAAATTTGATTTATTATGGAGTAAAGATGGAGGAGTGAGTTTTTCTCCTATTGAATTTGGTTTAACTTCAAATAGTTTTGATTTACCTACAGATAATTTGCCAGGGACAAATCAAGGAGTTTTACGTGTTGTAGCAAGTGACGGTTTTAACACTGGATACGATGATACAAATGGATTTCTTGAAGTAGGTAGAAAAAATCCTACAGTTAACATAAATAAACCCAATGATGGAGATATATATTTAGAAAGCGATTCAATTCTATTCGAAGGAACAGGAACAGATATAGAGGATGGTTTTCTTATCTCAGAAAATTATTATTGGTCATCTAATTTAGAAGGGAGTTTAGGGCAGGGAGAATCTTTGCTTGTTAATAATTTATCTATTGGAAATCATCAGATTACATTAGCTGTAAAAGATAGCGATGGTAATGAAGCAATTAATCAGATTCAGATAAATATTTTAGCTGACACAGATAGTGATGGAATGCCTGATGAATGGGAAAATCAATATACTGGACTTAATCCGAATATAAATGACAGTAGTTTTGATTTAGATAATGATGGTTTAATAAATATATTAGAGTATAAGTATGGAACAAATCCGACATTAGCTGACACTGATGGTGATGGTTATAACGATTTTGAAGAAATACTGTTAGGATCTGATCCAAAGGATCCACATAGTCATCCTACTATAGTTAATGAGAATATTTGGAGTTTATATAATTAAAAAAAGCAAAATTATAAATTGATACCTCTGAAATATTTTATTTATACACCCCTACCCCCTCTCAAAAGAGGAATTTTAGTGAGTAGGTTTTTAAAGAACAGTCGCAACCATTCCTTATATTGTATTAATGATCGTTTAAAAATTCAGATTTTTTTCTTAACTATGATATTGCTTCACGATGAAACTGTTCGCAATGACAGATACCCCTCTCATTAATCCTCTCCCGCAAGGGGAGAGGAAACGAAAGGTGTCATTCCTGCGAAAGCAGGAATCCAGATGGTATTTGTCATTCCGTGCTTGACACGGAATCCAGATTGTTTTTGTATAGTTTCCTGCTTCCGTAGAGCCTGCCCCGTACTTGATACGGGGGACTATGTCTGGATTCCCGTTTACACGGGAATGACAGGTTAACCAGTTTTTCAGAGATCTAAATCTACTTACTCAGTAAATAAATAGCTCTTTTTATTGCGGCTTTTATGTAGAGAAAAATTTTTCGTATAGAACCTGCTTTGTATAAAGTTCTGATGATGTATCTTGGACGTAAATAGAGGTTCCAGAGCATTTTTTTTCGCCATTTTATCAGCTCATCTGCTGATAATTTGTAACTTCTTACTATTGCATCTGCATAGCCTCCTAATGTTAATGGATTTCCTTCCATTAGATTTTCCTTAATTGCCATATCATAATATTCAGTTCCAGGTAGGGGATAGGCGATATTGATGTCGAAGAAATCAGTATCCAGTTCTTTAGCAAATTGCAGCGTTTGTTTTAGAGTTTCTTCGGTTTCCCAGGGAAGACCAATAATGTAAAATGCATGTGTTCTGATTCCCACTTTTTTCGTTATTTCAATTGCCCTGCGAGCCTGTTCGAGAGTCGCCCCCTTTCCCATTTTGTCAAGCAATTCTTGAACTCCACTTTCGATTCCATAGGCGATGACCCAACATCCAGCCTTTTTCATCATTTCGAGTGTTTCTTCATCAATCGTATCTACTCTACTATTGCAACCCCATCGGATTTTCAAGTTTTCCTTGACAATCAAAGAGCATAATTCTCTAACCCACTTTTTATTTATTGTAAATGTATCACCATTAAAAAGGAATTCTCTGATATTATGATTGAACACACAATCTTTGATTTCTTTTAAGATATTTTCTGGTGGTCTGATTCTGATTTTAGAGCCTGATACTCTTGAGGCAGGGCAAAATAAACATTTCCCCGGACATCCTCTGGATGCATAGATGACAGTAATTTTGTTATTAGTCTCAGGACTACGATAAAGATTGTTGTCGAATAAATCTCTTGCAGGAATGGGAAAATCACCGAGGTTTTTCTCGAATTCTCTCTCAGGATTTCTGATTATTTTATCATCTTTCCTGTAGATGATACCATTAATATCTTCTATTTTTTTACCTTCATAGATTTCACCAAAGGTTATTTCAGGTTCGCCATAAATTATAATATCGAGATATTGATTCGCTGATAATATTTTTTCACCAAAGATGTTTAAATATTCTCCTTTAGCTATGGTAATTATCTTTGGGTCAATATTTTTGGCAAGCTCAGCGGATTTCAAATCACTGTCAATTGTTGCGGTAGTAACATTGAATAAAATAATCTCAGGTTTAAAATCCGAGAGAATATTCTTGAGATAGTCCCAATCTTTTTTCATTGCAGGTAAATCAAGAATTGTAACAACTGCACCTTTGTCTCGAACAATGGATGCCAGCTGAGCGAGGTCTATAGGAGGGAAGATGATATTAACTGTCTGGTCTTCGACTCTTGATTGACACCTATCATCTCGTCGATATAATCCTGATGGAGGTGTAAAAAGTAAGACTTTCTTTGTCATTAATTTTATTAGTTTAATTATGAATTGAGTTTGCTGATGAAATTAAATAAAAAAAATTATTAACAGGGATAGACAGAATACACAGGATGAACAAATCAAAATAGAATAAATCGATACGTAAAACTGACAACAGATAATTATCAACTGGCAATTTAAAAAATGAAATGGGTAAAAGTCATTTTAAAGTGTCAGTTGTCTGTTTTTAATTTAAAATTTATTTACTTTATCCTGTATATTTAATATATCCCTATTTATTTTTCAGTCTTTTTCTCAACAGGTTTATTGGGTTTAACTTCTTCCTTTTTAGGTGCCTTTTCTTCAGATTTTACTTCCTTACTTGGCTGTTCAGGAGTAGGTTGAGCGCCTTGTTGCGTTTTCGCCTGTTGTTCTTGTTGAACAATTGATAGCAAATTATAATAGGAATCCATTGCAACGTTGGATTGAGGGAATTTTTTATATGTATCTGATAGCCATACTTTTGCATTTTCCAAATCACCTTTGTTCTTATAAGCCATACCAGTTTTTCCATAAGCCATCGGAATATATTTACTATCAGGAAAATCCTTTATGGTTTTCTGGAATTGTTCGACAGCCTTATCATAATTCTCTATTTTGAAATAAAGGTCGCCCAATTCAAGAGAAAGTTTACAGGCTTCATCAGGGTCAATCGTCTTTTTAATTTTTCCACTATAATCGCTTATAGCCTTGTCAACATACTTTTGACCTTTATCAACCTGTTTAAGAGCCTTATAGTTATCATATATTTCTACATTCAGCCATATTGAGAATGTCCTATCAGGATAAGTTTTTTGATAATCCTGGTAAAATTTAATTGCCTCTTGATATTTCTCTTGTAATTCAATCAATTCACCCATTTTTATTGCAGCGGTGTTTCCTACGTTTTCTATGTCACTTTTGAGAAAATCATTATAGATTTTATCTGCCTGTTTATAATCCTTCATAAACTTATAGATTTCTGCTTTGAGAAAATAAACCCCTATGGCGAAATCACCTTTGGGGTCAGTTTTCTTTAAGACCGTATCAAGAGCGTTTAGACCATCTTGATATTTTTCAGAGACATGAACAAGGTCAACTACATATCCCGCCGCATTCTGATAAATCTGATCTTTTTCCGTATATAATTCAAATATCTTGAGCAATACTTCCATACATTGGTCGAATTTTTGGAGAGCAGATAATATTCTGAATTTTGACATAAAAGCATCTTGATAAGGACCGTCTTGTGGTTTGAAGTTCTTTAAAGCATCTTCGAGTATTTTCAATGCATTATCAAATTGTTTTTGCTCTTCATAAATTCTAACAAGCCCTTCAGCAGCGGTAAATCCGCGTCTATCTGTAACCTTTAATGTTGTATATACATCAGTTAATTCTTTTTCTGCTTTTTTCATATCTCGTTGGTCGTAATAAAAACCCGCAAGGGTGAGTTTAGCATCCCACAAAATAGGTTTATTAGCATTCTTGCGAATAATATCCTGACATTGTATGATAGCTTCGAGGAATTGTCTTTGACTATAGAGTTTAACAACGTCCTGGAGCTGTTCTTCAGGTGTTTTCCTCGAACAGGAATAAATGAAAGAAATAAGTAAAGCTAATATAAGGAACTTTTTAAAATGTCTCATTATTGCCTCCTTGTAACGCGACATTTATGTTGTAGGTTGTAATGCGAGATTCATCTCGCAGGAAGCTACGAGCTAAAGCTCGTGTTACAACTAAAAAGGCTCTTTCGCTGTAAATAAAATGTAATAAAGGGCGAATATTAAATGATGAATAAGACGATGTCAATATTAAACAGGAAGTAAATAAAATTATTGTAGTATCCAATGAAGCATTGCTATTTTTTAGATAAAATCAATTTATAACAATAACCACAGAGAAAATTAATTAACAGGGATGAACAGGATACACAGGATAGATAAGATTTATCTTTTAAATCAAAATTATGTTTATCCTGTATATCTATGTAAAATATCTGTGATTTCTGTGGTTGCATTTTTGTAATTTATTGTTTTTAGACAGGATGGACAGGATAAAAATCAGTGTATGAGACAGGATTTTTCTTTCTTTAGCCCTTTTTAGATAACTCCTTGTTTCCCAGAAGGTGATAAAAATTATAGTAAGACAAGAGAGAAAACCAGATATATGTATACCTAACATTGCAGAATGCAAATATCTGAAAAACATCAAAAAAATGCCCCAAAAAGTCAATATTTTGAAACACACCTACTTAGTAGGGGTATCCTACTTAGTAGAAGCGGTTAAGCTAATATGACAGGAGAATCCATACTTTACAGAGTAAGATGGGGTTATTATACTATTATTACCCACGATACCTGATGCAAGAAACGGCTTATATGAATCTGTATCAAGAATTAGATTAAACATAGAGACCAAAGCTGTTTCTTGAGAAGAGATTGTAACTGCGTGGAAATTACTATTTATAATACGCATAATCGCTCTCATAACCCCTGTTAAAATGATTTGTCGCGTTTCTGAAATCGGGAACGCCGGAGCAGAGAATTTTAGAGGGACACCACTGATTAGGTACGGAACGGTTTCAAACAACATAATTATTAGACAGGATGAACTGGATTAAAAGGATTTTTATTATTTAAGTCTGAGATTTGATACTACTTAAAGTTTAAGCCTGTCATCACCGTTAAATTGCTATGGTTGAGATTAATTCTTTAAGGCTCTTAAATCTATATTTTTCAAAATCTTCTTGATTAGCTCTTATGAACAACCATTTACTGCTTGTTAGAGAAGTTGCATCACTGCACCATTGTTTAGCTCTTTTATCTTTATGAGATACCTCTAAATCAACTAAACCTTTTGTTTCTATTAACCAGTTTTCTTCATTCTTAGTTTTCACCAAAAAATCCGGGTAATAAAACCTTAAAATATTTTCTTCAGATATATATTCAATATGAAATCCATTTTTTACTACTATTTTTGTGAAAGCATTAACATCTTCCGCTTGGTCTAAAAACTTAGCAAAATCAACTTCAAAATTACTGTCACAAGGTACATAGTTAAAAATACATTTATTAGCGGGATAAACCAATTTTGACCAAACAAAAGGTTTTGTATCTGAAAGTTTAACAAAGTTTCTCATTTCAGGTTCTCTTTCATTAAAGGTCATATCCCTGAACGAACTTACAAACAATCTTATTATTTTCTCTTGCATCTCAGGCGAACTTAACTTGTAAAGAACGCGAGGGTCATCTAAATTGATTTTTTCAGTGAATAGTTTTTCGATAACATATTTTTTTACCATAGGATAAAAATTAGCAAAAGCACCACCTATTTTTAGTTGCTTGAGTATTTGGTCTGTATAATAAGCAATTACACTTTTAGAATCCTGAGGCACAGGCAAATCCCATTTTCTCTTTATAACTTCCATTCCTTTAAGCATATCTATAGCTACATATTCCGTTTCTAAGACTTTATTCTCTAACGGTATGGAAAGAGTGGGTAGTTTGTCAATTTCTACATAATCCAGATAAAACTCTTTTATTATTATTCTTGGACTTAAGATAGGTATTTCAATATTCTTGTCCAATTTACTTTCATCCACAAATATGGTGGTTAAGTTAAGCGAGCCTCCTGTGTCAAACTCAGCAAACTTTATATCTTCCTGTGTTTCTAATTCTTCAAGAATATCTATTAAGCCAGGTGGTCCAATGACTTCAAGAACATTTATGGATTTTTCTATATTTGCATCCTCTTCTGGGAACATTTTTCTTAACCCTCTTCCAATGACTTGCTCTGGAAGCACTTTTCTTTGGGAGGTATAAGACCGCAATCCTACAATAACATTTACATTTCTCACATCCCAGCCTTCGTTTAACATCAAGGTACTCACAATTGCAGAATAGGGATTCTTTTCAGGATCAGGGTCATCAATTGTCTTAGCAAACTCTCTTGCCTTGGGTAAATCTGACTTCTTTACCTCGCCAGTGCTATCTGTGTGAATCAGCAATACTTTCTTTTGAAGGTCTGGAATTGAATTAACATACTCAAATACCTCATCCGCTTCTTCGTTTTCAGGGCACTGAAAGAAAAGAACAGGTTTTTTAGATAATGACTTCAACGCTTCTTTATACTCTCGCCATCTCCTTATGCCCGCATCAATCCATACTCTATATCTTTCAACTGCTTTGGTTGAGGCAATTTCTTCTGCATTTTTGACCATTCCTTTTAATGGTAATTTTACAATGTTCATTTCTATGGCTTCCTTGAGTGGGAAATCCACAACAATCCAGGGGAACAAGGCGCCAGTTTCTGTCTTTGGTGTTGCAGAGAAATCAAGTTCCATATTCATCCCTCTACCATATTTAGAAATGAGATTTTTGTGGAGAGTTAAAAGTATATTCTTCCATGCCTTTTCAAAGTTATATATGTGATGTGCCTCGTCTTTCAAAATCATTATATCGGAACAAGAAGTCAGAACTTCTTTTATTCTATTCTCTTGGTAAATATCACTAACATTATAGACTTCTGGCAACTCCATAACTCTATCAACATACTTCTCAACCTCTTCCTTTTTGCCCTTTCTTTCTTGTAGTTGCTGAATATTGGTTAAGAATAAAACACTTTCAGGAATGATATGGATTGGGTCTTCCTTAAGAATTACTTTTAAGTCAAAATCTTCATACCATTCTGGTGGAATAAGTGGCAATTCTTTGAATATCTTTCCGTCCTTAAAGTCTCTTGTTAATCTGTCATAAATAACATTTTTCTCACCTGCAATGAGCAAGAATTTTGAGGTATAATCATCCTTGTTTTCTTTCTTATGATTAAAATAATGCCAGACAATGCTTAAAGCCATTACAAATGTCTTGCCAGAACCTGTTGCCATTTTAAAAGCATAAAGTGGATACTGGTCATAAGAGGGGTCATAACCCTGAATTGGTCCAGCTCCAAAATCCCTTGCAATGTCTATGAAGTTTCTCTTTTTCATCACCTCATAAACATAGATTAAAGTTTCAATTGCTTCCCTCTGACAAAACCAGAATTCAAATGGCTCATCATTAACTAAATGGTCTTCCTCAAACCAATATCGTAATAATCGACGAGTAGTTTCAGTTGTGTTAGGATACCCTTGATTTCTCCAGGCAAAAACTGCCTTGCGTAATTTACTCACAAGATATGCTCTACTTGGCCGTCTTTGCTCAGGGTGTAATAGTTCAGTTGGTTTCATGTGTGCTAACCCTTAAAATTAACTCTATCGCTTTTTTATATCCAAGAGAGGTAAGTTTGTATCCATCACTTTTCGACCCTTCAATCCACGCTTTTTTATAAAGTGCTCCGATAGTCCCAGAAACCGTTTTCTTTGCTCTCCTTTTCATATCTATATAAATTTGCTCTACTGATACATAATTTGGATAATAAGAGTATAGCAATATTAATAATTCATCCGTTGACTTGAGTTGTCGGTTAAGAACAGTCTTAAAACTACCAAAATCTTCAATAATGACTGATGGCATTACACCTATAGCCTCGATAAATTTTCCTGCTTCATCTGGATGGCTTCCATGATAAACTCTTACCAATTCTGCCAAGATCCATTGGCAACCACTAAAGATATATTTGAGGTCCATTATATTTGGATCAACTTCACCTTTATGGCCAATACCCCGCTTATTTCTTAATGAGTAAATGCTTCTTGCTATCTTTGATACCAAAAGTTTAAGTGAATCTGGTAGGGTTGTACTCCTATTTTCAATATCTCTTAGATAACTATCAACTGCAGGTTGCTTATCATGTTGGCCCCCCCTCTCAAGGTATTGCATTATTTGCACCACAGTTTCGACAAATTTACCAGGACTACTTCTACCCAGAGTTCTCGTGATAACATCTTGCTTTATAAGGACAAATTCTTTAAGGAGATCAGTAACAAGTTGTGGTTCAATGGAATTCGCGAGCAAATTTTTAATTTGCTCCAAGATGTTGTCTTTCACTGAGCTCATAGTTTGTTTTGTTCATCAACTCCTGCCAATTCTTTTATTATCTGGACTGCTTCATTTTCCCCTGGTTTGGTTAACTGCCAGTCCTTATTTTTTTGTTGTACGAATAGATCCATACGCTTTTTCATAATTCCAGAGAAATTAGCTCCGTCAAGAGCAGCGTATTTTTTACAAAGTTCTCGAAGCTCTTTTCGAGGAATTGATCCCTGTTCTTTTTGATGCCTCATGCCTAAAAGGAGAGCTAATCTAACTTGCTTATCAGCCTTTGATTTTGTTTTAAGATCCTTAACAATAATTTCGATTTTATCCCCATCGGTATGAAAGATGCTATCTGGAAGCCCCTTAGGTAATTCCTCATCACCAGGTAGTACTTCAGATGGTTTCTTTACAGGAATTTTCTCAACAGAAGATAGGTAATGTTCTAACAAGATTTCAAAACATTTTCCCCTGTATTGCTCAGGGCATTGCTCACATATCTCGACGATTTCTTTCAATTTTTCTTTGAGTTGTTCATACATGGTTCTTACCTCCTTTTTATTTCAATCCTCAAAATCTTATTCGTATCATTCCCAAATACATCCACAACCTTTACCATTATTTGATATTCTCCTTTTTTATTATACTCATATCTTGCAGATAAATCAACTTTTGGATTTTTCTTCAATCTAAAACTTTGCCACTGATTATGGAAGGTATCACCTTTGTAGTCCCAGTCAATCGCCCAGTAATCTATTAACTCTCTTGAGTCCTTCACCTTCCTTGCTATCTCTGCTAACTCTGCTGTGGGTGCAAGTTGGAAGTCTATAATCTTTAGCAATACTTCATTCCCTTTTGTTTTTGTTTCAATCTCTAAGTAAGCAACCTCAGGGAATTTCACATATTTTGCAAGTTCTTTTTCAACTACTTCATCTCTTATTTTCAATAATTGCATATCAAATCCGACAAGGGAAGATTTAATCTCATTCACTGAAGGTATTTGAACAAGTTTTAAATCAACTCCATTTTTCTTTGCCAGAGTTTTAGCAAGTTCATTCACTTCATAACTCCATTCCCAGCCCAAAACATCTGCTTTTTTGAAATTGTTAGACCTGCATTCAATTACTACTTTTTCAACTTCTTCCATTGTAACAGGTGCATTTAAAGGTCCAATATGAACCGCTCTGTCTCCTTTTCTTCCGTGAAGGTATCTGAAGCCAGTTAATGCCTGTGCCTGATAGAGTTTAAGCATGAAGGCAAGATATTCATCCTGTCTTTCCTGCCAGTAAACTGTTTCATAATTTCCAATATTCCATAGTTCAAATGGTCTTGATGGCTTGCCGTATTTTTTATCCTCGTCTTCTAAATCCTTTGAGTTGTAAATATCTAATAATCTTTTTCTTGTAATCTGAATTGCAAATTTTGATAAATCACAGCCTATCCAGCACCTACCCAATTTTTCTGCTGCCGCTAAAGTTGTCCCTGAGCCACAGAAAAAGTCAGCTATAATATCCCCTGAATGAGATGATGATAGAATGATTCTTTTCAGTAATTTTTCGGGTTTTTGTGTATCAAATCCTAATAATTCATCTCTTGAAATGTGCCCCCCTGACGGTATATCATCCCACCAATCTTCAGGTATTTTACCTTTTCCATACTCTTCAATTTCTCCTTCTTCTCTATCAAATTTACCAGCATATATCCCTCCTGTTCCTTCAACATATTTTCGGCGATTTAAAAAACTCTCGCTATAAGGAACCCTAATATTATCGATGTTAAATACTATTTTATCGCTTTTTCCATATCTAAAAATAATGTCATGTTTATCTGGAAAATCTTTAACTTTCCTAGCTGGACCCTTATAACACCAGATTATTTCGTTTCTACAGTTACTATACCCAAATATCTCATCCATCATCACCTTAACATAATGTCCTACATGCCAGTCAAGGTGCACATAGATAGAGCCATTCTCAGCCAACAACTCTCTCATCAAAACCAATCGCTCATACATATACTTGAGATAAGAGGCAATCCCACCGCTCCAGGTGTCTTTGTAAGCCCGCTCTTCTATAATAGAGGGCTCTTTTTCAATCTGCTCATCTCCAATTTTAGTTCTTATAGTAAAATCCGCACCAGTGAAAAATGGCGGGTCAATATAAATCAGATTTATCTTTCCAGCCCAGCCCTGTTTTATTAAAGAGGACATAACAAGTTTATTATCGCCCCAGATAAGCAAGTTCTTCCAGTCCTTTGGATAATTCTTGGGATATTCATTTTCAGGATAAAACTTTGAAGGGTCAAAAAGCCCACCTTCTAAATCTTTTAAGCGAGGTTTATTTATTGTCTCAACTACTTGAAAAGGAAGATTCGGTTTTTCAATAGGTATCTTTTCCCCCTTATCAAATTTATCGTATTTCTGATACCAGAGCAGTTCAACATACTTCTTATTCTCATTTCCAGCCATATCTTTTGTCTCCTTGAATTTGACGCCGCCATTTCAGATAACTTAAAATAACCGAATTACTTAGTTTATGCTTGAATTTATTAAAACTAATTCAATCAAAATATCATTCCTGTATATCCTGTCAATTCTTTTTAATTTTATATTGAATTACTGTCAATTTCTTTTTCATTTTTTATTTCCAGAGGTTTCTATCGAGGTTTCTGTAGTGGATGGCTTCGGAGAGGTGTTGGACTTGGATATTGGATGACCCTTCGAGGTCGGCGATTGTTCTGCTCACTTTTAAAATTCTGTCATAAGCTCTTGCACTTAATCCCAGCTTTTCGATAGCGGATTCTAATGTTTTTGTGGATTCTGAATCAATTTGACAGAAGATTTTTATTTCTTTTGGACTCATATGCGCATTGCAAAAGATGTGTGGATGATTCTTGAATCTATCGAGCTGGACTTTTCTCGCCGTATTAACTCGTTTTCTTATTTCAGCGGAGCTATCGCCTGATTCTTTTTTGGATAGTTCTGAGATTTTTACCGCAGGCACATCAATATGAATATCAATTCTATCGAGCAGAGGACTTGAGACACGAGACATATATCTTTGAATCTGTATCGGAGTGCAAGTGCATACTTTAGCTGGATCCGTCAAGTTTCCGCAGGGACAAGGATTCATCGCACCAATCAAAAGAAACCTTGCCGGAAAAGTCAATGACATCGAAGCTCGTGATATATTAACGATACCATCTTCCAAGGGCTGTCTCATTACTTCGAGGACTGAACGCTTGAATTCAAGCATTTCATCGAGAAATAAGATCCCATTATGAGCAAGCGAAACCTCTCCAGGTCTGGGATAAGCGCCGCCACCAATCAAGGCAATATCGCTGATAGTATGATGAGGATATCTGAATGGTCGTGTGGCAATTAATGAAGTTGTAGGTTGAGTTAATCCTGCTATGCTATGAATCTTTGTAGTTTCGATACTTTCCAGGAGAGTCATATCAGGTAAGATTGATGAGGTTCTTTTAGCAAGCATCGTTTTACCAGAACCAGGAGGACCTATCATAATAACGTTGTGACCACCTGCAGCAGCTACTTCCAGAGCTCGTTTGACATGATCCTGACCTTTGACGTCTCTAAAATCATCTGAATATTTTCTGGATTGTCTGAAAACTTTATCGATATCAATTATATGCGGTTTAATTATTTCTCCACCGTTCAAAAAATCCACAGCTTGTCTAAGGGATTCTACAGGGATAATCTCTACACCTTCAACCACCGCAGATTCGTTGGCATTATCTTTGGGCAGAATTAATCCTTTTTTCCCTGATGTTTTTGCTCCGACTGCCATTGGTAATGCCCCATTTATTCTTCTTAGCAGACCATCGAGACCCAATTCACCAACAATGGAATATTCTTTAACTGTTGTGGTATTGATTTGCCCGGAAGCGGCTAAGATGCCGATTGCCATTGGTAAATCGAGGGATGAACCTTTTTTTTCGACATCGGCTGGAGCAAGGTTCATTGTAATTCTCTTTAAGGGGAATTGAAGATTAGAATTTTTAATGGCGGACTTAATTCTATCTCGGCTTTCTTTAATAGCAGTATCAGGTAAGCCCACGATATTAAAATAAGGCATTCCTGCGGCTAAATAAACTTCAATTTCTACCTGATAAGCATCAATCCCAAGAATGCTGTGACTGTATATTCTGGATAACATTATTCTTTTTTTTCTATTATGAATTATTGAAATAATAATATACAATTATAATTATAGTCAAGCATTTTACGGATGGATAATAATAAGATGAAAAGGTATCAATAATTTTGTGTAAATAGATGGAATATTTCTATCAACTTTTTAGTGTTTTTGCCAACTTTTCCATTTCCGATTATTTTATTATCAATCTTTACGACTGGAACAATCTCTTTATTGGTTGATGTGATAAAGGCTTCTGTTGCAGAATCAAGTTCTTTTAGTGACACAGCTCTTTCTTCGATTTTGAATATATCTTTAGCAAGTTTTATGACATAATTACGAGTGATTCCATACAAAATATTCTCTTTAGGTGTGATTAAATTGTCTTTCTTGAATATAAAAAAATTACTCGTGGTGGCTTCAAGAATATATCCTTTGTATGTATAGAGAATTTCAAAGGCTTTCTGCCTTTTTTTAAAAGGTTGTAATTTAATCGCTGTTATGTAGTTTAATGTTTTAGCGGAAGCCTCGTCACGCAGATACTCATAAGTAATCAATTTAGCGCCTTTTTTGTAAATTGATTCTGGAAACTTTTTCACATCCCCAACTAAAATGTAAAAAGTAGTTGAATGATAGCTAATTCCATCTAAACTTTCGCCACCAGTTAGCACCATTCTAATATTTGCTTCTTTTAATTTATTTTTGGAGATCAATTTTTTAATTATCTCTTCTGTTTCTTTTTCAAAGATAGGAACTTTCAGGTTTAAAACATTAGCGGAATGTTTCATTCGCATAAAGTGTTCTTTAAAGGCAAAAGGTTTCCCATTATAAGTTCTTGAAAAATCAAAAATACCGTATCCGCGCAATATACCAATATCTCTTAAACTAATTCCAGCCTTCTCTAAAGGCAATATTTTCCCATTTAAATAACAGTATTTGGTCATAAAAAGTTCTTTCTAACAATGTGATTAAACAATTATAACAAATTAATTTATGACATCGTTATTTGAATCACAAGAAGAAAATATATTTTTATTTTTAGATGAAATAAAGAATATTAATGTTGAAAAATCGGTTTTAGATAAGGATTATTTTTGTTGTCTTCTACAATACATTTTAAATGAATTTATTAAAATTCAGGAATTTAAGCAAAGATGTTAGTGAGTGTTATAATACTTACGTATAATAGTGAGAAGTTTATCGAGGACTGTTTGAAGTCGCTTGAGGATGATGGCTATGCAGAGAAAGAAATAATTGTCGTCGACAATGCATCAAAAGATAAGACAAAAGAAATTGTTGAAAAATACATTCCTAAATCAAAATTAAATATTATATATGTTCAGAACGAAACAAATCGTGGTTGTTGTGGTGGAAATAATGACGGCTTTTTAGCTTCCAAAGGGGAAATAGTTATATTTCTTAATCCCGATACGATAGTAACTAAAGGCTGGATTAGTGAATTGATTAGACCGATGGTCGAAAATGAAAGCGTAGGTGTGACAGGTTGTAAGATATTGTATCCTGATAGGAAAACCATTCAGCATTGTGGAGGAATCATTCATCCGAACGGCTTTACTGACCATATAGGAAATAAGGAAGAAGATAAAGGACAATATGACAAGATAAGAGAAGTTGATTATGTAACAGGAGCAGCCATTGCAATTAGACGGAATGTATTCGAAGAGCTTGATGGTTTGGATATGGATTATTTCCCTGCCTATTTTGAGGAAACAGATTTTTGTGTAAGGGCGAGGGAAAAGGATTACAAAATTCTTTATGTCCCCAAGGCTGTAATCATCCATTACGAATCCACATCTTTAGCAGTTTTTAGTCCCCGATTCCATACAGCCTATGCAAAAGCACGAGTAAAATTTTTGCTTAAAAATTATTCAATGATGCATATATTCACGAAGGCGATTCCTTATGAATTTAAATGGTTCTTAAAAGGCTGGTCAAAAGGATTAAGACGTTATCAAATCAAAGCCTACGTTCACGCACTTATATTTTTTACCAAGAAGTTGTTTAAGAGGAAAAGAAGAAATCTAATTTGATAAAGACTTTTCAAAAATCTTGATGAACAAATCCTTTTAAACTTCACATATCAATTTCAAGCGTTTAATTTAGTCAAAGATATTTCCCAATCATTTTTCCCAGAATCTATTAGCTTGACAAAAATTCATTATAAATATAGAAAAAAATAAAAGATGTTAAAATAGGCATTATGGCATCTTTGAGCAGGAGAAAATGGTATGAGCAAAGCACATAGTGATAAGATTAGCTATTTCCCCAAAAGGGTATTTGTCACGGCATTAATAGCCGTAATTGTGAACATTCTCATTGTTGGTTTCATAGGTTGGCAATACTATTACGATGAATATTATACTGAGAAATTCCATAGAGACCATGATAAATATCTTTTTAATATTGGGCGGATTATGCTGTTAGACGAGATGATAACGACATCAGCACGAATGGCAGCAGTATCAAGTGATTTAAAGCATATAGAGAGATACAATAACCTTAAATCTGAATTGGATATGTTTATTCAAACCACAACAAAAATGCTTCAACAAGCAGGTTCAGAAATATATATGAAGGATATTGAAGAGGCGAATAATGAGTTAGTTAAAATGGAACAACGAGCATTCTCATTAGTTAAAGATGGACAATCACCCAAAGCCTTAGCAATTCTTGATAGTATCGAATACTCACAGCATAAGCAATCTTATAATGCAGGGATTGAAAAAATCCTAAATATCCTCCAATCCGAACAAGATAAATATCTAAATAAAGAGAAGGTTTCGAATCTATTTTCATTATTGATGAGTATTATCGGAGTAATCGTTATTCTTATAGTTTGGATAACCTTAATCAAAACTACACGTCAATGGTTATCTGAAAGGAATAAGACTGAAAACGAACTCAGATCTCTAAAACAACAAATTGAATTTATACTTGGTGCTACTAAAATACATCTTGATATCATAGACTCAAATTTCAACATTCGATATATTGACCCAGGTTGGCAAAAGATATATGGCGAGCCTATAGGGAAAAAATGCTATGAGTATTTTATGGGAACAAAACAGGTCTGCCCTGGTTGTGGAATTGTAAAAGCCTTAGAAACGAAAACTGTTTCTGTTACAGAAGAAATTTTACCCAAAGAAAATAATAGACTTATTCAGGTTACAACAATGCCTTATCAGGATGAAAAAGGAGAATGGCTTGTCGCAGAAGCTAATGTAGATATAACTGAGCGTAAACAAATAGAAGAAGCTCTCAAATCTTCTGAAGAAAAATATAGATCTTTAGTCGACAATCTTACCGTCGGGATCTTCAGGATGGCTCCGGGTCCGCAAAGAAAATTCATAGAAGTTAATTCTACAATAGCAAGAATGTTTGGGTACGAGAGTAAGGAGGAATTTTTAAAAACTTCTGTTTCAGACCATCATCAAAATCCCAATGAATTAGAAATACTCGATAGGAAGATTACACAAGACTCATCATTGATAAATGAGGAATTAAAACTTAAGAAAAAGGATGGAACACCAATTATGTGTTCAATGAGGGCAAAGGCTGTTTATAATAAAGATGGGCAGGTCGAATATGCTGATGGTGTAATTGAAGACATCACCGAACTTAGACGGTTACAGAAAGAACTCGAAGATGAAAGAAAGAATTTAGAGCGCACTGTTGAAGTGAGAACCAAGGAATTAAGAGAGTCGATGAAACAATTAAAAGAAGTAAATATCCAACTCAAAGAAGCGGATATGCTAAAAAGTAAGTTTTTATCAACAATGAGCCACGAATTAAGGACGCCTATGAACGCTGTCATTGGCTTCACTGACCTTTTGGCAAATCAATTCTTTGGTTCCCTTAATGAAAAACAAATAAATTATTTAAAGCAAATTGATAGTTCATCGAAACATTTATTAGCCCTGATTGATAATCTATTGGATATAACGAGAATTGATGCGGGTAGTGTAAAAGTCGAGTTAGAACCGTTAGCCTTAGAAGATAGTATTCAGGCTATTGCTCAAATATTCAAAACACAGTTAAATAGAAAAAACGTCAAACTACAGATTGAATGTGAGCCAACTGCAAAGACAATCAGAGCTGATAATAGAATATTTAGACAAATCTTATTCAATCTCATTTCAAATGCAATTAAGTATTCTCCAGATGACAGTAGTATTATAGTGCGAGCATTAAGGATGCCAGATAAAGTTTTTGTAAGCATAACTGATATGGGAATTGGAATTGAACCAGAAGATCAAGAGAAGTTATTCAATGAATTTTATCAGGTAAATCGTTCAAGAGATGAGTCATTGGGTGGTTTAGGAATTGGCTTAAATCTGGTGAAACGTCTTGTGAAATTACACGGGGGTGAAATAGGTGTGGAAAGTGAACCTGGTAAAGGAAGCACGTTTTGGTTTACTATACCACAAAAGGAGATTGTGCCTGAAAAAATAGTGAAACCTGTAGAGGAGATTAAGAGAGAACCTGAAAAAAAATTAGAGAGGCGAAGAATTCTTGTTGCTGAAGATAATCAGACAAATCTTGACTTGATTCTTGAGGTACTTTGTATTCACAACCATCAAGTTTCTGTGGCAAAGAACGGACAGGAGGTGCTTAATCTAATTCAGTCGTTTAATCCCGAGTTAATTATTATGGATATTCGTATGCCTGTTATTAATGGTCTTGAGGCAACAAGAAAATTACGTCAGATGTTAGAATTCAAAACCACACCGATTATTGCCTTGACTGCCTCAGCGGGTAAAGAAGCTAAACAATTATGTCTGGATGCTGGTTGCACCGATTATTTAGCAAAACCTATTCAAATAAAAGACCTACTTGATATGCTTGAGAAATATCTTAAGTAAAAATACGAAACAAAAAATATTTTGACAGGATTAACAGGATATACAAGATGAATGTTTTTAGATCAGCTGCGGTTAATCCTGTATATCCTGTCTAATTATTCTCTATGTTGTTGTGTTCATTGTGACGTTGTGGTTAATTCATTTCCTCTGTGCTCTCAGTGGTTCAGAAATTTTAATTATAAATCTCCCAGATATCATTAACACTCGTTGGTGGGTCGGAAATAATTATCTCGGTATTTAGTTCTATATTATTATAAATATCTTCCGCTCTCACACCAAATGTATAAGTCAGCTCACTATTAATTCCTGTAACATTTGTGTAAAGTGCTCGTGAATCAACTTGTTTATAAGGGGCTGTTGCGAATAATGTTGTAGCATCTACAGCTCCTTCGTGAACATATATATTGTAATGGAACGGGCTTGCATCTGTGGCTTCATACCAATAAACATTTGCTGTATTATTGAAATATCGTCCAACCTCTTTAATACCTGCATTTCCACCCGGATAAGTTGGTGGGTCAGTCTCAGCTGCATCTGTTATTGTTACTTGCAAAGAGTATGTATAACCGGAACCCTTTGTTTCTGTTGCCTCATAAGCCAATACGCAATAATCACCATTCATAGGTATAACATAACCATTAATATGCTCATCCTGACCTGCTAAACCAGTATCAGCAGGTCCGACTAACCAAGTACCTGACATATCGGTTATTACTATAGCTATATCTGTTGGGTAATTAGCATTACCCACAACGTCTACTGTTTGGCCAGCAGTAGCAGAAAAACTATAATAATCATCTCCGAAAGAAGAAGGATCAAAATCCTGAAAAGCACAGGGAAAATCCCCTGATGAACCTAAAACTGTAGCTTGTCCTGGGGAGTTATTTGGTTCAACCTCCCAAGTCTGATTGTAAGAAACTGGGAACATAATGGTTGTAATGCAAATAATCAAAATACTGAAAAATAAAACTTTCAATTTCATCACAAACCTCCTTTTATAGTTTTGATTTTACATATTGAGTTTCTAATTCGTAATATTTTATTGTCAACCATTTTTCTTTTAATTTTTCATTAAGAGAGTTCTTAATAATCTTTTATCTTGACCAATAAAAACTTGATAAATGAGAATAAACAAAATAAAAGTGAAGTAAAAATTATAATTTATTATGAAATTTACTCTTATCAATACATATTTTAAAGATGACCCCTATCAGGCTTCATTACCACCGCTTGGTCTTGGTTATATTGCTTCATTCTTGAAAAGGGAAATGCTTGAGGTTGAAGTTAACATTGCATTTGATTACGATGAGTTATTATCTGATAAACCTGATATTATCGGTATTTCTTCAGCCACAGAGAATTTTGATGATGCCATAATACTTGCGAAAAAGGCGAAGGAAAAGTTCGATGTCCCTATCATTGTTGGTGGATTGCATATCACTGCTCTTCCGCATACTCTGCCAGACTCCATTGATATTGGTGTTCTTGGTGAAGGTGAAGAAGTAACTCTCCAATTAATGCGATTAGCAAAAAAGAATCAGCTTAAGCCTGAATTTTTGAAAGACATTCAGGGAATCTGTTATCACGATAACGATAAAATAGCTGTCAATGGAAGTACACTCCTTATTGAAAACTTAGATGACCTTCCTTTGTTAGATAGGGACTTGTTTCAAAACAAATGGCGTATGAAAAATAATGAGCAAGTTCATTTGATATCCTCACGTGGATGTCCATATAAATGCACATTTTGCATCTCCTCAAAAAGCTGGTTCAAATTGAGGTGCTTTTCTCCTGAATATGTTATAAATGAACTTGAATACGTCCTCAGAAAATATCATCCTGAAGAAATTTATTTCTTTGATGATTTATTTATTGCGAATTCAAAACGATTTAAAACAATTGCGAAAATGATAAAGGATAAAAATCTACATAAGGGGATTACGTTCAGATGCTATTCCAGAGTTAATCTAATGACTGATGAGATGTGTGAGATATTTAAAGAATTAAATTTTGAATACATTGATATCGGCTTTGAATCTAACTCTCAGAAAATACTAAATTATTATCAGAAAACGGATGCAACGCCTGAGTTAAATCAGAAAGCAGTTGATATGGCGGCAAAATATAATATCTCTCTGGGTGGAAACTTTATCGCTGGTGCTCCTATCGAAACGTATGAAGATATGCTTGAAACGTTGAATTTCATTGAAAGAAATCAGGACAAATTAGATAGGTCAGGTCTTGGTCCACTTCAACCCTTACCGGGAACCCCAATCTGGGACTATGCCTTAGAAAAAGGGATAGTCTCTGAAAATATGCGATGGAGAAATCTGCACTATGACTTCCAGAACTTTGATGTGAATCAATATCCTATTTTAGCAGAAAAAGTAACTAAAGAAGAATTCTATAATGTTCTTAAGCTATCTCATTATTTAAATGGTAAAATTAATTGGGTGGGATTTAATAAAAAAATCTATTATGAACTCAATGTGAAAAATGAAAAAATGAAAAATCTGGAAACCGAATTGAGAGAAATTAAGAAATCGAGAACTTATAAGTTCGCTAATATATTATCGCGACTTAAAAAATTAGTAATTAAAAACACGAAATAATAATGAAATCCAATATATAATAAAATTGATTTCTTTGAAATATTAACTAAGGACGAGATTGCTTCGTCGGCTAAAGCCTCCTCGCAATGACACTCTTGAAATGTCATTGTGAGCGAATGAAGTAAGTGTGGCAATCGCGTCTTTAGATTAATTATAAGGATTTTTTAGATATCTCACTTTGGAGGTTGAATTTGTGGAGAGGGAGTTTATAGGTAAGAGTCTAATTTTCATAGGTGTAATAATAATTATAATTGGAGTCATATTTTTATTATCCAATAAAATATCGTGGTTAGGACACTTACCGGGCGACATTACAATTAGAAAAAAGAATTTTACATTCTATTTCCCATTAGCCACAAGCATTTTATTAAGTGTTATACTCTCATTAATTCTTATGTTTTTAGGAAGAAAATAATTGTAGCGGTTTGATAATAAATTTTCAAAAATTTTGTCTATAAGTGAAAAAATATTTATATGGAGTGCGGTAGCTTGCTACCGCTTTGAATTGCGAGACCTTGGTCTCGCCTGTTTGTAGGGGACGCATATATGCGTCCCCTACAGTGGAAGCAAGCTTCCACAAAACAAAGCGAAAGCAAGCTTCCACAAAACAAAGCGAAAGCAAGCTTCCACAAAACAAAGCGAAAGCAAGCTTCCACAAAACAAAGCGAAAGCAAGCTTCCACAAAACAAAGCGAAAGCAAGCTTCCACAAAACAAAG